>Ga0187847_10000078_pt1 | contig 106801 bp, 94 predicted proteins | sample June2016WEW_4_10_FD_132458 | JGI IMG/M metagenome (GOLD analysis project Ga0187847, IMG submission 132458) | Peatland microbial communities from SPRUCE experiment site at the Marcell Experimental Forest, Minnesota, USA - June2016WEW_4_10 | ecosystem: Environmental > Terrestrial > Soil >...
GCCAGCCGCTCACCAAGCTCGAGTCGGCTTACATTAAGCTCACCCTCGATCACGTGCGCGGCAACCGCAAACTCGCCGCCGAGATGTTAGGCATCAGCTTGCGGACGCTGCAGAACCGGATCGCCGGATTGCGCGAAGAAGCGAACGCGGCAACTCCCGGCTCGTAAGCCGGGAGGGTTCGGCCGGCTGAACTCCAGGTTATGCGGCTTGGTGGGCTTTTCCGCAGGAGTGCGTCATCCGTCTGAAGGCGGATCCGGCAAGAAAACCGACCGCGACCGCGGCTACCAGAGATCTTGTCGGATGCCGGCGGGCAAATTTCCGCAAACCGGTGAACGCGTCTCCCAGATCATGGTCTTCGATGTATGTTGCTGTAGCATCCAGCCGGTCGGCAGTGCGGGTCGAGCAGTTGTCGATTGCAGCGGAACTTTGCCGTCCCGCTCTGCGAACGGTGGAGGCAGCCGAATGGAGCGCGCCTCCTGTCTCATCCCGCGCCTCATCCAGTTTCTTGCCGGCGGACCGGCCCAACTCCTCGACTGATTCTCTGGCTTCCTTGCCAAGCTCCGCGGCCGTTTTTGCTACTGCCTGAAAAGTCGTCATGATGTTCCTCCAAAAAAACCTCGGGATGGTTGGCCTATGCTTGCTCCAACCAGAATGACAGGGCACGTTGGCCTCCATCCGTGAAACGACTGGGTGGACAAGGTACCGCTGGGCGACGACGATCCGAAACGGCGAAAACTGCACAGTCGCGGGCATTATTTGCACACGGCGGCGTGCGCAAGCGTCCTGACTTGTCTGGCTGCTCTCGCGCAAAATAGAGGCCGCGGACTGGAACTGGACTGGCGATCAGATCGTCACCTACGAAGATCCCGATCATATCGGCTGGTATCTCGGATACAACCCGCGGTTAGGCACGTGCGCTCACGTCGGGCACCTAGGAGGTTGACGCGAGATCGATCGTGAGGATTGGTTTAGACCTGCGAGCCGGCATCAAATCTCCAGGCGCATACACCGCTGCAAGCGGTCCTGGAACCGGAGTGCTGTAGAATCAGGGGACATGGACCGGGAGCCGATGAGCCAGAACCTTGCGGGCGCCAAGGCTGCCAGACGCGCGTTTGTTCTGCAGGGCCGTTTCCGCAGATTCTTTTCGAATCTTGGCCCCGGACTGATCACCGGCGCCGCGGATGACGATCCATCCGGCATCGCGACCTATTCGATCACCGGCGCTTCGTTCGGCTACGCACCTTTGTGGACGGCGCTTTTCTCCTTCCCGTTGATGGCAGCCATACAAATCATGTGTGCCCGCCTTGGCATGGTGACCGGGCTCGGGCTGGCAGGCGTGATTCGAGTGCACTATCCACGTTGGGTCCTATGGGGCGCCTGTGCGCTGCTGATCATCGCCAACATCTTCAACATCGCCGCGGATCTAGGTGGCATGGCGGACGTGACGGGGCTTGTGACCGGCGTCAGGCCGCTCTATTGGAAGCCCCTTTACGCCCTTGTCCTTGTGTGGCTGCTGTTTAAGACCAGTTATCGCCTCATCGCCCGGATTTTCAAGTGGCTCACTCTCGCCTTGTTTGCCTACATCGCGGCTGCATTTCTCGCACACCCGGACTGGCCCGCCGTTTTGCAGGCGACTCTGATTCCACACGTGCAGTGGTCCGCGGCGTATTGGGCCACCCTGGTCGGCATCCTGGGGACCACCATCTCGCCGTACCTTTTCTTCTGGCAGGCCGCGGAGGAAGTCGAGGAGGATATCGCCAAAGGCAAGTCGACCGTCGCACTGCGCGAAGGCGCGTCCAACCGGGAGCTGCGGCTTTCTCGAAACGACGTCCTCACGGGCATGTTCTTTTCGAACCTGGTGATGTACTTCATCATTCTCACGACAGCCGCCACCCTACACGCGCACGGTAAGACGGACGTCACCACGGCGCGCGAAGCAGCCGAAGCGTTACGTCCGCTGGCCGGCGCCGGCGCGTACTGGCTCTTCAGCCTGGGTTTGATCGGAGCCGGGATGCTGGGAGTCCCGGTGTTGGCCGGTTCTTGCGCTTATGCCATCGCAGAAGCCGCCGACTGGGTCGGCTCGCTGGAAGTACACCCTCCCCTCGCCCACGGCTTCTATGCGGTAATCGCGGTTGCGATGGCGCTGGGCCTCGGCTTGGATTACGCCGGCCTGAACGCTGTCAAGATGCTCTTCTGGTCCGCGGTGCTCAACGGTGCATTGGCGCCGCCCCTGCTCGTCATCGTTGTGCTGCTCACTAGCAGGTCCGACGTAATGGGCGAGCGCCGGAACGGGCTCCTGCTTCGCTGGCTGGGGTGGACCTGCGCCGCCGTCATGCTGATAGCGACTGTCATTATGCTGGTGACGGCGTCTGCGGCATGACGCGGCGCCGGCACGGCAATTGGCCCGATCTCAAGCGTGACCTTCGGCGGCCGAACGCGCGACCTCTTCATCTTGATTGGCAATACCCGCACCCGCAAGCTGTTCGGATACAAACCATACCTGAAACTCGTTCGTGCGAAGAACGTCGCTAACCAGCACGTCATTAGTCCCATCGTCGCCGCTGGCCGCCGCGGCATGGGCCGCCTCGCGGCTTTCCTCGATGATGAGTTCGTGAGCCTGCAATAAGCGGAACAACTGAATAGTTATATCTTCCCTGCCACGCGGCACGCGGGCCACGCGGGTTGTCTCGGCGACATCGTGAGCCATCGCGAGCGCAACCCCGCCGAGGGTCTGAATGCGTTCGGCTAATGTATCGACAAGTTCCGCCTGCTCGCCGAAGTGCTTGTCGAATAGAAGATGGAGTTGGTAAAACGTGTGGCCGGAAACCTGCCAGTGGTGCTTTTTATACATATCGCGCAGGGTCATCGTGTCGGCGAGTATCTGATTGAGACTGTTGACGCTGGCCAGGCGAGCCCTGTGATCGAGCGATAGGGGCCGGTCCGCCACCGTTCCATACTTCTGGATTTCGGTGGCCTGCCCGGCCGGAAGCGTAGTTTTTGAAAGAGTGTGTTTCATGGTTTTGTGGACTAAGCATTCCAGTGACCATTTAGACTTTCGTGGCGGAGGACTTCCCATCTGCAACTATTGGCCAGTCGCGTGCCGGGCGGAGTGTATGAAACATCGAGCCAATCAAGAAACGCAAACGTATGCCACGGCTTTGGATGGAGAAAAGGGGCGGCCGGCCGACTCGGCGGGTCAATCCGGCGACACTCAAGGGCTGCCGGACGTCGCAGAGGCCGGCTCGGAGAGCGTTGAAGAACTGCTGGAGGAAGGACAAACGTTCGAGGCCGAAGCGATCGCCGGCGTGGAAGATGCGCCCGACCCGGACGTCTCTGAAGTTCACACCAAACAAATCCCCGAGGACGATGTGCCTTCCGAATACCTGGGGAATGATTAGGCCGCGGGCGGGCGAATCCCTCGGCCTACAATTGTTGCGTCGAATCGATTGTGAGCACAATCACTTTTGGACGCCTTCGGCACGGGCCCGCAATTCTTGCGCGGCCTGGAACCAATCTTCCTCCGGCGATCCCTCCTGAGAGCCTCTGGCTTGCCATATCGTATAGGCCAGGGCGGCGATGTCGTCGTGCCCAAACGTCGCGATGCCGTGGCCATTCACAGCGTCCCGGTGAATCTGCTCGGTATTTTGGTGAGCCTGTTGGGAATGCTCGAGAGCCTTCCTGGAGTGCTCCTGCCCGGTCTGGTGATCTTGTTTCTCATGCGCCTCGGCGGCGCTACGGTGCGCGTGGGCGGCATTATCGTGCAACTCAGCGGCTCGTTGGTGATTCTCGTAATGGGATCCGTTGTTATAGCGAGTAGACATTTAAAGGCTCTCTATCTGTCCAGACTTGTTGTGAATTTCCCTGGCGAGCTTGTAAGCGTGATCCGAGTACTCCAGCGCACGCTCTGTGTGCCACACTGCGGTTGTGTAATCCCCCTTTTCGTTATGCTCGGCGGCAGTACGATGGGCGTTTGCGGCAAGCGCGTGCAACTCGGCGGCTCTTCGGTGTCCTTCGTGCATGGTAGTTCCTCCTTTAGAAGAGCGTATAACCCCGCATCCCACGTGCACGAGACGGGCCAATTTCCTTTGGACCCGCCCACTGCCCTCGCCGCCCAATCGTCGAGAAGTTAACGGCAAAACCAACGGCATTCCGGTGCGGACTTTGCACACGCGACGGCAGATTATGCACCTGTGGGGCCCTGGTCCCGTCAAAGGCATGGAACACCGTGAGCAGCGGCGCATGAATGAGTATTCCAACTCGGAAACAGGTTGGCGCTGCACGTGCACTGCCAGCGGGCGCAAACTCCAAAGGAGATAAGAATGTCGGAACTGAACGCAGTGGTGGCTGTTTATGGAACGCATACCGAAGCCGAGGAAGCAGTCAAGGAGTTACAACGGGCGGGAGTCGACATGCACTCGCGCGGCAGAGGTCGAGAGAGCCAAGAACGTGATCGAAGGCACACGGCCAGTCAATCTTACCGTGCATGCCGCTGAGATGGCGGGAACCGCCGTTTAGATAGGCCCGACGGGCGGATCGCCGGCATCCAGCCGTGTAATCATGCAGAAAGTCGGAGGTTCCGGCGGGAGCTTCGACGGATAGACACTTCATATGACAGTCCTTGAATTGATGAGTCCCAGAGTTGTCACGGTCGGCCCGAAGACGCCGCTACGCGAGGTTCTGCAGCTCATGCTCCGCTACCATCTGAACGATATTGTGATCGTAGACGGCGAGCAGAAGATCGCGGGCATTGTCACATACCCCGATATCAGCCGCAAGCTGCTGCCCACTGAGCAAGAACTGATGGAACATGAGGAATACATCACAACCCCACAGTCGATGGAAGATCGCTTTGCAAACATAGCCAGTGTCCCGGTTGACGAGATCATGACGAGAAACGTGATCACCGTATCTCCCGATCTTGAGGCACTTAAGGCTGGAGCGATCATGACTGCGCGCCGCGTCAAGCAATTGCCCGTCGTTCAGAGCCATAAGGTGATCGGAATCATCACCTACACGGACATTGGCTGGGGCTTGATGAGGCACCTGCTGAATGGGTGAAGGGGTGAGGGAACGCTGAGCGTGCAACGGAGGGTAACGATCGCCTGCGAGGGCTCCAGGCGATGACTGGCGGCCAAGCAATCGGCTGCGTTAGATTGATCGAGGTTTGAGTTATGGCTGCCGCTAAGACCGTGCCGCTGTCGCCGGGCCTCACGAGCCAGGAAGCCCGCCAGCGGCTCGAGAAGTTCGGTCCGAACGCAGTGCCCGACACGTCCCTGCATCCGTTGCGCAGGGCGCTCGCCAAATTCTGGGCACCGGTGCCGTGGATGCTGGAGGCCGCCATCGTTCTCGAGATGGTCCTCGGCAAGTACGTCGAGGGCGCGATCATCGCAGTTTTGCTGGCCTTCAACGCGGCTCTTGGATTCCTTCAGGAAGGACGCGCCCAGGCGACTCTTGCCGCCCTGAAGTCGCGGCTCGCACTGAACGCGCCAGCGCGCCGCAATGGTGTTTGGACGATCGTGCCCGCCACCGAACTCGTGCCTGGCGATATGGTGAAGCTGTCGCTCGGCGCCGTTGTCGCCGCCGACGTGCGCCTGACGGAAGGATCGGTGCTGCTCGACCAGTCCATGCTCACCGGCGAATCCGTTCCCGTCGAAGCTGGCGCCGGGTTCGAAACCTATGCGGGCGCGCTGGTGCGGCGCGGCGAAGCGGTCGCGGAGGTCACGGCGACCGGAGCGCGCACGAAATTTGGACGCACCGCGGAGCTGGTTCGCACCGCGCACGTCGAAAGCTCTCAGCAGAAGGCCGTTCTGCGCGTGGTGCGCAATCTCGCCATTTTCAATGGCTTCCTCACCGTGATGCTAGTGGGATATGCTCACGCTCTCAAGATGCCGCTCGATGAGGTCATTCCGCTGGTGCTCACGGCGATTCTGGCGTCGATCCCGGTCGCGCTGCCGGCCACTTTTACCCTTGCGGCGGCAATTGGCGCGCGCGCTCTGGCAAAGCTGGATGTTCTTCCGACGCGGCTCTCCGCCGTAGACGAAGCGGCCAGCATCGATGTGCTGTGCGCGGATAAGACCGGGACGCTGACGCAAAACGAGCTGACCGTAACCGCCGTCCACGCCATGCCTGGCTTCGACGAGCCGCACGTGTTGGGACTGGCGGCCCTGGCGAGTTCGGACGGCGGGCAAGATCCCGTCGATGCGGCCATTCGGGCCGCGGCCGCCAAGCAAAAGGCTTCCGGTTTGCCGCAACTGATCAAATTCGTCCCCTTCGATCCTGGAACGAAGATGTCGGAGGCGACTGCCACCGCTCCGGGCGGCGCATCGGTGCGGGCGGTCAAGGGCGCCTTCGCCGCAGTTGCCGGCCTTACTCCGCCGGCTCCCGATCGAGCGAAGACGGCGAGCGAACTTGAGGGGAAGGGATTCCGCGTGCTGGCCGTCGCGGTGGGTCCGCCGGATGCGCTAAAGCTGGCCGGGCTCATCGCCCTCAGCGATCCGCCTCGAACAGATTCGGCGGCGCTCGTTACCGAATTGCACACGTTGGGTGTCCGCACCGTAATGATCACTGGCGACGCTCCGGCCACGGCAGAAATAGTGGCTCGCGCGGTGGGTCTCGATGGAGCCGTCTGCCCGCCCGGACCCATCCCCGGCGGTGTCCGCCCCGAGGATTTCGCAGTCTTCGCAGGCGTTCTTCCCGAGGGAAAATACGACCTGGTTAAAGCGTTCCAGAAGAGCGGCCACACGGTCGGCATGTGCGGCGACGGCGCCAATGACGCGCCCGCGTTGCGCCAGGCGCAGATGGGTATCGCTGTGTCGACTGCGACCGACGTCGCCAAGTCGGCGGCCGGCATTGTGCTGACCAAGCCCGGACTCGGCGGTATCGTCGCTTCGGTAAAAGAAGGCCGCGTGACGTTCCAGCGCATCCTGACTTATACACTCAACTCGGTTACCAAGAAGACCGTGCAGGTGCTCTTCCTGGCGGTGGGTCTGGTGATGACCGGGCACGCCATCCTGACTCCGATGTTGATGGTGATTATCATGCTCGCCGGCGATCTGCTCGGCATGTCTTTGGCCACGGATAACGTACGGCCGTCCCCGATGCCCAATCAATGGCGAATCGGCCAATTGACGATCGCGGGTGTCTTCATGGGATTCTCCGAGTTAATCTTTTGCACGGCCGTTCTGGCCATCGGCAAATACCGGCTCGGCTTTGGCGTCGATACGCTCAGGACGCTGGCGTTTGTGGCCATAGTGTTCGGCAATCAAGCGACCACCTATACGAATCGGGAACGGCAGCACATGGGGTCCGCTCGTCCAAGCCGCTGGCTCATCGGGTCGTCTGTACTCGATCTGCTCATCGCCTCAACCCTGGCGACGAGCGGCATTGCCATGACTCCTCTGCCCTTAGTTGTGGTGGCAGGAGCACTCGTAGTGGCGGCGACATTTGCACTCATTCTGGACTTCGCCAAGGTCCCCGTCTTCAAGCGTCTGGGGATCGCATAGAGAGAGCAAGGGCTTGGCGGCCTCATGCCCAGGTACGCTAAGGCGCCGCGGTGTCTCTTGCGATGCGGCGGCTGAGCGCTGTGTAATTTCGCGTTCCCGATCCAGCTTGCTCCGCGGCGTTCTTGCCTATCTTCGCCAGATCGGTCTTACATAGTGCGCATCCAGACCTCGACGCGCCGGTTCTTCTGCCTCCCCTCCTCGGTCTTGTTCGACGCGACCGGGTTGGTGGCTCCGAAAGCGGATACGGCGGCGGGAACCATGCCCCTGCGCTTGAACTCCGCCGCCACCGCGGTGGCCCGGCTCAAGGCGAGCGCCTGGTTCGTATCGGGGGTTCCTACCGAGTCGGCGAACCCGCACAGTATGATTCCGCCGTGTTGATGGGCTGGATCGGATAGAAATCCCGATACGCGATCCAGGTCCACCAGCGCGCGGTTGTCCAGGTCGGTGCTTCCCGGACGGAAGCGGAAATTGAGGGAAAGGCGTTGCGCTTTGGCGATCAGGCTCATGTATTCGGGAGTGGAGTTCGCCGCGGCTGTGGCGGACCCTGCCTTCACGTTGAGCTCGACAAAGCCGGTGTGCGCCACGATGTCCTGGCCGTCGCTCCCCAAGGCGAACTCGACGAACCGGCGCACCAGGGAACTTGGCGCAGCCGCTACGTAAAAGAAAAGGCGCCGCGACAGCAGATAGTCTTCGGTGGCCACGGTCAGCCGATTGGGCACGAGAGGAGCGACTCCGGGCTCGGAAACCGCGATGGCCTTCGCGCTGCGTATATACGGCAATCCGATGAAGCCAATCGCGTTCGGATCCGCGGCGACGCGGTCGGAAAGTTCCCGGCTGTCCTCGATGCGCACCGCGGCTGCCGCTAACTTCCCCTTGCCCAGGATGAGAGCCTTGAAGGTGTCATAAGTGCCCGACTTATCGTCGCGCGACAAAACCTGGATCGGTCCGGCCGTGCCCCCGAGCTCCCGCCAATCCGTGGTCTCGCCAGTGAAGATACTGGCCAACTGGGCCTTGCTCAACGCGGACACAGAGTTGCTCTTATTGACAATAATAGCCAGCCCGTCGAGCCCCACCACGTGCTCGCACTGGGGCGACGTCATCTCGCCCAGCCTGGTGAGCGTGGCTGCCTCCTCGGGTTTGATGGGCCGCGAGGACATGCCAATCTCGCACTTTCCCGCCGCCATGTCCGTGAACGCCGTGGCCGAGCCGTGAGCCTGGATCTCAATCGACTTCGGGCGGGTTTCTCCCGGCAGGGTCGCGACCACGCTGTATTCGTCGGCATGCGCCCCTGGCGTTGTGCTGACCGCCTGGGCGCCCTCCCGTTTCAGAAACGCTTCCGCCAGCGCGCCGGCCAGTTGGGCGCCAATCGTGTTGGAACCGTGCATGCTCAGAATGACCTCGGGCGGCGCAGGCGCGGCCGCTTTGGTGGTTCCTTGCAATAAGTTGGGTAGGAAGTTGGGAGCCAGGCGCCACAGCGCCACTCCCCCGCCGATCAGCAACAGGATCGCAATCGCGAACAGCAGACCGGCCGAACGGCCCTTCGACTCTTTTTCTTGTGGCATGATATCCAGATTTACCAGCTAGCTGTTACAGCCCTATTGCAATAAAATGAATTGGAGGTCTGATTCTCCGTTTCGATTTTTTTGGCAATCGGCGCCCGGCCTCATCGGAATGTAACCTGCGCATGTGAGAATCAGAACTGAGTCCAATACATAGCAACGTACCGTGAAACCACTAACTACAGTTATTAGTCGGCGAGCGTTCCCGACCCGGCGGCGGGACGAACAACTCACGATGTTACGAAGCTGCTTCAACCAGGAACCGTGGCGTTCCGTTCCTTTGCGGTAAAGCTATCGGCCCCTGCCGCGAGTCAACCCGCGGCCGCTTACGAGGATGAATCCAATGCCCATTTGTGAACCGGAAAGTATCGAAGAACTGTCTTCCCCCGACAAGGGTCTGGAAATTGTCATGGAAGCTCGACCAGCGGCCGCGCCTGCCAAGCGCCGCCGCCGTTATCCCTGGGTGTTAGCCTCTCTTCTGCCGGTTGTTGCGGCGGTTGTCTGGCTGGCCCCAGGCATTCTTCCTCATGGTGGTGCCGTCTCGGCGGGAACGATTCGTCTCCAGCCGCTGATTTTCGACTTCCAGGCCGCGCAGCGCCAGGACCATCTGCTTCTGACCTGGAATCCCAAATCACAGGCCGTTCGCGATGCAACCGGCGCCACACTGTCCATTCACGACGGCCCCGAGAGCGAGGATGTCGAGTTGAGCCTCGATACGCTGCGGCGGGGAGGCATCGAATATTACCCGATCTTCGAGGAGGCCAGCTTCCGCCTTGCCCTGACCCATGCCCCTGGTGGGAGCGTAAGTCAAGAAGCTCACGCCAGCTTCCGCCCCTGAGGGGCGCGAGCAGATCACACCGGTTTGCCGCCGCCAGCGCCGCTGCCGAAGAGTTAGACTGGAAGCACGTCACCGAGGGGTTCTTCGATTCCCCGATCAACTCCACGCCCTGGTTCTCAAGGGCGCGCGGCGGCCAGCGCTCGTTCCAGAGTTCTATTCCACACGCGGCGACCGATGGGGTACCAGACGTGAGATCGAATGATCCGATACCGACACCCGATTGCTCGCGCCGGATAACGCGGCGCGCATGGGCCAGGCTGCTGACGGGCGCGGCACTGGTTGCGGCGGCCCGGGCGAAGGCTCACGCCGCGGGCTTGTCCTGGAATGCGCCAGCCTCCGGCGGCTCGGGCGCCGCTCACAGGTACCGAGTGGATGCGCAGGTAGTGTTGTTTTCGGTGCCGCTACTGCGGCGCTCCGGAGTAGGCGCGGGCAGTGCCGCATGGCGCGAATCGAACGGGGATGGCGGCACGACGCGGGTTCTCGAGTTCGCCGCATACTCGCTTCCCGACCACGCGGCCGGGTTGAACCGCCTTGGGTTCATCGAAGAGAGGATTAAGCTGGCCGACGCGAGCATGGCCGAAGCCATCTACTTCGGCCTGATGACGGCATCGGCCGAAGAGAGCGCCGAGGAAGCTCGCAAGGCGCTCCACCCCACTGCCAGCCAGGTGGCGTACACGGCGGTGGACGCACGCATCCAAAGTCATTCGATGGAAACCGCGACCGCCCATTTCACCGCGCCCTCGGCACTTTCCGCGCGCCAGCGCACGCAGTTGGAACAGATGGCGCGAGAAGCTCTGGCCGCGGCTCCGCGCAAATCGGTAGGTCTCGTTGCGGACGGCCAAACGCCGCCTCCGTTCCTCGAGGCCATGGCTGAACTGCTACGCCAGCCGAAGGGCGGACAAGGCCGGTATGTTTACAACGGACGTCTCTACCGCCTGTGGTTGCGGCGCGCGGCCGACCCAAAGGCGAGCGATCACTTCCGGGCCAGCGGTCTGGCATCGGGCCCGGTGATCGCAGTAACCGGCAGATTGCAGCGCGCCGCTGGCGGTAGACCGATCGACTTCCGGCTGTGGGTGGACTCGGCCGCCGCGTTTCCGGTGCCGCTGCGCATCGAGTATCAGCCCAAATCGTACCTGCGCCTGGCATTCGAAGCCGAGGCGTAAACCGGGCGGCACGCGCGCACCTCGGCGGGAGGACGGACCCGCTACACGATGCCTTCGAACAGCACCGACGTCAGATAGCGCTCCCCGGAGTCCGGCAGAATGACCACGATCGTCTTCCCGGCGAACTCGGGTTGCTTGGCCAGACGCGCCGCCACCGCCACGGCGGCCCCGCTCGAAATGCCGCTGAGGATGCCTTCTTCGCGCGCCAGCCGCCGCGCCGTTTCCACCGACTCCTCGTTAGTGACCTGCTCCACGCGGTCCACTACCGAGAGGTCCAGCGTGTCTGGAATGATGCCCGCGCCGATGCCCTGAATCTTGTGCGGGCCCGGTTGCAGAGGCAGTCCGGCTAGCTTCTGCGTAATTACCGGGCTGGCCGCCGGTTCCACCGCGACCGAAGTGATCGCTTTGCCCCGCGTCCCCTTGATGTAGCGCGAAACGCCCGTGATGGTTCCTCCCGTGCCAACGCCACTCACCAGAACATCAATTGCTCCGTTCGTGTCGTTCCAGATCTCCGGGCCCGTGGTGCGGAAGTGTATCTCGGGATTCGCCGGATTCTGGAACTGCTGCAGCAGTAAGTAATGCTTGGGATCGGAGTTATAAATCTCCTCCGCCTTGGCGATAGCGCCCTTCATTCCTTTTGCGCCTTCGGTAAGCACCAGGTTAGCGCCGAATGCCTTCAGCACCTTGCGCCGCTCCAGTGACATGGTTTCGGGCATGGTCAATGTGACCGAGTAACCGCGCGATGCTGCAACGAACGCCAGTGCGATCCCTGTGTTACCGCTGGTGGGTTCCACCAGCTCCACGCCGGGCTTCAATACCCCGCGCTTCTCGGCGTCCCAGATCATGGAGGACCCGATCCTGCACTTCACCGAGTAAGAAGGGTTGCGCCCTTCAATCTTGCCGTAGACCTTCGTCTCCGAGCCGTTCACAATGCGATTCAACTTGACGAGCGGCGTGTTTCCGATGCTGAGTGAGTTGTCTTCGAACGATGCCATGAGTTACTCCTGAGAGATCCGCAGAGCCTGATCTAAATCTTCCTTGATGTCTTCGATATCTTCGATCCCGACCGACACGCGGACATAGTCCGGCGTGACTCCGGTTTCGGCCTGTTCCTTCTCCGTAAGCTGCGAATGCGTGGTGGAAGCGGGATGAATCACCAGTGTCTTAGCGTCGCCGACATTCGCCAGGTGGCTGGCTAACTTCACGCTGTTGATGAACTTGACACCGGCCGCTTTCCCGCCGCGCACGCCGAAGCCGAGAATCGCTCCCGCGCCTTGCGGCAAATACTTCTTCGCATTCTGGTAATGCGAGTGATTGGGCAGACCGGGATAGTTCACCCAGGTCACCGCGGGATGCCGCAGCAGCCACTCCGCCACCGCCTGCGCGTTCCGCACATGGCGTTCCATGCGCAAGTGCAGCGTCTCGACTCCCAGCAACAGCAGAAACGCCGCAAACGGGCTCTGTGTGCCTCCTGTGTCGCGCAGCCAGTGGGTGCGGATGTGGATGATATACGCCAGATTCCCGAGCGGCTTGAGCGCCTCGGTGAACACCACGCCATGATAGGAATCGCTCGGTTCGGTGAACTCCGGCCACTTCTTGGGATTCTCCGCCCATTGAAAATTGCCGCTATCCACGATGGCGCCGCCGATATGCACGCCGTGACCGCCGAGGAACTTAGTGGTCGAGTAAACGGCGATGTCGATACCGTGCTCAAACGGCCGGAACAGCGCCGGCGTCAGCACGGTGTTATCCACGATCACCGGCAGGCCGTGCTTGTGCGCTTCGTCGGCGATGGCGCGAAAGTCCGGCACGTCGTTCTTCGGATTGCCGACTGACTCGAGATACACCAGGCGCGTGTTCTCATCCACCAGTTTGCCGATTTCCTCCGGATGATCGGGGTTGAAAAACCGCACTTCGACGCCGAGTTTCTTCAGCGTCTGCGTGAACAGCGTCCAGGTGCCTCCGTAGAGGCTGGTCGAGGAAATGAAGTTTTGCCCGGAATGCGTGATGGTCAGGATCGCGGCGTTGATGGCCGCCTGCCCCGAGGCGAACGCCAGTCCGCCGATGCCGCCATCGAGCGCGGCCAGGCGCTTTTCAAGCACATCATTGGTCGGGTTCATGATCCGCGAGTAAATGTTGCCGAACTCGCGAAGCCCGAAAAGATTGGCTGCCGTATCGGCGTCTTTGAACACGTAGCTCGTTGTCGCGTAGATCGGAACCGCCCTTGCCGTCGTCGTCGGGTCGGGTTCCTGGCCGGCATGCAAAGCAAGCGTGCCGAGTCCGCGCTTCCGTGGTGCGTCTGCCATGATGAGTATTCTCTCCGCTGGTGCCGTCTACACGTGCTAATAATATGCCCGGCACAGCATATTATCCTAATGTCTATAGAGTATAGTGATGATGCGTACGGGATTGCAAGTGGGAGGTGCCGCGAAAGGTCCGCCAAAACCGCCTATATGGTTGATTATAAGAATACTTAACCGAACCGCAGAATTTCTCGAAGTCGCTTGCCTGGCCTAACGGGACCGCTACGGCCGATGCGACGAAAGCGCGGCATCGAGATCGGCGATGAGGTCCTCCACATCCTCGATGCCGATCGAAACCCGGATCAGGTCGGAGGTGATTCCCATCCGCGCGAGCGCGGCCGGATCGACCGACGCGTGAGTCATGGTGACCGGATGCTCGATTAACGACTCCACTCCGCCGAGCGATTCCGCCAGGGTGAAGACCCGCACCTTTTCGAGCAGCCGAAAAACAGCGTCCTCGCCGCCGCGTAAACGGAACGAGAAGGTTCCGCCAAAACCGCTCATCTGGCGCAGGGCGAGTGCGTGCTGCGGATGCGATTCGAGGCCGGGATGCCGGACTTCGCTCACCTCCGGCCGCGCTTCGAGCCAGTGCGCGATCTCGAGTGCGTTGCGGTTATGCTCCTCCATGCGGATGGCGAGCGTCTTGATGCCACGCAGCACCAGGAAGCAATCCTGCGGTCCGGCACAGGTGCCGGTCGCGTTCTGTAAGAAGCCGATCCTCTCCGCGAGGGCCGCGTCGTTGGTAACGACGGCGCCGCCGACCACGTCGGAATGGCCATTGATGTATTTCGTCGTCGAGTGCACCACCACGTCGACGCCCAACTCGAGCGGGCGCTGAAAGTACGGAGAAAGGAAAGTGTTGTCGCAGATGGCAATCGCCCTAAAGCGATGCGCCAATTCCGCCGCCGCGCGCAGATCCACCAGGTTCATCAATGGGTTGGTCGGCGATTCGATCCATAGCGCGGCCGCGCCGCGTTCGAGTTCCCGCTCCGTTTCGGCCTGGTCCCGCAGATCCACATAAACCGCTTCGATTCGCTTGTTGCGGAATACCTTCTCGAAGAGGCGGAAGGAGCCGCCGTACAGATCGCTGTGAACGATAATCCGGTCGCCCGCCGCGAACATCATTACGACGGTGGTTTCGGCCGCCATGCCGGTCGCGAACGCGAAACCGGACGCGCCGCCTTCGAGCGACGCCAGGCAGGTCTCCAGCGCCTTTCGCGTCGGATTGCCGCTGCGCGAGTATTCGTACGCGCCGGGCCGATTGACTCCCTGGAAAGCAAACGTGGAGGTCTGGTAAATCGGCGTCATTACCGCGCCGTGGTGGTCTTGGGCACTGTGACCGGAGTGAATCGCGAGTGTCTTGAATTTCATGAAGGGTTATTACGATACCTTTCTCGTCATTATAGACGGCGAGCGGGCGGGCGGCGGCGCTCAGAGCCGCGGGAGCAATCGGTTAAAATCGAAGGCAACACCGCATGGGCCGACATTTCCGCGGGTGGGAGAACCCAAAACTCGAAGCACGGTGCGCCGCGGCGGCGGCCTTCGCGGCATTGGCGGCATTGATCGTGCTGACTCCCTCGCCAGTGCGGGCGCAGGGAGGGCCGCCATACTACACGAACGATCCGGGAACGCCCGGCAATCGAAACTGGGAAATCAACCTGGGATACATGCCGTTCTTATACAACGGTTCGTCCACCAGTCACGTGCCGGACGTTGACATCAATTACGGCTTGGGCGACCGGATTCAACTTACTTACGAGAGTGCATGGCTGCGGGTGAAGGACTTGGGCGACGCCGCGAAATATGGCCTCGGGCAAGATCAGCTCGGCGTGAAATGGCGGTTCTACGACAGCGACGAAAAGGGACTCGGGATATCCATTTTCCCTCAGGTTTCGATCAACAATCCCGATCATTCGGTGGAGCGCGGCATTACTCCGCCGGGCGCCAGTCTCCTCTTGCCCATGGAGTTTACCAAGAAACTGGGGCCGGTCGATATCAACTGGGAGGTTGGCTACAACGCGGTTCATTTGGGTCCGAATGGGTGGGTGGCGGGCTTTGTGGTTGGACACGACATGTCGAAGAAGCTGGAGCTGGATGCCGAGTTCTACGGACAGGGAGCGTTCAACAATTCGTTCAACCAGCAAACGCTCGGTGCGGGAGCGCGCTACAAATTGCGCCCGCCGTTCATTCTCCTGCTGATGGCCGGACGCAGCGTGACGCCCGCGCACAATGGCCAGCCATCCTTTGTCGGCTATTTCGGCATGCAGTTCTTACTGCCACCGAAGCCCTTCGAGTAAAGCCCGCGGCGCGGCTTGCCCGTGCACCATCCGGGGCCGTCAGGCCTGCAAAGCCGAGAGTCGTCTCGGCTTTTCTTGGCCCCAACTCGGCTATCGGCCGCCCTGCAACGGAGTTATCATGAGCCAGTGCCGCACGCGGCACTTACCATTATGACTAACTTCTCGCAACACGCCGCTCTCACTACGGCGCTCGTGTTCTTCGGCTTCGGTGGCGCTGTTCCGCTGCCCGCGCAGGATGGGCGGAAGCTCGATTGTATCGCCCACATCGCGTTGCGCGTCAGCGATGTCGCGAAGTCTCGTGTGTTCTACCGGACCCTGGGCTGGGACCAGGCTTTCGAATTCGGCGATGACAAAGGAACCGACACCTCCTACGTCAAAGTGAGCGACCACCAGTACATCGAGCTATGCCGCAGGAACAGAGCATCGGACCCGATCGGCTTCATGCACATCTGCTTGGAGACCATCGACCTGGACCGCCTGAGCGCGGCTTACACGGCACTGGGACTTACGCCGACCGAATCGAAGAAAGGCCACGCCGGCAACATCCTATTCAACCTGCGCGATCCGGAAGGCCAGGTGATCGAGTACACGCAGTATCTGCCGGGCTCGCTGCACACCAATGCCCGCGGAAAATTCGTCAATGAGGCGCGCATTTCCGATCACATGATCAATGTCGTAATGACCGCGAAGGATGTCGATACAGAGAAGGCGTTCTTCATCGGGAAATTGGGATTTTCCGGCAGCGGGTATGTGCTCAGCTTACCGGGAACGCCGGGTGAGACGGTTGAGCTCAAGCCACGCGTGGCCGGTGAGACGCCGGAGATCCGGTTCGCGGCCGACCCGAAGAGAGCCGCCGCAGAACTGAAGAGGCGCGGCCTGGAGGTCAAAATCGCCGGTGGAGTTACCGAGGTCCGCGACCCCGACGGCACGGCGATTGACTTCAGCGAGCGCTGAGCCTCCGTGGCGCGCGCATTGCTGCGTGCAGGGTCGAGATTCGTCTCGACCGTTCTTAGGTTTCCGGCCACGCGGACTTATTCAGCGGGCCATCCAGCCGCCGTCCACCACCAGCACATGGCCGTGGACATAGTCGGAAGCAGCCGAGGCCAGGAACACCGCCGCTCCGCACACGTCCTCCGGCTCGCCCCAGCGCCCGGCCGGGATGCGCTCGAGAATCGACTGCCGGCGCTGCTCGTTCTGGAACAGCGGGCGCGTGTTCTCGGTGCGTATGTAACCCGGTGCAATCGCGTTGACGTTCACTCCGCGCCCGGCCCACTCATTGGCCAGCGCTTTAGTGATCTGCGCCACGCCGCCCTTCGCCGCCGCATACGAGGGCACATTGATGCCGCCCTGGAAGGAGAGCAGCGAAGCGACGTTGACGATCTTTCCGTGCCCGCGCGCCAGCATATGCACGCCCGCCGCGCGGCAGAGGCGGAACACGGCGGTCAGGTTGATCTCGATCACCGCGTCCCAGTCTGCGTCCGGGTGTTCCGCCGCCGGCGCGCGCCGGATGATGCCGGCGTTGTTCACCAGAATGTCTACCGCTCCCATCGCCGCCACGGCCTCATCGACCACCCGGTCCGCTTGCGCGCGCGAGCTGAGATCGGCGGCGATTGAGTGCGTACGCACGCCGGCTGTGTCGGCGATGCGCTTGGCCGTCTCCTCGGGAGCCGCGATATCGTGCAGCACCACGTTCGCTCCGGCTTGGGCGAAGGCGAGAGCCATCGCCGCGCCCATACCGCGATTGGAGCCCGTCACCAGGGCGACTTTTCCGTCCAGACGAAACATCGCCTTACCTCCCCGCCTGTCCCTTTTCCAAACCGGAGCCGCCGCCCGCGAACTCGGGCTGCACATTGACCACGCCGAACTGCCGGTCTTCGTCTTCGCGATTGGCCGCCATCATCCACAGAAAGTTGATTTGCGATCCCGGCGCCGCCACGTTCGGATGATAGCCTTTGGGCATGATGACCACGTCGCCGTCGCGGACGAACGTGGCCAGCTCCGGCTCGTTCGTGTTGGTGTAGACGAACTGCACGCCGAAGGCAGGCGCGGGCATGTCGATATAGAGATAAGCTTCCTCCAGCATCACGGCATGCTCGTGCGGCGGCCATGAAGTCCAATTACCGGGCTTGCTGAAAGTCACGCCGGCCACGATGCGGCCGGCTTCGACATTCTTCCCGATCAGGATGTTGAGCGTGCGCTCGGAGTTGGGGCCGCCGGCCGTGAAATGCAAACCGGGGTCCTTCTGAACTTCGGCGAACGAAACGAAATGCAGCGGGTGCGCCTTTTCCGCCGGAGCGGATAGCTCGGCGAAGTCGCATCCGACCGCGCCCGCGGTCACGCGGAACCGGCTCGCGCGCGGAATGTAAAGCGCGTCGTACTGGACCATCGTATATTCCGCGGTTCCCGCTTGCACCGTGGCGCCGCCCCGCAGGCATATCAGACCGGTTTCGCGCTCGCCGGTTTCGACCTCGACTGGCGCGTCGCCGCGATCCAGCACGATGCGCCCGTAGTAAAGGTGCCGCGAGGCCGTCGTCTGGGGCGTGACCGACAAATGACGCCCCTTCCGCGCCCCCGTGTTCCGGACGACGCATGTATCGGTTCGAATCGCTGCCTGCTCGGTTGATGTCATGTTCTCTCCTGCGATGGCCTTTGCGGCCCTTTCCTCCGAATTCTCTCACCCCACCGCGGGCGAATCAATTCGAATCCGCTAAATGGTTCGATGAATCCGGCAATAGGATGCCAGGCGCGGCGGGCGCTGTCTCGTGCTAACTTTGAGAGTTCGCCATCTATTAGTCGTCTGGGTTGAGAGGTCATAAGAATGCGCATCGTTATTCACCGCTTGCTGGCCGGCCTCGCGATTGTTGGGCTCGCCGGCGTCGCAACAGCACAGAAAAAGGAGTTCACCCATTGGCCGCCTGGCACGTCGCCCGTGGAAGTCGGCAAGAAGATCGTTCAGAACATGCTGGTGCCCCCACGCTGGATTCCGACCAAGCCCTCGGTCCACTACGCCGAGGACTCCACCTGGTACTCCGCGCTCGAATTCGCCAAGCTGACTAACGATTCTGCCATGACCGACGCACTGGTGAAGCGCTACGACCCCTGGCGGACCGAGGAGGGGCAGCAGAAGATCGTCTCGTTTCAGCGTCACGTCGACCACGCCATCTTCGGCATTGTGCCTCTCGAGCTGTACATCCGCACCAAGGACCCGCAATACCTCGCGCTCGGCAAGAAGCTGGCCGACGAGCAGTGGGAGAACCCCACGCCGGAAGGGCTCTCCGGCGAAACGCGCTTCTGGATCGACGACGCGTACATGATTACGATCCTTCAGCTCCAGGCCTACCGCGCCACCGGCGACAACGCCTACCTGGACCGCGCCGCGCTCGAAATGGTCGCCTACCTGGACAAGCTGCAAAAGCCCAACGGTCTGTTCTATCACGGGCCGGAGTTTCCGTTCTACTGGGGGCGCGGCAACGGATGGGTCGCCGGCGGCATGGCGGAACTGCTCACCGATCTGCCGGAGAACCACCCCAAGCGCGCCCGCATCCTGGAGGGCTATCGCACCATGATGGCGTCTCTGTTGAAGTATCAGGACGCCGACGGGGTGTGGCATCAACTGATCGACCACCCCGAGTCTTATCAGGAGAGCTCCTCGACGGCGATGTTTACTTACGCCATGATTACCGGCGTGAAAAAGGGCTGGCTGAAGGGTAAGTCCTACGCGCAAGCCGCGCGCAAAGGCTGGATAGGCGTCAACAAGTTCATCGACGCGGACGGCAACGTGGACAAGGTCTGCGTCGGCACCGGCCAGACCAATGACGTAAATTTCTACCTGAACCGCCCGACCCAGAAGGGCAATCCGCACGGCCAGGCGCCCGTCCTCTGGTGCGTCAATGCCCTGCTGAGGAAGTAGCCGTAACGCCGGCGGTCTTTTGCCGCCGTTGGTTTACAATTTGTACGCGATTCCCAGAAAAACACCGTCCGCGGAGACCGACGGCGTTACCGGTGCTCTTCACTTGCATGTCTCATCGTGTTAACTTTGACCGCATGAAATCGATCGCGATGTTGCTCTCACTCGCCGGCGCCTCGGCGCTAATGGCGGCCGACGTTCCCGCTTTCGGACTCTGGAGCGCTGACAATGCCAAACAGGTGGGCACGGACCTCGCCGGCAAGCTGAGTCCGCAAGGGATCGCCAGCCAAAAGCTGGCAAGCATGGGGAACTACAACTTTGCTCTGACGCTGCGGCGGCACTCCGGGACGGTGGAAGTCCACACGAAGATGGCGGACATCTTCGTTATCGAAAGCGGCGAAGCCGACCTGGTGACGGGCGGTACGGTGGTGAACCCCACCAACTCCTCGCCCACCGAGATCCGCGGCACCGCGATTCAGGACGGCACCCAGCACCACCTCGCCGCCGGCGACGTGCTGACCATCCCCGCCGGGATGCCCCATCAGATGAAGGTGGCGCCAGGCAAGGAAGTGCTCTACATGGCGATCAAGGTGGCGCAGTAGGGTGCGGGACATAGAAGTTGAAGCCGAGGGCGTGCGAGTCAGCCCATCAGGGCGAAAGAGACTAGCCCAGCGCGCGAGCGCAGCGCGCGAGCGCTGGGAGAAGCTGTGAACCCATCCAGCCCCGGAACGGGGCGCAAGAGACCGCGTGTCCGCTAGCGGGTGTGGCCGTTGTCTTCCGCCCCGTTCCGGGGCTCACGTGATTCGTCTGCGTCCCCAGCGCTCACGCGCTGGGCTATTGTCTTTCGCCCCTGCCGGGGCTTGCTGCTCGCTCCACTCCTTTGACGGATCACGCGTAGGTGGTACGCTCGGAAACTCGCTATTTTCCGGGAGCGATGCCCCAAAAACTTTCATGTCCCGCACCTGGCGCAGTAGCGCCGCCACGGGCCGTCCGCGCGGCATGCGATAATCCATTTTTCGGCCGCGCCAACATCATGAAGCATCAGCACGAAGCTCTCGCCGGGTTTCCGGTGGTGACAACCTTCCCAGTGCTTTGGGGAGATCAGGACCCTTTCGGGCACGTCAACAACCTGGTGTACCTGCGCTGGTGCGAGAGCGTGCGCGTGGAATACCTGGAGCGGGCCGGCGTGTGGGTGCCTCTGCCGCCGCAAGGGGTGGGCCCGATTCTGGCCAGCATCCACTGCGACTACAAGCTGCCGCTGAATTACCCGGACACCGTTCACGTGGGCGCTCGCGTCACCCGCATCGGCAACTCGAGTCTGCGCATGGAGCACTCGATCGTCAGCCACAAACATGACGTGCTGGCCGCGGCGGTCGATTCCACTCTCGTGATGCTCGACTATGCGACCAAACGGGCGTCGCCGGTAAGCGTGGAGATCCGCGCCAAGATCGCGGAGATCGAAGGCCACGAGTTCGCCACGTCGGCGCCAGCTCCGCGCTGAATGAGAGTTTTCGCCCGGCCTCGCGCCTTGCTAGACTAGTTCGCTGAATGGAGATTTCGAAAGAGACGCTTTCAGCCGGCAAGGCCGTGATCCGCCTCAAGGGCAAGGTCATGATCGCCGAGGCGCCCGACCGCGTCGGCGCCGCGGTGGAAGAGCTGGTGCAGGCAGGCACGCGCACCGTCATCATCGACCTCAGTGGCGTTACTGCGCTCGATTCCACCGGCATCGGTTACCTGATCGCCGGTTACAACCGCATCATCGCCGCCGGTGGAGACATGCGCATGGCCGGCGCCACCGGCCACATCCTGCAAAACTTCCGCGTCAACCAGTTGGACCGCGTCTTCGCCTTCTACCCCAGCGTGGAAGAAGCGTCGAAGGAATAAGCGTTCGATCGGCGCTTTAACGGAGCCGCGACCAAAGGGAGCGGCCGGCAACAAACTACCACAAAGTCCGCCCACAACCGTTCTCGCCAAAGCATTACACAGATTTGACACGGATTTGACGACTTCAAACTGCAGCCCTGCCATGATCGGGCGGGAGGACTTTGAGACATGCAGAAAGCAGTTCGCCGCTTGTGGCTCGGTGCCGTTTGCTCGGCCGCGTTGCTGGCGCAGAGTACACCGCCCGGAACGCGCGTGGTGGCTTCCACCGTACCGGCCAACGGCGACATGAACCCTTACGGCGTGGCAATCGTGCCCGTGAGCGTCGGCGATCTTACCGCCGGAAACATCCTGGTCAGTAACTTCAATAACAGTTCCAACCTGCAAGGAACCGGCACCACCATAGTCCAGATCACGCCTCGCGGCAGCCAGTCGCTATTTGCGCAAATCGATGCGGCGACGCTTCCCGGCGCATGCCCTGGCGGCATCGGACTCACCACCGCGCTGGCCGTGCTGCCCTCTGGTTGGGTGATGGTGGGAAGTCTGCCGACCACCGATGGGACCTCGGCTACGGCTGAGGCCGGTTGCCTGCTGGTGCTCAACGCCAATGGCAACGTGGTGGAGACGATTGCGAACTCGTCCATCAACGGTCCCTGGGATATGGCCGCGCTTCAGTTGGGCGACGACGCGTTCCTGTTCGTCACCAACGTGCTCAACGGCACGGTGGCCGGCGGCGGCAACGTGGTGAATGAAGGGACGGTGCTTCGCATCGCCTTGGAGCTGCATGCGGATGCCGCGCCCACAGTGAAATCGATGACCACTATCGGCAGCGGCTTTGCCGAACGCACCGATCCCAACGCCTTGGTGATTGGACCAACCGGCCTCGGCCTGGCGTTCGATGGAACCCTCTATGTGGCCGACAGCCTCAACAATCGAATCGCCGCCATACCCAACGCGCTGACGGCCCAGAACTCCGCCGGGACTGGCAAGACTGTCAAGGAGGGCCGCAACCTGAACGATCCGCTGGGGCTGGCGATTGACTTCTTCGGCGACGTCCTTACCGTCAACGGCAATAACGGATTTCTGGTTGTGACCACTGCCAGGGGCGATTCGCTCGGGGAAGCCCTGCTCGATTCGAGCGGCACCCCACCCGGCTCCGGCGCCCTATTCGGATTGGCAGTCAGCGACCGCGGCATCTATTACGTGGACGACGCGACGAACACGCTCAATATTTTCCTGTAGGCGTCTCACTTGGCCGTCGTCGTTGCACATGCGGTTACCACGCTCAGGAGATCCATAAGATCCGTGTTGTCGATCAGGTACTTGGCGGGCCGAGGCGAAGTTGGAGTCAGGAACTTGACACAACAGCGTGTTCGTACACGCCTCGATTCTCGCATAGCCGGCAGTGTGGGGCAGGCGCTTCCGCCTGCCAACCCGAAGCAAGTCGCGCGGACTCGTTAACGGGCCGGCGACGTACGCGTGGTGAAACGCAGGTGGCAGGCGAAAGCGCCTGCCCCACCCGGTCTGCGACCCCTACCGCGTCTCCAGTATCGCTTCCACCAACCCATCGACAGTGAACGTCGCCGCTTCCACTGTAACTTCGATGCCTAACGCGCGGACGGTCTGGCTGGTCACTGGGCCTATCGATGCTACCTTCACTCCCTCCAGCGCTCCGACCCCGGCGGCGGCGACGAAGTTCTGCACCGTCGACGAACTGGTGAAGGTGATCCAATCGGGCTTGTGAGCGAAGACCTCGGCGGCGCGGGCGGGCGCGTCGTCGGGCATCACGGTGCGGTAGGCCTCGACCACATCTACCTGCGCCCCGCGCTTGGTCAGCTCGACCGGGACAAGGTCGCGCGCTACGGCTGCGCGAGGGAGCAGAATCTTTTTGGCCGCCAGGTCATAGTCTGCGAAAGCGGCCAGCAGGCCTTCGGCGACATATTCGGCACCCATCAGGTCCACTTTCAAATGCAGGACTTCGATGGCGGCGCGCGTGGCCGGGCCGATGGCGCAGATGCGCGCGCGGAGCGAGCGCCAATCGAACGCTGAAGCGTCGAGCCGCTCGACGAAGCAGCGCACGCCGGTCGCGCTGGTAAATATCAGCCAGTCGTAGGAAGCCAGATTCGCGATGGCGCGGTCGAGCGGCGCCGGGTCGGCGGCGGGGCGGATTTCGATAGTCGGCAGCTCGATCGCGTGGGCGCCCAATGCCTCCAGGCGCGACGCCAGCGCATCGGCCTGTTCGCGGGCGCGCGTCACCACAATGCGCTGGCCAAATAGCGGCAGATGTTCATACCAGTTCAACTTCTCGCGCAGCCGCACCACTTCGCCGACCACGATGGTGGCGGGCGGTTTCATGCCGCGCGCGGCAATCAGGCCGGGCAGCGTCTCGAGCGTGCCGGTGACGGTCTCCTGGTCCGGCCGAGTGGCCCAGCGCACCGCCATGGCCGGAGTTTCCGGCGCGCGTCCGCTCGCCATCAGCGCACGGGCAATCTCCGCGAACGTGGTGAGCCCCATGAAGATCACCAGCGTTTCGGCCTGGCCCAGCTTGTTCCAATCGATCGCGTTCACGGCGTGGCCGGTGACGAAAGTTACCGCCGAGGTGTGCTCGCGATGAGTGAGCGGAACGCCGGAATAGGCGGCTAGCCCAAGCGGCGTGGTGACGCCGGGCGCCACCTCGAAGGGGATGCCCGCGGCGGCGAGCGCTTCAGCTTCTTCGCCGCCGCGCCCGAACAGAAACGGATCGCCGCCTTTGAGCCGCGCGACGGTGAGGCCGCGGCGGGCGCGGTCGATCATCATGCCGCAAATTTCTTCCTGCGAAAACGCGTGCAGCGATTTCTTCTTGCCCACGTAGACGCGCTCGGCGTGCGCCGGCGCGAGACCGAGCAGCGCATCGGGCGCCAGGTGGTCATAGAGGATGGCGTCGCAATGTTCGAGGATGCGACGGCCCTTGACGGTGATCAGTTCCGGGTCGCCGGGGCCGGCGCCGATGAGATAGACCTTAGCGGGAGTCACGAGATAGCAGCTCCGAGGCGCGGCTTGCCCGTGCACCATCCGGGGCAGTCGTGCCTGCAGCGTCGAGAGTCGTCTCGACATTTCTTATAGGTAGGACAGACCATCGCTTTCTGTGGTCTGTCATGTCTCGCCAAATCCCGGCACCTCGACAGACGACAAACACCGATCGGCCGTCCTACTTTCGATTTGGCGAACGCGGAACAGCGAAGCGAAGAAACGTCGAGACGACTCTCGACGCTGCAGGCCTGACAGCCCCGGATGGTGCACGGGCAAGCCGCGCCACGACTATACCGCATCCAGAATCTCCTTGGCGCCGCGGGCCAGCAAATCGGCGCCGAGCTTCCGGCCAACCGCTTCGGCTTCGGACACCGACCCGTCGGCTTCGCCGCGGATCAGCTCGGCTCCATCGGGCGAGGCGACAACTGCGATCAAATGGACGCGCCCGTCTTCCGCCGTGGCGTGCGCGCCAATCGGCACCTGGCAGCCGCCGCCCAATGCCGCCAGCAACCCGCGCTCGGCAGTTACCGCCGCGCGCGTGGGCGGATGATCGAGCGGCCGGCAAGCTTCCCAGCCGGCGCCACCAGGGCGCGCTTCAATCGCCAGCGCGCCCTGGCCGACCGCCGAGCACATGGCTGAAGCGGGCAGAATTTCGGCGATGCGGTCTTCCCATCCCAGCCGCTTCAATCCGGCGGCGGCCAGCAGAATGGCATCGTAGCGGCCTTCGGCGAGCTTGCGCAGGCGTGTGTCCAGATTGCCCCGCACCGATTCGATCTCGACATCCGGCCGCAGCCTGCGCAATTGCGCGGCGCGGCGCAGCGAGCTGGTACCCACCCGCGCGCCGGCGGGCAATTCCGCCAGCCGCTTGCCCACCACCGCATCGCGCGCGTCTTCGCGCTCCGGCACTGCGGCCAGCGCCAGGCCCTCGGGCAGCTCGGTGGGCAGGTCTTTCAAACTGTGCACCGCCAGGTCGGCGCGCCCGTCCAGCAGCGCTTCTTCGATTTCTTTGGTGAAGAGTCCCTTGCCGCCCACTTGCGCGAGCGGAACGTCGGTGATGCGATCACCGGTGGTCTTGACGATCTCGATGCGGCAGTCGTGCCCCATCGCGCCGAGCTTGGTTTCCACCCAGCGGGCCTGCCACAATGCGAGCTCGGAGCCGCGCGACGCGATGACCAGCATCCTTTAATCCTGTAAGTGAAACGCCTTCCGAATGGCAGCCACCACGTGCGCGCCATCGGCCTCGGCGGAATGCGAACGCAGGGCGGTGATCGGCCCGTGGGCGACCTTGTTGATGATACCGCGGGTGAGCGCTTCCAGCGCCTCTTCCTGCTGCGGGGTGAAGGGACCGTAGCGGCGGCGCACCTTGTCCAGTTCGCCGGCGCGGATCTGTTCGAGCTGACACTGCAGGCCGACGATGGTGGGCGTGACTTCGGCGACTTTCAGCCGCGCCATCATGCGGTCCACTTCCTCGGCGACCAGCGCCTCGGCGCGCTCGGCCTCCTTCATCCGCTCGCGCAGATTCGAGTTGACCACCTGCTCGAGGTCGTCGATATCGTAGAGAAAGATATTGTCGATCTCGTTGACCGAAGGCTCGATGTTGCGCGGCACGGCGATATCGATCAGGAACATGGGCCGGTTGCGCCGCGCCGCGATGACGCGCTCGATGTCTTCCTTGCGCAAAATATAGTGCGGGGCGCCGGAGGAGGTGATTACGATATCCACTTCGGGCAGCATCGCCAGGAAGCGGGTGTATTCGACCGGCGTGCCCTGAAACAGCGCAGCCATTTCCGCGGCGCGCTCCGGCGTGCGGTTGGTGACGAAGACGTGCGATGCGCCGGACCGGCGCAGATGGCGGGCGGCCAGCTCCGACATTTTGCCCGCTCCCACCAGCATGACAGTACGGTTCTCGAGCGACCCGAAAATCTTGCGCGCCAGTTCGACCGCGGCGTAGCTCACCGAAACCGCCATCTGGCCGATGCCGGTTTCCGAGCGCACCCGCTTGGCCACGCTGAAGGCGCGCGTGAACAGCCCGTCCAGCCAGCCGCACAGGGCGCCGCTCGCCTTGGCCGCGTTGTACGCGGTCTTGAGCTGCCCGAGGATCTGCGGCTCGCCCACCACCATGGAATCCAGGCTGGCCGCGACGCGGAACAGGTGATGGATGGCGTCGCGCCCCTGGCGCCGGTAGAGGTGCGGTTCGATGGCGGACGGGCTGACGGCTTTTTGTTCGGCCAGGAAGGCATCGACGATGGTCCGCGGATCGGAGCTGTCTTCGGTGGTGAGGACGATCTCGACGCGGTTGCAGGTGGAGAGGATGACAGCTTCGCTGACGCCTTCGCACGCTTTGAGCGCGCCCAGCGCGCTGCCGAGCGATTCCTCGCGGAAGGCCAGGCGCTCGCGCACGTCGACCGGCGCGGTCTTGTGGCTCACTCCCGTCAGCAGCAGCTTCATGGCTTCAGCAGAACGCCCAGGCGCGCGTGGGCGACCCAGGTCAGCGCGGAAAACCCGAGTACGGTCACCGTCATGATGGCCGCCTTGCGGCCCCGCCAGCCGGCGGTGACGCGCAGGAATACCAGGGCCATGTATGTGCCCCAGGTGAAAAACGAAATCGCGATGGCCGGCTGCTTGATCCAAGCCTCCTTATGCTCGATGAATGCCCAGGTGCTGGCGGCGATCACGGCCAGCGTCATCAAGGCGAAGCCCAGCGTCATGGATTTCGAAATCAGATCGTCCAGCGTGCCCAGCGGCGGCAGCCGGTAGGACAGCTTGCGCGGCTTCTTGGATTTCAGTTGGCGTTCCTGAAACAGATACAGCAGGGAGGCGACCGCGGTGAACAGCAACGCCGCAAACCCGAGCAGCACCAGCACGATATGCACGGTGAGCCAGGCGTTGCGGATCACCGGGCTGGTCCAGGCGGCGACCGGGTTGCCCATGGTGGAGACCAGCGCCATCACGAAGACCAGCGGGAAGATAAAGACGCTCAAGCTCTCCAGCCGGTAGCGCCAATGGACGAACAGGTACAGCACCACCACCAGAAAGGCGCACATGGAAAGCGTTTCGTAGAAGTTGGCGATCGGGCAACGGTGGGTGCCGAGACCCTCTTCCATGATGGAAACGAAATGGAACACGGCGCCGATCGAAAACGCTCCCAGCGCCACCCGGAAGAGGTTCTCGCGGCGGCGGACCAGGGTAAGGATGGCGTGCAGGAGGCCGAGGGAATACAGGGCCGCGGCCACGCGCAGCCAGATGACGCTCATTTCAGCCATCGGCAGTCCGGTAAATCAACGCCTCTCGAAACCAGTATAACGAAAGCCCCGGGGTAGGGCCTTTTGCCGGGGCGTCCGGCAGGCGAAAACAGCCGGAGACGCCGCACCTGGAAACATCGGTAAACAGAGTATGATTCAGCGCGCGCATATCTGGAATTCGAGCGCGTTTTCCGGTGTTCCAAGAAAGAACTCCGCACGGCTCGGAATCCCCGGAATCCCGCGAACCGCTGATGCGCGAGCATGTTGCGCCGAAGCCCGGCGGCAGGGCCGTCCGCGCCGGCCAATCTGGATTTAGTTGTCCTAAACTCACCATTTAGTATATTTGGCTTGACCGGGCACGGGAACCAATTTATGTTTCGTTTGGATCGTTAGTTTCGCGTGGACCGGCGGCGGAGTGCCGTTCTCTGCCAAAGTCGGGTTGCGCGGGTAAGTCGGGCAGGAATTTCAGGGGAGAGGTTTTATGCGTTTTGCCAGGATCTTCGTCGATCGTAGAAGCGCCGCGGCAATCCTTTTGATTGCGTTAGCGGTTTTAGGAGCATTTGCTCCGCGCGCCAGAGCGCAAGCGGTGGCCATCGCGGAACTCGATGGTTACGTCACCGACCCGAGCGGCCAAGCCATTGTGGGCGCTCAGGTGAAAGCGACGGAAGTAGACAAAGGCCAGGTTCGCGACACCGTGTCCGAAGCCACTGGCCGTTACGCGCTGCCGGATCTGCCGGTGGGCAATTACAAGCTGGAAGTTTCGGCGCCCGGTTTCAAGACCTACGTGCAGACGGGAATCATTCTGCAGGTAGCGAGCAACGTTACGGTCAACGTGCCGATGCAGATCGGCGCGGTGTCCGAGAGCATTCGAGTGGAAGCCAATGCCGCCATGGTGGAGACGAAGGAGAACTCCGTGGCGCAGGTCATCAACGAGCAGAGCTTGATCGATCTGCCGTTGAACGGCCGCAACCCAACCCAATTGCTGACGCTGACCGGAGCCGGCACGTCGACCATGACACTCAACGGCGGCGACCTGACGGGCAGCAAGAACATCCAGGGATCCAACGGATCGGGCCAGTTCTCGGTGGCCGGCTCGCAAGCCAACGGCATCAACTTCCTGTTGGACGGCGGCGACAACAACGATCCGTTCAGCAACGTGAACCTGCCGATCCCGGTTCCCGATATGATTCAGGAATTCAACGTGCAGACCAACGGCCTGCCGGCGCAATACGGGTTGCATCCCGGCGGCGTGGTGAACATCGTCACCAAGTCGGGAAGCAACGCTCTCCACGGCGACCTGTTCGACTTTCTGCGCAACGGCGATCTCAACGCCCGGCCGGAAGGCGCCGCGACCACGCAAGGAAAGCGCGACAGCTTGAAGCGCAACCAGTTCGGCGGCACCGCCGGCGGCAGAATTATCAAAGACAAGCTGTTCTTCTTCGGCGGATACCAGGGCACGCGGCAGCGCAGCGACCCATCCCAGAGCACGGCCTATGTTCCCACCGCGGCGGTGCTCCAGGGGAACTTCAGCGTGATCGACGCGGCCAAGTCGGCGGGCGGCTGCTTGAGCAAGGCGGTGCAGTTGAAGAGCCCCTCCGGCACTCCTTATGCCGGCAACCTGATTCCGGTTTCCTCGTTTGACCAGGCGGGATTCAAGCTGGCCTCCGACTACCTGCCGGTTTCCCCGCAGGCCTGCGGGGCTGTCCAATACGGCTACCTGGCCGACAACCCGGACGATCAGTGGATCGGCCGCATCGATTACGTCATCAGCGACAAGCACAGCCTCTACGGGCGGTATTACATCTACGATTACCTCGGCGAAGTGCTTTTCAACGGCACCAACGCCCTCACCACCGGGACATCGGGCAACAAGGACCGTACGGAGACGCTAACCCTCGGCGACACCTATACGCTGAACCCGACCGAGGTGAATTCGTTCCATGGCACCTTCGACCGGCGCCGCGACGACCGCGCCGACGCTTCCAACATGTTCAGCCCGAACACCCTGGGCGTCAACATGTGGGAGGCGCTTTCGGACTACACCCAGCTCACCGTCAGCGGCTATTCCGGCGGCGGGTTCAACGTCGGCTGCGGCACCTGTGCGCTGGCTGTTTTCAACACCAATGTGTACCAGGTGGCGGACGATTTCACGTATATCAAGGGCAGGCACCAGTTCGCGTTCGGCTTCGACGGCCGCAAGACTCAGTTCAACTCCGTCAATAACCAGCAGGCCAACGGGCAGTTCACATTCAACGGCAGCACCAGCGGCGACGGCATGGCCGACCTCCTGTTGGGCCGTTTCTCCGGATTGACCGACGGGAAGGTGATTTCCGACTACATTCGCCAGACCGTGGTCGCCGGCTACGTGCAAGACGCTTTCCACGCAACCCCGCGTCTCACCATCAACTACGGTGTGCGCTGGGAGCCTCAGGAGCCGGCCTATGACAAGTACGGGCGCGGCAATCAATTCAGTTGGGCCCTCTTTGACCAGGGCTGGCACAGTTCCGTGTATCCGCAAGCGCCGGCAGGCCTGATTTTCTCCGGCGACACGGCGCAAGATCCTTACGGCAAGTCCTTCACCGCCTCCCATTGGAATACGTGGTCGCCACGCTTGGGCCTGGTGTTGGACCCCAAGGGCGATGGCAAGCAGACCATTCGCGCGGCTCTGACCCTGATTCACGATACCACCGAGCTGTTCTACCCCGAACGCTGGACCACCAATTCGCCTTATGTGTCCTCGCTCTCGCTCACCAGCGGGCAGTTTTCCAATCCGTTCGCGAGCTACACTTCGAACGGTGTGCCGGGCGACCCGTTCCCCGGCAACATCGTCTTCCCGGCGGCCGGAACATACGTCACCATTCCACCCAATATGGCGCCCACCTACGTGATGCAGTGGAACCTCAGCTACCAGCGCCAGCTTGCCCCCGATTGGCTGGCGACGGTGAACTACCTCGGTAACGCCGGCCGGCACATCTGGTCGTCGATTGACATCAACTACTCGATTGACCAGCCGCTGGCGAATGGCACCGCAGCCAGCACATCCAATACCAACCAACGGCGCCTCACGTACCTGGCAAACCCGGTAACTGGCGCACTGTACAGCGACATCCAGCAGGCCTACGACGGCGCGAACTCCGAATACAACGGTCTGCTGGCTTCCATCCAGCACCGCATGTCCCACAACATCACCTTCTTGAGCAACTATACCTGGAGCCACTGTGTCAGCGACTGGGATTTCGCCGGAGAGCTCGCCGGCCCGGTTGTCCAGAATCCCACCAACGTCAACCAAGGCGAACGAGGCAATTGCGGCTTCGACCACCGCCAAGTCTTCAACACCTCGCTCGTGGTGCTCAGCCCCGGCTGGGGCCCCACCGCTGCCAAGATGGTTACCAAGAACTGGCAGCTTTCGCCCATCGTCAGCGTCTTCACCGGGAACCCCATCCAACTCAGCGACGGCGGCAAGGACATTTCCTTGAGCGGCCAGGGTCTGGATCGGCCGGAGAATATCGCTCCGAGCAACATCTACATGAACGGGGTGTCCAACGCGGGGAACGGATTCACCTGGTTCAATCCGCTGGCATTTTCGTGCTACGGCTCGGCTGCCGGCGCATGCACCGTCTTCAGCGGCCAGTTCGGCGATCTCGGCCGAAACTCGATTTATGGCCCAGGCGCGATCAACTGGGACATGGCCCTGACCCGGCGTTTTGAGGTGAAGGAGCGGTGGAAGATGGACATCCGCGCCGACTTCTTCAACATCATGAATCACGCCAACTGGGGCAACCCAGGCACCAGCATCGCCTCGAGCGGAACGTTCGGCCAGATTACCAGCTTTGGCACGCCGCGCGAGATTCAGATGGCGGTGAAACTGTTCTTCTAACACTTACCCGAAAGCAGATCTCAAATGCGGGGGCAGGCACCAGGCCTGCCCCCTTTTTTTGCTCTTCGCTGAGCTAATGAACCGTCGCAAACCCGCCGCGTGCACGACACAAAAGGTTGGCGTGCCTTTAAGCTCCGTAGGAGCGAAAGAAAACAGCCCACGGCGCAAGCCGTCGGGATCAGTCGGCAGCGAGGTTAAGCCCCGGAACGGGGCGGAAGAGGCCTTGGCCAACGGTCTTCCGCCCCGTTCCGGGGCTGGCAGGAAGCAACCAGATGCCACACCGCTTGCGCCGTGGGCTGTTTTCTTTCGCCCTACGGGCTGGCCGCCCCCGCCTTGCGCACCTATACGTTCGGATACCAGGCGATTTCCTCGGAATACAAGACGCCAGCATTCGCATGTCGCGCACCCAAACCCGCCACACCCGCCGCCGCAACTCCGTCGGCCAATTCTAGCGTCTGATAGGCACGAGCGATGGCAGTCGATCGAACGGGCCGGATGGGCCGGATCGGCAACTGACGGGCAGGACCGCCGGATGCGTTCTTCGTTGGGAAGTCGAAGGATTGCGTTGTCGGAGAGGGCGAGGATTGCGGAGCCTCGCAGAAGGGCTGGCTGTGGTTCTCGGTCAACGACATCCGGTACAGCGACCCCAACAACCCGAATCTCTTCTACAACAATAATCTCGGCGTGTTCTGGGTGCGAGTGGTAGTGAAGCGCGGCTAGTTTCGTCGCCCGAGAGCACCGGGCTCGCCGTCAAAGAAGAACTCGTTAGGCGTGCGCCTCAGCTCAGTTTCCCGGAACCGCGGCAGGTCGGGGACTGTCGGGGACCTGCCCCACATTACGAGCTCTTAAGAGCTTGCTGAAAAAACAGGAGAAGCATCATGGATCAACACAGATCAACACAGATTTAAGAGAATTGGTTTATCCGTGTTCATCCGTGGCCCAATGTTTCTTTGGACCTTTTCAGCAGCCTCTTAAGCGTGCGCCTCGGCTTCAGTTCCCCGAAACTGCTACTGTGACGCCGGGCTGCGATTGTGTGGTGCCCACCGTTACTACCACGGCTGCGTTGCCGGCCGGCAAGCCGCTGGGGATTTGCGCGTTGATCTGCATCACCCCTTGCACGATGCCGGGCGCGCCGCCGGCGTAGTTGGTGCTGGCGGGTTTGCCGCCGATAGTTACCGTGACCGGTTGCAGCACCGGCAGCGGCAGCACTCCGGCGGGAGGCACCAGGGTAAATGCGCCATCCTGGCCGGCCGGGTCGGTCTGCCCGAAGCCGGTGGCGTATAGCGATACGTACTCACCCGAGCTGGCGGGATTGGCGGCGTTGTTGTACGAGTTGTTCTGATTGACCGCGGCCGCCTGCCCCGTGCCGGAGTTGTTGGCGGTAAATAGAGTGGGCGCGGCTGGCGCCACCGAAACCGCGATCGGCGCGGAATCTAGGCCCTGGTAGGAGACATACACCTGCGCGGTCGAGCCGGTAAGTTCGAAAGGCACGATGGCGGCGACCTGCGTGGACGATGCATAAAGCACCGGTCCCGCCGTGCCGTTGAAGTAGACGCTGGTCCCGGCAACACTCACAGGGACCTCCCCGTTCTCCAGTTGGTACGTGGCGAGGCTGTTCGGCCCCAGGCCGGAGCCGTAGAGCACCACCACTTCGCCCGGCGCGATGGCGCCGGTCAAGTTGCTGGCGGCGTTGGTGACGGCGGAAAATTGCAGGTACAGCACGCGTACCGCGTTGTTAGCGGAATCGGCGACATACACATCGCCTCGCGAATCCACCGCGATCCCGGCTGGCCCGTCGAGCGAGGCGCTGGCCGCAGGACCGCCGTCGCCGGTGTAGCCGATCGAGCCGTTGCCGGCGATGGTCGATATCGTCCCATTCGCATAAATCTTGCGCACGCTGGCGCCGGCGTCCCCGAAGAAGATGTCGCCCGCGCTATCCACCGCAATCCCCGTCGGGTAAGTCAGTTGCGCCTGTTTGGCCGGGCCGCCGTCGCCCGTGTAGCCCGCCACGCCGTTGCCGGCAATGGTCGAGATGTTGCCGTTCGGCGACACCTGGCGGATGGCATAATTCAGCGTGTCGGTAATGTAGAGATTGCCGGCCGAATCGAGGGCCACACCTTGCGGATCGTTCAACTGTGCGCTCGACGCCGGTCCGCCGTCGCCCGCGTAGCCCTGCAGCCCGTTACCGGCGACGGTCGATATGGTTCCGTTCGAGACCTTGCGAATCGCGCTGTTGTTGGTGTCGGCGATATACAGGTTGCCCTTCGCATCGACCGCCAGCCCCACCGGCGAATACAGCTTCGCACCGGTCGCCGCGCCGCCATCTCCGCCGAATCCCGGAGTGCCGCTGCCGGCGACGGTGCTGATGTTGCCGCCCGATACTTCGCGCACCCGCGAGTTGCCGGTGTCGGCGATGTAAACGTTGCCGGCGTTATCCACGGCCACGCCTTGCGGGCCATTCAGTTGCGCGCTGGTGGCCGCGGCGCCATCACCGCCGAAGGCCGCCGTGCCGTTGCCGGCGAAAGTCGTGATGGCGCCGCCCGCGCTTACCTTGCGCACCACGTTATTGCCGGCGTCGGCAATGTAGTAGTTGCCGGCGCTGTCCGCTGCGACAGAGTGCGGCGCGTTCAACTGCGCGCTGGTTGCCGCGCCTCCATCGCCCGAATAGCTGTAGCCGCCGTTGCCGGCGAAGGTGCTGATGTTGCCGCCCGATTTGGCGACGCGGATGCGGTTGTTGATGGAATCGGCGATGTAGATATTTCCCGAGCCATCGATCGCCAGGCCCGTGGGACGGTTCAACTCGGCCGAGGTTGCCGCGCCGCCGTCTCCGCTGAAGCCCAGCGTGCCGTTACCCACAATGGTGTTGATGTCGATGTTGCCCTTGACCGTGCTGACCTCGCGAATGCGGCCGTCGGTCGGCTCGGCGATGTACACGTTCCCCGACGAATCCACGGCTAACGCGTACGGCTCGACCAGGCCGCCCTGGTTCGCCAGACCGCCGTCGCCCGCATAGCCGATAGTGCAAGTCTCGCCGGTGTTGGTGTCGGTGCTGGTGCTGGTGATCGTGCAGTTTCCGGCGATGTAGTTGATGATGCCCGTGCTGGCCGTGATCTCGCGGACCGCGGCGTTGCCCGTATCGGCGATGTAAACGTTGCCGGAGGCATCCACGAAGACGTCTTCCGGTTGCAGCAGGACCGAGCCGGTGGCCGGCAAGGTGTCGCCGCCGAGACCGCCCCAGCCATTGCCTGCTATGGTGTTGATGATGCCGTTGGTGCCGACCTTGCGGATCGAATTGTCGCCCGTATCGGCGATATACACATTTCCAGATCGATCCACAGCCACCCCGCCGGGCAGGTTCAGGTGGGCCGCGATGGCCGGGCCGGCATCGCCCAGAAACCGCGGCTGGCCCAAGGCGCCGTCCCCCGCGAAGGTGCTGATGGCACCCTGCGCCGTCACCATCCGCACGCGGTTGTTCACCTGGTCCGCAATGTAGAGATTGCCTTGCGAATCCACGGCGATGCCTTGCGGCGAGTTGAGCTGGGCAGCGGTGGCCGGCCCGCCGTCGCCGGAGAAGCCCGGCCGTGAATTGCCCGCCACCAGCGTCAGTGTCCCGCTCGAAGAGATCTTGAAGACCGCGTGGCCGCTGCTGAAATACAGGTTGCCGCTCCCGTCCATCGTCACGCGTTTCACCGTTCCAATACCGGTGGTGGCGGCCGCCGCTGGCGTAGCGGGTGGCGCTCCGCCGGCGACGGTCGAAATCGAGTACTCTTGCGCGAAGACGGCGGCGCCAAAGAACCATACCAGTCCCGCGCCGCGCAGCTTCCCTAGCGGTTTCAACATGTATGCCTAGCCTTCTGACAGGGTGAGTGTACGAAACCTTCAGTTTATCGCGACTCGGGCCACGGCTTCCGCCAGCGCTTCCACGGCCTGTGCGCAATCGGCACGGGTGACGTCATAGTGCGTCACGGCGCGCATGTGGCTTTGCCCGATGCCGTTGATCAGCACGTCCCGCTGTTTCAAGCGCCGGCTCAATTCGCCCGAGGTCAGACCGGTGGCGCCGATATCGAAAACCACGATGTTGGTGGCGACCTTCCGCGGGTCCATCTCGACGCCGTGAATGCGGGCCACGCCTTCGGCGAAGAAGCGCGCGTTGGCGTGGTCCTCAGCCAGCCGTGCGGGACTTTCCTCGAGCGCGATCAGGCCCGCCGCCGCCAGCACGCCCGCCTGGCGCATGCCGCCGCCCAGCCGTTTGCGCAAGAGGCGTCCCTTGTCGATTAGCGCGGCCGGTCCGGCCAACATCGAGCCGGCCGGCGCGCCCAGCGCCTTCGAAAGACAGAACATCACGGTATCCACCGGCGCCACGATATCTTCCACCGGCACGCCCAGCGCGGCCGCCGCGTTGAACACGCGGGCGCCATCCATGTGTACCTTCACCCCGAGCTCGTGCGCGCCGTTCGAGATTTCCCGGATCGCCTCCAGCGAATAAACCGTGCCGCCGCCCATATTGTGCGTGTTTTCGATTTCGATCGCGCCCGTCGGTGCGTAGTGCGGATGTACCGGCTTCACCAGCGGGCGGATCTGGCTCCATTCGAGGATGCCGTCCTGGGTGGGAATGGCGCGAATCAGGCAGCCGGAGAACCAGGCCGTCATCGACAATTCGTAATCCAGAATATGAGCACGCGAATCGCAGATCACTTCCTGCCCGTGCTCGGTGAGCAGCTTCACCGCGATGGTGTTGCCCATGGTGCCGGTGGGGACGAACAGCGCCGCCTCCTTGCCGGTGATTTCGGCGGCCCGCTGTTCCAGCAGGTTGACGGTGGGGTCTTCCCCGTAAACGTCGTCGCCCACTTCGGCTTCCGCCATCGCCCGCCGCATCTCCGGCGTGGGCTTGGTCACGGTGTCGCTGCGCAGATCGATCATGAGGTAAGAAACTCCGCGAAAACAACGTTCGAAACCAGCACGCCGCGGTTCGACAACCGCAACACGCCGCCGGCCGATTCGAGCAGTCCGGCATCCAGAAACCTGCGAATCGCCACGTCGTGGCGCTGCCACTCCTGAGCGTCGGGCCGTATGCCTTCCATCAACCGCAGCCCGACAAAGAACCGCTCGTCCGAGTGGGCCAAGTCCCCCTCCTGCCGCATCCCGTTCAAATACTCTTCCACCGTCTCCCGGTTGCTCGTCCGTATCAGCCCGTCGAACGAGTGAGCGTCCGCGCCGAAACCAACGTACGGCTCCAGCTTCCAATACTTGAGGTTGTGACGCGATTCGCAGCCGGGCCGCGCGAAATTGGAAATCTCATAGCGGGCCAACCCCAGCCCCGCCAGCCGCTCGACCGCCATTTCGTAGAACTCCGCCACCTGGTCGCCTTCGGCTGTTTCCGCCGCTCCGTAGCGCGCGCCACCCGCGAGCATTTCCTTGCCCAGCCGGCTGTCTTCATCCACTTCCAGCATGTAGACCGAGACGTGTTCCGGCGACAGGCGCTCGATCCAGTCGAGCGATTCCCGCCAGCTCGCTTCGGTCTGCCCGGAGAGTCCGGCGATCAGGTCGATGTTGACGCTCGCGATCGCGGCCTCGCGCAGCAGCCGCACTTCCCGAGCGACTATTTCCGCCGTATGCTTACGCCCCGTGCGGCGAATCTCTTTGTCGACAAACGATTGCACTCCGACGCTGACACGGTTGATGTCGCAGGCTGCCCAGTGGCGTGCCTGTTCCTCCGTGATGGCGCCGGGTGCGGCTTCGATGGTGGCCTCGATCCACGGCCGGCCGGGAACCGCGTCCAGGATCGCCCGCAGATCGCCGGGCGATAAGTTGCTGGGCGTGCCGCCGCCCAGGTAAACCGTCTCCGGCCGCCACTCCCAGTGGTGCGCCGCAATCTCCTCGATCAACACTTCCACATATCGCCGTTCCAGCGCGCGTGGAAACACGCCCGAGGCGAAGTTACAGTAAGTACACTTCTGCGCGCAAAACGGATAAGCAATGTAGACGCCGGCCACTTGACTTGATTGTACCCGCCAGCGCTCCCGCGTGCCTGCCAAGCCGATGCCGCCGGGAGCATGACAGGAAAGTGGTGAGCTCTCGAATTCGGTGAAGATCTGCCTGTATCCGAGCGAACAGCTACGCTCAGCCGCATCTTTAGCCCGGAGGGCGTTAGAAATCAGCCCGGAGGGCGTTAGAGGGTAGCCCACGGCGTAAGCCGTGGGAAAACCGGTTGTTCCGTGCCAGCCCCGGAACGGGGCGGTACATCGCTCGCCAAAAACGTCTTACGCCCCGTTCCGGGGCTAAGTTCACTGCCGGCCTTCCCACGGCTTGCGCCGTGGGCTGTGATCTTTCGCCCCTCCGGGGCTCGGCCCGGACCCAATGTTGGAACGTGGGGTCACTTTTGCGTCGCACACCCGATGCCGCAGGTGGCTTACTTGGTTGCCTTGGCTTCGGTGATACCGAGGTCGGTCAGCACCTTGGGGTTGGCTTCGTCCATCGCCAGCAGGTTGTGGCAGGCGTTGCAATCCTGCGTAATGCTCCGGCCGTCCTGCGCGTTGTGGCTTCCGTCGTGGCAGCGGAAACAACCGGGGAAATCGGTGTGGCCGATATTGAGCGGATACCTGCCCCAGCTGACATTCATGTCGGGAAAGATATTGCGATGGTAAATGGCCAGCACCTGTTTGGCGGAATCCGTAATTTCCGGCTGCCTCGCCGCCCAGATCGCCGGATAGCTCTGCCGGTAATACTGTTCGAACGCGGCTGGAATCCGTCTGGCGGCGTCGTCCCGGCTCTTATAGCTCAACTTCAGGATTTCCAGAGCCCGCTTCCGCGCAAACGGCAGCGCCGGGGATACCAGGCCGGCCGCCATGGCTTTGTCGAGCGCGCGGTCCGGCAGGTCGTAGGCGTGCGAGGGGCGGTTGTGGCAGTCGATGCAATCCATCACGCGCATGGAGAGCCCGGCGCCGTCGGGCTTGGCGCCGGCGGCGGCGTAGACGGTCTTGCGGCCGTTGTCGTCATACTCCACCCACGGAATGTTCTGGCGCGCTTCGTCGGCGTGCCCGTAACGGATGACGACGCCCGGCCCCAGGTGCGTGCCATGGATGCCGATACCGTGGTTGCCGCCGCCGATCTTCATCAGCAGCACGTCCTTGGTGGCAGTGTTGGTCTCGTCTTCGGCAAAGTGAGTGATGATGTCGATACGGTCTGTCGAGTACTTTTGCGGCCAGTGGCACTGCTCGCAGGTTTCGCGCGCGGGACGCAGGTTGTGCACCGGAGTCGGAATCGGCCGCGGATAAGTGTTGAAGGTGACGGCAAAAACCTGGCCCACGCCCGAGAGCTTGCTTTGCACAAACCAGGAAGCGCCGGGCCCGATATGACACTTGACGCACTCGACCTTGGAGTGCGGCGAGTCCTGATACGCGGTGTACTCGGGCTGCATGACGGTGTGGCAGGTTTCGCCGCAGAAGGTGACCGAATCCATGTAGTTGATGGCGCCGTAGCTGAGCTGGCTGGCAATCGCGATATTGGCGCAGGTGGTGATGAGAATGAAATAGACCAGCCTGCGCAGCTCCGGGTTGCGCCACTCGGGCCGCGGAAAATCCGGCGGATAAATGCCGCTGTGCCGCTCCCTTTTCCGCTTGCGGAACATGCCGAGCGGGATGAGGACCAGGCCGAGAAAGAACGGCACCGGCAAAACCAGAAAGGCCAGAATGCCGAGGTATGGACTGGACACTTCCCCGCGCAGCGTAGTGGGCAGCAGGAAAAGCCAGAACACGGCCGCGGTAGTCACCAGGATCACGCCGGCGCGGCTGAGCCAATTACTCGACAAATGTATCAGCGGAGATAGCCAGCCGCCAAACGGGCGGTTCGGTTGGTTGGGAGTCATGTCGGGCGTCAATCTCCTGTGGCTTCCCGCTCGTGGGCGGCTTTCTCTGGCGAATCGGTCGCGTGGCGAGACTCGTCCTTCTTCACAATATAGCCTGTCAGAAACGCGGTATTCAGCGGATAGACGTCGGGATCGAAAATGATGGAATAGAAGTGCCACACCACGATCGCCAGCGCAGCCAGCACGGCTTCGTAGAAATGAACCGAGGTCGCTACATCCAGCCAGAGTTTGGGAAGCAGGCGCAGGGCCAGCGAGTTAGCCCACAGCAGGCCGCCGCTCGCGGTCATGATAACGGCTCCCCATACCACCGCCCAATACTCGGCTTTTTCGATATAGCTGTGTGACGATCGCGCAGGCGGAACGTTTCCCAGGCCCAGGTTGTAGGCGAAGTTGCTGCTGGCTTCGCGCGCATCGCGCACCTTGGGAATCATTTCCTTCCAGTGATTGCGCAATTTCCGGCTGACGATCAGCGACACCAGGTGAGTGAAGCTGACGGCGATGAATACCGACGCCGCCACGCGGTGGATGAGGCTCCGCATGGCGTGCCCTCCGGCGTAGAGAACCGGCCGCGCCCACCACTGGTCGGGATACTTGAGGGCGAAACCGGTCCACACCAGGATCATAAACGACAGTGCGAGCAAGGCATGCTGCACTCTTTCAAACGGCAGCATGCGGAGGCCGGCGGGGGCGCGGCTGGCGAACTGGGGCAGGCCTGCCTGGAACCGCGAGCGGACCACTTTGCGAATCCAATCGCCGCCGTTGTGCAGCAGCATCAGGCCAATCGTCACCGGGATCAACAGCAGGTAGAACTGGCGGACGAAATTCAACACCGGCGGTTCGCCGGCGCCGGCCGCCACGTGTACCTGGCCGATGGCGAACCGCTGCCCGGCGCCGGGATGGCATTGGCCGCAAGTTTTGGGCAGGTTCTTTGGGTTGATGGTGGAATTCGGGTCGGAGGAAGCCAGGATATTGTGGACGCCGTGGCAACTGGCGCAGTTGGCCACGGTCTGCACGCCTTCCTTGGCGGCGAGGCCGTGGTAGGAAGCGTCGAAGCTCACCAGGCGATCGGACGGCATGCCGAATTTGCGGCTGAGCCGGACGTCGCCGTGGCAACTGCCGCACGTCTCGCGAATGTTGGCGGCGTTTACCGGCGAAGCGGCGTTGCTCGGTTTGATGATCTTGTGCTCGCCGTGGCAGTCGGTACAGAGCGGGGCCTGCGTGATGCCTTTGGCCAAAGCTTGTCCGTGAACGCTGGCGCGATATTGTTCGGCCACTCCCGGATGGCACATACCGCAAGTATCGGGCACCGCCATGCGGAAGGCTTGCGAACTGGGCGAGAGCAACTCGTGCGCGCCGCCGTGGCACAGGCCGCAATCGGGCGCCGCATCGTTGCCATGCTTGCGCGCCTGGCCGTGGACGCCGCTTTCGTAGTCGCCGGCCTGGTCGGCGTGGCAGGCGCCGCACTGAGGCTTGGGAACGCCCGCCTTGTGCGGATACTCGTCGTGCGACTCGTGACAGGTGTCACAAGTCAATCCCGCGTGCGCGCTCTTGGCGAGCTTCTGCGCCTGGTCGTGACAACCGGCGCAGTCGAGCTTGGCAGCCGCCGCCCAACAACCGCCGGCGGCCCAGAAGCTTAAAGCCAGCAGGGCAATTCCCGGCTTGGCGCCAACCCGAGGAATCGCCCGCCGCATTCCGCCGTTAGCCCCTCGAGACCCAGGTCTGATATACGTAAAGGGCGGCCAGAACAACGCCGTACACGACCACGACCGCGGTCAGTATCTTTCCCCACTTGTCGATCTGGTCGAGTTTCTGGCCGACGGCTACCTGGTGAGCCGTAATGCTCGCTTCGCCTGCGTCGGCGACATGAATCATGTCGTCTTCGCTCGCGGCTATAATCCTTCGGTAGATGATCAATCCGATGACCGCCGCGGCCAGCACTACCCAAAGCACTACGAACGGAATATAGGAACTCATACACATCTCCTCGTCGTCTGCGTTGTGGAATTGGTGAAGATGGGGCGCTCCCCGAACGGCGCGCCCGACTTGTCAAATGCCGGTATGATTGCGCTCATACTGCTGGGGCCTCCGCCAAGCTAGCTCCGGATAATACAATCCCATTCTAACTGAACACGCAACACACACCGCGTATTTCCGTACGCCGACGAATTGGGCAATGCACGCAACAGTCCACAGCGTAAGGGGATCTAAGCTATTGAATTTTGCAACGTCTGCTGCCAGAATGGCTGTGATGTGGGGCTATTGGCGCAGAATCATGCTCTGAAATGGGGGAAATTCCACTTGAAATGTCGGACTTGCAGAGATTCGCAACGCGCAGTGCAGCGGCCATAATAGCCAGTAACACAGTACTCATAGAATCCTGCTCGGAGAGCACCGAAACCAAGCCGGCATCCCAGGCCTGGGCCAGCAGTTGCGGATCCTGGCGAGTAATCAGCACGATCCGCTCGGGATGAGACAGGGGGAGGCGCAGATGCTCGAAGGCGGCCTCGTCGAGGACGAGAACGCAATCCTCGGCAAGATCCGGCCGGGCGACCGATTCGACGCGCCAGGCGCAACTGCGGGCCAGAGCTTCGCGAAGAGCGCCTTGGTAGGCGCCGTCGGCGAGCGCGAGCTGAACAGTGTGCAACACGGCGGACTCCACGCCTCCACTCGCCAAGGGCTACTTCTTCTCCTGATAGCCGTCCAGGCTCTTGTGCTCGTGATAATACTTGCCGGCGTCGGTCAGATTCTTGTTCATTTCGACCTTGTCGGCGGACACCTTGACATGGCAATATACGCATTGCTTCTTGGTGGCCTTCATATATTCCTGTTTGCCGAACGAGGCCGTCGTCGAAACCAGGAAACCGCCCAGCAGAATGGCGGCGGGGACGATGACTTTCAAATGGGACATGGTGCCTCCACGGGTCAAGTTTGCAATTGCATCGCCACCGCCAAATCGCTGTTTTCCGATAGTGTTGGCGCCCGGGAGCGGCGGCAGGCGGGGCAATTCCCCCGTTTGGCGGGCACGACGCTGGGCGTAGTGCCCCAACGGGCCTGCTATACTGAGGTCAAATCAATAGGGTAGTAATGTCGAAGCTCACACCTGCATGGCAGAGGGTTGGCGTCCTGGAGTCGGTTTTTGACCAGCTTTCGGATGCCCTTGTCCTTTATGATCCGGAATTCCGGGTGACGGGGGTCAACCGCGCGGCTGAAAAGCTGTTTGGCATTCCGGCCGGCGAGATGCTCGGCAAACACTGCCAGGAGATCTTCAAGTGCCCGGTTTGCGAGCCGGGCTGCGGGGTGCTGGTGGGTTTGAACCAGGCGCCCAACGCCCCTTCCTGCACGGTGCGCCTGCACACCGACAATGGCATGGAGCGCCTGGTGGTGATGCACACGACGCAGATGTTCGACGAGCACGCCCAGCTCGCCGGGGTGGTGGCCACCATTAAGGACATTACCGATGAGACAGCGCCGCAGCGGCGCGAAGTAATCGCCGAATCCGGACCCATGCGCGAGGTGGTGAATTTCGTGCACCGCGTGGCGGCCAGCGAAGCCACCACCATCCTGCTGGACGGGGAGAACGGCACCGGCAAGGACCTCATCGCCAAGACGCTCCACTATCAGAGCCTGCGCCAGGCCGAGCCGTTTATCGCCATCAATTGCGCGGCGATTCCGGATTCGCTGCTGGAAAGCGAATTGTTCGGCTACGAAAAAGGCGCCTTCACCGACGCGCGCGCGCAAAAACGCGGCATCTTCGAGCTGGCCGACAAGGGGACCCTCTTCCTGGACGAGATCGGCGAGATCCCGATGATGCTGCAGGCCAAGCTGTTGCGAGTCTTGGAGGAGCAGACCTTTCGCCGCTTGGGCGGCCTGAAGGACATCAACCTGGATTTGCGCGTGGTGGCAGCCACCAACAAGAACCTGCGCGAGGCGGTGAAAGAAGGCGCTTTCCGGCAGGACCTGTACTTCCGTCTGAACGTGATCCAGATTTCCATTCCGCCGCTGCGGGAGCGCCTGGACGACATCCTGCCGCTGGCGCGCTTCTTCATCGACCACTACAACCACAAATTCAAGCGCAGCATCGAAGGCATCAGCGACGCCGCCGCCAAGCTGCTGCTCTCGCACGACTGGCCGGGCAACGTGCGCGAATTGCGCAATGCGGTGGAACGCGCCATGATCCTCGAAGAATCGGCGCTGATCACGGCGCCCAGCCTGCCCATCAGCGTGGCCCACTCCGAACAGGGAACGGCGCTCGCGGCCCCGCCCGTCGCCGAAGCGGTCATCGACGGCCTCTCGCTCGAAGATAACGAGCGCAGCCTACTGGCGCGCGCGCTCGAAAAAACCAACGGCAACCAGACGCAAGCCGCCCGCCTGTTGCGCGTCACCCGGGACACGTTGCGCTACAAGATGAAGAAGTTCAATCTGCGGTGAGGCGATCTGGTCGCCGGCGATTTGCCCGCGATTTCCCGGTGCCTCGAGAATCCCGGCACATCACCGGCGACAAGATCGCCGGCGTTACCGGGGTTTTGCGTGGAATTCCGCAGGCCGTCCGCCCATCCCAACAGACGACAGCAGGCGATCGTCCTACCTGGCCTGCCGGCCGCGTTCCAGTTAGCATTCGACTGTACACAATCGGGGACTGTGGAGCCTGGGATCGCCGCGTTATGATTGTGCTGACATGGCCTTGACGCTACCACCGCGGGGAATCGTCATCGTGCTGCTGGCCGTTTTGTTGGTGGCCGCGGTGTACGATGTCCGTTTCCGCCGCATTCCGAACTGGATCACCGTGACTGGCGTGGCCTTGGGCGTGGTGCTCAACGCGTTTCTGTCCGGCCCGCCGGGCTCCTGGTTTTCGTTCGCCGGCGTTTGGTACTCGCTGCGCGGGCTAGGGCTGGCGTTCGCCGTGTACTTCCTCCTGTACGTCATCCGCGCGATGGGCGCTGGCGACGTGAAACTAATGGCCGCGGTGGGAGCCATGGTGGGCTGGCAGGATTGGTTGGGAATCTTCGTGATTACGGCGGTTCTGGGCGCGGTGATGGCGGTGATTCTGATGGTCTCGCACGGCCGCATCAAGCGCACCCTGTGGAATGTCCTCTTCATCTTCACCGAGATGATGAACTTCCGGCCGGCCTACATCAAGAGGGAAGAACTGGACGTGCGCAGCCCCAAAGCCATGGGTCTGCCGCACGGCGCGGTAATCGGCGTCGGCACGGTTTTCTTTATCGTGCTGGCCGCCCGCCTCGCACGGTAAAACCGAACCATCGCAACTTCGTGCTTCCTCCGCGTGCCGAGGCTTCCGCATGCCACACGGACAGCCGGCCGATGCCCTGATGCAAGGCCTCCCGATAGACGAAAGCCTGGTGTACCCTACGCTCCGATTCATGCGAATTCGCCAGGAATGGCGAGTTTCGCCATCTCTCGGCCGCACACCCGCCGGGGGCAGCCAAGTTGAGCGCCGGCCTCCTCCGATGATATGATGCGCAGAAAAAGGAGGGGGACATGAAATGGTTGTGGCTGCCCGGCGGGGCGCTGATTCTGTTGTTTCTGGTGGCCGCCGTGGGCGCCGTGCTTCCGGTTCGGCATCATGCCACGCGGCAGGCGCGATTCCGCCAAAGCCCGCAGGTTCTTTACACGATTCTGGCGGGCCCTCCCAATTGGCGCCCCGACGTCAAGGCCTACGGCTCATTCCCCGATCGGGATGGCAGGAAGCAGTGGTGGGAGCAAGACGAGCATGGGCACAGAATTCGCTTCGAACTGGTGGAGGCTTCCCCGCCCGCGCGGCTCGCCGTGCGCATCGCCGACCCCAGCCTTCCCTTTGGCGGCACCTGGACCTTCGAAATCTCTCCCGCGCCCGAGGGCGCCGACCTGCGCATCACAGAGGATGGAGAAGTGCGCAATGTGTTCTTCCGCTTTGTGTCCCGCTTTGTGATCGGCCACACGCGCAGCATCGAAACGTTCTTTAGAGACCTCGGCGCCAAAACTGGCGACCGCGTCACCACCGAGGCGTAGCCATGGGCCAGGAAAAGGCATGCAGGCTGCGGCGCGGCGGGCGCACCGTGGAAGGCAAGGCGTTGCTCGAAACCGATCATCTGCTGTTTCGCGGCGAGGAAAGGCTCAAAATCTCCTTCCGCGACCTGACCGGCGTAGCAGCGGCGGGCGGCGTACTGCGGCTGGATTGGGACAACGGGGACGCGGAGTTGGAACTTGGGCTGGCGGCGGAGAAGTGGGCGCAGAAGGTTTTGCATCCGCCGTCACTCTTCGACAAGCTGGGCGCCAAGGCCGGCGTGTCGGTTCGGCTCGAAGGCAAGTTCGACGCCGATTTCTCACGCGAGCTCGAAGCCGCGGGTACGAAGGCGGCTAGGAAGCTGGCCGATCTGATATTTCTGACGGCCGATCGAGCCGCGGACCTGGCCCGCATTCCCGGATTGACGCACAAGCTCCAGCCGGCCGGCGGCCTGTGGGTGATCTATCCGAAAGGCGTCGAAACGATTCGCGAGATCGATGTGATCGAGGCGGGCCGCGCGGCGGGGTTGAAGGATACGAAAGTCGTCAGGTTTTCATCCACGCACACCGGGCTCAGATTTACCATTCCGGTGGCGGCCCGTCGTGGCGCAGGCCAGGTAGGATAGACGATTGGTTTTGTCGTCGCGCCTTCGGCAGGGGCGCGCCGCTTGACAGACGACAAAAACCGATCGTCTATCCTACCTCAGACCCCTGGCTCAACCAAGATTCCGCCGCATCGGGAGTTCGGTAGAGTCATCTCGACATTTCCGGCGCCGGCTACTGCCCGTTTTGCCGCGCCTTCTGTGCGAGCCCTGCCTGCTCGTCCACCAGCGGCCAATCGGATTTCGGCAGTTTTCCCTGGTCGCGCAGGCCGGCCAACAGCGCGCGCGCTTGCTCATATTCAGCGGCGGCGGCCAGATAATCGGCGCGGCGCTCGCGGTCCGCTCGATTGCGAGCTTGCGCCAGGTCGATCCACGTCTCCGCGATATCTTCGTCCGTTTCCGCCAAGCTGCGCACGGTTGCCCAGTCGGCGCCGGGCCGCCCGCTTAACTCGCGGTAGCGCGCCGCCGCCTGTTCGAGTTCGGCCAGGGCTTCGTGCGGTTTCGCCATTTTCCTGAGCACCAGACCGATCCTCTTCATGCTTGCAGCCACGACCGTCGCGGCGCGGAAATCGTGAGGATCCGCCTGCGCGGCCTGCTGGCGGAGTTCGAGCGCCACGCGGTGGAATTCGAGCGCATCCTCCAGGCGGTTTGCCTGGCCGGCCGCCCAGCCGAGGTCGCTCAAATCGAAGGATAGATCGATCTTGGCGCGCATGTCCTGCGGATTGCGGGCGCAGCGTTGCTCGTCGATCGAGCGCGCCATCTCATACTCGCGGCGGCAATCGTCCATCCGCCCGGTTACGCCGTACAGGGCGGCCAGCCGTTTCTCGGCCAACGCCAGCGTACGTTGCGCTTCCTGGCTGTCATCGAGCGCCGCCACGCGGCGCGCCAGATCCTGCACCCGCTCCCGCACCACGATGGCCTCGGAGTACCGCTTTTCGTTGATGAACGCATCCGCCAAGGCGGCCAGCGCCGCCTCCATGTCGCTCAACGCGGCCACGTCTTTTGGGTACGCGCCTGCCGCCGCCTCGGCAATGCCGGCGGCGCGCGTGGCCTGGGCGATCTCGGCATCGAACTGGCCGGCCTGGCCGCAGGCTCTGGCGAGATCGATTGCGGCGCGCAGGTATTCGTGGCGCAGCCCTGCGTCGCGAGGCGATTCCGCCGCGAGCCGTTCCAGAATCCCGGCCGCTTTGCGGCGGCTTTCGAGCGAGGCCTGCACGCGGCCCAGGCTCGATTCGGTGAGATCGCCCTCCACCTCGCCGATCCTCGCATAGCCCTGCGCGACCTCGCGCTCCAGCGAACGATTGCCGCCGGCTTCCTGCGACAGATTTTCCAGGTATTCGAGCGCGCGGCGCGCCAGCAGCGCCCGCGCCGCGGTGGAACCGGGCAGAGGCGCGATCGCATCGTAGAGATCGAACATCACGGCGTGGGCCAGCCCGCGCACCTGGTTGAACCGGCGTTCGGAGCGGCGCGCTTCCCACCAGCCGAAGGCGGCGAATCCGGCGATCAGCAGCAGGGCCAGCGCACCGGCCGGGACGGCAATTCGGTGCCGCGCCGTCAGGCGGGCCGCGCGGTAGCGCCAGGTGGGTTTGCGCGCCGCCACCGGGCGGCCATCCAGGAAGCGCCGCAGATCGGCGGCGAATTCGTCCACCGTCCAATAGCGGCGGCGCGGGTCCTTTTCGAGCGCCTTGGCGACGATGGTTTCCAGATCGCCGCGCAGCCGCCGCCGCAACGGCCCGGCGTTGGGCGCCGCGGCATCCACCGCACCGGCCAGCGGCGGGGCTTGTTCATCGCAAATGGCGCGCGCCAGATCCAGGTAGCTGGTGGTGGCGGGATAGGGCCTGCGCCCGGCCAGCAGCTCAAATAGGATCACGCCCAGTGAATAGACGTCGCCCGCCACCGTGTGGCTTTCGCCGCGAATCTGTTCCGGGCTGGCGTAGGCGGGGGTCATGGGGGCGGGACCGGCTTGGGTGATTTCGTCGCCGGGCGCAGCGCCGCCGATCGTCTGCCCGAGGCCGAAATCGAGGAGCTTGGCCTGTCCCTCGGCGGTGACCAATATGTTGCCCGGCTTCAAATCGCGATGCACGATGAGCCGCCGGTGCGCATAACCCACCGCGTCCGCGATCTGCAGGAAGAGGCGCAGCCGCTGGTTGACGCCGAGCGCGCCGCCGCTGCAGAATTCGAGCAGCGGCAGGCCATCCACGTACTCCATGATGAAGTACGGCTGACCGCCCGCCGTGGTGCCGCCATCGAGTAGCCGCGCGATGCCGGGATGCTCGAGTTGCGCCAGGATCTGCCGTTCGCGCTCGAAGCGCCGCCCGGTCTGCGCGTCGGGGTGGGCGGCGGTGATGAGCTTGATCGCCACCTGCTTGCGATATTGGCCGTCGGCGCGCTCGCCCAGGTAAACCACGCCCATGCCGCCGCGGCCGATCTCCTTCACCACACGGTACGATCCGATGGTCTCCGGCGCGGGCGCTTCGGCGCGCCATTGGGCGCCGGGCGCGGCCGCCGAATCGAACAGCGCGCCGGCTTTTTCCTCCAGTGCGAGCAGCGATTCGACCGAACTGCGCAGCTCCGCATCGGTTCCGCACAGCCGGTCCAGTTCCTTGGCACGCTGGCTGGGGCCGGTTTCGAGCAGACTCGCCAGGATCGTCTTGACCTCGCCCCAGCGGGCCGCGGTCATGACTGCGCGGTCCCTTCCATGTGTTCGAGCAGCCACAGCCGCGCGGTGCCCCACTCCCGCTTCACGGTGGCCGGCGAGATCCCCAGGCAGGCGGCGGTCTCCTCAATCGAAAGACCGCCGAAGTAGCGCAGCTCGACGACTTTGCCTTGTTGCGGATCCAGGCGGGTCAGTTCGTCGAGCGAATAGTTCAGCGCGAGCACGTCGATGGCGGGCGAAGGGAAGATGCCAAACGCGTCCTCCAGCGTCACCGCGTTCGAGAAACCCTCCCGCTTGGCCGCATTGCGCGCCTTGGCGTGGTTGATCAGCACGCGCCGCATCATGGTGGCCGCGACCCCCAGAAAATGCGCGCGGTTGCGCCAATCCACCGAGCGCTGGCCCACCAGGCGCAGATACGCCTCATGCACCAAAGCGGTGGGCTGTAGCGTGTGATCGGGCCGTTCCGCGGCCAGCAGCCGCTGCGCCAGGCGGCGCAGTTCGTCATAGACGAGAGGCGTCATCTCGTCCAATGCGGCCTTATCGCCCTCGCCGATCCGTTGCAGCAGTTGGGCGACATCCTGAGGCGCCAACAAGAACCTCCCTGGGACTCAATCACAATTTTACACGGAACCAACCCGCTCGGCTGGCCAGATGCGCCAATTCTTCCCCTTGACAATCATGGGGAGAGGCTGCCATACTCTCCCATAGATCGTCATAGGGACATGGGGAAATCCGCTCAACCGGCTTTGTTGCAGGGCACGCTGGATCTGCTGATCCTGCATGCGCTCCAGCGCGGCGCGATGCATGGCTACGCCATCGCGCAGACTATCCATCTGCTTTCCGATGAGGTGCTGAAAGTGGAAGAAGGCTCTCTCTATCCGGCGCTGTGGCGGCTGGAACTCGATGGCGCGATCACGTCGAAATCCGGCCTGTCGGAGAACAACCGGAAGGCGAAGTATTACCAAATCACCAGGCGCGGGCGAAAACTGGTAGCGGAGCAGGAGGCCACCTGGAGCCGTCTTTCCGCCGCTGTCGCGCGGGTTCTCGGGGGGTGACCAACGATGCGCCGTTTCTTTCTGAAGCTCTTCCGCCGCGGCGGAATGCACCAGGATATTCAAGCCGAGCTGGCTTTTCATCGCGAAATGGCGGCCCGGCACGACAACGCCATTCCGCTCGGCAACGCCGCCGTAATCGGCGAGCACGGATACGATTTGTGGCGATTCACCTTCTTCGAAAACCTCTGGCGCGACCTGGTTTATGCCGCGCGCGGGCTGCGCCGCAGTCCGGTGCTGGTGCTGACCGCGCTTTTGTCGCTCGGTCTCGGCATCGGCGTCAACGCGGCCATGTTCTCGCTCGGCGTCGAATTCCTGTTCAGCGAGCCATCGGTGCGGGATGCGGGTTCGCTGGTGTCGGTGCAACTTGGCGGCAACAGCAATTCGCCGGTCAAAGCCATCGACTTCCTCCGTTCGAGCGGCCTGTTTGCCGAGGTGACCGGCGAGGATGAAGAGGCAGTCACCAACTTCAATAATGGAGCCGAAACGCACCCGGTCTTCAGCGTCTACACGGCGAAGAACTACTTCACCGCGCTGGGAGTTCCGATGCTCGATGGGCGGGGTATTCTCGCCGACGATCCGAACGAAGTCGTCGTGCTGAGTTACGCATTCTGGCGCAAGCAGTTCGACGGCGATCCAGCGGCGGTGGGCCGAAGCATCAACCTGAACGGCCGGATGTGCACGGTAGTGGGAATCCTGCCGGAGCATCATCGCACGCTGGTCGGCTTCGGATATTCGCCCGACGTGTTTCTGCCGCAGTACCTGGACTCGACCGTGCTCGCAATTTACGCGCGGCTGAAGCCGGGAATGTCTATCCCGGCGGCGCGGGCCGGCTTGCTGACGGTGGCCCAGCGCATGGATGCGGAAATGCCCGCCCACTACAAATACGCGGACGAGATTCGCGTGTCGCCCATCGCCGGATATGCGCGCCTGAAGTCGGAATCGCAAATGTTGGCGGTGGGAGCGTTTTTCGCCATGCTGCTGGCCGTCACCGGGCTGGTGCTTTTGATCGCCTGCGTCAACGTGGCCAGCCTGCTGATGGCGCGCGCATCGGCCCGCCGCCGCGAAATCGCGGTTCGGCTCGCGCTGGGCGCCAGCCGCGGCCGACTGCTGCAGCAGTTGCTTGCGGAGAGCCTTTTGCTCGCGCTTTTCGGGGCTGCTGCGGGCCTGGCTCTCGCCGAGTTCGCCGCTGCTCTGTTGGCGCGGATCCACTTGCCGCTGCCGATTCCGGTCCGGCTGCAGATTGAGCCGGATTGGCGCCTGGCGATCTATGCCACAGTCCTCACCACGTTCACGGCGCTGGCCTGCGGCCTGGTGCCGGCATGGCAATCGCTGAAGCCATCGCTAACGCACGACATGCATCGCGAAGGAAAGATGCGGCTTCGGAGCACGCTGGTGGCGGCACAGATCGCGATCTCGGTGGTCGTCCTTACCACCGGGTTTCTCTTCCTGCGGAACCTCCTCGATTCGACCACCATCAGCCCGGGCTTCGATGTGCTCCACACGGTGCGGGCGAACGTGAACATGCCTCCCGTAGGCTATGACGATGCGAGGAAGAAGGCCGAGTACACCAATCAGGTCGTCGACTCCCTGGCAGCACTCCCGGGCATCGAGAGCACTGCCGCCGCGCGCGGCGTTCCTTTCAACTTCGCTGAGCGGTTCATGGTCGGAATCCTGTTCGCCGATAACCGCGAGCGGAGGAATGCGTTCTTCCTATGGAATGCCGTGACCCCCGGCTATTTCCACACCATGGGCATTCCAATACTGCGAGGGCGTACCTTCTCCGCGGCCGACCGAGGCGAAAGAGTCGTCATCGTGAACCGCGAATTCGTCACCCGATATCTCGGCAAGCGGCAGCCGTTGGGAACGGAACTCTCCTGGCAGGCCGACAGCAAGGCGCCGTACCGGATCGTCGGGGTGGCTGAGGTGACGAAGGCGCTCACCATCGGCGAGGAGCCGCAGCCGCAACTGTACGAACCGCTGGCGCAGGCCGCAAACGATCGCCAAGGCATCGAATTCGTGATGCGGTCGGCGATCCCGCCTGCGATGCAACTGGAAGCGGTTCGCCGCACGTTGCATCGCATCGAGCCGATGGCCGGCGCGCAGGTGGACACAATGTATTCGAGCATCGGCCTGGCATTTCTGCCCAGCCAGGTGGGAGCGCTGCTGATGGGCTCGACCGGGATTCTCGGCCTGCTGCTGGCCAGCATCGGGCTCTATGGGGTGATGGCTTATTCGGTGGCGCGGCGGACGCGGGAGATCGGCGTCCGCATCGCGATCGGCGCCAGCGGCGGCGCCATCGCCCGTATGGTTCTCCGCGATGCCGCGCGCGTCACCATCGCCGGAACGGCAGCCGGGCTGCTGGTGGCGCTGTTCGTAACTAAGCCGCTGGCCATGTTTCTGGTGCCCGGCCTGAAACCGGCGGACCCGCTGAATTTCGCCGTGGTCGCGCTGGCGATGCTGATGACGGGCCTGGCGGCGACCTGGGGCCCGATTCGCCGCGCCACCAACGTAGACCCGAACGCGACGTTGCGCGAGGAGTGAGGCGTACGCCGCCAGTAGCATTGGCATCGAGGAGGCAATGGCGGGCTCTGCTATCATAGAAACTCTCCCGCATGATCGTTGAGGCCAGTGTTGTCCGCTTCGATTCGATTGCGCTCGATAGCGGCGCCACGCTCGCGCCGGTCGACGTGGCCTACGAAACGTACGGCCAGTTGAACGAGGCGCGGAACAACGCCATCCTGGTGCTGCACGCCTTTTCCGGCGATGCGCACGCGGCCGGGATCAGTCCGGAAACCGGCAAGCCGGGCTGGTGGGACAACATGATCGGTCCCGGCAAGGCGTTCGACACCAATAAATACTATGTAATTTCGAGCAACGTGCTGGGCGGGTGCCGCGGGACCACCGGGCCGTCTTCGATCAACCCGGCGACCGGCTGCCCCTACGGCATGTCTTTTCCCGGAATCACGATTTCCGACATGGTGCGCCTGGAGACGATGCTGATCGATAAGCTCGGCATTCCGCGCCTGCTGACGGTGACCGGCGGGTCGATGGGCGGCATGCAGGCGCTCGAATGGGCGGTCGCTTTCCCAGACCGCGTGGTATCGGCGATTCCGATCGCCACCACCACGCGGCACAGCGCGCAGCAGATTGCGTTCAACGAAGTGGGGCGGCAGGCGATCATGGCCGACCCTGACTGGAACGGCGGCGACTACTACGGCAAGCAACTGCCGGCGCGCGGGCTGGCTGTGGCGCGCATGGTGGGCCACATCACGTACATGAGCGACGATTCGATGCGCGAGAAATTCGGCCGGCGGCTGCGCGGCAAGCAGAATTTCGGCTTCGATTTCGACGTGGATTTCGAAGTGGAAAGCTACCTGCGCTACCGCGGCAGCCAGTTCGTCGGCCGCTTCGACGCCAATTCGTATCTGTACATCACCAAGGCGATGGATTATTTCGACCTGACGAATGGCCAGGGCTCGCTCACCGCGGCGCTGGCGCCGGCCCAGGCGCGCTTCCTGGTAATCAGCTTCAGCTCGGACTGGCTGTATCCGAGCTACCAATCGCAGGAAATCGTGCGCGCGTTGCGGGCGCGCAATTGCGACGTGGCCTACGCCGAACTGCCTTCCAACTACGGGCACGATTCCTTCCTGGTGGACGTGGCCGAACAGACCGAGCTGATCCGCGGATTTCTGGCGAGCACGCTGGAGAGGGCGGGATGACCGCTGTCGCGGCCAAGCAGGCGTTCGTCCGCGAGCTGCTGGGGCGCAGCGACTACGCCATCATCGGCGATATCGTTTCTCCCGGCGCGCGTGTGCTGGACCTGGGCTGCGGCGAGGGCGAACTGCTGCATTGGCTGGCTGCGAACAAGAACGTGGATGCGCGCGGCGTCGAGATCGCGGGCGAGAAAGTGCGCCGCGCGATCGCGCGCGGTGTCTCGGTGTTTCAGGGCGATATCGACGAGGGGCTGGCCGACTATCCCGACCACGCCTTCGACTACGTGATCCTCAGCCAGACCTTGCAGGAAACGCGGCAACCGCGGCGGGTGTTGCGCGAAATGCTGCGCGTGGGGCGCCGGGGCATCGTGGCCTTTCCCAACTTCGGCCACTGGCGGGTGCGCCTCTCGATGCTGGCGAGCGGCCGCGCGCCGCGCACCAAGCTGTTCCCGTACGAATGGTACGACTCGCCGAACATTCACTTCCTCACGGTGGAGGATTTCCAAGCGCTGGCCGCGTTGGAGGGCCTCACCGTGGAGCGCCGCTACTTTCTCGCCGGCCGCCGTAAGGTGAGCGTGATGCCGAATCTGATGGCCGAAGTGGCGGTGTTCCTGGTGAGCGCGGGGTAGGGGCCGGTGTATTCTGGGAGTGAAGCCTGAGATGAGCCGAGTCGAGCACATAGAGGGACAAGTGAAAAGCCTCAGCCAGGATGAGCTGAAGGCCTTCCGCGACTGGTTCAGGCAGTTCGACGCCGAGATTTGGGACGACCAGATTGAGGCGGACGCGAAAAATGGGAAACTGCGTTCCCTCGCAGAGCGCGCTTTGCAGGATCACGAATCGGGCCGCTCGACGATTTTGTGATCTGCCACGGCAAAGGCTCAAGCCACATGCAGAGCAGGAGCGTTGTTCCGGCTACGGTGCGGCTTCACGACAATTTCTACATCCTGATTCAGCGCCACGAGGAAGCGTAGAAGACGTTCCACGGAGAATTGACGGAATTCGCCTCGCAACATCTTTGATATGTCAGGCTGACGAACTCCAAATAAATTGGCGGCGTCCACCTGTTTCATGCCGCGCTTTTTCAGGATCGTGTCAATTTTGGACACTAGTTGCGCCTTGACGAAGTGCTCTTCGGCATTCGGCACACCGATGTCCTTGAAGACATTGCCGCTACCGGTCTCGTAACCCTTGTTGCTCATGGTTCTCGCTCCTTTGCAATCTGTTCGGCCTCACGCAGCCGTTGTCTTATCAGCTCCATGTCCCGGCTCGGCGTCTCCCGCCCGGTCTTCGATTTCTTCTGAAAGGCGTGAAGTACATAAACGGCACCGGCATACCGCAGGGTGTACACCGCGCGGAACGTGTCGCCACGATGGTCGTTGACGACTTCGACAACTCCAGCCCCTCCGAAACCGGTGAGAACCTTCGCGTCCCGGTGCTTGCCGCCCCGCTGGGCGAGATACAGGGCATAGCCCATGTGATCTTGTACGCGCTCAGGGAACTCGCACAGATCCTCACGGCTCGATCCGACCCAGGTCACCGGCTTGAGAGGCGATTCATCGGTCATGTGCGGTCAATATAGTGATTTCACTATATCATGCCAAGAGGATTTCTGCCCTGGCGCGGTGCCCCCGCCCAATGTCCCGAACAGGGTAGGTCCGGCGATTCTCACGTTCCAAGGGATTTGAGCTACCTTGTAGCCATGGTCTATCTAGCACTCGAACCGCGGGGCGCATCCGAGGCGATACGGCTCGCCGCTAGCGCCGGTTGGCTCGTCTGGGTGGGATCAGATGCAATCACGGCTGAGGAACATCACCACCTCCGCGCTGACGGCGCACAGTTAACGCGCTTTTCGTACCCGTTGGCAAACGCTACGCCCGATGTGATCGCTGATTCATTGGCAACCATAGAGGAGCATCATCCGGGCGAAATCGATTGGGTTCAGCATGTGTGGTCGGAAGGCGCGCACTAAAGACCGCACGAGATGACGGTATCGATGTTCTATCTTGACTCCAATCAGACTTACCGCTCGAGCGAGCTGGACGAGTTCGAGTGGCTGGTCCACGGGTTCGGCACGCGGCGGGCGGATCTACCGGGGCGGTTCGAGCGGCTGGCGACGCTCCAGCAGGTTCATTCGACTGAGTGCGTGGCGGGCGCAGGGCGGTCGGGCGCGCTGGGAACCGGCGATGCGTTGCTCGAAAACACGCCGGGCGTGGTGGTCGCGGTGAAGACGGCCGATTGCATTCCGTTGCTGCTGGTGGATCCCTTCCATCGCGCGGTAGCCGCGGTTCACGCCGGATGGCGCGGGACGGTGGCAGGTATCGCGCAGAGGGCAGTCGCGGCGATGGGCGCGCAATTCGGCAGCCGCGCGGGCGATCTGCACGCGGCGATTGGGCCGGCGATCGGCAAGTGCTGCTATAAAGTGGGCGCGGAGGTAGCGGCGCAGTTCGGCGTGGAAGGGCGGGCGCACATAGACCTGGCGGGGACGGTACGCGGCCAATTGGAAGCGGCGGGCGTCGGCGGGCAGCGGATATACATGTGCGGTCTCTGCACTAAATGCCGCGCCGACGAGTTCCACTCCTTTCGGCGCGATGGCGCGGCGGCGGGGCGCTTGTACTCCTTTGCCGGAATTCTGGAAACCGGCCCGGCGGCGAGTGCATCGACTCCTTTACAGTACAATTAAAGCGAGCCGAAATGTTCACATGGATCTGCCCGCAATGCGGGCGCGAAGTGCCTCCGGCCTATACGGAATGTCCGGACTGCACGAAGAAGTCGCAGCCGGTGGCGGTGCCGCCGCCGTCGTCGCAGGCCGTCAGGGAACCGGCGGGGCCAGTAGCCGTCGCGGCGCCGCCCCCGCCCGAGATCAGGCCGCTGGCTCCGCCGATTGAGCCCGAGCCTGCACCTGTCTTCCAGGCGCCGGCGCTTCCGCGGCAGCCGGCACGGACGCTCGGGTTGCCGGTCTGGCTGGCAACCGTGCTATCGGCCCTGGCGATTGCCGGCATAGTGGCGGGAGTGTATTGGGTCGTAAACCGTTCGCACGGCGGGCGCCCCGCAACACCCAGTTCGGCGGAGGAGAGCCCGGGCGCCAAGCCGGGCGCGGCGGTCAGCGCGATACAGAAGTTCATCGAGGTTTCCTCGGTACGGTTCCTGGAAGACCCGAAGAACAAGGACAAGGTTTTGGTGAAGTTCGTGCTGACGAACCACGCCGAAGCCGATCTCACTGGCCTCGCGGGTAACGTTACCATTTGGGCGAGCACGGGCCGCTCCGAAGAGGACGCGCAAGGCACCTTCGAGTTCGCGACCACTTTGAAGGGGAACGAAGCCAAGGAACTCACCGCGCCGCTGACCGGCAAGAAGAAGATCTACGAACTGCCGGACTGGCAGAATATGACCACCGACGTGCAGATTACCGCGCCAGCTTCCTGAGGTTTTCGCGCGCGGCGGCGAGACCGGGATCGAGCTCGAGCGCACGCTCGAAATCGGCGCGCGCGGCTTCGGTCTGCCCAAGCGCCTGGAGGGAGACGCCGCGATTGTTGTAATTATTCGCGTCGCGCGGAGCGAGGGCGAGGGCGCGGCCGAATTGCGCCAGCGCTTCGGCTGGGCGGCCGGCGGCCAGCAAAACACGGCCGGTTTCGGCTGGTACGGTCGCGTCATCGGGAGCCATGCGGGCGGCCTCAGCCAACAGTGCGAGGGCCTCTTCGCTTCCCACGCTGCGGGACAACTGGATGCGAGGCCGCAGCTTGTCCGGCGCGCGGCCGACGGCTTCGCGCCAGAGCGATTCGTCGCTGGCCCAAACCTGGGTGCGGCCGATACTCACTAGCAGCAGCGCGGCGATAACAATCGGCGCGATCGCGCGCGTGCGGACGCGGGTGAGAAGCAGAGCGGCGGCGGCGGCCAAGGGAAACATGGCGAGGTACATGCGGCGATCGGCCGCCAGGTCCGCGGCGGGGAAGATGGAAGAACTGGGCAGCAGCAGGAGCGCGGCGGCGGCGACCCAGATGGCGAGATCGCGGCGCCATCGCCACAACGCGGCCAGCGCGGCCAAGATGGCGAGCCACGCGGCGACTCCCAGCCACGCGGGGGGAACGCGAATTTCGGGATCCACGGTGAAACCGTAAGGAACCGCGAATAGCCGCAGGTAGCGCCAGAGTACGATGCCTTGCGCCAACAGGTAACGCGCAGGAGAGATGCCGGCCTGCGCGCCCGCCTGCGTGCCCGGCGTCACCGCGGCGGCGTAAATGGTATGGAGGCCGGCGGCCAGCGATAGCGCGAGCATGGCGGCGAGCGGAGCCCAACGCCCTCCGAGCGCCGTGGCGCGGCCTGTCAAGGCTGCTGAGCCGAGAGTCATCTCGGCTTTTCTTCCCGCCGCGCGAGCGCGATTTTCAGCCGAGCGGCTGCTGGTAGCTGGACCGGTCACTATCCGCCGTTCTCTCGCGATGAGCCGCGCATCGAGCAGCCACAGCGCCAGTGGAAACGCGGCGCATTCCTCCTTGGCCAGCAGGGCCAGCGCGAACAGTGCGACCGACAGCCAGGGACGGTCGTCCATCCAGGCCAGCAGCGACGCGAAGACGCAGACAGCGGCCAGCACAATGGCGCGCCCCCAGATGTAATCGACCGCCTCGGCCTGCGATGGATGCACGGCGAACAGGGCCGCCGCCAGCCATGCGGCGCGACCGTCCAGCAGCCGCAGCAGGCACTGGTAAGCCAGCAGCACGGCGGCCAGGTGCAACGCCAGGTTGAGCGCGTGATAGCCGAGCGGGTTCTGGCCGCCGAGGGCGTGGTTCAACCAGAAGGTGAAATAGGTGAGCGGACGGGTCTGCCGCACGGCGAAGACGGCGCCCAGGCTGGAAGCGGACGCGTGGTTCGCTCCATCAAAAATGGCATAATCGTCAAAGTGAAAACCGGAGACCAGGGAAGCGCCAAAGGCGGCCAGCGCGGCGGCGGCAAGAAGAAGGCGAGCGCGCATCGTATCCTACGAGCTTACGGGAAACGGCCGCGTAACGCAGCCGGGCGCGCCGCGCGGGTGGAGGAGATTCTGCGCCGCTTGGATCATATGTATCCCGGCGCCACCTGCGCGCTCACCCACCGCAGCCCCTGGGAACTGCTGGTGGCGACCATCCTTTCGGCGCAGTGCACGGACAAGCGCGTCAACCTGGTGACGCCGGGCCTATTCGCCAAGTACCCCACCCCGGCCGATTTCGCCGCCGTGCGCCCGGAGGCGCTGGCGCAGGATATACGCAGCACCGGCTTCTTCAACAATAAGGCGAAATCGATTGTCGGCGCGGCGCGGCGAGTGGTGAGCGCATTCGGCGGCGAAGTGCCGAAGACCATGGAAGAGCTGCTCACCATCCCCGGCGCGGCGCGCAAGACGGCCAACGTGGTGCTGGGCACCGCTTATGGGATCGCCGCCGGCGTGGTGGTGGATACGCACGTGAGCCGCATCGCGCAGCGGCTCGACCTGACACAGAATTCCGACCCCGTGAAAGTGGAGCAGGATCTCATGAAGATCGTTCCACCGGACCACTGGATTTCGTTCGCGCACCAGATCATCCTGCACGGCCGCGCCCTCTGCGTGGCACGCGCCCCGAGGTGCAAGGAGTGTGGGTTGAACGATCTGTGCTATGCGAAGGATAAAACAGTGTAGCGCCGTGGCGCGCCTGCCAGGCCGCAGAGCCGCAGAGCCGGGAGTCATTTCAACCGGCGATCGCCATCGAATTGACAGGGGCGATCCCCCTGGCTACAATACATAACGATTACTTTATCGTTAATCAATGAGCGCCGGACCTGGCGCGGGACGCGCGTTCGCGTGTCCACAGTGGGCCGTTCCGCGAGAATCATCCGTCATGAAAGTAAACTCCGAAGTACGAATCGACCGCCAGATGGGCCGCGACGACCTGATCGTCATCGCGGGAGCCGGCGGCTTTATTGCAGGCGCGCTCACGCGGTACTTTCACGAGCTAGGCTACACGCGGATCCGCGCCATCGACCGCAAACCCCTGCCGGAATGGTATCAGCGTGTGCCCGGCGTGGAATCGCTGTCGATGGACCTGAGCGAGAAAAAGAACGCCGCGCGGGCCGTCGAAGGCGCCACCGAGGTCTATAACATGGCCGCCGACATGGGCGGCATGGGCTTCATCGAACGCTTTCGCGTCGAGTGCCTGCGCAGCATTTTGATCAACACGCACCTGATCGAGGCGGCCTGGCGCGCCGGCGCCCGGCGGTATTTCTTCTCCTCGTCGGCCTGCGCCTACAACACGGACCTGCAACAGGATTCCAATGTCCGCGCGCTGAAGGAATCCGACGCGTATCCGGCAATGGCGGAGAGAGGCTACGGCTGGGAGAAGCTGATCTCGGAGATGTTCTGCCAGGAGTATTGGGCGGAGCGGGGCCTGGAAACCCACATCGCCCGCTTCCACAACATCTACGGCCCCAACGGCACCTGGTTCGGAGGCCGCGAGAAAGCGCCCGCCGCGCTCAGCCGCAAGGTGATCGAAACCATCGACCGCGGTGACCATACCATCGACATCTGGGGCGATGGTTCGCAAACCCGCAGCTTCTGCTTCATCGAAGACTGCGTGCTGGGCATCGATCAGATCATGCACTGCCCCCGCCTGATCGCGACGCCCATCAACCTCGGATCGAGCGAGCTGATCTCGATCAACGATCTGGCCAGCATGGTCGAGGAAATCGCCGGCGTGAAGCTCCACCGCACTCACGATCTGAATGCTCCCAAAGGCGTCGCCGGCCGCAACAGCGACAATACCTTCATCAAGAGCGTGCTCGATTGGGAACCCCACACGCCGCTGCGCACCGGCATGCAGAAGACCTACGCGTGGATCGCGCAGCAATATGCCGACCGCAAGGCCGGAAAGCGGGTAGTGAAAGACTAGCCGTGGAGCCTCCCACCACTATCGCGGCGGCTTCATCCGCGCCGCTTCCGGACGGTCCGCATGGCGGAAGCCGGAGCGGGGATACCGCCTTCGTCGCGAGCGCCATCCCGCATCGAATGGCACTGGCGGGCGGGTGGATCGACCAGCCGTTTCTGTCGAAACACAACCCGGATCCTCCCGGATCCATGGTGGTGGTGGCGTTGGAGCCGGATCACTTGTTTCTGGACCGCTGCGGCATGGCCAGCAGCACCCGGCGGATCGCCGCCAGCCTGTGGGACGGCGCGCTTCCCGAGCGGCCTCGCGCGGAGCTCGTCCGCGAATTGTACTGGGCGGAGAATGCCGGGAAGGCTGAGCCTTCCGGCTCGCAAGACATGATTGGGCTGCTCTATCCCGGCGTCAGCCGCCTGGATTACGATGCCGGCGTCGACGAGGGCAGGTTTCCCGCGCACGTCGAATCCAACTGCGACCCCGAGATCGCGCGCTGGGTGGAAAGAGTAATTTCCCTGATTCCCATCACCCAGCGTCCCGCCGGCTACAGTCCTTTGGGTATCAGAAACCTCGATCCCGCCTGGATCGCCCAGTTGGGCCGCACCGGCAAGGACTGTTTCGAGGCCATCCTCGACACCGACATCCACCGTCTCGGCGCCGCCATGAACCACTGCATGCGCTGCTGGGAAGCGATTTTGCCGCACACCGTCGAACATCCGGCGATTGGCATCGATCTCAAAGCGATTCTGGGCTGGGTTCAATCCCGGTACCCGGGCGCCATGTACTCCGGGTGCGGCGGCGGATACATGATCGTGGTTTCCGAAGACGCCGTGCCAGGCTCGTTGCGGGTGAAGGTCAGGCTGGGTTAACCTGTGCGATTCCGTGCCGAGGAGGCCTCGCGCCTATGCTGAAAACCGGAATTCTGAACCCCGCGATCAACTCCCTCATCAGCCGCGTCCGTCACACCAATATGCTGGTGATCGCGGATCGCGGTTTTCCGTTTTGGCCGCAGATAGAGACCGTCGACATTTCCCTGGTGGACGATATTCCGAGGGTACTCGACGTGGTTCGGGCGATCCGTTCCAATTTCTTGGCTGGCCGGGTCTTCATGGCCGAGGAGTTCCTCACCGCCAACAGCAGCGAGATTCGACTAGAATTCGAACAGGCGCTTTCCGGTGTGCCGCTGGTTTTTGAGCCCCATGTTCAATTCAAGAAGCGCGTTCCCCAGGCAATTGGCCTGATCCGAACCGGGGACACCATTCAGTATGCAAATCTGATGATCGAATCCGCATGAGCACGCGCAGTAGGGAAGAAGGGACAAGACCATGTCGTCCAGAGTGAATCGCGGAATTGGGCGCCGCCTGGTGAGGGCCGCCACGCCGTTCGCCGCCGCGCTGGCCGCCGCCGCGCTCGCGGCCGCCCAGGCGCCGTCCGAGGCGCGCATCAAGATCGATACCGAACGCGTGGTCGGCCAGGTGGACCCGCGCTTGTTCGGCAACTTCGCCGAACATCTCGGCCGCTGCGTCTATGGCGGCATCTATGAGGAAGGAAGCCCGCTGGCCGATGCCGAGGGCTTTCGCAAGGACGTGATCGAGGCCGCCAAGGGCCTCGGCGTCTCCCTGCTCCGCTGGCCAGGCGGCAACTTCGTCTCCGGCTATCACTGGGAGGACGGCATCGGCCCCAGGGAGAAGCGTCCCGTGCGGCGCGATGACGCCTGGGGAGCTCTGGAATCGAACCGCTTCGGCACCGACGAGTTTCTGCGCTACTCGGAGCGGATCGGCGCCGAGCCGTACATTTGCATCAACGCCGGCCTCGGCACCATCGACGAAGCCCGCCACTGGGTTGAGTATTGCAATGAGCCCGATCGCACTTACTATGCAGACCTGCGGCGGGCCAACGGCCGCGACAAGCCTTGGAACGTCAAGATCTGGGGCCTCGGCAACGAGGTTGACGGACCCTGGCAATTGGGCCATCGCAATGCGGACGACTACGCCAAGTTCGCGCTGGAGGCGGCCAAAGCCATGCGCCGAGCCGATGGTTCCATAAAGCTGATCGCCAGCGGCAGCTCCAATTTCTCGCCCGGCTACGACTGGATCGGCTGGAATCGCATCGTTCTCGACTATCTGAAGAACGATATCGACTATCTCTCCCTGCACACGTACATCGGCAACCGCGAGAACAACTTCGAGAAGTTTCTAGCCGCCGGCTCCGATATCGACCGGCGCATCGCTATCGTCGGTGGCCTAATCCAGGCCGCTCGCGAAGGGCAGACAGTCCATCGTCCCATCTACATCGCGTTCGATGAATGGAACGTCTGGTATCGGACCTGCTGTAGCTCAAACGAGTTCGAGACCGGCCGCGCGGGCCTCGAGGAGCGCTATAACACCGAAGACGCGCTCGCCATGGGCATGTTTCTGAACTCCTTCATCCGCCGCGCCGACATCGTGAAGGTGGCGAACCTGGCGCAATTAGTCAACGTGATTGCGCCGATTGTGACCAATAGGAACGGACTCTTTCTGCAGACCATTTACTGGCCGCTGGCCGAGTACGGCAAACAGCGCGGCAACCAGTCGCTCGATGCGCTGGTCACGGCCCCCTCTTACGACTACGATGGCCGGAAAGTCGGCTATCTGGATGTCTCCGCCACCTGGGACGAGAAGAACCGGCGCGCGTTCATCAACGTGCTCAACCGGAGTTCCAAGCTGGACATCGCCGCGCGCATCGACAGCGCCGGCGGAAAGGTCCCCAGCGAGATTGCCGTGTGGGAGCTGAACCACCCCGACCTGAAAGCCATCAACACGTTCGAGGACGACAAGAAAGTGCGTCCCGTAATACGCACCGTCGCTGTCACTCCAAGCGGAAACGGCTTCGTCTACACGTTCCCCGCCCACTCCCTGACCATCCTCAGCCTGAGATTGGAATAGACCGCTTCGCGCTCAATCGGAGCCGCGACCACAGGGAGCGGTCAGAAAAGCGCCACATTACCCGGAGCGGCAACGCTCGCGCGGCGACGTTAGCGCGGTGCGATTTCAGCCGCATGATATACTCTCTCTTTCACCCCTATTTCTCTTGGGGCCCGTAGCTCAGTTGGTTAGAGCGCTACCTTGACACGGTAGAGGTCCGGCGTTCGAGTCGCCGCGGGCCCACCATTCGTTGAAAACGGCTCTACGCCAACAACGGGGGCATCCTCTTCGCCAAAGGAAATCAGTTCGAAGCGCGAGCCCAGGGCTGGCATCCGGCGCACACCAATCCGACACCGAACGAAGTCTACGGGAGAGCCAGCGCCGAGTGAACGGTTGAAGACGCTGCGGCCCAAGGTAAAAGTGCTGTTTGCGTCAGGCTATCCATCCGATGTCATTGCTCACCGGGGTGTCCTCGACGACGGGATGGCTTATATTCCGAAGCCGTTCAGCCCCGATGGGTTGGCCGCTAAAGTCCGAGAGCTATTGTCCGAGCCTACCTCGCCTGAATAGATAGGCTCACGCGGCGTCAATCGTCAATCAAGCTGGAGACTCTGCACTGTCAAGGGGTGAAACGCTGCCGCATCAACGGGCAGCCGGGCAGGCGAGCTGCTTTCACTCCTGCGGCGGCAGCATGACCACACCCAGCCAGAAACTCTTGATGGCCTGTACCACGCTCATGAATTGGTTCAGATCCACCGGCTTCGCGATGTAGCAGTTGGCGTGCAGTTGGTAAGCGCGAAGAACATCCTGCGGCGCCTGCGAGGTGGTCAGCACGACGACGGGAATCTGCTTGAGGCCGGGGTCCTCCTTGATCTCCGCCAGAACCTCCAGTCCGCCTTTCCGGGGAAGGTTCAGATCGAGCAGAATCAGGTCCGGGCATGCCGCCTTGGCGTACCGGCCCCGCCGCCGCAGGATCGCAATGGCTTCCTGGCCGTCTTTGACCACGGTCAGGTTGTGGTTCACCTCCCCATCTTTCAAAGCCTCCATGGTCAGCCGCACGTCGCCGGGGTTGTCCTCCACCAACAGAAGCTCGGCGGGCCTGGTTCGCGTTTCGGCCTTCATTGGCCCTCCACCGGAATGGAGAAATAAAAGACCGATCCTGCGCCCGGTTCCGAAGTCACCCACAGGCGGCCGCCGTGACGCTCCGCGATCTTCTTCGATATCGCCAGGCCGAGCCCCGTGCCCGGGAATTCCGATGCCGCGTGCAGGCGCTGGAATATCACGAAGATGCGCTCCAGGTGCTGCGGCTCGATTCCGATGCCGTTGTCCCGCACGGAGAACACCCACTCCTTGGCGCGCCGTTCCGCCGACACATGAACCCGCGGCGGCTCCTGGCACCGGAACTTGATGGCATTCCCAATCAGGTTCTGAAACAATTGCGTCAGTTGTCCCGAGTCCGCGTTCACCACCGGCAGAGGGTCGAAAGTCACGTTCGCGTGGCTCTCTTCGATAGCGGCCTTCAGGTTCAAAAGTGCCTGCCGCAAAGCGGCGTCTGCCTCCACCGGTTTAAACTCGTGACCCCTCGTGGCGACCCTCGAGAACGCCAGCATGTCGTTGATCAGTTGCTGCATTCTCTTTGCCCCGTCCACCGCGAACGCGATGAATTCGTCGGCATTCGAATCCAGCTTTCCCTTGTACCTCCGCGAAAGAAGCTGCATGTAGCTGGAGACCATCCGCAAGGGCTCCTGGAGGTCGTGCGAGGCCACATAGGCGAACTGCTCCAGCTCGGTATTGGACCGCTTGAGTTCCTCGGTTCGCCGAAGCAACGCCTGTTCGGCCAGTTTGCGCTCGGTGATGTCCAGAGCCACGCCAACCATGTGGATCGATTTGCTTCCCGCTTCCTGCGGCAGGAGGTGCCCGCGGCCCATGATATAGCGGATGCCGCCGTCGGGCAGGCTGACGCGAAACTCCAGGTCGGGTGGACCCAGCCCCGCCAGACATGCGCCAATCCATCCTTGCATGGAAGCTCGATCGTCCGGGTGGATCAAAGTCTGAAACGTCTCGGAAGTTAAAACAAAGGTCTCCGGCGAGACTCCAAAGAGACGATACGTCTCGGGCGTCCACACCATCACATTCGAGTCGCCTTCGAGCCTCCAGTCCCAACTGCCGAGATGGCCAATACTCTGTGATTGCGAAAAGAGGTCTTCGTTTGCCCGCAAGTCCTCTTCCGCCCGCTTCCGCTCGGTGATATCGCGGACGAAGACGAGACCTCCCTTTTCGCCCTCGTAGAGGAAGGGAACGGCGTACCCCTCGACGTCGATGGCCGTGCCGTCGAGCTTGAGGTACTTCCGAGTGAACGGGGGCATGTCCACCCCCAGTTCCTCGACTTGCCGGATACCTTCGGTCATGGCGGAGCGGGAATCCGGGTGCACAATCTCTAAGACCGGCTTGCCGAGGAGTTCGGAATCCGACGCGACACCGAACAACCGGAGGGCCGCCGGATTCAGGTAACGGAAGTGGCCGTGTGTCCCCACGAAGATGGCCTCCGGCGCGTTTTCCACGACTCGCCGGAAACTCTCCCGGCTCTCCCGCAACGCCTCTTCCGCCCACTTGCGGCCCGTCATGTCGCGGATGACGCCGACCGCATGCCATTCCTCTCCTTTCTGGACGGCAGCCAACGAAAGCTCGATGGGGAACTCGCTTCCGTCCTTCCGCCGTGCGGTTAGTTCCCGTATCGTGCCGATGGCCGCCCCTCGTCCGGTCTTCTGAAAGGTTGGAAAGCTCTCTTGAAAGCGCTGCCGGAGGGCGGCGGGGGTCAACAGATCGTGAATCGGCTGGCCCAGCATCTCAGCCGCCGTGTAACCGAACATCCGTTCCGCCGCCGGGTTCCACAGGAGCGCACGGCCTTGGCCGTCAATCATGACGAGGGCGTCCAGCGAACTGGCGCACACCGATCGAAGAATATCCTCCCCCTGGCGCAACGCCTCCTCGATCTCCTTGCGCCTGGTTACGTCGAGCATGACGGACCGAATGCCGGTCACCACACCCCTGGCGTCCCGAATCAGCGCTTCGTGAATCTCGAGCGTCAGGTGACGGCCGTCACAGCGAATGTGGTCGCGCGGGAAAGGAGTGAGCGTCTGTTGCCCCGACAACTTCCGCTGGAAGGTTTCCCGGCTTTCCGATGGCGCGCCTCGCGAAATGAATTCAAAGATGGGACGGCCCAGCATCGCGCTGGCTTCAACTCCCAGAAGCTCGCATTCGGCCTGATTGACCCAACGCACGTTCCCCTCTTGGTCCAACTCGTGGTAGGCTACCGGCCCTTGCTCGAAGAGGTCCCGGAATCGCTGCTCGCTCTCGATCAATTGGGACAAAGCCCGGCTCAAACCGAGGCTGTCGAGTTGCTCTCGCAGCGGAAGAGGCAGGTCGCGCAAACACGAAAAACCGCCTTCCTTCTGTGCCGCCGAATGTTGGGCCGGTTCTTCAGCAGGGCCTTGCGAAACGGTTTGCGCCATCGGTATTCCTCGTCAAGCCCGCAGGTCTGTGGCTGTCCGGAGTCCATAAGGGCGCGGTGTGCGGCCCTGGTTCAGGCGCGCCTGTAAGTCTTTGCGGCCTGCGTGCCGGATGACGCGCTGGCGCTTCTTGTCGCGCTCGGCGACATACTCCACCAACCGGAGACAGTCGTGAGCCGAAAAACAAAGAATCTCCCAGTTACACTATGAATATTCCACAAGCGAGCCTAGAACACAAGCGCACCATATGGGTAAATCCGCAGCCAATGAGTATCTTGACCGGTTGTCTTGGCGTAGGCTAGTGGAGAGAGAACGGGCGGAGGGTAAATGAAAACAGCGGCTCCCATCACTGCGTTGTTTCTCGATATCGGCGGCGTCCTGCTCACCAACGGGTGGGATCATCTTGCCCGGAAACGGGCGGCCCGGCATTTCAAGCTGGAGTGGGCCGAGATGGAGGAGCGGCATCGCCTCATCTTCGATACCCACGAGGAGGGCAAGCTCACCTTCGAAGAGTATTTGCGCCGGGTGGTTTTTTATCAAAAACGGCCGTTCACACGCGCTCAGTTTCGGCGCTTCGTGTTCGAGCAATCCAAACCGTACCCGGAAATGATCGGCCTGTTCACCCGGCTCAAGGTCCGCTACGGGCTGAAGATTACCGTGGTCAGCAACGAATCGCGCGAAATCAACGCGTATCGAATTCGTAAGTTCAAGTTGGACCGGTTGGCGGATTCTTTTGTCTCTTCCTGTTTCGTTCACCTCCGCAAGCCTGACGCGGACATTTTCCGGCTGGCGCTGGATATCTCTCAGACACTTCCGCGGCAAGTAGTCTACGTCGAAAACACGCCTATGTTCGTTCAGGTCGCGGAAGGAATGGGGATTCCGAGCATTCTGCACACGGATTACAAGTCCACCTGCGCGAAACTGGCTTGGTTCGGCTTGGCGGATTAGCTGGAGCCAATCCTGTTCGCCTAAGCCCGTGGCGCGGCCTGTCAAGGCTGCCGAGCCGAGAGTCATCTCGGCTTTTCTTGTGGCGTTGAATCGGCGGCCGCCATGGTCGCTTGTCCGCACCGGCAGCGCAGTACTATGGAGGTGCCAACACATGCAACTGAACAGAAGACAATTCGCCAACACACTGGCGGTAGCTCCCTTGATGAACGCCGCCGTTTCCGCCGCGGATGTGGCGTCCTCCGGCGCGCCCGAGGCATCCCGCGCCTGGTTCCGCGACGCGCGTTTCGGCATGTTCATTCACTTCGGCCTCTACGCCACGCTGGAGCGCGGCGAATGGGTGATGCACACCGAGCGCATCCCCCCCGCCGATTACCAGAAGCGGATCGCCCTCTTCAATCCTTCCGAATTCGACGCCCGTGCGTGGGTAGCCCTGGCCAAGGCCGCCGGCCAGCGATACATGACGATCACCTCGAAGCATCACGAGGGCTTCTGCATGTTCCGCTCCGCCACTAGCCGCTTTGGCATTGTGCATTCGCCGTTCGGGCGCGATCTGATCGGCGAGCTCGCCGCCGAATGCCACCGCCAGGACATGCCCCTGTTTTTTTACTTCAGCCTGATGGATTGGAATCACCCGGCCTATCGGGAAAGCCTGGCGCCGAAGACGCCGGTTTCCGACGCCTTCCTCGACGTAATCCGTACCCAGTTGCGCGAGCTGTGCACTCAGTATGGAAAGATCGCCGGCATCTGGTTCGACGGAGGCTGGGATCACACGCCCGAACAGTGGCATTCCGCGGACCTGATCGCGCTCATCCGCGGCCTGCAGCCCGGCGCGCTGATCAACGACCGCAGCGGCCTCCCGGCCGATTTCAGCACCCCCGAACAGGAGCTCGGACACCGGCCCGAAAAGGACGATGGCCGCCTGCGCGAGGCCTGCCTCACCATCAACGACGATTGGGGCTACGCGCGCACCGACTCCCGTTACAAGCCGGCCTCCGAGCTGATTCAACTGCTCGCCACCGCCGCCGCGTCCGACTCGAACGTCCTCCTGAATGTCGGGCCAAAACCGTCCGGCGTGATTCAGCCGGAGTTCGCCGACCGCCTCCACGCCGTTGGAGCGTGGCTCGATAAGAACGGCACGGCGGTCTATTCCACGCGCCCCGGCCCCGGCGTGTATTACACCGCGACGGCATCCACCGCCCGCGGCAATACATGGTTTCTCCACATCTTCAACTGGCTTCCCGGCGCCAGCCTGCGGATGGATTACACGGTAAAGGGGGAGATCCGGCGCGCGTATGTGGTCGAGGATTCGAGCGCGTTCCCTTTCGAGCACTCAGCCTCGGGCGGCATCACGATCACCGCCGTCAACAAAGGCTGGAGCCCGGAAGACTGCGTCATCGCGTTCGAAACCAGCGTGGACCAAACCGCCTAGCCGTCATCCCGGGCGCGCGCGCGAACGATGCCCGCTTGCACCCGCCGCGGGGCGCTCGTAGAATCGTTAGATTCGCATGAACCAGCCGCAAACAGTGCTAATCGTGGACGACGATCCGCAGATCCCGCGGCTGGTCGAACGGATGCTCGGCGCCCGCAACGTGATCGTGCTGACGGCGCCGCGGCCTTCGGCGGCGCTCGAGATTTGCCAGCGCCAGGCGATCGATCTGCTCATCTCCGATATCGTTATGCCCGAAATGGACGGGGTTAAGCTGGCCGAGCGCGTGCTGAAACTGCATCCCCAGGCTCAGATCCTGTTGATCTCGGGAGAGGCGAAGGAAGCGCCGGTTTTGTCGAAGTCGCGCCGGGTCCGTTTCCTGCGCAAGCCGTTCTTCCCGGCCCAACTGATCGATTGTCTGCATGAACTGCTGCCGGAAGCGTAGTCTCCCGTCCCGTAAGTTCGCGGGATGATTCCGCTTCCTCGCATCAGGGTTGAAACGAAGGCGCCGGCGCGTCGAGAAGAGTCGACGCGGCGCGAGGTGTGCGTGCGCCACGGTGTTTACGCGGCTAGCTGCGCGGATCGGCCGGCAACAGGATCGGCCGAGCGGGCGCGCCAAACGCGGCAGGCGCCGCGGCGGATTCCGTCATCTCGGCCGGCTGCGCGGTGGGATGGAAGTTGAACCATTGCGCCAGTTCCGCGTCGCCGGCGCGTCGCCGGGACATGATGACGCGGCGCCGGGCCAGCGCGCGGGGCAGGCAGCGCGCGACGTGCCAGAAGGCGGCGGCGGAGGTAGGCTCCCACAAAATCGATCCTCCCACCACCATCAGGTCGCGCAGCGTGGCGCGCAGCCAGCAACGGCTATAGACGCCGGAGGTAACGTTCTTGATGCGCATCAGGAAGCGGTTCTTCACCGAGTGCATGTTGATGACGGCGGGCAGCGAGCGCCGGTTGGCCGGGGTGACGGTGCGGACGTGGAAAGCCTCCGCCGCCGGGGTATAAAGGGTCCGCCAGCCCAGCAATTGCGCGCGCCAGGCGACATCGGCGTCTTCGCGGTAGACGAAGAAATCGGGATCGAAGAAATCGCCGTCGATGGCCACATCGTCGATCATGCTGCGCCGGTACAGCGCCGCCGCGGCGGAAGCGCCGAAAACGTATTCCGGGTTCTCGAAGCCGCCGCAGTCCGGCTCGCGCCAGCCCCGGTCGAAGTGCCGCAGGGCGGGTGTGAAACAGATGCCGGTGGAATCGATGCGGGCTGCGTCGAGCGGCGCAAAACCAGGCCCGATCGAAAGCAGCTTGCCGCACACGGCGCCCGCTTCCGGGTCGGCCTGGCCGGCCTCCACCAGGGCGCGGACGAAGCCTGGTCGCAGCAGCACGTCCGGGTTCAGCGTTAATACCCACTCGGTGGAACTGGCGCGGATGGCGCGGTTCTGCGCCTCGGCGAAACCCAGATTGCGGCCGCAGCGGATCACCCGCACCCGCCCGCGGAACTGGCGCAGCACGGCTGCGGTCGAGTCGGTGGACCCGTTATCCACCACCACGATCTCGATCGACACGCCCTCCTGGCGGATGACCGCTTCCAAGCAGCGCCGAATGTAGCGCGCGCTGTTATACGTGACGATGGCTGCACAGACGATTGGGCCGGGCATTGAAAGTCTGCTACAAAGACCCGCCACCCCGCCGTTCCAACTACACCAGACCGCTTAAGTTCCCAAAATAAACTGAAAAAAAAGTTGTGTGGGGTGTAGTTGAAAAGCGTAGTGTGGGGTCTTAGTGGTGAGTTTCGTGTATGGCCGCGTTCTATATGAGTGAGGAATTGGTGGGACTGTTGCGTCAGGAACGCGCCGCGTCGGAACTGCAAACTCAAGTGGCTCAATTGTTTGAGGAGTCGCGCGAGGATGTGTACCGGTATCTGATGACGCTCGGCCTGACGCCTTCGCGGGCGCAGGACGCCACCCAGGAAGTCTTTCTCCGCCTGTATGCCGCGCTCAAAAGCGGTGAAGAAATCGAAAGCCCGCGCGGCTGGATCTTCCGGGTTGCCCACAACTGGGGGTTGAAAGTACGCGCCCGGCACGCCTCGGAAAACCCGTTCGACGCGGACCTGGAAGCCAAGTTGGCCGCGCCGGCGCATGACGCGGAACACGACCTGCTGGAACGCGAGCGGATGCTGCGCTTTCACCACGCCGTGGAAGGCCTCTCGGAGCAACAGAAACGTTGCCTGTTCCTGCGCATGGAGGGGCTGCGGTATCCCGAAATCGCGGCGGCAATGGGGATCAGCGCTTCGGCCGTGGGCGAATTTCTGCGGCGCGCCATGGAGCGGCTCAAGAAGGTGCGGGATGAGTAACTGGGCGTCCGGACATCCCGAGGAAGGCCTGCTGCTGCGCTCGCTCGATGGCGAGTTGCCGGCGCGCAAGGCGCGGCAGGTCCGCAAGCACCTGGAAGCTTGCTGGCAGTGCCGGGCGGAGATGGAATCGCTGGAGGCCACGGTGGCCGAATGCGTCCGCTACCGCAAACAGGTGCTGGCCGGGCTTCTGCCGGAAACGCCCCATGCGTGGCAGACATTGGATCGCGGTTTCGACCGGGTGGATACGGAACTTTCCCGCGTGCCGTTCTGGAAACGACTGCCGCGGCTGGCCCCGGCGTGGCAGTGGGGAGTGGCGGTGGCTGCCGCGGCCGCGCTGCTGGTGGTGGCCCTCGTGCAATTAGGCCGGACACCCAGCGTGCAGGCGGCATCCTTGCTCGAAAAGGCCGTCGCCGCGGCTAGCACGCGGCCGGCGCCGGTTCGCACCATCGGCATCCACATGCGCTCGGGCTTGCCCGTGCTGCACACAGTGGGCGGCGCGGCTGGAAATTGGCTGCCCCTGCCGCCCGACATCCGGATGGAGTTTCAGGCGGCTCACTACGACGCCGCGGACCCGCTCAGCGCGCGCGCCTTCCAGGCGTGGAGGGACAGCCTGCCGCGGAAGACGGACGACGTCCGCACCGAGCCCGCCACGGAAAATCCTCACGAGCTTTGCTACCAGATCCGCACCCAGGCGGCGGAAGGCGAGATCGAATCCGCCACGCTACTGTTGCGCGTCGCGGACCTGGCGCCGGTGGAGAGCAAGTTCGAATTTCGCGATCAGAATTGGATTGAATTTACCCAGGTTATGGAGCCTCCATTCCAACCCGACGGTTCTCCCGTTGCGCCTACTCAAGAGGCTCCCTTGCGGCCAGTCGTACCAAGCCGGCCGGCTGCAGTTGCGCCCAGGTCTTCGGCCTCGATTTCGGATGAATTGCAGGTAGTAACGCTGCTGCACCGGATTGGGGCCGACCTGGGCGATCCTGTGGAAGTCAATTTGACCGATGGAAAGGTGCTGGTTTCCGGCGCCGGAGTATCGCCCGACCGCCAGCGGCAGGTTCATGAGCTGCTGGATGGCGCTCCCAACGTGGAGGTACGATTCTCCCAACCGGAAGCGGCCTTGATCATGCCTCCCGCCACGGCGCCGGCCACGGCGGGCGATACCGCCAACGTGGGCTTTCAGGCGCGTCTCGAAAAGCAGCTCGGCGGGCGGGCGGCCTTCGAGCGGTTCAGCACGCACGTCCTCGACGGCAATGAAGCCGCCATGGCGCACGCTTACGCGCTGCGCAGCGTGGCGGAACGCTTCCCGGCCGGAAACGAAGAATCGATGGCCGCGCCAGATCGTGCGCAACTTCATCAGCTCGCGCGGGATCATGTGGCGGCGCTGGCGACCGAGGTGCGCGTGATGGAAGGCGCGCTCAATCCGGTGTTGGCCGGCGTAGGCGGTAAAGCTGCCGCGTCCGCGCCCGCGACGGATGCCGCATGGCAGCAGGCGGCCGAAGATACCTTCCGCGCTTCGCGGCGCCTCGAAGTGCTGCTCTCGGTGCTGCTGGGGGTCACGCCTGGCGAGAACGCGCCCGTCGATCTGCCTTCGCAAGTGCTGGGTGCCGTGGCGGACCTAAAGGCCGGCCTGGGCCGTTGTCAGACGTTGCTGGCACAGTAGCGCGGCGGGCACGCTTCTCAGAGCTTGCTGAAAACGCCAAAAGCATCATGGCCGCGGATAAACACAGATTGAAAAGAACTGGTTTATCCGTGTTCATCCGTGGCCCAAGAATGCTTTTTTGGACTTTTTCAGCAGCATATCGCAAGCCAGGGCGGCCCTGTAACCCGCGTTGAAAAACACGCGTCAATAGTAAAGGGTTGGTCTGGGAATTTTAGGATTCCCGCTAGCCTCTGACGGCGGGCACACATCCTCCGAGTGCCCGCCGTTTTTTTTCTCCATCCACCCATTTCTTCATGAACCTCTCCGCTTTCCGCCGCGTGGCCGGGCGCGGGTTGTCCAGTTGCCGGCGGACGAACCCGAGCACAGCGTTCCTGCGCGGAATCGACGCAAAGAATCGATCGAGCGACTGAATCGCGTGTCCGATGGCCACGTTGCGGCACTCTTCGGTCTCGTACTCAGCCCGGCCGACGGCGAGAATGCCGGCCGCAATCCTGTCCGCCAGGCGCGGTTGGGCGGCGGCGATCGTGGCCGCCGCCTGGATGACATTCGCCGCGGCGATCATCTGCGGGCCGCGGATGGGCTGCAAGAACCTGCTCAACAGCGGCGCCAGTTTGTGCGAGCGGTCGACGCGCGCCAGGTTGGCCAGGATGTGCGCCGCGTTCCAGCGGAAAATGCTATTGGGGTGGTCCAGCAGTTCGACAAACCTGTCGAATTCCGCGTAGATCGATTGCGGGGCCTCTTCGCTGAGACGCCGCAGATCTTTCAGGCAGCCGTATTTGACGCGCGCGGCCGGCGCATCGAGACCGGCCCAGTCAACCGCGAGGCGGTCGTTCTCTGTCCACAGAGCCGTCATATAGCCGATACATACAACGCCGCGCAACGGAAAGCAAGGGAGTGCTCGCGCAGGGAATACATACCACCCCGGTGTGAGCGGTCTCGATCTGAGCGAATGCTAAGCCTTCGCTTTACGCCGCCTGACGAGAGCACCCAGGCCTAGCCCGGCTGCCATCAGTGCCAGGGATGCTGGTTCCGGCACGGACCCGGCCGACTCGGTCAGGTCGAGAGTGAAAGTGCCGTTTCCAGCAAGGCCCTCGAGGTTAACCTCAACGGAATTCGCCGTAGACGATACGTTCGAGGAGGTGAGCCCCGAGACAGTATTGCTATCAAGGCTGACACTGACCAACGACCCGGAATCGGCAAACGTGAGGGCGGTGAAATCAAACCCGTTGAAGGAGGTGTCGACATACTCTTCTATGCCGCTGGCCGCGTAGACGATCGATGTAGTTGTGACGCCGAAGCTCACCGTCGCACCTTCATATCCGCTGCAAATCGGCGAAGCGCTTGGGCAACTCAAGGTCGAACCCACCGAGATCGTGTCCGAGGCGTATGTGGTTGAGCTGTCCGGCCAGAGCCACACGATTCCGACATCGCCGACAAGCCCGGCATGCGCGGCTGGCGCCAGCGACATGGCTGCCACAACCAGCAAGCCAACGGAGAGCGAGCCTCTCGCCATCGCCGTCGCGAAAAGCAGGATATTTCGAATCATTTTTTCTCCGATTACGGAATTAGCCACCGGAACATCCGTATTTCTCAGATTTCAATGAGGATACACCAACAGCCGCGCTCGCAACCAATGTCCTTTGTTTTTGTAGCGTTTTGGCGTGTGGAAAGAGAACGTTATCCCTGCGCCTACTCCACCTTGCGCAGCACCATGGCGGAGTTCTTGCTGCCGAAGGCGATGCAGTTGGCCACGGCGTGCTCAATCGCGATCTTGCGGCCGGGGGTTGTGATGTAGTCGAGGTCGCAATCGGGGTCGGGTTCGTCGACGTTGATGGTGGGCGGCGCCACACCGTCGCGCATGGCGAGCAGAGTGGCAGCCACGCCGGCGGCGCCGCAGGCTCCTTGCGGATGGCCGATCAGGCTCTTCAGCGAGGAGCCGGGAAGCTTGTAAGCATGCCCGTTGAAGGCCAGCTTCACAGCGCGCGTTTCAATCCGGTCGTTCAGCTCGGTTGAGGTGCCGTGATAGTTAATGTACTGCACGTCGGAGGGGGCGATGCCGGATTCCCCGAGGGCCAGGCCGATGGCGCGGGCCGGCTCTTCGCCGCACTCTTCCAGCCGCACGCGATGGAAAGCCTCGCAGGTGGATCCGTAGCCGGTGACTTCGCCGTAGATTTTGGCGCCGCGGGCGCGCGCCTGTTCCATTTCCTCGAAGACGAAGAACCACGCCCCTTCGGCGATCACGAACCCGTCGCGGTCGCGCGAAAAAGGCCGCGAAGCGCGCTCCGGCTGCTGGTTCCAGCGGGTGGACATGATGCGCATCAATTGAAAGCCGCGCAGGATCAGCGGCGCGATGGGGGAATCCACGCCGCCGGCGACGATGGTATTGAGAACCCCGCCGCGGATGTGGCGGAAGGCGTAGCCCATGGCGTCGGTGGAGGAAGTGCAGCCGGTGGAAACGATGTGGCTGAGGCCGCGGAAACCGAACCGCATCGAGACCTCGCTGGCCAGCGTGCCGATGGTGCCGGTGGGAATGGTATACACGCTGCACTGCTTCTGGTGGCCGGTGTAGAAGAGGCGGTATTGCTCCTCGCTGAAATCCTGGCTGCCGCCGCCCGAGCCCACCATCACGCCGATGCCGCGCAGTTCGTCGCGGGTCATGTGCTGCGGCTCGAGGTGCGCGTCTTCGAGCGCCTCCCCTACGCTGGCGACCGCCAGCGGCACGGCGCGCGATACGTGAGGCCGGTCTTTCACCTCGACGTAACGCGTTTCGTCGAACTCGTCGGGTATCTGCCCGGCGACTTGCACCTGAAACGGCGTCGGATCGAAGCGCGAGATGCGCCTCACTCCGCTAACGCCATTTCGGCTGGCCTGCCAAAAGGATTCCCGACCGATTCCGTTTGGGCTTACCGCGCCAATTCCCGTTATCGCCACGCGACGCATTTTGATGATTTTGCCTTTCCTTGTTCGCGCGGGACGCCCCCGTCCCGCAGCCCGACCATTCACGCTAGCATCTTGCAAAACTTGAGTGGGCCGGCGGGGGCGCCGGCCACGGACCAAGAAGTCCGCCCAACGGCTTTCGCGGGTTTTCGCCCGCTGCTCCGCAGAATGAACTGGAAGGGCAACGCCTAGGCCAGCTCCACTTCAATCCGTTTCAGCGCGGCGTCCAGCTTCACGATACGGAAACTGCGGATTTGGCCGGCGCGCGGGGCTTCGTCCCTGGTTGCGCTGCCGGAAGCTCCGCCTTTTTTCCACTTGGCCTCCAGCATGGAGGTCAGCGAGGAAAGGTCCGCCTTGTCGTTGGCCGGTTCCGGTTGGGCGCCGCCTGCGGCATCGCTCTGGATGCGGCAGGTGGCCGGCACCCCTTCGCCCAGCTCGACGCGCGCGCGTCCGCTCGAAACATCGCCCATCCGTCCCGTCACCACGTCGCCAGCCTTGTGTTCGGCGATATACTCGTCGAGGCCGGTGGGGACAAGCTGCTTCATGCCCAGCCGCAACCGGCGCTTGGCAACGTCGGCCTCCAGAACCAGCGCTTTGACGGTTTGCCCGACCTTCAACACTTCCTGCGGATGTTCGATGCGCTTTTCCGCGCTGATGTCTCCCACGTGGACCATGCCTTCCACGCCTTCGGCGAGTTCGACAAACGCGCCGAATTTTTGCAGGCTGGTGACTTTACCTTCCACCGTGGAATCCACCGGGTACTTCTTCGGCACTTCGGCCCACGGGTCGCCCAACACCTGCTTGAGGCCCAATGAGATGCGGCGCTCGGCCTGGTTCACTCCCAGCACGGCCACTTCCACCTGCTCGCCGGCTTTGACGGCATCGGCAGGCTTGCGCACCTTCTTCGACCACGACATCTCGGAAAGGTGAATCAGTCCTTCCACTCCCTTTTCAAGCTCGACGAAGGCGCCAAAATCGGCCAGCCGGGTGACCGTGCCCTGCACGCGGTCGCCGACTTTGTACTTTTCGCCGGCCAGATCCCAAGGGTGCGGCTGAAGCTGTTTCAAACCGATGGCGATGCGCCGCTTGCCGGCGTCCACCTTGAGGACTTTGGCTTCCACTTCCTGACCCGGCTTCAGCACATCGGCCGGCTTGTTGACGCGGCCCCAGGAAATATCGGCCACGTGCAGCAGCGCATCCACTCCGCCGATATCGACGAAGGCTCCGAAATCGGTCAGGCTGCGCACTGTGCCGGTCACGGTCTCGCCTTCCTTGATCTGGGTATAGCGCTTTTCCTTAGCCTCGCGCTCCTCGTCCTCGAGAACGGCGCGGCGGTCCACCACCACGTCTTCGTCGGCGGTATCCAGCTTGATGATCCGGCAGCGAATCTCCTGCCCCACCAGTTTCTCCACGTCGGCCGTTTCCCGCGCACCCGAGCGCGACGCCGGCATGAACGCGCGCACGCCCACGTCCACGCTCAAACCGCCCTTGACGACCGCGGTCACCACGCCGGCGATAGGCGCTTTTTCGGCGAAGGCCTTTTCCAGCGCCGACCAGTCGCGCGGCCGCTCCACCTTCATGCGCGACAGTTCGTAGTAGCCTTCCGGATCGCGACCCTTGATGGAAACCGGTATCCTGTCGCCCCGTTTCACGGTTTCGCCGGCCTTGGTGAACTCCGCGATCGGGAGAATGCCTTCCGTCTTGAAGCCGATATCCACCAGGACCGACTCCGCGGTCACGGCCACCACCGTGCCGTTGAATCCGCGGCGCTCCTCACCGGCGTGGGAGCTGGTCTGCTCGTACTGCGAAAGAATGTCCGCAAACGATTCGCCGGGCTCGCTATTGGTTTGAGAATCCTGACCGGCAGACGGGTCCTGATCCAAAATGCTCGATTTGGGCATGAGACGTTTCTACCTCATTGTGGCATAATGTAGCGGCGACAGTCTTGGCCGCCTTTGGGTTTTACGGCAGGCTGGCCACAGGCGCCCTTCGCCGCCGCAGCCACGCTTATGTTGCGCCCCCCTCCACTCCTGGCCCGCTGCCTGCGCCTGGTTCAGCCGCGGGATTTCGTGTGGCTGGCGCTTTTCGGAGTGCTGATCGCGTGGCCGCAGAACGCGGGCGAAGATCAGGAAATCGTCTTCCTGGTGGCCTTGGGCGTGGCCCAGGTGCTGGAGCCGAAGATCCCCGCCGACCCCACCACCCGCAGCCGCCTGCTGTGGATTGCGATCAAGCTGGCGCTGGGGTTCATGCTGATCGGGTACACCAGCGGCATCAACAGCGTGTACTGGCCGGTGCTGCTGTTGCCGGTAGTCTCGGCGGCCACCATGTTTGGCGTAATCGGAACCACCCTGTGCGCGGCCGTCGCCGGTGCGGCGTATCTGGTCTTTCTGCTCTGGCTGGAGCCATCCGAGGTCACCGTGGACCCGGTGCCGCGCCTGGTGCTGCTGGCCATGATTGCCAACCTGGCCAACTCGGTGGCCGAGGACCTACGCAGCCAGACTCGCAAGTCGCGCGCCGCGGCCGAGCAGCTCGCCGCCGCCAATCTTCAACTCCAGCAGGCCGAAGAAGAAAAACGGCGCGCCGACCGGCTGGCCGCGCTCGGCCAGCTCTCCGCCGGCCTCGCCCACGAGTTGCGCAACCCGCTCGGCACCATCCGCGCTTCCTCGGAGATGCTGACCAACAGCCTGTCGGCGGAAAATGAAGTGTCGCGCGAAATGGCCGGCTTCATCGCCTCCGAAGTGGACCGGTGCAACTCGCTGATTACCCGCTTCCTGCAATTCGCCCGCCCGCTCCAATTGCAGCTCGCGCGGGCGGACCTGGCGCAGACGCTGGATGGCGCCGTGGCGCTCGCCGAGCGCGAGGCGCCAGGCATCGCCTTTTATCGCAATTACGAGCCCGGCATCCCGCCGTTTGCTTTCGATGCCGAACTGCTGGAGCGCGTTTTCTACAACCTGCTGATCAACGCCGCGCAGGCCAGCCCGCCGGGCGGAGCCGTGACGGTGAAAACCCGCGCCGACGGGACCAATGCGGAAGTCTCGGTGATCGACCGCGGCTGCGGCATCGATCCGGCCCAGCGCGACAGCATTTTCAATCCTTTCTTCACCACCAAGCCGCAGGGCGTTGGCCTCGGGCTCGCCATCGTTTCGAAAATCGTCGACGAACACGGCGGTAATATAACGGTGGAGAGCGAACCGGGGAAGGGCAGCATTTTCCGCGTGATGCTACCGATAAAAACGGAGCCGCGACCATAGGGAGCGGTCGTTGCTGGCATGTTGTTGTTGGCAGGCGGAAGCGCCTGCCCCACTATTTATGAAGAAACGCATTCTGGTGGTTGAAGACGAAGAGAAGCTCCGCCGGGTGATCGAGCTGCAACTGGTCTCCAAAGGGTTCGACGTCGACAAAGCCGCCACCGCCGAAGAGGCGCTCAAAGTGGTGGACCGCGCCGACCTGGTGCTCACCGACTTGCGGCTGCCTTCCATGGACGGCCTCGAATTCCTCGGCGTCATCCGCCGCCAGAACGCACACGTCCCGGTGATCATGATGACCGCGTTCGGCAGTGTGGAGACCGCGGTGGAAGCCATGAAGGCCGGCGCCACCGATTTTCTGCTCAAGCCGTTCGGCCTGGATCACCTGATGCAGGTGGTGTCGAAAGCGCTCGAAGTGCGCGCCCTGCGCGAGGAAAACCGCGAGCTGAAGGCCGAACTGGGCCGCCGCTATGAGTTCGACAACATCATCGGCCGCAGCCCGGCCATGCAGGAGATCTTCGCCTCGATCGAGCGCGTGGCGCCCACCCGCGCCACCGTGCTGCTGGCCGGCGAAAGCGGCGTCGGCAAGGACCTGATCGCCCGCGCCATCCATTTCCATTCGCCGCGGAAGGACCGCCCGCTGGTCAAGATCAACTGCAGCGCGCTGCCCGAGAACCTGATGGAAAGCGAATTGTTCGGCTATGAGAAAGGCGCCTTCACCGGCGCGCAAACCTCCAAGCCCGGCAAGTTCGAACAAGCCGACACGGGCACCGTGTTTCTGGACGAGATCGGCGACGTGCCGGCCGTCATTCAAGTGAAGCTGCTGCGCATCCTGCAGGAGCGCGAGTTCGAGCGGCTGGGCAGCAATGTGACGCGCCGCATCGATGTGCGCGTGATTGCCGCCACCAACCAGGACTTGCGCGCCGCGCTCGAGCAGGGCACCTTTCGCGAGGACCTGTATTACCGCTTGAACGTGGTGCCGCTCAATATTCCTCCGTTGCGCGAACGCAAGCAGGACATTCCGTTCCTCGCCAACCACTTTGTACACAAGCTGGCGCCGGAAAACGGCTGCCAGGTGGATCGCATTACCGATGCCGGTATGGAAAAACTGATCGCCTACTACTGGCCGGGTAATGTGCGCGAGCTCGAAAACGTGATCGAGCGCAGCCTGGTGATGTGTTCGGGCACGGCTCTCGATGCCGCCGACATCAAGCTGGAAGCCGACCGCCGGACGCCGCGCGCGCAGACCGACGATCGATTCCTGCCCGAGGGGATGACGCTCGATAGCTACGAACAGGAAATCATTCGCGAAGCTTTGCGACGCGCCGATGGCAACAAGAGCCAGGCCGCCAGGCTGCTCGGCCTGACGCGCAACGCCTTGCGGTACCGCCTCACGCAAATGGGCCTGGAAGCATAGATGCCGGCGCGCACAGATCGGCCCGGCCGGCGCGCGCGGGTGCGCGACACGGAGTTGGAAGCTGGGCCGGCTTTGTATCAGGGCACGGCTTTAGTCGTGCCGCAACACGCCGGTACCAAAGGCTTTAGCCACAGAGCCCTTTCTGCGTCCGCAGGGGCTGAAGCCCAAGTTCTTTTCCTGATTCTTCGGCACGGCTAAAGCCGGTGCCCTGATACAAAGCCTCTGATAAAGCAAGCCTTGTGTACCCCTACACTCAGATTCATGCGAATTCAGCGGCGATGGAGAGTTTCGCCATTTCTGCGTCGCACACCCCGGCGCGTGCCGCGAGTTTCGAAACCGAAATGTCATTTGGACGGGGTAAGCTGTAAAAAAGGAGCCCCATATGCCTGCCGCAGCCGATACCAAGCTCGCATCCGACCTGAGCGCTTATGGCGAAGCGCGATCCACGATTTCCGGAGCGCCGCTCAGCGCCGAGGATCTTCGCCGCACCCACGCTTACTGGCGAGCCTGCAATTACCTCAGCCTGGGGATGATCTATCTGGTCGAAAACCCGCTGCTGAAGGACCCGCTGCGGGCCGAACACATCAAGAACCGCCTGCTGGGGCACTGGGGATCGAGCCCCGGCCTGTCGTTCGCCTACGTTCACTTGAATCGATTGATCAAGCAATACGATCTGGACATGATTTTCATGGCCGGGCCGGGGCACGGCGCGCCGGGAGTGCTGGGGCCGGTATACCTGGAAGGCACATACTCGGAAATCTACCCCGATAAGAGCGAGGACGAAGAGGGGATGCGCGAGTTCTTCAAGCAATTCTCCTTCCCCGGCGGGATCGGCAGCCACTGCACGCCGGAAACTCCGGGCTCGATTCATGAAGGCGGCGAACTGGGCTACGTGCTCTCTCACGCTTGCGGCGCGGCTTTCGACAACCCGGAGCTGATTGTGGCCGCGGTGGTGGGCGATGGCGAATCCGAAACCGGCGCGCTGGCGACCTCGTGGCACATCAACAAGTTCCTCTCTCCCATTCGCGACGGCGCGGTGCTGCCCATCCTCCATCTCAATGGCTACAAGATCAACAATCCCACGCTGCTGGCGCGCATCAGCCATCTGGAGCTGGAGCAACTCATGCGCGGATATGGGTGGACGCCGTACTTCGTGGAAGGCTCGGACCCGGATTCGATGCACCAGGCCATGGCCGCCACCGTGGAGCACGCGATCGACGAGATCCGCCGCGTGCGCGAGGAAGCGCGCTCAACCGGCGTGGCGGAGCGGCCGCGCTGGCCCATGATCGTCATGCGGACACCCAAGGGATGGGGCGCGCCGCTCGAGGTGGGAGGCCATCGGCTGGAAGGTTTCTGGCGCGCGCATCAGGTTCCGCTGCCCGACGTCAAAAAGAACCCCGATCAACTGGCCGTGCTGGAAAAGTGGATGCGCAGCGAGAAGCCGGAAGAGCTGTTCGATGCCGCCGGCAAACTGCGGCCGGAGTTGAAAGAGCTGGCGCCCACCGGCGCGCGCCGCATGAGCGCCAACCCTCACGCTAACGGAGGCATTCTCAAGCGCGCTTTGCGGCTGCCGGATTTCCGCGGCTACGCGTTCGCGATCGGGCAGCCCGGAAAGTCGGAAGCCGAAAACACGCGTCCGCTCGGCGTTTTCCTGCGCGACGTGATGAAGATGAACATGAACAACTTCCGCGTCTTCGGCCCCGATGAGAACACCTCCAACAAGCTGGACGCCATTTACCAGGTCGCCAAGAAGTTCTGGATCGCCGAATACTTTCCCGAGGACGCCGACGGCACCGAGCTCGCGCCCGATGGCCGTGTGATCGAGATGCTCAGCGAACACACCGTGGAGGGAATGCTGGAAGGCTACACGTTGACCGGACGTCACGGCTTCCTCTCCAGCTATGAGGCTTTCATACACGTCATCGATTCGATGTTCAATCAGCACGCCAAGTGGCTTTCGATTTCGAATCACTTGTCGTGGCGCCAGCGCGTGGCTTCGCTGAACCTGTTGATCACGTCCACCGTCTGGCGGCAGGATCACAACGGCTTCACTCACCAGGATCCCGGATTCCTCGACGTGGTGGTCAACAAGAGCGCCACCGTCACGCGTATTTATCTTCCGCCCGACGTGAATTCGCTGCTATCGGTCGCCGCGCATTGCCTGCGCAGCGAGAACTACGTCAACGTGATCGTGTCCGACAAGCAAATGCACTTGCAATATATGGATATGGACGCCGCCATTCAGCACTGCACCAAGGGCATCGGCATCTGGGAGTGGGCCAGCACCGATTCGAGCGGCGAGCCGGACCTGGTGATGGCTTCGGCCGGCGACATTCCCACGCAGGAGGCGCTCGCCGCCACGGTTCTGCTGCGCAAGGAATTCGCCGACGTCAAGATCCGCTTCATCAACGTGGTGGATCTGTTCAAACTGCAACCCAGCACGGAGCATCCGCACGGCTTGACCGACCGCGATTTCGATTCGCTGTTCACCGTCGACAAGCCGGTGATCTTCAACTTCCACGGCTACCCGTGGCTGATTCACCGCCTGGCGTACCGCCGCACCAACCACGCCAACATGCACGTGCGCGGCTACAAGGAAAAGGGCAACATCAATACGCCGATGGAGCTGGCGATCAACAACGAGATCGACCGCTTCAGCCTGGCCATCGACGCCATCGACCGCACACCGAGGCTGCAACGAATTGGCGCGCACGCCAAGGAACGTTTCCGCAACATGCAGATCGACTGCCGCAACTACGCCTACGAACACGGCGTCGACAGCCCGGAAATCAACGGCTGGAAGTGGCCGTTCTGACCCTTAGGCCGGGTCCACTTGCGGTCCTGTTGAACTGTTCCGGCTAAGCGCTTCGGTGCGAGCCCAGGGCTTGCTCCGGGCCGCACCGCAACACCGGCGAGCCTTGACCGGTTCCTGCAGAGGCGGAGGCGCCCTTACCGCGCGCCCCGTCACACTTACCCGCGAATTCGACACCAGCAGCCGACCAAGTTCCCAAATTGCGCTCAAGCTTGGCTTCCCATCAGCCGATATGAGAAAGTGCGCGGAGATTTTGACGAAGATTTACGTCGCTCTGAACAGCAGACCTGGTATTGCTGCGGATTGGCGCGCATATTTGTGGGGTTTGGGAGAAAAAACGTATGAAGACGCTGAGGCATATTCTGATCCTCGGGATGACGCTCATGATTGCCCCGGCCGGGCATGCGAAAGAGGGGGGCGACCAGTATCCGAACGGCGCCGAGAACTGGTTTGCCGGAGCCACTCCGCCCCCAGGCTACTATTACGTGAATTACTTTGGCTTTTACACCGGTGAGCTGAAAAATGCTAGCGGCGGCAAGGTGAACCTGAACGGAACAACGCCATCGGTGGATGCTACTTTCGATGCCTTCCGCTTCGTCAAGATGACCCACTTCAAGCTTCTCGGAGCCGACTACGGAGTTCATGTCATCGTCCCGGTGGTAAATCAGTCGATGAGCTTGAATGGCAGGAATAGCAGGTCCAGCGTGGGCGACATCACAGTCGACCCCTTCATTCTGGGCTGGCACCACCCGCAGTGGCATGCGGTGGCGGCCGTCGACGTCGACCTTCCCACGGGCAGCTACAACCAGAACGACCCTCGCGTGAGCGTGGGCGCGCACTACTACAGTTTCGAACCTCTGGTTGCCTTCAGCTACATGCCGAAGTCAGGTTGGGAAGCCTCCACCAAACTGATGTACAACGTCAAAACCACCAATCAGGCCACCGACTATCACTCGGGCCAGGAGGTTCACGCCGATTTCCTGATCGGCAGGCACTTCGGCGGCTGGATACTCGGTGGTTCCGGTTACGCCCTCAAGCAGATAACCGATGATACGGTCGATGGTCAAAGCGTGGCTGCCGTGCCGGGGATGTGGGATGCGGGCCGCAGGGGACAGGTGCTCGCCGCCGGGCCCAGCGCTGGATACACCAACAAGCGGCACATGACTTTCATGGGGCAGTGGCAGCACGAAACCTTGGTCCGTAACCGCTTCGGTGGCGATAAACTCTGGTTCAAAATGATCATCCCAGTCGACGGCCTCTTTTCACACGCCCCGAAGGTATAGGCAAACACCTCGGGTAGGGCCGCAGGAGGCTGGATGAAGGTAACTGGACACACCCAGTGAATTGGGATCCCAACCTGCAGATTGAAGGAAGCACCCTCTAGGGCAGCCGAATGATGATCCTGGATGCCAGCGAGGGTGCCGCTTTAGAGGTGACAAGGAGATACCGGCTGGCAAAAATAGCCAGCATCGAGGGAAACTATGATAGTTCACGAGATACCAGGCACGCTTGTCGTTGAATGGAACGATGCGGCCAAGACAATGATTGACACTTGGTCAAGCTACTCGATTACGCTCCCGCAATTTCGCGAAGCGATCGTAAGTAAGGGGATTGCATATGCCAGGGCCCATGGAGGCCGAGCATGGGTGATGGACGCCACAAGAGCCAAAGGAGTGTTTCCCCAGGACGTGCAGAAGCTGATTGAGACCGAAGTTTTCAAGGGCTTCGCCGCAATTGGCGTCAAATACTTCATCACGATCAAGTCGGCTTCAGCGGTGACCAACATGTCCATCAACCGCTATACCGCCCACCTTGGTCCTTGCGGAATCCAGATGGTCGACGTTCCGGACGTGAATAGGGCCATTGTCTGGCTGCGGGAACACCCGTAAACTAGACCACGGCGCACAGCGCCTCCAGGCGTTGCCAAAGAGGATCGTTGTGGCGAGGGCAGTCCTGCCTGCCGTGTCGAGTCATCTCGACATTTCTTTGGATGTGATGCTCCGCGGTTGCCAGGAGAAGTCGCCATGACGGCGACTCTGCAAGGCAGGACTGCCCGCGCCACGGTCTATCCCGGGTGCGGTTCGCCCAGGATGCAGCGTACGGTGTCGCGGGCAATCAGCAGTTCTTCATCGGTAGGGATCACCCACGCGTTGAGCGCGGAATCGTCGGTCGAGATTTGGCCTTCCCGGCCAGTCATCTGCTCGTTGCGGCCCTGGTCGAGCTTCAAACCCGCCCAGGCCATGCCTTCGCAGATCCGCGCCCGAACCAGCGACGAATTCTCGCCGATGCCGCCGGTGAAAATCACGGCATCCGCGCCGCCCATGGCCGCCAGAAACGCGCCAAGGTACTTGCGCGCCCGGTAGCAGAATATCTCGATGGCCAGGCGCACACGCCGGTCGTCGTGTACCTTGAGTTCGTCCTCGAGTACTTTCATGTCGTTGGTCAGGCCGGAGATCCCCAGCAGTCCGGACTGGGAATTGAGCACCGACTCGACCTCATGCGGCGATAGTCCTTCCTTGCTCGCCATCAGGTTCAGAATGGCGGGATCCAGATCGCCGGAGCGGGTCCCCATCACCAGGCCCTCCAGCGGCGTCATACCCATCGACGTATCCACCGACCGGCCGCCAAGAATGGCGCAAGCCGAGCAGCCGTTGCCCAGGTGCAACGTCACCAGGTTGGTCTCGTCCCGCGTCATGCTCCGCAGCATGCGGTAACGATAAGCCACGTATCGGTGCGATGTCCCGTGGAAGCCGTAACGGCGTATGCGATGTCGGCGGTAAAGATGATAGGGCAACGCGTACAGGTAAGCATGCTCCGCGATGGTGGAGTGAAAGGCGGTATCGAACACCGCGACCTGCGGCGTCTGGCGGCCGAAAATCTCGCGCACCGCCAGAATGCCTTTCACATTGTTGGGATTGTGCAACGGGGCCAGGTCGATGCAATCTTCGATGCCCTTGAGAACCTGGTCGGTGATCAGGGCCGATTCGTGGAACGTCTCGCCGCCGTGCACTACGCGATGTCCCACCGCATGTAAGTCGCCCAGGCTGCGAATCTCGGCCACTTCCGAGGTGTCTGAGGCCAGCCAGCGCAGCACGTAATCGAGCGCTGCGGCAACGTCGCGGATGGGCGCCGTCAGCTTGCGCCGCAGGCCATTCTTGTTCTGCACTGTGACGATGGCCTCGCCGCCAATCCGTTCCACCTGTCCGCGGCACAGGCGTTCGTCGGTCGCCGTTTTGATCCGGTCGAGATCGGTCGCAATCACCTGAAATTTCAGGCTGGAGCTACCTGCATTCAGTATCAGGACATTCATGGGATCAATTCAGTTTTAACAGATGGCAGCCGTGATGTCCCGCGTCGAAATGCGGCGCCGGCCGGTGTTTTGCGTTTCGCTCGCGACGGAAAAAACGCCGGCGACAAGGTCTTGGCCGCCGGTTCTTGGTGAGCCAGGAAGCGACGCTCAGGCTTGCGGTTCGCTCGGCGTCGCCGGCGGAGCTGCTAGCACGTCGCGGATCTTCCTCGCCAGGGCCTCCCGGCTGTAGGGCTTGGGAAGGAACTCGACTCCGTCCTCCAGCACGCCGTGGTGAACCACCGTGTTATCGGTGTAACCCGACAGGTACAGCACTTTCAATTCGGGTCTGAGCTTGAGCAGTTCGTCCGCTACCTGGCGGCCGCTCATATTCGGCATCACCACATCCGTCAACAGCAGAGCGATGGGGCCGGCATAGGACTTGGCGATCGCGATCGCCTCGGCGCCGTTCGCCGCGGCCAGCACGGTGTGACCGAGTTTCCGCAGTATCTTCACCGTGAGATCGCGCACGGCTTCTTCGTCTTCCACCACCAGAATCGTTTCGGTGGCCGGCTCTCGATCCACGCCCATGGGATCCGAAGACGGCGGATCGGCAACCTCTGCGACGCGCGGGAAATAGAGCTTGAAGGTGGTGCCCTGGCCGGGCTCGCTGTATACCCAGATGTCGCCGCCGAGTTGCTTGACCGAGCCGTAAACGGTGGCCAGGCCCAAACCCGTGCCCATGCCCTTTTCCTTGGTCGTGAAGAACGGCTCAAAGATGCGGCGGCGCGTCTCGGCATCCATGCCACAGCCGTTGTCGCTGACGGCGACCATGACGAAGTCGCCCGGTTTCACGCCCATGTGCGTTCGCGCGTAGGTTTCGTCGAGCCGCGCATTGGCGGTCTCCACGGTGATGCGGCCGCCCTTCGGCATGGCATCGCGGGCGTTCAGCGCCAGGTTGACGATGGCCTGCTCGATGTGGTTTGGGTCCGCCTTGATGTTGCCGATGTCCGCCGGCAGGATGAGAACCAGCTCGACGTCTTCGCCGATCAGCCGGCGCAGCATTTTCTCCGTGTGCCCGACCGTTACGTTCACGTCCATCACGACGGGCTGCATAACCTGGCGGCGGCTGAAGGCCAGTAGCTGCCTGGTCAGCGCGGCGGCTCGATCGGCCGCCTTGAGCACCTCTTCGGCGCAGCCACGCAATGGGTCGAGCGGCGAAAGATCGTCGAGGATCATGCGATTGTAGCCGGCGATCACGGTCAACATGTTGTTGAAATCGTGCGCCACGCCGCCCGCCAGCCTTCCCACGGCTTCCATTTTTTGCGCCTGGAGAAGCTGGCCTTCCAGCCGCTTGCGGTCGCTGATGTCGTTGACGAAGGCAATCGCAAACAGGCCCTCGGTGGTCTCGACGTGGCTGAGGCTGATCTCGACCGGAAACTCGGTTCCGTTTTTCCGGCGGCCAGCAAGGTCCATCCCGATGCCCATCGGCCGCACCCGCGGCCGTGTGAAGTACTCTTCGCGGTCGCGTCCATGCACCCGCCGCTTGGACTCGGGAAGCAGAATCTCGATCCGCGCGCCGAGCAGTTCCTCGCGGCTGTAACCGAACATTTCCTCGGTCTTGGGATTGGCGAGCACGATGCGGCCGTTCCGGTCGACGCTCAGAATCGCCTGCGAAGCCGATTCCAAAAGCGCCATCACCATCTTTTCGCTTTCGTGTAAGAGAGTGATCGGGTCCCGGCGCTGGCCAGCCGCGCCTCCCGTAAGATCTGACATGGCCCCTCCCGTTACTTGCTGCTACCGATTCTAGCAGGTTCGGCGCTTCGAAACTCGACATAGGAGATCTGAAGGTGCCGGATCTAAACGCGAAGGCGTGGAGCGCGCCGGCGTTAACGCAGGCCCTGGGCTTCGGCCCGCTGTCGCCATTCGTCTTCGAGGATGCTCCATGTGGACAGGTCTAACCAGCGCGTGCCGACGAGCTGGGCCTGCCGCATCACACCATCCTGGGTGAAGCCGAGGCGCTCGGGAATGGCGCGGCTCCGGTGGTTGCCGGTGCCACATTGGATCACCACGCGGCGCAGCCGCATCTCATCGAACAGGTAATTCAGCATCGCGGCGGCCGAGCGGGTGACGATTCCCTGCCCCTGGCGCCGCGATTCGATCCAGTAGCCGAGACTGCACCAGCGATTGGTCCAATCGATGGCGTGGCACCCGATAGAGCCGACAAGCTCGCCCTCCACCCAAATGCCGCAATGCGGCCCGCGGTTCCCGGCCCATTGCGGGCTCACCACTTCTTCGATGAATTGGCGGACATCCGCGGGCGAATGGGTGCGATCCATCCAGGGCAGCCATTCGCGCAGATAGGCGCGGTCGCGGTCGGCCACGGCGAAGACCGCCTCGGCGTCACCGGGCTCCAGCAATTTGATTTCGATGCCAGGCGCTATGGTTCGCCGAAACACGCTTCCTCCACCACCGCCAGTGCGCGCACGGGAAAGCTGCCGAGGCCGGCCACCTTTACCGGAACGGCGAAGAACCGGAAGACGGCGCCCGAGAGCGCGCCCAGATTGCACATGTGCTCGCAAATGGGGATTTGAGCACCGAGCAGAACCGTGTGAGCGGGCCGCGAGCCATCGGCGGTGTCGTCGATGTTATAGGAATCGATGCCGACCAGCGCCGCGCCGCGCTCCGCCAGGCACGCAGCGGCGCCGGCGGTCAAGAACGGGTGCCCCTCGAAATAGGCATCGGTGCGCCAATGGCGGTCCCAGCCGGTACTCACCAGCACGGCTTTGCCGCGCACGTCCAGCCCGTCGAACGCGGCGGCCACGATGGCGCGGCCCGCACTCCGCACCACGAGGCCGGGGAGATTCGCCGAAGATTCGAGAGGCAACTGCGCCATGTCCGGGCCGGAGGCGAAGCGGTGGAACGGCGAATCCAAATAGGTTCCGGTGTTGGCCACCATTTCGATGCGGCCAATGTGAAACTCCGTGCCAGGCGCGTAGAAGGCGCGCGACGCCTCGCGCGTCAGGAAGTCGCAAATCAGCGGCGCGGGCAGGCCTTTGTAAGTCACCATGCCGTGCTCCACTGTGTGGCTCAGGTCCACCAGTTGGACACCGCTCATGAGGTGCCGGCCGGTTTCTGCGGATTGCGCGATTTGGAAATCGCCGGGAATTCCGGCGTATCCGGCTGTACGTATGCCGTAAGCCCTGCCTGCAGCAAGTCGAAAGCGGTGTCCGGATCGTCGGCGTACTGGAACAGGTTCAGATCTTCGGCGCTGATGGTGCCGTACCTTACCAGCGCGTCGAAGTTGATAATTTCCTTCCAGTATTTCGAGCCGTAGAGGACCACGGTCACCTTCTTGGCGAGCTTCTGGGTCTGCGTGAGAGTGAGGATTTCCATCATCTCATCCAGCGTGCCGAAGCCGCCTGGAAAAACCACCAGCGCCTTGGACAAATAGGCGAACCAGAACTTGCGCATGAAAAAGTAGTGGAATTCGAAGCTCAGCTCCGGCGTGATGAACGGATTCGGGAACTGCTCGAAGGGCAGGCCGATGTTGAGCCCGACGGTCTTCCCGCCGGCATCGGCGGCGCCGCGATTAGCGGCCTCCATGATGCCGGGACCGCCCCCGGAGCACACCACGAAACGATACGTACCGTTGGTGAATTGGGCCGCCCAATCGGTGAGCTTATGCGCCAGCGTGCGGGCGTCCTTGTAATATTGGCCCAGTTCGCTGTCTTCGCGCACCCGCGCCGAGCCGAAGAACACCACCGTGTCGCGAATCTTCTCACGGCGGAAGTGAGCCAGCGGCTCCAGAAATTCCGACAGAATGCGGATGGCCCGCGCATCCGGGCTGTTCAAAAACTTTTCGTTGAGGTAAGCGACCGGACGGCGGCCGCCAGTGGGAGGCGTTTGGTTGGTCATCGCTGTTCTAGTTGATCGACTCTTTTTTTCAATTCCCGTAGGGTCCTCAGCATTTCCGGCAGCTTCTGAAAGGCGGTGATGGCGCGCAGCCATTCGCCGGCATCGAAAGCGGGCGAACCGGAAACGCGCGCGCCGGGCGCAACATCGCCGCCCAGGCCGCTCTGCGCATAGACGATGGCGCCCTCGTGCACGGTCAAGTGTCCCGCCGATCCGGCCTGTCCGGCGAGAAGCACGTTTCGCTCCAGGGTGGTACTGCCAGCAAGCCCAGTCTGGGCGCAAATGATGTTATCCTCGCCCACCACACAGGCGTGGCCAATCTGCACCAGGCTATCGATTTTCGCGCCGCGCCGGACGCGCGTTTCACCGATCGTGGCGCGATCGACCGAGGTGAGCGACTGCACCTCGACATCGTCTTCGATAATGGTGACGCCGGATTGAACGATCTTGGCGTGGGTTCCGTCGGCGCGCTTGGCGAAACCGAAGCCGTCGCCGCCCACCACCACGCCGTTCTGCAGGATCACGCGGCTGCCGATACGGCAGAACTCGCGCACGGCGGCGTGGGAATGAGCCAGAAAATCGTCGCCGATCTCGACGCCCTCGTAAATCACCACATGCGGGTGCAGAACGGCGTTGCGGCCGATCTTCACTCGCTCCCCGACCACTGCAAACGGACCGATCGAGGGGTTCTCGCCGATGACCGCGCTGGCCGCGACCGAAGCCAATGGGTGAATCCCCGGTGCGGGCCGCGGCGGCTGGTAGAACAGCGCGAGGGCGCGGGCGAAATCGAGGTAAGGGTTCGCCGAAACCAGACAGGCGATATCGATGCCGGAGAGCGGCTCGGCGGCGAGAATGGCGCTGGCCCGCGTGTGCCGGGCTTTGGCGGCATACTTCGGATTGGCCAGAAACGTGACGTGGCCGGGGCCGGCCTGTTCCACCGTAGCGACGCCGGTGATCTCGATTTCGCCCGAGCCCTCCAAGCGGCAACCCAGGACTTCGGCCAGAGTGTTAAGCTTCATACGTCGGTCTGCGGTTAACCTTCAGCGTACACCGGCGCGAGTGCGCGCGGGCCAGGAATAAGAAAGCATGCGAGCAGCGGATGTCAAGAAATGAATCTTCCAATTTTACAAGGCGATAAAAATCGGTTGACATGCCGATTACAGCTCTGTTACTCTCCCAACATTCCATGATGAAAATCTGCCCCGCCGCACCCTTCAAGATCCTCCTCGTCGATGACAATCCGGACGGGCTTTTGGTGCGCCGCTTGCTGCTCGAGGAGCTCGGGTTGGAAGTAGAGACGGCGCTGAACGGTGAAGAGGGGCTGCGGCGATTCGAGTGCGGGCAGTATGACGTAATCGTTACGGATTATCGCATGCCACGCATGGATGGCATCGAGATGATCCGCAGAATCCGCGCGCAAAACGCGGCGGCGCGCATCATTCTTCTGTCGGGCTTCGTGGAACCGCTGGGGCTGAACGAGCGAAACACCGGCGCCGACGCGGTGATTGCCAAGACGTCGGGCGAGCCGGCCATGCTGGCGCGTTCGGTGAAGCGGCTGCTGAACCGCGCGCCGGCGCGCAAGCCGGTGGCTTCGGCGCGCGCCACCGCAGCGGCGCGGGTCGCCTCGTTATAGCTCCGCTGTAACAATCCCATGCCTCATTCTCCGCGGCCGTTGGCTGCCCTGCTGCTGGTCATGGTGCTAGGCGCGGCGCCGAACTCCAGTGACCGCCATCCAACCGCGGTGAAGCCATCCGGCGCGGTGCGCCGCTGGATGAAGGGGATGTCGCTGCGCGATGAAGTGGCGCAACTGGTGTTTGTCCCCTTCCCCGGTGCGGCGCCGCACACCCGCTCACGCGACTACCTGCGGTTTCTGCGATTGATCCGGGACGTGAAGGTGGGCGGCCTGATCCTCACCAACACCGCTAACGGCCGTGCCGTCCAGCACGCCGAACCGTACGCGCTAGCCGCCTTCCTCAACCGCGTGCAGCGCATCGCCAAGGTTCCGCTGCTGGTGGGCGGCGATTTCGAGCGCGGCGCCTCGATGCGGGTTGCCGGCACCACCGTGTTTCCGCACGCGATGGCGTTCGGCGCGGCGGGCGATCCGGAGTTCTCGCGCTACGAAGGCCAGGTAACGGCGCGGGAGGCGCGTGCGCTGGGCGTTCAATGGGTGTATTACCCGGTGGCCGACGTGAATATCAACCCCGACAATCCGGTGCTCAACATCCGCTCGTTCGGCGAAGATCCGCAGGCGGTCGCGGCGCAGGTGTCGGCCTTCATCGAGGGCGCGCATTCGGATCCCCGCAACTACGTGCTGACCACGGCCAAGCACTTTCCCGGTCACGGTGACACGTCGGTGGACAGCCACTTGAATCTGGCTACGGTTCCGGCTTCGCGCGAGCGGCTGGAGAGCGTGGAACTGGTGCCGTTCCGCGCCGCCATCGCCGCCGGAGCGGACGCGGTGATGACGGCTCACGTGGCCGTGCCGGCGCTGGCTCCGCCGGACTTGCCCGCCACTCTTTCCCCGGCCATCCTGACTGGTCTGTTACGCGGCGAACTCGGGTTCAAGGGCCTCATCATCACCGACGCGCTGGACATGGGCGGCATCGTCAAGGGATTTCCCGCGGGCGACGCGGCGGTGCGCGCGATCGAAGCCGGCGCCGACACGCTGCTGATGCCGGCCGATCCGGAGGCAGCCATCCGCGCGGTAGTTGCGGCGGTGGAGAATGGCCGAATCAAACGCCAGCGCATCCGCGAAAGCGTTGTGCGGATTCTCGCGGCCAAGGAAAAAGTAGGGCTGGACCACAAGCGCCTTGTCGACGTGGAAGCCCTGGGCGAAGTGATCAATTCGCCGGAGGCCAACCAAAAAGCGCAGCAGGTGGCCGAACGCGCGGTCACGCTGGTGCGCAATCGGGACGGCCTGGTGCCGTTGACCGCTCCGGATCGCGCCTGCTTCCTGGCGCTGGCGGAGAGCCGGGACTCGAACGAAGGTCAGATCTTTTCCCAGGAAGTGCGGACGCGGCTGGCGCATGCGACGGTGACGATGCTCGATCCGTCGCTCTCGCGCGCGGATGTGGACGCGGCGCTGGCCCGCCTGACGCAATGCGATGCTTACGTGGTGGCGGCCTTCGCTTCAGTGACGGCGTACCAAGGCTCGCTCGGGCTGGGCGGCGAATTGCCGCACGCGATGGAAACGCTGGCCGGCTCGTCGAAACCGCTGGTGCTGGTGGCGCTCGGCAATCCGTACTTGCTGCGCAGTTTCCCGGCGGTCGCAGCGTACCTGGCCACCTTCAGCAGTGTGGCGCCTTCGGAAGCCGCGGCGGTGAAAGCGCTGTGGGGCGAAATCGAGATTCGCGGACACTTGCCGGTCTCCATCCCGGGCCTGGCCGCCCGTGGCGACGGCATTCAGTTGAAAGCCGCGCGGGCGGCTGGCGTGGTTCAGTAGGACATCGGTTCTGTTGTCTGTCAAGGGCATGCCATCGGGGCTTCGGCGTCAACAATGCGAGGCCTGGCGCGATTCAGTGGTGGGCCGCTCCATAATGCCCGTGCATGACCGCAAAAGGCGATGGTGTGTCCTACCTAGTGTCCGGCCGCGCCCAGGTGTGCGCGGCTCCGCACGGGTTCGGCCATGCTAAGTTGGTCGTTTCGGGAGGCCGTCGCGGTCGCAATTCATCCCGGATGGAGGGCAGGAATGAAGCCGCATCGAGTTCTGATTCTGGGTTTGCTGGCGGTGATGCTGGCGGCGGCACAGCCGGCGCGGCCTCCGCGCGTGGCGCTGGTGAACATTCAGGACGCCATCCTGGGCACCACCGACGGCCAGAACGCCGCCAAGGCGCTCGATGCCGAATTTGGGCCGCGCAAGGCGGCGCTCGACGAGGACCAGAAGGCCATCGCACAGAAACAGAGCCGGCTGGACCAGGAAAAACTGAGCGACGAAGATCGCAAGAAGCTCCAGCGGGAAGTCGACGACCTGACGGTGGTGTTCAACGCCAAGATGGACCAGGCCGACGCCGATCTGGATAAGGCGCAGAAGAAGACGCTCGCCGATCTGGGCAAGAAGATGGTGGCGGTGATCGTCGAGTTCGCCACCAGCACGGGCTATGCCATGGTATTCGACACCAGCACGTCGCAGGCGCCGCTGCTGTACGCCGAGAACGCGACCGATATCACCAGCGAAGTGATCGCCGCCTACGAAACGCGGCACAAGAGCGCGGCGGAGCGCTGACAAGTGACCGCAGTTGGGGCAGGTTTCAACCTGCCAGGGGCAATTTCTGCCGAGGTGGCTCACAAAGAACCGGCGGCAAAGACCGCCGGAGTTACGAAGAAACGCAACGCCATAGCCGTAACGCCGGCGGTCTTTGCCGCCGATTCTTTGCTCCACAGAGTGGCAGCGCTCAACCTGCCAACGCCCGCTTGCGGGCGCGTCTTTCCACGATTTCTGATGCTGCTGGCAGCCACGGCGGGCACGCTCGCCGGACAGAGCGTCGACATTTATTCGGAGTTTTCGCGGGTCGATCCGTTCGGCGAAATCGTGGCGGCCGACCGTGGCGGCCAGCCGCGCGAGATTCTATCGCCGGCGGTCGCGCGCAACGCCTGGGCATCGTTCCACGTGGTGATTTCGGCCCCACCCAAAACCACCTACCTGCTGTATGTGGTGACGAATCCGCTCAATGCGTGCCGCGTGGCGCTGTACAAAGAGCATTTCGAGAAGACTTCCGCAGGATGGACGCCAGACCGGCTCACCGAAGTCAAGCGCCTGCCCGACTTCGGCGTGATACCCGACCCGGCCGATGGCGTGGACGGCCAGACCACGCGCGCCTACCTGCTGGACCTGTGGATACCGCCCAACGCCGAGGCCGCGCGGTTTCGCCTGGAGGTGCAATTGAAAGTCGGCTATTGGGTGGTGCGGCCGATGGAGGTGCGGGTGATCGCACCGCGCGTTCCGGATCTGCGTGTCGCCACCGGACCGGTGCCCCTGCCGCCGGTTTCGAGCGGCGCCGACGCAGCGGCGTTGGGCGCGCTGGACGATCCTGAGGCGCGCACGTACCCGCCGCCCGAGACCGTGCGCGCCATCATTCGACGCAACGCCGCGCAGGATATCGCCCTGGCGAGCTTGCTGGATGCGGCAGGGGCGGGGCCGGAGGCGCTGCGCCGGCGTTGGGAGGCTCTCAAGCCGGGCAGCGGCGATAGCGTTATCCCGCGCGCGATCGGCGCCGAGTGGTATCTGCACCTGCGGGACTGGATCTACGGCGAGGCGCAGCGGAAGCCGGTGGAGGGCCGGTAGCTGCGGCGCATGAGCTGCCAATCGAAATCTGAATCCTCCCCTGCCTGGCGAGTATCCAATCTCACAAGTACGCATGGCACGGGTCGAAAGGCCCGACGGGAGGTGCCAATCGGAGAATTTGGGCGCATGACGTTCGGAGGGGAACGGTCATGCGCCAGTCTTAGCGGCCCGCCGGCGCCAAGCCAGCAGCAGCGCCGATCCGATGAGGATTAGCGCCGCGCTCAAGCCCACCCAGATTCCCGCCGCGCCCCATCCTAATCGAAAACACAACAGGTAGGCCACCGGCAGGCACACACCCCAATAACCGGCCAGGTGCGCCAGCATCGGCGTGCGGGTGTCGCCGAGACCGCGCAGCGCGCCGCCGGCCACCACCTGCAAACCGTCGAACAATTGGAACAAGGCGGCGATGCGCAACAGCACCGCGCCGGCCGCGATCACCGCGGCATTGGGGGTGTAGATGCGTACGATCCAGCGCGGCGCCGCTGCCAGCACCACGCCTGAGCTGCCCATGAATAGCGCGCCAAGCAGGATGGCCGTCCAGCCGCGCGTGGCCGCACCGCGCGCGTCGCCGGCGCCATAAGCCTGCCCTACCCGCACCGCAGCCGCCGAACTCACTCCCAGCGGCACCATGTAAGTGGTCGCCACCACGTTGATGGCGATACTGTGCGCCGCCAGTAAAACCGCGTCCAGGTGCGCCGCGAACACGCTCACCAGCCCGAACACCGCGCCTTCAAACAGGATTTGCATCGCCGCCGGCAGTCCCAAGTTCACCAGGCGGCGAATGCGCTCGAGCGAAGGCCGCCACGAAATCGACCATAGAATGCCGCCCGAGCGCTCGTTCCACACGATGGCAGCCAGCAACACCGCCGCCATGTAGCAGCGGGCGATGGTGGTCGACCACCCCGAGCCTTCCAGCCCCATCCGCGGCGCGCCCCAATGGCCGTACATCAACACCCAATTGCCGAGCACGTTCACCACGTTGGCGCTCACCAGCGCAAAGGTCACCGGTTTGACCAGGTCGATGGCTTGCAGGTAGCGGCGGAACGCCGCATAGAAGAGCAGCGGCACAAGGCTCCATGCCAGCGCTTTCAGAAACGGATCGAACAGCGCCATGACCGTGGCATTGGTGCCAGTGGCGCGGAGCAGAGGAATCAGCAGCCGAACCAACAGCGCCAACAGCGGTGCCAGCGCCAGGCTCAGCCATGCGCCATTGACCAGCGTGCGCAGGCAGTCGGCGGCGTCCCGTGCGCCGTGCGCCTGCGACACCAGCGTATCCATTCCCAGCAACAGACCGGTACCGCAGATGACGATGGGATAGAACAGCATCACGCCCAGGCTGCCGGCGCCCAACGCCGCCGCGCCCAGGCGGCCGGCCATCATGGTATCTTCCACGTCCATCGCCATCCAGCCCAGTTCGGCCAGCGCCAGCGGAATGGCCATGCGCAGCATGGGAGCGAACTCGGCGCGGAAATGGAGTCGACGGTCCGTCACGCGTTACGCCTTGGGATGCGCTTTGTCGTACACCTTCATCAGGTCAGTGAGCGAAACTTGCGTGTACTTCTGGGTGGTGGAAAGCCGCGCGTGGCCCAGCAGCTCCTGAATGGCGCGCAGGTCGGCGCCGCCGGCGAGCAGGTGGGTGGCATAGGCGTGGCGGAAGCCGTGTGGATGCACCGACGGATCGCCAGTCAGAACCGTGGCGTAGAGTTTGACGATGCCGTGAATGCCGCGGACACCCAGGCGGTGACCGCGGTGATTGAGAAACACAGCCCGCTCATCGCGCGGCACCGGCCGCTCAGCGAGGTATTGCTCAAGCGCCGCGGCGGCCTGGCCGGGCAGCGGCACCTGGCGCTCCTTCTTGCCCTTGCCGCGGACGCGCATCCATGCCTCTTGCGCGGTGCGGTCGAGATCGTCCAGATTCAGGCCGGCGAGCTCGCTGACCCGCACGCCGCAGCCGTAGAGGACTTCGAGCAGGGCGTGGTCGCGCGACGGGTGCGGCCGCTCCAGTTTGCCGGCGGCCACGTCGTCGAGCAGGGTGTTCATCTGCTCCGCCGTCATCACCACCGGGAGTTTCTGCGGAGCCTTGGGCAGCCGCAACAGACGGGCTACATCGATGGCTACCACGCCCTCGCGCTGCAAGAACCGAAACAGGCCTCGCACCGCCGCCACCTTGCGCCGGATGCTGACTGCCTCCAATTCCTGCCGGTACAGCCAGAGCATCCACTCGCGCAGCAGCAGCAGGTCGATCGATTCGGGCTCCGGCGGCTCGGCTTCGGGCGGGGAAAGGAATTCGAGCAGTTGCTGCAAGTCGCTCCGGTAGGCGTCGAGCGTGTGCGGCGAGGCCGCCGTGCGCGCCAGTCCCGCCAGGTAGCGTTCGATCTCGGACTCGAGGCGGGAGCTCATGGCTTAGGGCTCGTCAAGAAACAACCGTACCATTCGGACGTGGCGCACGCACTCATGCGTGCCGCGTCGGCACTCGTGCCGACGCCTTTCCGCGTGCCGGGCAGGTGTCGAGAAGAGTCTCGACACGGCACGCACGAGTGCGTGCGCTACGTCCTTCGCCAGGATTTGGCATGGTTGTTTCCTGACAGGCACTTAGTCTGGCGTCCGGCCCGCGGGCGCAGACTTTTTCCGCGCAGGCGGCGTCCTAGTTTGATAGAAGCCGGTTGCTATGATGAAAACCATGAAGCGATGTCTGTGCCTGTTGCCGCTTGCAGGCGCGCTGGCGTGCGCGGCGGATTTGGCCGGCGTGCATTCCGTATACCTGCTGCCGATGGCGCGCGGGATGGACCAGTATCTGGCCAACCGGCTCACCAACGAGCGTATTTTCCACGTCGTGACGGACCCCAAGCTGGCCGACGCCATCTTCACCGACCACCTCGGTGAAGGCTTCCAGGCGGAGTTAGAGGACTTCTCGCCGACGCCCAAACCGCCCGAGCCGCCAAAACCAGTCAGCGCGGAGCCCACCGCCAAAGCGGGCGACGAACCGGCAGCGAAGCCTGGCGACGAGTCGGCGCCGCCGGCAAAACCGGCCCATGCGGATTCCAAAACCAAGCCGGTCGGCGATGAGCCATCGTCGCCGGGCCTGCTGGGAAAGACGGAGAACACGCTGACCAGCCCGGTCAACTCCGGCTTCGGCCGCGGGCACGGCACGCTGTTCCTGGTAGACGCCAAGTCGCGCCAGGTGGTCTGGTCCACATACGACCCGCCCAAGGATTTCGCCGCCAAGGAAATGAATCGCACCGCCTCCGATATTGTAAGCCGCCTCAAGAAGGACCTGAACCCGAAGAAGTGAGGGGCGGGGAGTAACCGCGCCGGGGTCTGAACCAAGGCGGCCCGGGGACGCATCATCTGCCTCGCGAACGGCACGAACAGTTGCATGTAGACGTAGACCTGTTCCCTCTGCGGCGTTTCCGCAATCGTGTGACCAGCCTCGTTGCGGGCGATCCGGAGGACCGATATGCGACGGGTTCCCGCTTCAGAAGAATATCAATTACGACGCCGCGGAGCTCTTCGTAGGAGTGCTGGGGCATCTCCACACCTCATTCTGTCGTCCAGTGTCCCTCGCGAGTAAGCGAAAGCACAAATGCGTTCAAGCTCAGCGCGAACCATGCGAAGCACCCTAGGTTGTGAAACAATGAGGTCATGAAGCGACCATTCGCTGCGACGGTTTGGCGGGAGGGCAACTGGTATGTCTCCCAGTGTTTGGAACTCGACGTCGCCAGCCAGGGCGCGAGCGAAGCGGAAGCTCTGGCCAATCTAAGGGAAGCGCTGGAATTGCACTTCGAACCACCGCAGGCTACGCGGCCGCCCGAAATGCGCCGTGGCGCGGGCCGTCAGGCCTGCTGAGCCGAGAGTCATCTCGGCTTTCTTTTTGGGAAGCTGTGCTTTCTTGGGATGGTTCGGTTGTCCAAGCCATCCCGCTTGGGCCGCCCGGCCTCGGGGGACCGCTGTGCGCAGTTCGCAGCGGAAGACCGTTGCAGGAGCACGCCGCACGTGGTCAAGCGCGAAGAAAAGCCGAGATGACTCTCGGCTCTGCAGGCCGGACGGCCCGCGCCACGAACGGCCGCGCCCGCCCCCCTACCCCGCTGCCAGTCTATATCCCACCCACGGTTCGGTCAAAATGATGGTCGGCTTGGCGGGGTTGGCTTCGATTTTCTTGCGCAGTTGGTTGATGAAGACGCGCAGGTATTCGGGCTCGTCGCCGTAATCGGGGCCCCACACGGCTTGCAGCAGCTCGCGGTGCGTTACGGGGCGGCCGGCGTGCGTCACCAGGCAGCGGAGCAGCTCGAATTCCTTTGGCGTCAGGCGCACGTCGCGGCCTTGCGCGCGCACGCGCCGGAGTTCGAAATCGATTTCCAGCCCGGCGGTTTCGAAAGTTCGCGGACCGCCCTCCGGCCCGGTGGGGGAACGCCGCAGCGCGGCGCGGATGCGCGCCAGCAGCTCTTCGATGCCGAATGGCTTGGTGACGTAATCGTCGGCGCCGGCATCGAGCGCCGCCACTTTGTCCTTCTCCGAGTTGCGCACGGTCAGCACGATCACCGGCACGTCGGAGGCGGCGCGCAGCGCGCGGCAGGTCTCCAGGCCGCCCATGCCCGGCATGTTCATATCCAGCAGCACCAGGTTGGGCGATTCGCGCGCGAACATTTCCAGCGCCTCCTCGCCCGTGCGCGCCTCGAGCACCTCGTAGCTGTGCCCCACCAGCGTGGCCTTCATCACGCGGCGGATCTGCGGATCGTCATCCACCACCAGAACTTTTCCGGCGCTCAATTCTGTTTGCCTCCCGCCGCGGCCGCCAGCGTAAAGTAAAACACCGAACCCTGGCGCCGCTCGCTTTCCACCCAGATCTTCTCGCCGTGCGCTTCCACGATTCCCTTGGCGATGGCGAGCCCCATGCCGGTTCCCTTGGTTCGAAAACGCTGCTCGCGGCCGCGATAGAAGCGGTCGAAGATCAGCGCGCGCTCGTGTTCTTCGATGCCCGGGCCACGGTCGGCGACGCCAATTACAATCTTCCCGCTCTTTCGCTCCGCCGAAACTGTGATGGGCGTGTCCTCGGGCGTATATTTGAGGGCGTTCTCGAGAAACTGCTTGACCACTTGCTGCGCCAGCTCGGGATCGGCTTCGGCCGCGGGCAGGTCGGCCGCCGCGTGGATGGCGATGGAACGGCCCTTGCGCAGCCCCTCCACTTCGGCCAGCGCGCCGGTGACGATCTGCTCCACCGATACTTCCCGCTTCTCCAGATGCAGTTTGCCGGCTTCGATGCGCGCCATCGCCACCACTTCCGCGGCGAGTTGGTTCAAGCGGTCGGCTTCTTCGTTGATGATGGTGAGCAACTCGCGGTCGGCCGCCGCGGCTTCGCCGAGCAGGTTGGTGACGGCGGCTTTGATGGAGGTCAGCGGCGTTTTGATATCGTGCGCGAGCGAATCGAGCAGTGCCGATTTCAGCAGCTCGCTCTGCCGCGCGGCTTCGGCGTGGCTGGCTTCCTCCATCGCGCGCGCCTTTTCGATGGTGATAGCGGCCAGGTCCGCGATGGCTCGCACCATCTGCGCGGAAGGCAGCGGCGCCACCAGGCCCAGGCTGCCGAGGCTCCGCAGTCCCAAGCGGACGGGACTCGAAACCCAGTCGCCGGTGGCTTCGCCGGAGGCGTGCTCGATCTCCGCGGCGACTCGCAGATCGTGGTCCGTCACCGGCTGGCTTTCCGCGCCGGTGCGGAAGATCTCGTCCGTCTGCCGGTAGAAAAAGGCCGCGCCGCGGCAGCCGAATTCCTGCACCACCCGGTTGAGGAATTCGCGGATGGTCTTGCGCAAGTTGCCGGTCAGCGCCAGTGACCGCACCAGCGCATACAGGCGCTCGCTTTCCAGGCGCCGGGCTTCCGCTTCCGCCGTGCGGCGCCTCGCCCGCGCCGAAAGCTGGCTGGCGGTGGCCGCCGTCACCAGGAACGCCAGAAACGCCACCAGGTTTTGCGGATCCTGAATGGTAAGCTTGCCAACCGGCGGCAGAAAGTAGAAGTTGAATCCGAGCACCGCCAGCACCGACGCCAGGGTAGCCTCCGCCAGTCCCCACCAGGTCGAAATGCCGAGAATGGCCAGCAGCAAAGTCAGCGCCACCGTGGTATTGTTGACCGGCAGCAGCCGGTACACCGCGATGATGGCCGCCACCAGCGCCAGCGAGAGGGCGAATCGCGGCGCCTTCATGATCGCCCGAACAGCCGGTTGAAGTACTCGCGCGTGCGGCGGCGGATCTCCCGCAGCGTGACGTCCAGGCGCTGCTGATGCAGGTGCTCCGGCGTCCAGCGTTTCACCAGGTTTGCCAGCAGTTCCATTTGCGCCTGCGAAGTGGGCAGGCTGCCCTCGGCGTGGCCGCGCGAGACCCGCTGCCCGTGATCGATCCCGCGGTAGAAGGTGGCGGCCTCGCGCAGGAACTCGGCGTCCTCGCGGTCCAGGTGCCCCATCTTCTCGTTCACGTCGATGCGCTCGGGCGTGTTCAGCACCTTATAGAAAATGCCGGCGGCGCGCAGGCGCAGGTACATCAGCGCGAAGTCGATGTCGTAAAATCCGCCCCGGCCGGCTTTCAGAGGATTGCGCGGCCCCTGCTCCCGTTCCAGGCGGGCGCGCATCTCGGCCAGCTCCTTGCGCGAGCGCATGCTCTGTCCGTAACGCCGCCAGTCCACCTGCTGCAACTCGTTGAGGAATTCGGTGGCGCGCTCCACGTCTCCCGCCACGGCGCGCGATTTCATGTAGGCGATGCCTTCCCAAGCCTCGGCGTGGTGCTCAAAATAGGCCTTGTACGAGCCTTCCGATTGCACCAGGTCGCCTTCGCGGCCATTGGGGCGCAGGCGCGTATCGATGGTGAACATCACGCCCTCGCCGGTGTAGGCGCTCAAGATCTGCACCATGCGCTCGGCTACGGCGGTCCAGAAGGCGTGCTCCGGAGCGTCCCGGTCGGGGATAACGAAGACCAGGTCGGCGTCCGATCCCAGGTCGAACTCGCGCATGCCCAGGCGGCCGAGTGCGATCACCATCATCTGGCTGGATGGCTCGTAAGCGTGGTTCGCCGGCGCTGGCGCATCCCGCACCGCGATTTGATACGCGGCTGCGATCACGCTGTCCGCCAGCACCGAAGTCTTCCCCAGGGTGTCGAAGATGGGCGGAGCTTCGAGCAGGCTTTCCGTCTGGATGCGCAGCATCTGGCGGCGGTAATAGCGGCGCAGCGAGCCGCCGTCGGTCAGCGCGCCGCCCTCCAGCCGAAAGGGTTCGCCGATTTCCTCCATCAGCTCCGGGTAGCGCAGCAGCTCGTCGGCGAAATGGCCGCTGTGTTCGAACACGTCGAGCACGCCGGCCGCCAGGCGCGCGTCGCCGTTCAGGCGCTCCAGAATCTCCGGTTGGGCAAACGCTTTCTCGAGGAAATGTTCGAAGCGCTCCCGCCCGCGATGCAGGTTGGCGGCAGCCACCGCGACGGCCAGTCCGGGCGCCCTCTGGTCCAGGAAGCGCGTCAGGTTGGTCGCCACCGGCGCCGGCTCGGGCTCCTCTTCGAGCGCCGGTTCGAAGCCGGGCGTGTAGTACAGCGGCCTCTGCGCGTGTATCACGCGTTCGTAAATCTCGCGCACCGCAACCAGGTACTCGTCCAGACTCCGCGCCAGGGAGTCGGCGTCCAATCCCTCTCCGGTGGCCGCCGGCGGCATCTTGCGCGCCAGCAGGCCCAGCGCCTCCCGGTCGGCCGGAAGCGTGTGCGTTTGCCGGTCGTCTTCCAGTTGCAGGCGGTGCTCCAGGTAGCGCAGAAATTGGTAAGCCGACGCAAGGCGCGCGTATTCGGCTCCGCTCAGCAGCCCTTTGTCGCGCAGCCGGAACAGCGCAAACATGGTGCCGCCGTGCCGCACCCATGTCTCACGGCCGCCATGCAGCCGCTGCAGACACTGCACCAGGAACTCGATGTCGCGAATGCCGCCGGGCGTGAGTTTGATGTCGATACCGCCGCTTACGTGGCGCCGCGCGGCCATTTTTTCGCCGATCCGCTGCCGTGTCTCGGACACCGCTTCCACCGCCCGGAAGTCGAGCGAGGTCTGGTATATCAGCGGCTCGACGAACTCCAGCAGCGCCGCGCCCGGCTCCGGCTCGCCCGCCGCCACGCGCGCCTTGATCAGCATCTGCTTTTCCCAGTCGCGCGCCCGCCTGCCGTAGTAATCCCGCGCGCCGTCGCCGGAAATCGCCACCTCGCCCAGCGTCCCGTCCGGGCGCAGCCGCAAATCCACGCGGTAGCATTGGCCCTCGGCCGTGTAAGTGGAGAGTAACTGCGTGTACTCGTTAGCGACCTTCTTATAAAACTCCTTGTTAGTGATAACCTCCGGCCCGTCCGTTTGACCATTGCCGCCGTAAACGAACATCAGGTCGATATCCGAGCTGTAATTCAGCTCCTGCCCGCCCAGCTTGCCAAGCGCAATCACCGAGAATCCGCAGGGGCGGCCATCGGCCAGGCGCGGCTCGCCATGGCGCGTGACGAAATCGTCGCGAAGATGCCGGTACAAGACGCTCAGAATCGCATCTGCCACGCTCGAAAGCTCCTCGGTAACCTCAGCCAGGCCGGCTACTCCCAGCACGTCGCGCAGCGCGATGCGCAACAACTGGCGGCGGCGAAACCGCGCCAATTCGACTCCGGATGGCACCCCTCCGTGGCCCGCGCCGAGAAAATCGTACAGGCGTTCCTCGTATTCCTCCACCGACAGCACCCGGTACAAACTGCCGGAACTGGAGACCTGCAGGATCTGCTCGGGGTTCTTGAGCACGGCATCGGAGAGAAACGCGCTATAGGCGAACACATTCACCGCCGACTGCAGGGCAGCCGGCGAACTGCTGATGCGGTCGAAGGCGGATGGAGAAGCCTGACGCATGCGCTCCAGGTATCTGGTCGCCGCCTCGGGATCCGGAACCGAAGCCAGCAGCAGGCGGATGCGCGTCGCCACGCGCTCGGGAACGCGATCGAGCAAAGTCAGCATCGGTCAGGCAAGCTGGGCCACTGGGGCGATTATATCGCCCGGCGCCACCTCGCCCTCCTCCACCACGCTCGCATAGAATCCGCTGCTGCCCCAGCGCGGTGATCCGCTGTCGCCGGCATTGATGCGCGCATCGTACAGTTCGCCTTTGATCGATTCGCCATAAACGTCAAGCTGGGTGCAAGGCCCGCGCACCTGGGTGATCTCGATGGTCGCGCCTCCCGCGCGCAAACGGTCGCCGATCCGCAGCCCGCGCACATCCATCCCGCGCATGGTCAGGTTCTCGCCCAAGGCGCCGTAGAAGACCGGGTAACCGCGCGCGGCCAGGCGATCCACCACTTCCGCGGCGATCAGCAGAACCGCCTTGCGCGGGCCGCCATGGATTTGCGGATGCGCCTGCGCGTCGCCTTCGAGGCCAGCGGCGCGCAGCCGCCCCCGCGCAATCGGCCGCTTCGGCAGGCCCCCTTGGAAAACGTTGATCTGGATGATGATGCCTTGCATCGAAACGCGGCGGCTCACTCGTCCCGCGCCACCACCATTCTAAGCTGCCGCCGCCAGCCACCGCAGCTTCGCATGCCCGCCACGCCTGCGGCCCAAAGCGCTATTTGCCCGCCCCGGATAGCGAAAAAAGGCTCAACACGCCTTAAACAACACCACTTCAATATCGGTGAGTCGCGCTAAATCGATCCGTTTGCTTTGGCTCACCATATCGTAAGAATCGTAGCCAAAGCTCTTCATATACCGCTCGAAGCTGCCGATCGAGAAGCCGAGCTTTTCGATCTCCCACGGCTTGATCTCGCACACGATGAGGGGCCTGTGGCTCTCCGCCAGGAAGCGTTCCAGGCCTCTCAGAACCCGAAACTCAAATCCTTCGACATCGATCTTAATGAGTTTGATTCGTTCCGGCGACGATATCTTACTTCGAATATAGTCGTCCAGCCGCTTGACCGGCACACCTTCTGTGACGACGCATTTCTGTCCGGGAACCAGAGTTGCATTGCGCGACTCGCCCTTTGGGTCATACGAGATGGGCAGAACGCCCTCTTCGTCGCCAACCGCGATATTGTTGAACACAAAATGGAACTGCGGGTTCAGTGCACTCAGGACCTGCAGCCGGTCGAAGCACATCCTCAATGGTTCGAAACCATGCACCGCCCCGGTTGTTCCGATATAGGACGCCGCAACAGCCGACACATAGCCTACGTTCGCACCCACATCCAGGACAATGTCGCCAGGGGATAAGTGCTTCCTCAAGCAGTCACATAGAATAAGGTCGTAGGAGCGGGTGAACATGGCGCGCTGGTCCTCGTCCGCCAGAAAGGGCTGCCATTGAAACTCGAATCGAACCGTGCCGTTAATCAGTTGGACGACGGAACCTCGCGGAACCTTCATCAGCCTTCGCCGGAGGCGGCCGACTGCCTTTCTCGCGAGCAGGCCGGGGTGTTCTAACAGGGAACTAAGACTCTGCACTCTGACAGCGCTCCCAGGGCCACACTATAACGTGCCGGCCCAATCCGTTGCAAGAACGGAGGAGAGAGTCCTGGAGGAAAGGTACGGGAATCAGGAGTCAGAATGGCGGCTCGATATTCTGACTCCGTCCTCTGAGCTCCTGACTCCCTTTCTTCCGTCCGCGGTTCAGATCACTGCTGCCTACACGTCGTAGTACAGGGCGAATTCGTACGGGTGCGGGCGCAGGCGCACGGCTTCGGCTTCGTTCTTCCGCTTGTATTCGATGTACGTCTCCAGCAGCTCTTCGCTGAAGACGTCCCCGCGCAGCAGGAACGCGTGGTCC
>Ga0187847_10000079_pt1 | contig 106472 bp, 96 predicted proteins | sample June2016WEW_4_10_FD_132458 | JGI IMG/M metagenome (GOLD analysis project Ga0187847, IMG submission 132458) | Peatland microbial communities from SPRUCE experiment site at the Marcell Experimental Forest, Minnesota, USA - June2016WEW_4_10 | ecosystem: Environmental > Terrestrial > Soil >...
GGACTAGTGCGCAGCGTGGATGGCTTGGTATACCGAGATGAGCACGATTACGAGCATGGCCACGACATAAATGCGCAGCCCCCAGAGCAGGAGCCTCGTTCCTACCGAAAGATTTTTGCGGCCGAAATGGGTGCGGCGCTTGGCGGCGACGACTTGGTCGGCTTCGAGCAAGGAGAGGACGGCGCGCGGATCCTGCAAGCTCAGTTGTTCAGGCTTGAGGTCAACCGGCGCGAGTGCGCTTTGATTTTCCGGAGCTTCCGCGTAGTGTGAATCCAATTTCGTTCCTCCCAGACACTCTGCCAATATCCAGCAATACATTTCACCGCGAAGAATATTTATCCGCCCAGCCATTTGGGGAACACGGTGGCGAGGCCAAAGCCGAGCCCGGCAATAATCAGAAGCACGGTGACGGTGACGCCCGCGACGTTGGCCCACAAGCCGTTCACGTGTTCGCCCATCACTTCTGGATCGTTTACCAGCAACAGCAGAAAGGCCAGCGCCGGAGGCATGGCCAAGACCGCAATCACGTTGACAGTCAACACCACGAACTCGAGCGGGAAATGAGGGATTAAGACGAGAGCCGCCGCAGCGCAGGCCGAGCCGAAGAGCGTCAAATAAAAAGGCCACGCATCGCGTAGCGGCCGATTCAAGCTGTGGCCGGTTTGCATCACTTCACCGAAGGCGTACGCAGACGACGTGGAGATGGCGATGGCGGCCACGATGCCGGCTTCGAAAATTCCGAGAGCGAAAAGCGCGGCGCCGGTGTGGCCGATCAATGGCTCGAGTGCTTCGGCAAATTGCGCGGCTTGAAAATCCGCGGCGTTGATGCCGTGATGAAACAGCGGAACCGTGGCGAGAATTGCGGCGATGGCGAAGACGGAAGCGAGCAGAGCACCAAGAAGAGTATCGAATCGACCGGCGTTGATGTCGCGCGGCTGCATCCCTTTATCTACGACCGCGCTTTGCTGAAAAAAAAGCATCCAGGGAGTGACGGTGGCGCCGATGGTAGCGAGAATCAGCAGCATGATTTCGTAGCGGCTACCACCGGGAAACGGCATCCAGGTGAGCATGGCGTGACCGACGGACTGCCAATCAGGGCGCGCCAAAATTGCGGCGGGAATAAACAATCCGTTGAAGATGGCGAGGCTGAGCGTGATTCGTTCCCAGGTCCAATAGCGGCCGGTGGTGATGGCGGCTACGACGATGACGAGCGCGCCGCCGACGGCAATGGACGGCCGAACGCCGAAGAAACCCAGGCCGGCGCGCACGCCGATGAATTCAGTGACCAGGGTGAGAAAATTTCCGAAAATTAGATCGCCCATGGCAAAGAAGCCCCAGAATTTTCCGAAGCGATCGAAGATGAGTTCGGCGTGGCCGCGATGCGTGACGGCGCCAAGGCGCACCGTCATTTCCTGGACGATGAATCCCATGACAAAAGTGAGCACAACGAACGGGATGAAGAAGCCGACGCCGTAGCGCGAGCCGTCGGCGGAATAGGAAAGCATGCTGGGAGCATCATTTTCACCGAGAAAGACGAGAACTCCGGGGCCGACCAATAGCCACAGCAGGCGGATGCCTCCGAATTTTTTCGCGCGGCCTGTCCATCGTGCGCGCGCCACTTCCCAGCGGTCGCGAGCGCGATCCACGTCCTCGTGCGTGACGAGACCGATTAACTCCGGCGCTGCAGCGGATGCCACGGCGGATTCCGTGGTCGGATGTGCCGTTCGGGCTGCGAGCAGGCTCGAGTTTTTGTCGGGAGCATCCACGGGTTAACCTAGCTAAACTCTGGGTATAAACTACGCTTAACCATTGGGAAGGTCAATGGTTCTGGCGGAATGCGTGAGTAAAAACTAATCTGGAGCGATTCCCTGCTCTGCTATAGTGAACGAGAAATTCCTGGAGGAGTGGGTCAATGAGCGAGCCGGCAAATCAGCAGCAGAAGCAACAGGTGCAGATCAAGGCGGATGAAAAGGAATTACTGGGGCAATATTCGAATCTGGCGGTGATTCATCACAATGGCGAAGAATTTACGCTCAATTTCATATATTTATTTCCCAGCGTGCCGCAGGGCAAACTGGTTTCCAGCGTGATTTTGAGCCCAGCGCACGCCAAGAGGCTATTGCAGGCGTTGAAAGAAAATGTGGCGCGGTTTGAAGCACAATTTGGGACTTTGCCGGAAGGCTCGGGACCGGCGCCGGAGACGAATTTCGGGTTTGTGCAGTAGGTCTGCGTTCCCTTAGCGGCTACAGCCGCTCTGAGGTTGCTGCGGTCGCGGCACGGCTAAGGCCGTGCCCTGACGAAAACCATAAAATCTGACGCGCGGTCTGAAGCCCGCCGTATCCGGTGAGCAATTTATTGAATGAGTTTTGGGAGCATGACAGGATGGGCTAGTTCGCGTGGGATTCGGCGACGACCCAGTTGCCGCTGGGTTCGACAAATTCAAGGCCAACGGCGAAACCTGATTCGGGAGTGGTTTGGCAATAGGCGACGCGCGCGATGGAGCGGAAGGCGCCGGTAAGAGTGGAGATCGTCAGTCGATCATTTGTGTTCCAGCGGCGCGTGCTGAGGACGCGAGCGCCGTGTGGGCTGACGTTCTCTGTAAATGTAGTTTCCGTACCCGGCAGCGCGGGATGACCGGTGATTTGCACGCCGACTTCCATCGGAATGCGCGTCTCGCGACGCGGTCCCGCGGAAGTCTTTGGGACCCCCATCCCAAATCGGATCTTCAATGCTTCCCCTTTCTACAAGCAGGCCGCTACATGCCCCAGGCGAAATTTTTTCTGACCCTTCCCCTTCATGCGATACAGCGCGCGATCGGCAGCGCCCAAGAGCTTTTCGATCGTGGTGCCGTCGTCGGGATAGACGGCGACGCCGACGCTAACGGTGATGGGAGGCTGCTGGCCATCGTTCTTTAGTTGTTCGCAGATGCGTGCGGCAGCTTGCTCGGCGTCTGCTTCGCTGGATTCCGGGAGAATGAGAGCGAATTCGTCACCGCCGTAACGGGCCGGCGTATCAATCGCGCGGCTGCCGTCTGCCAAAGCGGAACCGAGGCGTTTGATGGCGCGGCTGCCGATGAGATGCCCAAAGCGATCGTTGATTTTCTTCAGGCCGTCCAGATCGAAGAGCAGGACAGCGAAGCCGCGGTTGGTGCGGCGGGAGCGCTGAATTTCTGTTTCCAGAACTTCGACGAGGCGACGATGATTCGCGAGACCGGTGAGCGGATCGGAAGCGGCTAGCTGGCTAACCTGATCGAACAGCTGCGCGTTGTCGAGCAGAGTGCCACCGAGAACGATGACGTAACTCATGACCATCATGAAATGAGCGAGTGTGTACGGTGCGTCGAGATGGTGCTGCGATTCGCTCATGGTGATGTGGCAGAGTACGTTCAAGCCCGCCGCGAGAAACAACGCGCGGTCCAGATAGGCACCGACGCGGTTCAGACGACGCGCATAGCCGATCGTCGCAGCAAGATAGATCGCCGCGGGCAGCAAATCCGCGGGCCGCGGGATGATGGCGCCAGGATGAATTTTCGGCGCGTGCGGCAGCATGAAGTAGAAGACGCTGGTCAGGTAGGCGACACCACCGACCATCAGAGTGGCCGCAGCCATTTCCTTGGCGGGTTCTCGGGCAATGGGGATGCGGCGTTCGACCGCTAGCGCGGCGAGCAGCAAAACTCCGAGCAAAGTGCGGCCAGCCAGCCAACCGTAGGAAATGGTGTCTCCCGGCGTCGGAGTGACCAACATGCCGCGATAGAAAGTCATGCTGGTGCCCGCTTCGATCAGGCCTGCCAGCACAAAGCCAAAAGCAAGAATGAGTGAAATTCGATCGTGGGTTCCGCGGAAGCGAACCAGAGCGTTGGCTGCGAAGGTGAAGCCAATCAGGCTTCCAGCCATCTGCAAATAAGTATCGAGGAGCGGGTCCGCTATGTAGCCGGAATTACGCAGGACCCAGAGGGAAACGAGAAACGCGCCTCCGGCAATCGTCCATATCAGGACGAGGCGGAAACGATGGAGAAGTCCCCAAAAGCTGCCCGAACGAGCCACAATTCCCCCAAGGAACTGACACTTGCCCGCGAACTACGGAGCAAGCTGGATGCCGTTCGTTCTACTGGTTCTAGTACTCGCTAAGATGTTTATTTTTAGCTATATAGTTAGTCAGAGGCGTCGGACGTAGGTGTGATCAGCACGCGGCTCTTCGAGGCGTGGGGTAGAAACGTTACACTCTGTTACGGGGACTACCCAAAAGCTAGAGGCTCAGGATTTGGCCGGTGGAGGGGGCAGCTCGTGGGCCTGAACGACACTTTGGAACGTGGAGCGTTTGTGTGAACCGTCGCAGAACGGCTTGCGTTCGGAGAAGCCGCAGCGGCAGAGGCCGATCTTGGTGCGACCGCCTAAACCGTAGGCATGGCCTTCCTGGTCGACCACTTCGACTTCGCCGTCAATGAGCAACGGGCCGTTATTCACAACAGTAACTTTTACGTCTGGCATTCGATCCTCCGATCGAGACTGGCTAGATTTTGGCCGCGGGCGGGCGCTTCGGACTCATCATGGTCGAGGCCGATCAGTACTTCGGCACCGAGGGATCCACATCGTCGGACCAAGCAAGGATACCACCCTTTAGGTTCAGAATTTTGCGAAAGCCCGCGCGCTGCAAGAACTCTACAGCCTCGGCGGAACGCTTTCCGCTACGGCAATGAGCCACGATTTCGCGCGAGCTGTCGAGCTCGTTGACGCGTTTCGAAAGATCGCCGAGCGGGATCAGGTGGCCACCCAAATTGCAGATCTGATATTCGTGCGGTTCGCGAACGTCGAGGATGTAGAGATCGTCTCCGCGATCGAGACGCGCTTTTAGTTCGCGCGGTGTGATTTCAGGGACGGAAGTTTGCGGCGCGGGCGCTTCTTCGCCGCGAATGCCGCAGAACTCGACGTAGTCGATTAATTTTGTGATCGTGGGGTGCGTGCCGCAGAGCGGGCAATCGGGATTTTTGCGCAGCTTTAGCTCGCGGAAGCGCATGGCGAGGGCATCGAAGAGCAGCAGACGGCCGACGAGCGGATCTCCGGCGCCGATGATGAGCTTCAGCGTCTCGGCGGCTTGAATCGATCCGACGATTCCGGGCAGCACTCCTAGCACGCCGCCTTCGGCGCACGATGGAACGAGGCCGGGAGGAGGCGGTTCGGGATATAGGCAGCGGTAGCACGGTCCATCGGGATAGCCGAAGACCGTTACCTGGCCTTCGAAGCGGAAAATGGAGCCGTAAACATTGGGTTTGCCGAGCAGAACGCTCGCGTCGTTGACGAGATATCGCGTGGGGAAATTATCGGTGCCGTCCACGATGATGTCGTAGTCTTTCAGGATGTCGAGCGCATTGTCGCTGGAAAGTTGCGTTTCGAAAGTGTCGATTTCAATGTCCGGGTTCAGGTCGCGCAGGCGATCGCTGGCTGCGGCGATTTTCGGGCGGCCTACGTCTTTGGTACCGAACAGAATCTGGCGCTGCAGGTTCGTGGAATCTACCGTGTCGAAATCCACGAGGCCGATGCGGCCTACTCCGGCTGCAGCAAGATAAAGCCCTAGCGGTGCGCCTAGCCCGCCCGTGCCGATGCATAGAACTTTGGCTTGTTTGAGCTTCAGCTGACCTTCCATGCCGACCTCGGGCATGATGAGGTGGCGGCTGTAGCGCAGGATTTCTTCTTTGGAAAGCGAGACCGGCGCGGTTGTAGCCGCCGGATTCGCGGAAATTTCTGATTTAGTGGCCATTACAAAACTCTCCCGGTTAATTGTGTGCGCCGCCGGCGATTGAGGGCACGATGCTAACGATATCGCCGTCGCGAAGCTGGGTCTGATCTTTTTGCAGGTAACGGATGTCCTCGTCGTTGACGTAAACGTTCACGAAGCTGCGCAATTTCCCATCGTCAGAATACAGGTGCTTCTTCAGGTCGCCGAAACGTAGCGTCAGCCCGTTTAGAGCTTCAGCTACGTTGTTGGCCTGCAGCTCGACGCTTTCCTGTTTGCCGGCGTAAGCGCGCAGGGGCGTGGGGATGATCACCTTCACTGGCATTCGCATTCCTCCTGCCGGCCTGGGCTTGTGCTAAACATCCGTGGCGCAGCGATTCGGGTTTGGCGGAATACTTTAACTTAGATGCTCGCAGAGTGGGCGGAAGATTCAATCCCCTCGGAGTCGTAGGCGGAGCGGTCGTCGCGCAGGCGCCAGGAATTCATATCGCGCGGCTGGCCGGATTGCACGCTGATAATGATGTAGCTGTACCAGGGCCAAGCGTGTTCGCGATCGAATTCGCTGGGGCGCGCGGGGGCGTCCGGATGCGAATGATACCAGCCGATCAGCTCGATATTTTTTTCGCGCGCGGTTTTTTCGGCCAGTTGCACATCGTCGGGCATGACCTCGAAGCGATTGCGCGGCGAATCGTCGCGGCGATTGGCTAGGGGCAGGAGCGCTAAGACTTCGCGCGAGCCGCCGCCATCGTTTTCGCGGCCGAGAATGGCGCCGCAACACTCGTGCGGGTAGGTTTCGACGCCGTGGGCGCGGATTTGGTTCGCGAGTTCTTCGCGGATTTTCAGCAGGGGGGCGTTCATGCTTCGCTCCAAAACTGTTCGGTTAGATATTTTTCGCCTGAATCGGGGAAAACCGTGACGATCACGGCGCGTGCGCCGGGTGGCAAGCGGCGAGCGACGTCCATGCAGGCCCACAGCGCGGCGCCGGAACTGACGCCGCCGAGGATGCCTTCTTCGCGCGCGAGGCGGCGCACAAGTTGGTGAGCATCTTCGGTGCGCACCGCAAGGTCTTCATCGGCTAGCTTCGGATCGTAAATGCGCGGGACGATCGCGGTGGCTAGGTGTTTCAAGCCTTCGAGGCCGTGAAAGCCGGAGTCCGGCTGAAAACTGACGCAGCGGATCGCGGGGTTCAATTCCTTCAGGCGACGCGTGGTGCCTACAAACGTGCCGGTGGTGCCCAGCCCTGCGACGAAATGCGTGATGGTGCCATTCGTTTGCTGCCAGATTTCAGGGGCTGTTGTGGTGTAATGCGCCGCGGGATTCGCGGGATTGCTGTACTGGTCCGGATAGAAATATTTGTCGCGATCGGATTCGTAGATTTCGCGCACGCGGCGGATGGCGCCGTCGGTGCCTTCGTCGCCGGGGGTGTAGACAATTTCAACGCCGTAGGCTGCGAGAATGTGTTTGCGTTCGGGCGAGGCGCTGGTGGGAAGGCAGAGCTTGACGCGATAGCCGAGCGCGGCGCCGATCATGGCGTAGGCGATGCCGGTGTTGCCGCTGGTTGCGTCCAGGATTATTTTGCCGGGCCGCAGATCGCCAGAACGTTCGCCGGCGCGGATCATGGAATAGCCTGCGCGGTCTTTCACGGAGCCGCCGGGGTTGAACCATTCGGCTTTGGCGTAAAATTCGACGTTGGGGAATCCCGTGACGATGCGCTCCAGGCGTAGGAGCGGCGTATTGCCGATGCGGTCGAGCAGGTGTTCGCCGATTTTGGCTTTGGCGGCGTTGGCCAGGTCGTGCGGGGCGACTGTTGGTTTGTTGGCTGCGTTCACGATACTTGGATCCTGTTTCGTTTATTAGGCTCGGGCGAGCTTTTCGATGCGCTTGGCGACGAAAAGCTGCGAGCCTGCGTCTTTGATGCTGCGAAAAACGCCTGATATTCAGGTATCTTCAATCAGTCTAACAGGCCGCCGGTGCGGTTCAGATTGAAACCGGGCAGCAATATTCCCATAGGTTTGCGGTGGCGGCAAATTAGTTGGCGGGCGCGGCCGGCAGGAGCGATTTTTGTCTTTACAGGCAGGCGGGCGAATCCCTATTCTGGAGTGGCCATGTGGTACGTGAACAAACTATTCGATCAGCCGACCGTGGAATCGATTTCCGCGAAGGGCTTCCTGGTGCGCAATTCCGGCGGGGTGGTTCGCATCGAAAAATATGATTGCGGAGCGGAATTGCGCAAGACGCCGGAAGGCGTGTTCCAGATGACGGAGATTCCCTGCATCATGATGCAGGGGCAATTCACCGCGTTGTGGGATGCGGGATACCAGAAATTTCTGATCGGACATGAAGGCAAGAAATTTCCGGTGCATGTGCGCCAGCTGGGCGACCTGCGGAGATTCAATGAGGAATTGCGCACGGCGTTGGGCGTGCCCACTTATTATAACGAGGCGCTGGGATCGACTTGCGCTTTTAGCGTGTATGACCGCGTGAAGGGGCGTCCCGGCGATGTGCCGGATGAGAGTGTTGGGGCGCAGGAAGAAACAGAGCACTAGACCTCGTTTAAATTCCACTGCACGTCGAAGCAAACGATAAAAACACCCGCCTAAGAAAAGCAGGCGGCCGCTACAAATTCAAAGACAATTTCAATACCTCCGCCTGCTTGCATTTTTTCTCGTACTGTTAAAACAAGGCTGACTTGCCGAGTTCGCTGGGGTCCTCAAACCGACTAATTTTTTGCGTTTTCGAGGTGGCGGCGAAGTCGCGCTACGTCCACGCGATGTTGCGTGAAGAATTGCGCGCCGATAAAAATTACGGGGACGTCGTTGGTGTAGCGCGCGCGGAGCATTGGGTCCTCATCAATATCCACTTCTTCCAGATGTGCGCCAAGCGCGGCCAGGATCGGGGCCATTGCGGCTTTGGCTTCTTCGCAGAGGTGGCAGCCTTCGCGCATGTACATGGTTACGTCGCGCGGAGAGGCGAGGGCTAGGCGGCCTTCTTCGGTGCGGCGGTAAACATCGCTGCCGGCGTCGGGGCTGAGCAGGGCTTGATTCACGAGATCTGTTACCGCGTCGAGCACCGCTTCACGTTCACCGGGATCGTTGCCTCCGACGAATTCGAATAGCGTGTGCAGGTCGAGTGAGGGGCGATCGAGTTGGTCGAAGGTGCGGAGAATGCGCTGCGCGGTGGTTTGCATGGCGTTTGTTGCGCTGACCTGAAGAGCCTGTGTGACAATCACAACGGCGGAACTTCAGCGGCTAAAGCCGTCCGGATTGTGCTCGCCTTATGTTGTGGCTGAAGCCACAACCCACAAAGATACGCCCGACGGCACTCTCTGTCACAAATACTCAATCCCGATTCAGTTGCTACGGTTTGATCGTGTAGAACTGCTGAAATGGGCCGATGGACGGATAAAACGCGCGCGAGCGATAGAGTTCGGCGATCTGGCGGATGTGGCCCAAGTCGTGGAACGCCCACTCGTTCATCAGCTGGCCGACGGTGATCGGGCCGATTTTGGCGTGTTGGCCGCCTCGGGCGAGAACACCCGGCGGGACGTAACGCAACACGGAAAGGCTGCGGTCACGCTCGTGGCAGAATTTTTTCAGGTTTTCGCGGGCTTTGGTGGCGGAGTAGCGGCCGGCAGCGTAGGCGCCGTTCTGATCGTAGGCGTCGAGCTGTGGATTATTTTTTTCGAGCATTAGCTGGAGGCGATCGCGAAAGCCTACGACTTCCACGTCCGCCAAGTGCGCGAGGACTTCGCTGATGGACCAGCGATCGGGAGCAGGCTTCCAGTGCAGCTGCTCGTCGCTGGCGGCCCAGACGATTTTTTCGATGATGATTGGAGTTTGCTCCAGGACGGGCAGGCCCGGCAGAGCGTCTGGGCTTGGTGTGGCGGCCATCGAATCCTCCGGAAAAGCGGCGCAGAAATTCTTTTATACAGGAATGCTCGGAGGTTGTCGAAGGGGTGCGTGATCGTGCATCCGTCTCAATGTGACCGACTCGAAAACTCGCGGGAAACTGAGCGCGAGAACGGATCGCGCCGAGGAGGACGCGCCGAAGCGAGCTTCGGAGAAGAGAGAGCGGCGGCAAGCCGCCGCACTCCAAAATGGGCTAGGCGGCGCAGCGAGCCGAGATTAGCGGTTGCGACGAGACGTATACGCTGTGTGATGAGATCGCGACTGTGGCGCAGCTCAGGACGCTGCGCTTGTGCGGCGCGGTGGCGCGTGGTACACCGAAGCGGAAGATTTCGCCGGGCCACGAGCGCTGATCTGGGCGCGGCGACTTACGAGGTGCAGCGGCATGGCGCAGGTACTGGCTTTGGTGGATGATTTATTTTTTCAGGCGAAAATTCTGGAGACGGCGAAGCAATTGGGGATCACGGTGCGCACCGCCACGACGAGCGACGCGTTGCTCGCGGAGATTGCGAAGGAAACGCCGAAGCTGGTGATTGTGGACCTGAACGCGCGCGGCACGCCGCTGCAAGCAATTGAAAAAGTGCGCGCGGGTCAGCCGGGCCTGCCGCTGATTGCATTTCTTTCGCACGTGCAAACGGATCTGGCGCAACAGGCGCGGGCGGCAGGCTGCACGCAGGTGATGCCGCGTTCGCAATTCACGCACGACCTTGCAACCATACTCGCGCAAGCTAAGTCTTACTGCTGATGATGAATCGATTTTTCCGCTCGCGGCTCGATGCTATTGGCACGCTGGCTGCAGTTGTGGTGCTCTTGGCTGCCGTGACGATGACACCGTCGGCGCGCGCGCAGGAGTCTGGCGCCGCGGCTGATCCGGCTACGGCTTTAGCCGACACTCTCGTGGCCGCCTGTCGCGCGAACGAGACTGAATTCGCGAATCACTTGACCGCCACGAATGCTGCGGCGTTCCGCGCACTGCCTGCGACGCAGCGCAGCCAATTGATGAAGAGGCTTTCGCTTTCCGACGAGCCGGGTAAGCCGTTGCTTTCCGCGGACAACGAAAAACATATCGTGCTGCTCTGCCGGGCTGCCAACACCACGGTGGAATACCGGTTCGGCGCGACGCGCGTGCAGGAAAATCTGGCGTTCATTCCGGTGACGGTGGTGAACAGCGAGCAGGCGGAATTCGGGATGGTGCGCGATGGCGGAGGCTGGCGCTTGCTATCACTCGGATTGGTTTTGTTCGACGTGCCGCAGCTGGCGAGGCAGTGGGCTGCGGCGGATTTGGCGGCGCGCGAGGATGCGGCGATTGCCGATCTGCGCTCGCTGGCCGAGGCGATACGGCGTTACCAGCGAGCGTTTGGAAAATTGCCGGAATCGCTGGAGCAGCTGGGCCCGGCGCCGAAAGATCAAATCTCGCCGGAGCAAGCGGCGCTGGTGCCGGCGGATATGGCCGCCGGAAAACACGGTGGCTATATTTTCCGTTACCGAATTTCGCCGGACGTGAATGGAAATGACAATGATTTTGAGCTGGCGGCCACGCCCGAGACTTATGGACGGCCCGGCAAGCGATCTTTTTTCATGGACACCGACGGAAAAGTTCACGGCGACGATAAGCGCGGAAAGGTCGCGACGGTGGACGATCCGCTGCTCCCCGGCGAAAAGGCCGCCGAGGAAAAGTGAACGTGAGATTGCGCGGCCTCAGGTATAATGCGGGTCAGTTTGAATAACATTTACCGCGGTTGAGGCCCGGTTGCTGTCCAGTGTTGCGCTGAAACGCAAAAAGGAATGCGGATGTCACAGACGAAAGTGCTAGCCGACCGAATTTATTCCGGCGAAGGAATCGCGGCGGATGCGGTGCGAATCGTTGCTGCAAATATTCTGCTGGTGTTGTGCGCGCATATCGTGATTCCCCTGCCTTGGACGCCCGTGCCGATCACCGGGCAAACTTTTGGCGTGCTGCTGGTGGCGGTGCTGCTGGGCGCGCGGCGGGGCGCGATTACTTTGGTTTTGTATCTGCTCGAAGGAGCTGCTGGACTGCCTGTGTTTCAGCCGCTGGGGCTGCCGGGACTCGCGCGATTTGCGGGTCCGACGGCCGGGTATCTGTTTTCATATCCGTTGGCTTCGTTTGTGACAGGCTGGTTGGTGGAGCGTGGCGCAAAGAATGTGGAATCGCGCGATGCTAGCTCGCGGATTGCGGCCTTGCCACTGATTGGCGCGCTGATTTCGGGTGAAACGATTATTTTTGCGTGCGGTTGCGCTTGGCTGGCGCTCGTCCTGAGAGTGAGCTGGAGCGTGGCGCTGAGTCAGGGCGCGCTGCCGTTCGTTCCTGGAGAGATCATCAAGATGGCGCTGATCGCAGTTGCCGCCGGCGGAATGCAGCTGGCGCGTCGAGACGTCTAAGCAAACAGACAGGCCCCAGTCCCCGGGTAAAAGTTTTGCAATCTCGCTATTCGGACTTCCCATCATGCCCACGCAGACCGTGCCACAGAAGCAAAGTCCCGAAGACGCACTGCGTACCGCAAACACAAAATTCTATGCGGCTTTTGAATCGCTGGATTTGGCGGAAATGGAAGCAGTGTGGTCGCACGACGACGGCGTGACCTGCGTGCATCCGGGCTGGGATTTGCTGCTAGGCTGGGATGAAGTGCGCGAGCGCTGGGCGCGGCTTTTCGCGCACGCCAAACGAGTGCGCATTGCGTTGAGCGGCGTGTGGGTGCGCGTGGAAGGCGACGTAGGCTGGGTTTCGTGCACGCAACACGTGACGACGGCGTTTGCGGACGGATTCGACGACGCGATGGTGCAAACGACGAATATTTTTCTGCGCCGCGACGAGCAGTGGCTCCTGGTGGCGCATCATGCGTCGCCTTTGCCGGCTTCTCCGCGCTCGCCGGTGCAATGATTGCGGCGACGATTTGGACGGCTCGGCGACTGAAATGCAATTCCAGCCCGGCTTATAATGGATTGGCGTGTTTATACGAGAGGAACGCCGCATGAAAATTCGTTTGCTCGCACTGACACTGTTGTTGCTGACGATGCCGGGCGCGGCGATGCACGGCGTGGCGCAGGAAGCCACGAAGGATTCGCCACCGGCGGTTGCCGCGAAACAAATCATCCAGGAATTGGTGGCCGGACAATTTGAAAAAGTGGAAGCGCTGTATGACGCGCGCATGGCCGCGGCGCTGCCACCCGGAAAACTCGCGGACGGCTGGCGGGACTTGAACAAGCAGGTGGGCGCATTTCAAGAAATTACCAGCACGGAGACGTCGCAGGTGCAGGGGCTGCAAGTGGTGAAAATGAATTGTAAGTTTGAGAATTCAATGCTGGACGCGACGGTGGTTTTCAATCCCGACGGCAAACTGGGAGGTTTGAGCTTCCAACCGCACCAGGCGCCGCCAGCGCCATGGAATCCGCCGGGATACGCTAAGCAAAATTTGTTCAGCGAGCAGCCGCTGACTTTGACGAACGGAAAATTCGAATTGCCCGGAACACTCACCGTGCCCGCGGGCAACGGCCCATTTCCGGCCGTCGTGTTGGTGCAGGGATCCGGTCCGGAGGATCAGGACGAAACGATCGGGCCAAATAAGCCGTTCAAAGATTTAGCGTGGGGATTGGCGAGCCGCGGCATCGTCGTGTTCCGTTACACCAAGCGCACGCAAAAATATGGCGCGCAAAGCAGCGACGATCCGGTGCGGCTGACGGTGGAGGAGGAAACGATCAGCGACACACGAGCGGCCGTGGCGCTGGTCGCGACGCAGACGAAGGTGAATCCGAAACAAGTTTATGTGCTCGGACACAGTCTAGGCGCGTTTTTGGCGCCGCGGATTGCCACAGGCGATGCGCAAATTGCGGGAATCGTGATGCTGGCGGCGAATGCGCGGCCGCTGGAGAAAGTGGTGCTGGAACAAATTCATTATCTGGCAGCTATGAATGGCACGCCAACGGCAGCGGAACTGAAAAAGATCGACGACGCCGAAGAGGGCGCGAAACAAATCGAAAACCCGGCTTTGAAACCAGACGACAAGATTAATTTTCTGGGGGCGACGATGTATGGCGCCTATTGGCTGGACTTGCGCGCTTACGATCCGCTGAAGACTGCCGCCAAGCTGAAGATTCCGATATTCATCCTGCAAGGCGCACGCGATTATCAAGTGGTCCCTTCGAATTTCCAGGCTTGGTCGGACGCTTTGGCGAATAACCGGAACGTGACGCTGCGAATCTATCCGGATCTGGATCATCTCTTCATGCATGGCACGGGCGCGTCGAAGCCGGCGGACTATGCGCGGCCGGACCATGTGTCAGCGGAAGTGGTGGAGAGCATCGCGGCGTGGATTTTGCCGAGCGAGAAGCCCGGGACGCTGGCCAAGCCGAACTGAGCGGCATCGCGATTCGCGATTTTGATGGGAACGGAAAGCGAAGCTGACGCGAGCGATGGCTCGGGCGAAAGTCAGCGAGCATAGCATCGCGCGGACCTGCGGCCGTCGCCTGTACCAGAATGGCAGCGTGTGGTATTCTTGGTTCGCTCATTCGGCGCTCCGACCGGAAGACGCACACACCTTGGTTTCTTCACTGCGACGGGTTACACGGCTGGCGCATCATAGTCGTCACGGCGTCTTCTTCAAAGCCGAGCCGGGGTGAGTGACGATTTCCCGCGAGAGCCAGGACGGACCCAGCATGTCCACACCAGCCATTTCACCAAAAGTGACAGAGATTCGCCTGGCGCATTCGCCGGACAGCGACGATGCGTTCATGTTCTACGCGTTGGCGACCGGGAAAGTGCGCCTGCCGGGCGTGAAGTTTGAACATATTTTGTCGGACATCGAATCGCTGAACCAGGCTGCGAAAAAAGAAGTGTATGACGTGACGGCGATTAGTTTTTATGCGTATCCGTTTGTGGCCGACAAGTACGTGTTGATGGATTGCGGCGCGAGCTTCGGCGAGGGGTACGGCCCGATCGTCGTTTCCGGGCACCCGATCAAGAAAACGGAACTGGCGGGACGCAAAATCGCAATTCCGGGGATGCTGACGACTTCTTATTTGGCGCTGAAGCTTTTCGAGCCGAACGTCGAGACGGTGACGATGCCCTTCGACAAGATTCTGGATGCGGTGCAGAACAAAGAGGTGGAAGCCGGACTGCTGATTCACGAAGGGCAATTGCTTTTCTCGCAGATGGGCTTGCATCGCGTGGTGGACCTGGGTCAATGGTGGCAGGAACAGACCGGGCTGCCGCTGCCGCTGGGCGCGAATGCGATTCGCCGGAAGCTGGGAGAGGATTTGGGACGCCAGATATCGCGCGTGATTCGCGACAGCGTATCGTACGCGCTGGATCATCGCGAGCCGGCGCTGAATTACGCGTTGCAATTTGCGCGCGATATGGACCCGACGCTGGCCGACAAGTTTGTGGGGATGTATGTGAACCGCTGGACGCTGGATTACGGTGAAGAAGGACGCCGGGCCGTGCGCGAATTGCTGGCGCGCGGCGCCGCGGCGGGCCTGCTTCCTGGCAACGTACCGGTGGAATTTCTGAGCTGTACGGTGAGCGAAACGCCTTCACGATCCGCCTAACGCCGAATAATTCGATTTGCGTCACGGGTAGCAGCCGTTGTCCTTCAGGCGAGCGAAAGAATGCTCCCGCCCTTCCGGCCAGACACATTCAGGTAAGATTATCGAACCCATGAGCAACTTAATCCAAAGGGGCGTGGCCCTTCGCGAATTGCTCCGTGAACGCATCCTGATTATGGATGGCGCGATGGGGACTATGCTGCAGCAGGCCAATCTGACCGCCGAGGATTTCGGAGGGCCGGACCTGGAAGGCTGCAACGAGAATCTGGTGCTGACCCGGCCGGACGTGGTGCTGGAAATCCACCGCAAATATCTGCACGCAGGATCAGACATCATCGAGACGAATTCGTTTGGCAGCACGCCGGTGGTGCTGGCGGAATACGGATTAGGCGAAGAAGCTCGCCGAATTAGCCGCGTGGCCGCGGAGCTCGCGCGCAAAGCCGCGGATGGATTTTCCAAGCCAAGCAAGCCGCGATTTGTGGCGGGCTCGATGGGGCCGACGACGCGGGCGATCAGCGTGACCGGTGGAATTACGTTCGAGCAGCTGCGCAATAATTATTTCGAGCAAGCCAGCGGACTGATCGAAGGCGGCGCGGACATTCTGCTGCTGGAAACCTGCCAGGATACGCGCAACATCAAGGCCGGATTGCTGGCGATTCAGGAATTGGCGCGCGGGCTGGGGCAGCCGATTCCGCTGATGATTTCGGTGACGATCGAAGCGATGGGCACGATGCTGGCGGGGCAAGGCATCGAGGCTTTGTGGGCTTCGCTCGATCACGTGGATGTGATTTCGCTGGGATTGAATTGCGCCACGGGGCCGGAATTCATGACGGACCACGTGCGCACGCTGCAGGCGCTGACCAACCGGGCCGTTTCCTGCTATCCGAACGCAGGGCTGCCGAACGAAGAAGGTTTGTACCAGGAGACGCCGATTTCGCTAGCGGACCAACTGGAGAGATTCATCGACCGCGGGTGGCTGAATATTGTGGGCGGGTGCTGCGGAACCACCGAGAAGCACATTCGCGCGATCGTGCAGATGGCCGAGGGGAAAAAACCGCGGCGGGCGCCGGAGCCGAATCACCGGGCGGTTTATTCCGGGATTGAGATTATCGAGGCCGAAGAGAGCACCCGGCCGCTGATAGTGGGCGAACGGACGAACGTGATTGGTTCGCGGCTCTTTAAGAATTTGGTGGCCGCTGAACAATGGGAAGAGGCGACGGAAATTGCGCGGCGGCAGGTGAAGAGCGGGGCGCACATTGTGGACGTGTGCCTGCAGAGCACGGACCGCGAGGAACTGAACGATATTCCACCGTTCTACGAGCAGCTGATCCGCAAGATCAAAGCGCCAATCATGATTGACACCACCGACCCGCGCGGTGTGGAGCTGGCGCTGACGTATTGCCAGGGCAAGAGCATCATCAATTCGATCAACTTGGAAGACGGCGAAGAAAAATTCGAAAAGATCTGCCCGCTGGCGCGGTCCTATGGCGCGGCGGTGATTGTGGGCTGCATTGACGAGGATCCGGTGCAGGCGCAGGCGTTCACGCGCGAACGCAAGCTGGAAGTGGCGGAACGATCGTATAAATTGTTGACCGAAAAATTCGGCATTCATGCCGAGAATATCATTTTCGATCCGCTGGTATTTCCCTGCGCTACCGGCGATCAGAACTACATCGGCGGGGCCGTGGAAACGATCGAAGGCATACGGCTGGTGAAACAGCACATTCCGTTCGTGCGCACTGTGCTGGGCATTTCGAATGTGTCGTTTGGACTGCCGGCGGGCGCGCGCGAAGTGGTGAACTCGGTCTTTCTGTATCACTGCACCAAGGCGGGGTTGGATCTGGCGATCGTGAACGCCGAACGCATCGAGCGGTTTGGATCCATTCCTGAGAAAGAACGCAAGCTGGCGGAGGATTTGCTTTTCAACAAGCCTCCGGCGGAAATCTCCGAAGGGGTAGCCGATGCGGAGCTACTAAGGGGAGCGCCGGCCGATTGGCGCGAACAGACGCTCGGGCAGAAAGCAGCGATCAATCAATTTCACATTGCAGCGATCGCGGAACATTTTCGCGGGACCGGAGCGCGCAAGAAAGAGCGCGCGGCGGATTTGCCGCTGGACCAACGGCTCGCGAATTACATTATCGAAGGCTCGAAAGACGGGCTGGTCGACGACCTGAATCGCAAACTCGCGGAAAACGCTGCTCCGCTGGACGTGATCAATGGCCCGCTGATGGCCGGGATGGGCGAAGTGGGGCGCCTCTTCAACAACAACGAACTGATCGTTGCAGAGGTATTGCAGTCCGCCGAAGCGATGAAGGCCGCCGTGGGACATTTGGAACAATTCATGGAGAAGGCGGACACGGATAAGCGCGCGAAAGTGATGCTGGCGACGGTGAAGGGCGATGTGCACGACATCGGGAAAAATCTCGTCGAGATTATTTTGAAAAATAACGGCTACGACGTGATCAACCTGGGAATCAAGGTGCCGCCCGAGGAATTGATTCGCGCGCATCGCGAGCACCGGCCGGATGCCATCGGACTTTCGGGATTGCTTGTGAAGAGCGCGCAGCAGATGGTGATTACCGCGAGCGACTTGCGCGAAGCCGGTATCACGGTGCCGCTGCTGGTGGGTGGCGCGGCGCTCTCCGATAAATTCACGCGTTTGAAAATCGCGCCGCAATACAGCCAGGCGGTCTGCTACGCGAAGGATGCGATGACTGGTTTGCGTTTGATGAACGAGCTAAGCGATCCGGTGCGCCGGGACAACGTGCTGCAGCAACACACGCATGTGGGAACCGCGGTGCTGGACGAACCGGCGCCGGAGCCGCTGGCGCCCGCGGGCGAAGAGCGCTCGCCGCACATACGCATTGATTTGCCGATTCCTCCGGTCGCCTACACTGAACGGAAAGTTCGCAACGTGCCGGATTTGAATGAGGTGTGGAGTTACATCAATCCGTTCATGCTATTCGGGCGGCACCTGGGCTTTCGCGGAAATTTCGAGAAGGCGCTAGCCGAACACGACGCGCGCGCGATCGAACTGAACCAGAACATGGAGGAAGTAAAACAGCAGGCCGCCGAATTCATGAAGATTGGGGCGGCGTGGCAATTTTTCGAGGCCGAGCGGCGCGGGAATTCCATCGCGCTATTCGCTCCGGGGGAAAATGCGCCGGTCCACACATTCCATTTTCAGCGGCAGCGGTTGGGCGACAAGCTTTGCCTGAGCGATTACGTACTCCCGCCGCAGAACGGCGCGCGAGACCACGTGGCGCTGTTCGTAGTTACCGCGGGCGCGGGGATCCGCGAAAAATCGGAAGAGGCAAAAGCGGCCGGGCGCTATCTTTATTCGCACGGTTTGCAGGCGCTCGCGATCGAGACGGCGGAGGCTTGCGCCGAATGGCTGCATCGCCGCATCCGCGAGGATTGGGGCTTCCCCGATCCGACAACGATGACCATGCCAGACCGATTCACTTCGCGCTACCGCGGCAAACGCTACAGCTTCGGTTATCCGGCTTGCCCTAACCTCGAAGATCAAGCCGGAATCTGGATGCTCTTGCGGCCGGAAGCGATCGGCGTGCACTTGACGGAAGGAATGATGATGGATCCGGAGGCTAGCGTGAGCGCGCTCGTCTTCCATCATCCCGATTGCACTTACTTTTCCGTCGGGGAATAGTTCCGCACGACTTCAGCAGAAATGTCGGCAACATTTACCGCAGAAGCGCAAAGGACGCAGAGAAAGGCGGCTCTTCGGTGCTGCGTTCTTGAGCGCGCCTTGTTTGAGGCCCTTCCCCGGGCGAACTTCCGCGCTGCCCTTGACGCCTTTCCGCGTTTCGACTAAGTTTCTTCCAGTTTCTCGCGCCGATTTAGAGGGTCCTTCTATGGGTAGTGTCGCACCAGGCTTGTATCTTTCGAGCACGGGAAGCTATCCGCGCGTCGGAGACGCTCCTGAATTGCAAGTCTTGCAGCACACCATCGCGGCGCTGGACCGCGGCGAGCGCACCACCGCCGATTTGCTGGACGCGCAAAATAACGTGACGCGCGGAGCGATCGCCGACCAAGTGAAGGCGGGGCTGGATATCGTAACCGACGGGCAGATTCGCTGGAACGACCCGATCTCTTACCTGCCTGCGAAACTGGACAATATTGAACTGCAAGGCTCGGTTCCCTTTTTCGATACCGAAAAGCTTTGCAGGCAGCCGCTTTTTACTGGCGTGCCGCTGCGGCGCGGCAACCTGGTGGTGGCGGAGTACAGTTTTGCGCGCAATGCTCTGGGCCACTTGCCGACGCCGGCGAATAAAGCCGGAAAACTGGCGATCAAGCCAGTCTTGACCGGGCCGTACACGCTCGCAAAGTTTTCGCTCTCCGGACGCACGGTTAATGGAGGCGCCGCCACCCCCGCCACTCTGGAAGCGCGCGCCATCGCCTACGGCGAGATTCTGGCGCCGGAGATTGAAGCGCTATCGCAATGCGGCGCGGAAATGATTCAGATTGACGAACCGGCGATTCTGCGGAATCCGGGCGATTGGGCCATCTTCGAGCGCGCGCTCCAGCCGCTGCTGCAAGCGCGGGACAAGGCCAAGAAAACCAATCGGAAACTGGAGCTAGCGCTGTATGTATATTTTGACGACTGCGCGACCTTATACGAAAAACTGCTGCAACTTCCAGTGGATATTGTGGGCCTGGACTTGGTTTCGAGCCCCAAGCTGGGCGAGATGATCATCTCCATTGGGTCGCCTAAGCCGCTGGCGCTGGGCCTGGTGGACGGACGCAACAAACAGATGGAACAGACCGCGGATTTAGCGCGCCTGGTGCAGCGCATCTTTCCGCGCATCCAGGGAGGCCGAGCTTATTTGGGCCCTTCTTGCGGGCTGGAATATTTGACCGCCGAAGCGGCGCTCGCGAAATTCGCGCTACTGCCCAAGATACTCGCGGAATTGAACGGCTAACGCCCAGGCCTGTTAACGCAGAAAGCGCATCGCGAACAAAAACTGTTCCGCGACGGTACACGGACCCCCAAATCGAAATGTTGCCAGCCGATTAACTCACAGTAGTACCGCGAAGCTATATTCCCGAAACGACAATAGCTGATAGACTCCGGCGCCGCTTCCTCGCGTGGCAGCTGGTATTCCTAGTGGTAACATCAGCGCCATGACACAGCGAAAGCTTCATCGAGTTTCCGAATCTGTGGCGGAATCTGCTCAATTGGCTGAGTTTGACCCCGGTATGGAAGAATACGCGCGCCAGGCCAGCGCCACACCGGGCCTTTCCGCGCACGTTCGACAACTGCGAAATCGGAATCAGGGCATTTCGCGTTGGCTGGTTCTAGCCATTTTCGCCGGAGCCGTGGTAGCACTCGCGATGGTGCAATTCGCGGTTCGTTGATGGATCCACTTCCCGCCTCGCCTCGCAGCCCTGACGCGCTGTGCCAGTTTGGAACCGCGCAAAAAATCATTAACTCTTTGGAAATTTTGTTTCGGTCGTTAGTCGTTGGTGCTAGTATGCGGGCAATGCCCAGCCAAATTGCGGAACGCGCCGAGACGCGTTCGACGGAGCCTGCGCCGTTAGCGGATGTGCTCTCCGCCGCTGAACGAGCAGCCGGAGCTAAGATCCTTGACGGTCCCGACCCTTCGATTCACATGCTGGGCTTGCCGCAATCGCATCCGCAGTTGGGCCGTTGGGTGGCGCTGGCAATTCTAACGGGCGCAATCGTGGCGCTTACGCTGATTGGAATTTTGGCTCGCTAGCGCGAGATTCGCTCTGCCGGTTTCTTCCGTCTCGCATCTTCGATAGCTGAAGTGGAACCACTTTCGATGCCGCCTGTCTCAGATAGCCTACCTTGCCGTGCGCTTTTCTTCGGTGCTAGCATCGTGACAGTGCCTCCCGAATTCAACGACGACCCACACGACTCGGCCAGCGCGCCTGCTGCGGAGCGAGGTGCACGCCAACCCGTCGAAGACACAGGGGAGGATTCGCTGGACTTTGCCGAGTCCGCGGAACCGCCTCGTGGGCTGATGCGCAAACGCCCGCACGTGGCGGTGTGGATTCTGGCGGCGTTATTGCTGGGCGGATTAATCGCCTTAATACTCGTGGGAATTGCTTCCGACTGACTACGCTTTCTTGCGACGAACTGCTGCGCCGGCCTCCGCGCGTTCGACGTGCCTCTACGCTATTGACGGAATCGCGATTTCCATTGACCATAGTGTTCCTGCTCCGAGGGCCAAATGCGGCGAATTCTTTCCACTTACCGGTTTGTGAACCAGCCGCTGGGCGCGGCTCTGCTGGCGGAAATCGCGCAGGCCGGATTTTCCGCGGTGGAGATTTTCTGCGCTTCGCAGCATTTCAGTTATCGCGACGCGCAGCGAGTGCGCGAAATCGGCGATGCACTGGGCGAATATCGCCTGGGTCTGCATTCCGTGCATTCGCCGACAGACCGCGACCGTTCGCCCGGCCGAGAGAGCGGTGTGGTGATTTCCATATCCGATCCCGAGCGCATTCGCCGCTTGGATGCGGTGGATGAGATTAAACGCGTGCTGGACGTCGCGGAACAGGTTCCGTTCCAATATTTGATCCAGCATATAGGGCATGGCAGGCAGTCGGCGGATCCACGCAAGCTCGAAGCGGCTTTCACATCGCTGGAAAGTTTGTCCATGTTTGCGAAAGCGCGCGGCGTGACGATTGCGCTGGAAAATACGCCGGATGAGCTGGGCGCGCCGGCTTCGCTGCAGCATTTCATCACCGATACGCATTTGCACGATTTGAAGTTGTGCTTCGATATCGGCCATGCGCACATCGAAGAAGGCGTGCAGGCCAGCTTTGACGCGATGCGCGAGCGCGTGGTGACCACGCATATTCATGATAATCATGGCGACAAGGACGAGCATCTGCTGCCTTTTGAAGGATCCGTTGATTGGGACGCGACGCTGGCGGGGCTCGCGGAAGCGCCGGCGGAGTTGCCGTTTGTATTCGAAATCAAGGCACAGGCGGGCGCGGCTGGGCCGACACTGGAGCAGATTCGCGAGGCTTGCGACAAGCTGGACGAAAAATTCGAGAAGCAGAAGTAGCGCGCGGGCTGATGTCTTGATGTCGAACTACATGCCATGAAGTCCAGGCCGTAATGATTCGCGGCAAATAATCCAACGGAAAGACTACATGACCCAGGAAGCACAGGCGGCGGTTCCAATTATCACAATTGAGCAAGCGGGGGCGCATGCGGGCGGCACTGTGACGATTCGCGGCTGGCTTTACAACCTGCGCGAATCGGGAAAGCTGCTGTTCCCGATCTTCCGCGATGGCACGGGCATCCTGCAGGGAGTTGTCTCGCAGAAGGAACATCCGGAAGTTTTCAGCGCCCTCAAGGGGCTGCCCCAAGAATCCAGTGTGATTGCCACGGGCGCGATTCGCGCCGAACCGCGGGCGCCGGGCGGATTTGAAATGGGCGTGGGCACGATCGAAGTGGTGCAGCGCGTCGCGGATGCTGAACCTTACCCGATCCAACTGAAAGAGCATGGCGTTGATTTTTTGCTGGACCGGCGGCATTTGTGGATTCGGACGCCACGGCAAGCGGCGATTTTGCGTATCCGCGCGGAGGCCGTGCGCGCGGCGCGGAATTTCATGGACGCGCAGGGTTACACGTTGACTGATGCGCCGATTTTCACGCCAGCTGCCTGCGAAGGCACCACTACACTTTTCGAAGTGAATTACATTGACGACCAGAAGGCTTACTTGACGCAGTCGGGGCAGCTGTACGTGGAAGCGCTGGCGGCCGCGCTGGGTAAGGTTTATACGTTCGGTCCCACGTTTCGCGCGGAAAAATCGAAGACTCGCCGGCATCTGACGGAATTCTGGATGCTCGAGCCCGAGGCTGCTTACGCGCATCTTGAGGACATGATCGTGCTTGCCGAAGGCCTGGTGAGCGCGGTGGTGCAGTCCGTAGCGAAAAATCGCACGCGCGAGCTGGGCATGATCGAGCGGGACGTGGCATCGTTGCAGAAAATCACGCCACCATTTCCGCGCATCACCTACGACGACGCCATCAAGGTGCTGCAGAAGGCCGGGAACCCCGCTAAGTGGGGAGATGATTTTGGCGGCGACGAGGAAACGATTATTTCCAAGGAATTCGACCGGCCGGTGGTGATCCATCGTTATCCGGCGGCGATGAAAGCGTTTTACATGGCGACGGATGTAGCGCGACCGGAACTTTCGCTGAGTTTCGACATGATTGCTCCGGAAGGCTACGGCGAAATTATCGGAGGCGGCGAGCGCTTGGCGGATTACGACACGCTGGTGCGGCGTTTGCGCGAACATAATCTGCCGGAAGAATCGTTTCAGTGGTACCTGGACTTGCGGCGTTACGGCAGCGTGCCACATGCCGGATTCGGTTTGGGACTGGAGCGCACCGTCGCGTGGATATGCGGAACCGAGCACATTCGCGAGGTCATCCCCTTCCCACGGATGCTGTATCGAGTTTATCCTTAAGGTTCCCTCCCCCGTACCGGGGTCGCGAAAGCAAAAAATATGCCTGAGAAAATTCGCATTATCGGTGTGCCGATGGACCTGGGAGCGAGCCGCCGCGGCGTGGATATGGGTCCGTCCGCGTTGCGCGTGGCGGGACTGCAGGCGCGGCTGAAACAACTGGGGCGCCAGGTGGAAGACATCGGCAACGTACAGGTGCCGCAGCCCGAAGAGCAGCCCTACGGCGAGAAGCGCGCGCGTTATCTGGATGAAATTTCGCAGGCGTGCAAAGGCCTGGCCGATGCGGTGAAGAAAACCTTGGATGAGGACATGATCCCTTTGGTGCTGGGCGGGGATCATTCGATTGCGGTGGGCACGACGGCGGGCGCAGCTGCGCATTTCAATAAGGAATCGAAACGCGTGGGCGTGATTTGGCTGGACGCACACGGCGATATGAATACGCCGGACTCTTCGCCTTCGGGCAACGTGCACGGGATGCCGCTGGCGTCGATTATGGGTTACGGGCCGCCGGAGCTTACGGATCTGGCGGGAATCAAGCCGATGGTAGAACCGAGGAACGTGGTGCTGGTGGGAATTCGCGATCTGGATGCGAAAGAACGGCGGCTGGTGAAAGATTCCGGCGTGCACATCTTCACGATGCGCGATATTGACGAGCGGGGCATGCGGGAAGTGATGTCCGAGGCGCTCCGCTTTGCGGGAGACGATACGGCAGGAATTGTGGTGAGCCTGGACATGGATTTTGTGGACCCGAGCGACGCGCCGGGAGTGGGCACGCCGGTGCGCGGCGGCGTGACTTATCGCGAAGCGCATCTGGCGTTGGAGATGATTGCGGACAGCAAGCAGATGGTTTCGTTCGAAGTGGTGGAAGTGAATCCGGTGATTGATTTGCACAACACTACGGCGACGTTGGGAGTGGAATTGGTGCTCTCGGGCCTGGGGAAGAAAATCCTGTGATGAGCGCGATGAAGCGGTTGCGCATCGGCGTGCTTTTCGGCGGACGTTCGGGTGAGCACGAAGTTTCGCTGGCTTCCGCTGCGTCTGTGATCCGCGCTTTGGATCCCGAAAAATATGAAGCGGTGCCGATCGGAATTTCGAAGGACGGCCGATGGCTGGTGGGAACCAGTTCGATCAAGCTGCTGGCTGACGTGTTGAAATCCGGCGACCGCGTGGTGCTGCCGCCCGACCCTAGCGCCGCGACTCTGGTTCCGCTGGGGCCTGCGGCGGGACAGCCGAGCGTGGGCGTGGATGTGGTGTTTCCGGTTCTGCATGGCACGTTCGGCGAGGACGGCACGGTGCAAGGGCTGATTGAGCTCGCTGGATTGCCTTACGTGGGCGCGGGCGTGCTGGCGTCAGCGGTGGGAATGGATAAGGACGTGCAGAAGCGGCTGTTCGAGCAAGCTGGGTTGCCGATCGTGCCGTTTTTGGCCATGCGGCGCTCGGAGTGGGAGCACGAGCGCGCGAAAGTACTGAAGGCCATCAAGAAGAAATTCCGCTTTCCGTTGTTCGTGAAGCCCGCGACGCTGGGATCGTCCGTCGGCATGACGAAGGTGAAAGCAGCGCACGAGATTTCCGCGGCGATGGATCATGCGGCGGAGTTCGCGCTGAAGATCATCGTCGAGCGCGGAGTGGTGGGACGGGAAATCGAAGTTTCCGTGCTGGGCAACGATGACATCAGGGCGTCCATTCCGGGCGAAATCGTGCCCCATCGGGAGTATTACGATTACCAGGCTAAATATCTGGAACAAGGGACGCAGTTGCTGATCCCGGCGAAATTGACCAAAGAGCAGGTGGCCACGTTTCAGGACTACGCGGTGCGGGCCTTCCGCGCGATTGACGGCGCGGGAATGGCGCGCTGCGATTTCTTCCTGGAAAAGCGAACCGGCAAGATTTACGTGAACGAATTGAATACGATTCCGGGATTTACGTCCATCAGCATGTATCCGAAGCTGTGGGAGGCTTCAGGATTGCCCTATCCGAAGCTGATTGATCGACTGATTGAGCTGGCGCTCGAGCTACATGCCGAAAAAGCGCGCACGAAATATTCCATCGAACTGCCGGCCGGTTCCGGCGGGGCGCTGGACCCCTAGTAATAAACTCCCTTCCTGCTGCGTATTAAGAAGCGAGGTATCGCATGGATGACTCGGCACGCTTGACGGCGAAGCCTGGAGGCATTAAACTAACCAGTTAGTTAAAGAATACCGCCCGTTCAGGGGATCGTGTATGCAATTCCGCCGGCTGGGGAAAAGCTCGCTCGTGGTGTCCGCGATGGGACTCGGCTGCATGGGTATGTCCGAATTCTACGGCGCGGCGGACCAGACCGAATCCATCGCCACGATTCACTACGCCGTGGACCATGGCATTACCCTGCTGGATACCGCGGACGTGTATGGCATCGGACGCAACGAAGAGCTAGTGGGGCGAGCCATTGAGCAGCGCCGCCACGAAGTGATCATCGCCACAAAATTCGGAATCGTGCGCGATCCCGCGAATCCCACCGCGCGCGGCGTCAGCGGGCGTCCCGAATATGTGCAGAAGAGCTGCGAAGCCAGTTTGCGTCGCTTGCGTATCGCGACGATTGATCTGTATTACCAGCATCGCGTGGACCCGCAAGTGCCGATTGAAGAGACGGTGGGCGCGATGGCCAAGCTGGTGGAACAGGGCAAGGTGCGTTATTTGGGGCTTTCTGAGGCAGGCGTGCAGACGATCCGGCGCGCGCAAGCCACTTATCCGATTACTGCATTGCAAACGGAATATTCGCTGTGGTCGCGCGATCCTGAAGACGAATTGCTTGGCGTGTGTCGCGAGCTGGGCATCGGATTCGTTCCTTACAGCCCGCTGGGGCGCGGATTCCTGACCGGGCAGATCAAAAGGCCTGACGATTTCGCCGAGGGTGATTTCCGGCGCAATTCGCCGCGGTTTCAGGGCGAGAATTTCCGGAAGAATTTGGGGCTGGTGGAGCGGATTGAAACAATCGCGGCGGAGAAGCATTGCACTCCGGCGCAGCTGGCGCTGGCGTGGGTGCTGGCGCAAGGCGAAGATCTGGTGCCGATTCCTGGGACGAAGCGCCGCAAGTATCTGGAGGAAAATCTCGGCGCGTTGAGCGTTTCGCTTACACAGGGCGATTTGAAGCGCATCAATGAGATTGCACCCAAGGGAGCCACGGCTGGCTTGCGGTATCCCGCCAACGTGATGCAGCGGATAGGACTGTAGGAACAGCAAAATGCGACGCGGACGACGAAAAATCGAGAATCCAGCCACAGCGCGGCGCATTCTGGCCGCCGCCGAACAGCATTTTGCCGCGCAGGGACTGGCCGGGGCGCGTACCGAGCAAATCGCCACCGCGGCGCACGCCAACAAGGCGATGCTTTACTATTATTTCGGCGACAAGCGCCATCTGCATCGTGCGGTGTTGGAAAATCTCTTCCGGCAGCTGCGCAACGGCGTGTATGAGCCGCAGCGCAAGCAGACTTCTCCGCGGGAGCGTTTGCGCGAATTCATTACCGCGTATTTCGACTTTCTCGCTTCGCATCCAAATTATCCGCGGCTCGTGCATCGCGAGGCGATGGAATCGACGAAGGAATTCGACTGGATCGTGCGCCAGTATCTGCGTCCTTTTCACAATCAATTGGTGCGCACGCTGGAAGAAGGAATCGCAGCCGGAGAGTTTCGCGCAGTGGACCCGCATGACACGGCGTTTACGATCATGGGCATGACCACATCGTATTTCGCCGCCGCCGCGATTTTCAGCCAAGTGGCAGGGCACAATCTGCTGGCGCCGCACGCGCTGGCCGCGCGCAAACAGGCGCTGTTGGCTTTCCTGGATCATGGACTGAGCTGTACAAAAGCGAGGGCCCGATGACCGGCCGAAAGTTTGCGACATTCCTGCTGGTAATTTTCATCATTGCGGCGGTGGCCTATTACTTCACTACGCCGCATGGCACGGACATCCCGCTGATAGGGGTGGTGGACGGCAACGAGGTGATCGTGAGCCCGCAGATCACCGGGCGCATCATCAATCTGACCGTGGACGAAGGAAGCACGGTGAAGAAGGGCGACCTGATCGCCGAGCTCGATAGCAAGGAACTCGAAGCGAACCTGGCGGCCACGAAGGCGAATGTGATCAGCCTGGAAGAGCAAGTTCAAGAAGCGAATCACAATTATACGTGGATGAATGGACAGACGGACGCTTCGCTGATCGAAGCGCACGCGCGCGCGACTTACGCTGATGCGCAGCTGGAGCCGGCGCGCGCGCAGTTGAAGCGCGATCAAGACGATCTGCGGCGCATGCAGCAGCTTTTCGACAAGGGCGAAGTCTCCGCGCAGGACCGCGATCACGCCGAAGCCGCCGTGCGGATTTCGCAGGCGAACGTGGCAGCGCTGGAACAGGCGACAAAGGCCGAAACAGCTGCGGTGACTGTGGCGCAGGCCAATCGCATTCAGGTGGATGCGCGCAAAAGCGCGATTTCCACCGCAATTGCCCAACTCGAACAGGCCCGCGCAACCGAAGCGCAAACGGCCACCCAGTTGGGCTACACGAAAATCTACGCGCCGCTGGATGGAATTGTATCGGTGCGCGTGGCGAAGCAGGGCGAGGTGGTTGCCGCCGGATCGCCCATTGTGGTGGTGGTGGACGTGGACCATCTCTGGGTGCGCGCGGACGTGGAAGAAACCTACATCGCTTCCGTCGCGGTGGGGCAACAGCTGCGCGTGCAACTGCCTTCGGGAGACATCACCGAAGGCCCGGTGATTTTCCGTGGCGTGGAGAATGACTTCGCCACTCAGCGCGACGTCAGCCGCACCAAGCGGGACATCAAGACTTTTGCAATCAAGGTTTCCATTCCGAATCCGGGCCGCCGGCTATTTACCGGTATGACTGCGACGGTGTTGCTGCCGCGTCCGCCTAAGAAGAGCTGGTTCGCACAGTTGTGACGCAGATGCCGACGCCGATGGAACAGCCTACCGCGAACGCAATTGAAGTGCAGCACCTGACGAAAAAGTTCGGTGAGCTGGTGGCCGTGAACGACATCAGTTTCACCGTGAAGCAGCGCGAAATCTTCGGCCTGCTCGGGCCCAACGGCGCGGGGAAAACCACTCTGATCCGTATGATGACGACGCTCACTCCGCCGACGTCCGGAACGGCGATTGTCGCGGGACACGACGTGCGCACTGACGCCGACGGCGTGCGTAACGCCATGGGCGTGATTCCCCAGGCGCTGACCTCCGACCCGGAATTGACCGCGCAAGAAAATATGCTGATTCACGCCAAACTTTACGGCGTGCCGCGCGCCTCGCGCGACAAACTCATTCTCGAACTGCTGGAATCAGTGGATTTGGTGAAGTTCAAGGATGCTCTTGTGCGCACATTTTCCGGCGGCATGCGCCGGCGGCTGGAAATCGCGCGCGGGCTGGTGCACTCGCCGAAGATTCTGTTCTTGGATGAACCGACCACGGGACTCGACCCAGTATCGCGTTCAAATGTGTGGCAATTGATCCGCAATTTGTGCGAGCACTCCGACCTGACGATTTTGCTGACCACACACTACATGGATGAAGCCGACAAACTGTGCGACCGCATCGCGATCGTGGATCACGGCAAGCTGGTGGCGCTGGATACGCCGACGAAATTGAAAGACAGTGTGCCGGGCAATGACACCGTGGAGGCGGAATTCGCGAATGCGCCGCCGGATTGGAACGATCAACTGCGCAAGCTGGCGCAGGCCGCGGACGTAACGCAGCGGGACGGCATGGTGCACATCGCTTCGCACGACGGTCCCACGACGGTGGCGGCGCTTATGGATCTGGCGCGGGCGCGCAGCGTGCAGGTGAAACGCGTCACCGTGCAGAGCACGACGCTCGACGATGTGTTTTTACATTACACCGGCAGCGATCTGCGCGATGCGGCGAAAGAAGGAGCTCGGCTTGATATCGGCCATCTCTATCGCTAGCGGCGCAGGGTTGCGGCGCCGAATGGAAGGCAGATTATGAATTTCGGCCGCATCGCTGCGCTCATCGAACGCGACCTGCGGAAGTTTTTCCGCAGCCCGGCGTTGATGATGGTGTCCATGGTGCTGCCGCTGGTGCAGCTGATCGTGCTGGGTTACGCCTTCGGCGGAAAGGTCACCGGAGTGGACATTGGCTTCGTGGACCAGGATCACTCGGTGGAATCGCACAAGATCCGCGAGATGTTTGACGGCATCACCGCGGGGCCGCGCACTTTCAAGGTGATCGAGTACGAATCGGTGCCGCAAGCGACGCACGATTTGGAAACAGGCAAGGTACGCGCGCTGGTGGTGGTCCCAATCGACTTTTCGCGGCGTTTTTATCAGCACGACCGGCCGCGCATTGCGTTCACCGAAGATAATACCGATCAATTTATATCGAGCGCCATCATCGAGCGCGTGCAGCAAATGGTGGAAGAGCTGAACGCGCCGGACGTGACGCCACGCCTGGATGGCTCCGTGCAGTTGAACACGGTGGAGATTTATCCGTACGTGGAGTACATCAAATATTTGCTGGCGGGCACGATTGCGCTTTCCATTTTCGTGGTGGCGATGATCGGCGGCGGAATAACTTATATTGACGACAAAGCGCGCGGCCTGCACGAGGGTTATCTCACCACGCCGATCAAGAAATCGGAGCTGGTTTTTTCGTTGATTGGCTCGGGCGTGATCAAGGGCATGATGACGGGCATGGTGTTGACGATCATCGGCGGGTTAATCGTCGGCCTGCCAGAGATTTGGAATCCATTGCGACTCTTCTATCTGGTGCTCGTGGTGTGCGCCACGGGGCTGGCAATGATGAGCTTCATGTTCCTGCTGATGGTGCGTGTGGACGATCCGCTGGTGCCGCGCGCAATTTTCGGCGTGCTGAATACGCTTTTATTCTTTCCGTCGGGCGCGGTGTACCCGATTGCGGCGTTTCCGTGGTGGCTGAAATGGATTTCGGTGATTGATCCATTCACCTACGCGGTGCACGCGCTGCGAAACCTGACGCTCAAGAACACCGGGATTGAAGGAATCTACGTGGACGTGCTAGTTTTGCTGGGTATTGCGGCAGTGATGACGACGTTTAGCATTATGTTATTCAAGCGGCAGCTCTAGCGTGGCCGCGGGCCGGCCTGCCTGTCGCCCGCTCGCTGGAAAATAAACTGAGGAGATCTCGTGGGAATTTTCGACGGGTCGGAAGAGCATCCGCCGGACAAAGTTCGCCGGTACATAATTACCACCATCGTTTTCATCGCGCTGGTGGTGGGTTTTTCCTGGTATTTGCTGCGATTCCACACGGAAGTTCGCACCGCGAAGCATTTCCTGGATACCGTGGCGACCGGAAATCTGGAACAGGCTTATCACCTTTGGAGTCCCGGCCCGAGTTACACGTATCAGGATTTTCTGGAAGATTGGGGACCGAACGGATATTACGGCCCGGTGAAAAGCTATCACATCGAAAACGCGGAGGAAATTAAACAGGGGCCTGAGCAGCCATCGGGGACTGTGATTACCGTGGAGTTGAGTCCTTTCGCGCCATTTCCTTCAGCGCATGATGTGCTGAAGCAGAGCAAGACGAAGGAAGTGCGGCTGCAAATCGAATACAAGGATCAATCTCTCGGATTTGCGCCGTAGTGCGACACGTGGTGCTTTGCGGTACAGCGTTGCGGCATTTTACGCGTCGGAGTTTGCTGGCGCGCCTACCTGGCGGCGAGCAATTCGTCGCAATTCTGGCGTACCTCATCCACCGAAATAGCTGAAATCGGGCGCGGATTGCTCACGACTACGGCTTTGTCGCCGCGCGGATGAGCGAACGTCGCGCCAGTTTTCACGATGCGGTGCTCCGTCTGCCATGGGTGCCATTGCACGGGGTCGGTGACGCCGAAGATCACGACGCTCGGCCGCTGCAGTGCCGCCGCGAGATGCGCGGGGCCGGAATCATTTCCCACGAAAATACTGGAGCTGGCGATCAGCGCGATCAGCTCGCGAACGTCCAACTGAGCATCTATCACTACGGCACAATCTTGCATTTCGCTTCGCGCTTCTGCCGCGATCTCATCGTCGCGCGCACCTAGATTCACCACGCTTGCGATGCCATGCTTTTCGCGCAGCCAGCGCGCAATTTCCGCAAATTTGGCGACCGGCCAGCGCATTGCCGGCAAACGCGCGCCGGGCTGCAGCACCGCGTGAGGCGCGCCCACGGCAATTCCGTTCTCCGCCAGTTTGCGCGCGACTGTTGCCGCGGCATCCGGCTGTGCAAACACCTGAGCGCGCGGAATTGGGCCGCGCGGCAGGCCGGTGAAATAAAACTGCGAGATGCGATGCTCGACGGTGTGCACGGCGGGAGTGCCGTAGAATTCTTTCGCGTCCGGGACCGAGACGTTGTAGAGGAACGAATACTGGTATCCGGCCCAGCCGACGCGCAACGGCGAGCCGGATGCGCCGGTAAGCATGGCGCTGCGCGGGCCGCCGTGCTGATTGAACACGATAGAAAACTTGCGGCGCAGGACCTCTAGCGCGGTCTCACCGAGGCCACGCGAAAAAATGAGCTCGGCTACCGCGAGATTACCTTCGAGCACGGGCGCGAAGCGCGTCTCGACCAGCACAGAGATGCGTAAATCCGGCCGCCAGGAATGGAGCGCGGAGATGGCGGGCGTTTCCAGAACCAGATCGCCCAGCGAACGCAGGCGGATAATCAGAATTTCGGCGCCCTGCGGCAACGCCGGGAGCAGAGTCGAGGGATCGTGCGAGTTCGACGGGGCGGTCAAATTTTATGAAGAGGCGCGCTGCTTCATTCGGCTTCAATGCGGGCTTCGTCAATCAGCATCACCGGAATATCTTCGCGAATCGGATAGACACGATGGCACGTCGGGCATTTTAGGCCGTGCTGGTCGTTCGTCAACTTGACCGGAGTCTTGTCTTGCGGGCAAACCAGAATATCGAGCAGTTCCTGCGAAACGGCCATGAAATTCCTCCCAGCGCACTGTAGCAGAGTGGCGCGACGGGCGGCAAGCTCATGACACCTCAACCCAAACGCGCGACGTTGAAATTCAGCTGGCCGTGCCATTCCGCGCCGGACGCTATTTCTACCGGCCAGACCGCCACGATTTGCGAGCCTTGATAAATCCGCTCGAAGCCCTCTTCTGATTCGGAAACCGTTTCGATGGGCGTGATCCAGAATTCCTGCGCGTGCGGCGCGGTGATTGTGACGCTGACACCTTGCCATTCGTCCACCAAGCGCAGATGAGAACCGGGCGCTACCGCGGACCAGCGCAAGGGATGACGGTCGCCGGCAGCTTCAAAATAGCGGTCGCCGGCCGAAGGCGCGAGAAAATTCAGTACCGCCTCGATTCCAACGCAAACAGAGGCGGCGCCGGGTGCCGCGCGGCGCAGCGTGATGTCGCAAAGAACGCCGAATCCCGCGGCGCTCGTCGCGAACGAAAATGTTTTTTCCGCGGACCAATCCACGCTTGCTTCCGATACGAGCGTCGCCTGTGCGGGAGACACTTTCGCGGTGCGATAGCTTCCGCCAGCAAGCGCGGCATCTTCCGCCAATTGCGAGGTGCTGCAATCGGGGTGTCTCTTCTCGCGGCCAAAAAGCAGCAAGCGGAAACAATGGCGCGCCCAGCGATCGTAATTCAGCCAGCGGTCCAGGCCCGATTCCTTCGCGCGCGTTTGTTCGTGAATGGATTGTGCGCCGTGCGACGCAGCCGCCGGCAAATTCTTAAGCTTCGCGTGGTAGGACTCCGGGCGGCGCGCCAGCGAATTCACCAATGCGGCGTTGGACTGGCGGCAATCGAGCGCGGAAATGGTGGCGCCATCGGCGGGGCACAGCACGGCGGCATAGCGATCTGAAGTGAAATACATCTCGTCGTGGCCGTCGGAGTCGAAATCCAGAGTCGTTACGCTCTGGTAATGGCCGGAGGGGTTTGCCAACGAGTCGGCAATGGCCTCGGCTTGAATCAACGAGCGCCATGGCTCCGTGCGCAAGTGCGGCGAATAGAGGCCGCCGAACACGCCGTGCCAGTAGGGATCGTTGCACTGGCCGCGCAGCAGCAACGTGCGGGCCTTGTCACGGGCATCGCGAAAAATCTGGACGGGATGAGGATGCTCGTAGAGTTTCCGGACTTTTTCGGAAACGTGCAGCATTTTTTTGTGCAGCAGGTTCGATTCGCCATACTTTGAGAAAAAGTTGCGCCAGATGCCGCCGCGCAGGAACGGCAGCATGTCCGTCCGCGAAGCGAATTCGGCGGTCAGCGCGTGATAGCGATTCCGCGCAGGAGTGGGCAGCGCCCATTCCATCATTTCGCTGTAGGAAGCGGTGGGCAAATCAGCGCGCCCGAGCGCAGGATGCGAAGCAACCGCGGCACTGGGCGTGGCAGTTTCCAGCCAGTCTGCGTTCTGCTCCAGCGCGACGAAAAGATTTTCCAGCCAGCCGTCCGTGTAACAAAGTTTGTTGGTTCCGGGCCACACGCCGAATTTTTCCAGGTCGTCACCCATGGCTGCAAATCCGCCGGGATGTTCTTTCGCGCAAGTGCGCAGAAATTCGATGGTGTCCGCAGGGGCGCGGAACGGGAGCAGGTAGCGCAGCGCTTTCAGGCCGGGCAGAACTTTCACCGAGTGGCGCTGATCTTCGGCGAGATAGTAGCCGAAGAGTTGATCGGGCTCGAAGCCCGCGCCGAGAAAATGGTTGTCGTCCACCAGCGTGTATCCCACGCCAGACGGCGCAAGCGACGAGGGCAGTTGCGGCTCCCACACGCGTTCGGCGAGCCAGGCCCCGCGTGGGCGCGCGCCAAAATGTTTTTCAATGTAATCCGCCAGGCGCGTGATCTGCTCGTGACGGTCTTCCGGCGGGATGGCGATCAGGATCGGCTCGTAAAATCCGCCGCCGGCCATTTCCACCTGCCCACGCTGCACCAGCGCACGCAGTAGGTCGAAATATTCGGGATGGACGCGCTCGATCCATTCCAGCAGCGAGCCCGTGTAATGCAAACCCATGCGAATGGAAGGGTGGCGCGCGAGAACCTGAACGAAAGGCAGATACGATTGGGCGTAGGCGCGCTCAATCACGTCATCAAAGTTTCCAACCGGTTGATGCGCGTGAATGAGGAGGACAAACTGGAATTTCGCCACTCAGGGCCTCGCTGAAGCGTTAACAGCATAACCCGAATTCGTGAGAGTACTCAAACGCACTTCGGCGCGTGCCCTCACGAACAATCAACACATTGCATGGGACCAAGTCCCAGCCGTGGCGGTTTCTTCATTCCGCGCTGCACCTCAAGCAGCGCAAATTTCCGAGCGGACTTCAGAGGCGCTGGCGAATTGAGTGAGGCGTTCCTTCAGGCGCGTCATCGCTAGAGTCAGTGATGCGTCCGAGACGCGCGCCGGAGCGTAAATCACGATCATGATCTCTCTGGCGGATTCGGTGATCATGCTGCGCGTGGAATCGCTGATGGGGCTGCCGAACGGGCCTGCGGGATCGGCGAGGACCGGGCGGGCCTCCAGATGCCAGGTTTGCTTCCCGATGCCTTCATATTTTTCGCCAGCAGCGCCGTGCCGCAATGCAACCGGCAGATTGATTTTCGAGCGATCGTAGCAGCCATAGGGCCAGCCAGTTTCAAGCGAGTCGAGATTGCCGATGTCCACAACGTTTGAGACGCGGTAAAGGCCCTTGCCCTGCACCACGCGCCGCAGCAGGGCTTCCGACGAGGGTCGATATTTCGACGGATCTATGCCCCATTCACGAAACATGGCGCGCACGGCGCGAACCGGCTCGGCTTCGGCGAGACTTTCGACCGTGAATTCGGCGCGCTTGCGGGCGCAGACTTCGTCCATCAGTTTCGCGAGATCGTGTTGCACCAGCACGACGCTCGCGCCGTCGGCTTCAACGACGCCGAGTCTTGCGCCGGGCAGTGAGATTTTAATATCCATGAGGTTCGCTCTTTCCGGGCTGCTATGATGACACGCAACAGAGAAATTCAACGAAATTCTAACGAGAAACTGGCTGGCGTGCGATGAAATCGAGCGAAAAAGAAGAAAAATTCGAGCGCGGGCTGCGGCACTTCAACGCGCGTGAATTTTTCGAGGCGCATGAAGTGTGGGAAGAAGTGTGGCTGGTTGAAGCCGAGCCGGAAAAAACGTTTCTGCAGGGAATCATACAGATTGCCGCGGCGTTTCATCACTACCGGCGCGGAAATAGCGACGGCGCGGAGACATTGTTGGCTGCCGGAATCGTAAAAATTGCGCGATTCCCCGCAAGCCACCGTGGCCTTGCGATTCAGGAGCTACGCGAAGAAGCGAAACGGTGGGCGCGAACCTTGGGCGAGATGCAGAGCCCGGGAGAAGAGAGGTTGCCCACGATTCGGCGTTTCGACGACGGTGAAACCGCCGAGAAATCTCGCGCGAAAGTTCACAGGGACGAAGAGTAAAAGGTTGGAGCTCATCCGCTGCGTGTTGGCGACTCCTCCTCGACCTGCGTTATCGCTGCTCCTTGTTCGCCTCGAAGAGCCCACAGCTTCCGGGCCTGCTGCAGGGCCTCCGTGACGCTCGGGCAAATATTTTCCGCGCCCACATGCTGCTCAAATTCCGCGTCGCGCATGATTTCCGCCGGCTGCTGACGTCCGCCACAAAGCAGCAGCGTGCGGCCGGATTTGTGCACCACATCCGCCAGATTCTCGAGGGCCTGCAAACCCGTGCCGTCCAGAGCCGTCATGTTGCGCAATCGGAGAACGACGATCGGCGGCAGATTCGGTAAGCGTTCGATGACGACATTGATTTTATCGGTGGCCCCGAAGAGGAACGGTCCGTGAATGCGGAAGATGGCCACATAAGGAGGAATTTCCTTGTGCTGCAGAATGTGCGCGTGGCCCTCCTGCAAATATTGTTCGGTGACTTCGGAGACGGTGGTGGTCTCGGTGACTTTGTGAATGTAAACCAGCGCGGCGAGAATCATGCCGGCTTCGACCGCGACGGTGAGGTCGGCGAAAACAGTGAGAAAGAAAGTGACCAGCCAGGTGCCGATTTCCAGCGGCGAAAGCTTCAGAAGTTCCGGAATTTCGCGCCACTCGCCCATGTTGTAGGAAACCACCAGCAGAATCGCGGCCAGCACCGCGAGTGGAACAAATCGCGCCAGGGGCGCGGCGAACAGGATAATCGCCAGCAGCGTCAGCGCATGAATCATTCCCGCCACCGGCGTTTTTGCTCCCGAGCGAATATTCGTGGCCGTGCGCGCAATCGCGCCGGTGGCGGGTAGCCCGCCGAAAAGCGGCGAAAAGACATTGGCAACGCCCTGGCCGACGAGCTCGACGTTGGGGTTGTGCTTGGTGCCGCTCATGCGGTCGGAAACCACGGCGGACATCAGCGATTCGATGGCACCCAGCATGGCGACGGTGATCGCCGGCGAAACCAACGGCCTCAGCAAGTCGAAACGAAACTGCGGAATCTGGAGATGCGGCAGGCCTGATGGAATTCCGCCGAAGCGGGTGCCGATGGTTTCCACCGGAAGTCTGAAAATCACCACCAGCGCGGTTCCCATGAAGAGCGCGACGATGTATCCCGGGACTTTCTTCACGAAGCGCATGAACACGATGATCAGCGCCAACGAACAAACCGCGAGAGCGGTCGCGACGGGCGAGAGCGTGCGGAAGTGCAGAATCAGAGTTTCGATGCGCGCCACGAATTCGCCGGGAACCTTGTCAATGCGGAGGCCGAAGAAATCCTTGATTTGAGTGCTGGCGATGATCACCGCGATGCCGTTGGTGAATCCGACGACTACCGGACGCGGAATGAATTTCACGGCGCTGCCCAAACCGGTGATCCCCAGGATTACCAGCATCACTCCGGCCATGAGCGTGCACATGTATAGCCCGTCCAAGCCATATTTCGCGACGATGCCGTACACAACCACCACGAACGCGCCCGTCGGGCCGCCGATCTGCGTGGTGGAACCACCGAGCGCGGATATGAGAAATCCCGCGATGATGGCGGTGTACAGACCGGCCTGCGGCGACACGCCGGAGGCGATGGCGAAAGCCATCGCGAGTGGCAAGGCGACCAGGCCAACCGTAACCCCCGCGATCAAATCGGCAACGAAAGTGCGGCCATTGTAATTCCGCAGGCACTGAACCGATCTTGGGAGCCAATCCTTCATGGGTGCGGATTCATCAGTCTTTCAAATGCCGGAGATGGGCGATGGAAAGCCATCGCCGCTTGTGAGGCACTGAATCAAGTATCGCTCACACGGCTGCGAACTTTACAGAAATTGAATTTGGAAGTGACCAAGATAACAAAGCGACTCGCTGTAGAATCGCGCGAAGGTCAGCGCCGAGCCGTTCGTCGTTTAGGGTTCGACGATGATCTGGCCTTTCATGCGTTTGTGGCCGGTGCCGCAAGTTTTGCAGCACTGGAACGAATACGTTCCGGGCTCGGTGGCTTCGATGTCAACCGGAACGGATTCGCCTTTCTTCAGTTTCCAGCAGTCTTCGCCGAAAATAAAAGCCAGGCCCGGTGCAGTGTTGACCTTCGCTCCATCGGGAAATGGGCTGATGTGCAGGCCGTGCGTGCGATCGGACGAGATGACTTCCAAGCGGACTTTGTCGCCTACTTTCATGTGAATTACCGGCGGATCGAACTCGAAGTCCTTCGCGGTCATGGCGATGATTCGCGGCGGCGGCTCGACGGACCGCTGCGGCTTTGGTTTGTCGGCTTGGTCTTCCTGCGGCGACTGAGCGGAACTGTAGACGGAGCCGGGGACCGCAAACCCAACTACCACAGCGATTGCTACGAGTGCGACGAAACGAAAGTCGATTTTCAAAATGGCGACTCCTTCCAGGCGCGGGATGCGAGATGGCGCGAACCATTCTAACAGCGAATTCGCTCGCTCCCGAATTGGCATAAGTTGACACTCCGGCAACTGTGTAGCAGGCTGGTTTGGCGTACCGTGGCAACTACAGCCCGGTTGCCGCATCCAATTGTCATTGAATAGCACCATAGGAGACCGTCCATGCCGCTTGACCGAGAAATGATTCTAGACGCTGCGCGGCAATGCTACGACCCGGAGATTCCCATCAACATCGTTGACCTGGGCCTGATTTACGACGTGCAATGCGACGACGCAGGAAACGTGACCGTGAAAATGACGCTGACGACGCAGGGCTGCCCTTCGGCGCAGGCGATTCCGGAGCAACTGCGCGCGCGCGTGGCGGCGATCGAAGAAGTGCGCGACGTGAAAGTGGAAATCGTGTGGGAACCGGCGTGGAATCCCAGCATGATCAGCCCTGGCGGGCGCCAGGTTCTGGGTCTGGAAGTCTAAGCGTCTAGCCTTCGCGAAAGCAGGCGCGGCGGATGCAAAAATAGGAATATCCGTCGCGCCGGGAAGCCATCGGCAGAGCCGCAGCGCGGTTGGTCGGTCTGTTCCGACTAGGCCTTCTTATTGGTGTACCAATCCGCGTTGATCGGCGTAAAGTTGGCCCACTTCTCCGGCAAATCTTCCAGAGCGAATATAGCCGTGACCGGGCATACCGGCACGCAGGCCCCGCAATCAATACATTCCACGGGGCTGATGTATAGCTGCGTTTCAGCTTCGAAGTCCGCCTCATCCTTGCGCGGGTGGATGCAATCCACCGGGCAGACGTCCACGCAGGCTGTGTCTTTTGTTCCGATGCAAGGCTCGGCAATCACGTACGCCATTTCAAGTTCTCCTCGAACGAGAGGTTTTACAACGGTCTAGCCCGGAATGCTTCTCCCAGACCGCACCGCAATTTTTATATCACCAAAGGCAGGCCCGGTACAAGCGGTTGGCCACGATGGCCGCGGGTCAGTTTCCGCAGTGTTTATCTGGCAGGTAGTAGCGCCGGCGCTCGTTGCGCGCCCCGCTTACTGCGGCGAACGGGTGAGTCGTAGGTCAGCAAAACTCACCCACTTGCCGTCCTTGTCTTTTTGTGTCATTCGCCATTGCCAGGTGTCTTTTTCCGCGGACCACTGAAAGACGGTCAGAAAGGGCGCGTCCGGATATTCAAACACGAATCGGAGCGAATTGCCTTCGCGCGCGCCGTAGCCGAGCGTTTCTGAGAATCGCCCGCCAAATACATCGAGCAGGTGCAGGACGTAGCGCTCGCTGACCGGGTCGTAGCCAAGGAACCAAATTGCGTCGTAGCGTTTCTCGGAGGCCGCCGCTCCAGCCTCGGTCGTTTCATGAATGCGGAGGAACTGGTGGTTGAGCACCCACTCCGCCTCGACCGTATGATGCGCCTCGTGGCCCATCACCGGCCCTCGCAGCTGCCATGTGCCTACCATGTGGTCCACCAGATCGTCGCGCCATTCGCCCGGCGCCTGCGCGCCTAATCGGACCGGCGCGACGCCGACCATGAGCAGGATAATCAGCAACAAACAACATGCCGTTTTCATCAGAGGCTCCTCATGCTGCGCGTCGGCGCTGATTTTATGACGCTGAGATTGTCGCACAAGAGGAAACTGGGCGGCTGCGCGAGGATCAAGAAATTACGCCCTCGATGCGCGGCAAGCGCGTCGATCAGTACTTCGATCATGGGCTGTCTCTACTCGTCTCTACTCGTCTCTACTCGTTGACTGGCCGCGTGCGGAATCCTAAGATGTTCGCCCGCCGTCTGGGGACGTGACGATCATGGGCAAACTTCGAGTTCGCAACTTTTCCATTTCGCTGGATGGCTACGGCGCCGGCCCAAATCAAAGTCTGGAAAATCCTCTCGGTGTCGGAGGCAGGAGCCTGCACGGCTGGTTCGTGCCTACCCAAACTTTTCAACGGATGATCGGAAAGGAAGGGGGCACGACGGGGGTTGATGATGATTTTGCAGCCGGCGGGTTTGTGAATGTAGGAGCCTCGATTCTCGGCCGGAACATGTTTGGGCCGGTTCGCGGACCTTGGCCTGACGACACGTGGAAAGGTTGGTGGGGCAATAATCCGCCGTATCACGTTCCCGTCTTCGTGCTAACCCACTATGCGCGCCCGTCCATCACCATGGAGGGCGGGACGGTTTTCCATTTTGTTACGGATGGCATCCAAGCGGCGCTGCAGCGCGCAACTGAAGCCGCGCAGGGGCAGGACGTCCAAATCGGCGGAGGGGTAGAAACGATTCGAGAGTACCTTCGCGCGGCGCTCATCGATGAGCTTCACCTGGCGATTTCGCCCGTGCTCCTCGGCTCTGGAGAGCACCTGTTCGCTGGAATTGACGCGCCCAAGCTCGGCTATCGCTGCACCAAACAAGTTGCCACCGCGAATGCTACACACGTCGTTCTAACGCGGCCCCGCTAATCAACATCTGCGCGCAATATCCTGTGAGCCGTGTTCCAAGCAAATGGATTTAAGCAGAATCGGGTAGGCCAAGAGCAACTTGGTCTCGCGCAGGCAGTCAGCGCAGCTCGCGCTTGGGAGGCAGGTGCGCGGGATCCTAGGGCTTCAAGCGGCGTCTTTGACGTGAAACGATTTTTTCTCGGCCGTCTTCTTCAGCTTGTAGGACACGAAATGCAGTACCGCGGCCAACAGAGCGAAGCAGGCGGTTGCAAATGAGACTGACATGCACCGGAGCTTAGAGTGTCACGACTCCAGAGGCAAATCATAAGAACGGATGGAGCCGATAGACCATTCTTCGTATGGATCTGATCAAGTTCCACGGAGTGATTTCTGCACCAGCGACGAGTCATCGCAACTTGACTGCTAGCCTCGCGCCGCCGAGCGGCGCGCCGCTCGAGTTGCCGCCAGTCCGGGCAAACCGATAGAATGGCTGTATGAGTAACGCGACAAAACGCACGTGGCTTCATGGCCGGATGGTACTGACGTTCGCACTCGCGTTGGCTGTCGCGTTTGTGGCCGCACTTCCGGCTCGCACGCAAACGGATACGGGCAAGAGCGCGCCCCAAGCGCACAAAGCGGCCGGCCCCGCCGACCCGGCGCTGATTGATCTTGCCGGCTACCGGCAGTTGCTCGCGAAATTCAAAGGGAAGGCGCTGGTGGTAAATTTCTGGGCCACGTGGTGCGAGCCTTGCCGCGATGAGTACCCCATGATTGTGGAGCTGGCCAAGGAATTCAAACCGCAGGGCGTCAGCGTGATCGGCGTGGACATGGACGACGAATCCGACATGAACCTGGTGCGGCGGTTCATCGCGCGCACGCAGCCGCAGTTCCTCAATTACCGCCAGAAACCCGGAATTGATCTGGATGCTTTCTACGACGGCGTAAATCCGGAATGGAAAGGCACCATGCCGCAAACAATTTTTTATGGGCGCGACGGGCAAATCCTGGGATTTTTCCTGGGCACGCGGCCGCAGCCTGTTTTTGAGCAAGCGTTCCGCGCGACGCTGGGGACCGCAGGCAGCGGCGCAGGCGAAAGCGGACACGGCGGAGCGCAGTAATTCGGAACGCTGCTAGCAATTCACATCCATAGGAGGCACGCACTGATGCTTAATACACGCGGTAATAAAATTACCTGGCTGGGCCACGCGGCGTTTCGCATTGATACTCCGAGCGGCAAAGTAATGCTGGTGGATCCCTGGATTCTCACGAACCCACTCTGCCCTGAAGCGCAAAAGAAATTCGAGCGCGTGGACACCATGTTCATCACCCACGGGCATTTCGATCACATCGCCGACGCCGTGGAATTCGGCAAGAAATTCAAACCGCAAGTGGTGGGAATTTATGAGCTGTGCGCGTGGCTGGAATCAAAGGGCGTGCAGAATACCAACGGGATGAATAAAGGCGGCACACAGAAAGTGGGCGAAATCGAAGCGACCATGGTTAACGCCGTGCACTCCTGCGGCATTCTCGACGGCGATCACATCGTGTATGGCGGTGAAGCTTGCGGCTACGTCCTGCGGCTTCCCGGCGGGTTGACGATCTATCACGCGGGCGACACGGCGCTCTTCAGCGATATGAAGTTGATCGCGGAGCTGTACACCCCGGACGTGGCGCTGCTTCCGATTGGAGATCACTACACCATGGGACCGCGGGAAGCCGCCATGGCGATTCGTTTCTTGAACGTTCGCCATGTGATCCCCATGCACTTCGGGACATTTCCTCCGCTAGTCGGGCGGCCCGAACAGGTGCGCGAGCTCACGCGAGATATCAGCGGCCTGGAAATCCATGTGCTGAAGCCCGGTGAATCCATCGGAGAACCGAGCTCACACTTCAGCGCGCAGGTCTAGGAGCGAAAATGCCAGGCATTCTGGAACCGGAAGTCGAAAAATATCTGTCGGGCCTGCTGCCGGAGCGCGATGCAGTGCTCTCGGACATCGAACGGTACGCGAAGGAGCGCGACATCCCCATCATCGGGCCGGATTGCGGGCGTCTGCTCGCTCTGATGGCCAAGATTTCCGGAGCGAAGCGAATTTTTGAGATGGGCTCGGCCATCGGCTATTCGGCGATATGGTTCGCGCGTGCGGCCGAACCGGGCGCGGAAATTTATTGCACGGATGGAGACCCGGCGAACGCGGAACTGGCGCGCAAGAACTTCGAACGCGCCGGAGTGAGCAAGAACATTCGCTTCATGATCGGAGAAGCGGTGGATTTGATCGACGCTGTGGATGGCTCGTTCGACATCATCCTGATTGATGTCTACAAACATCAATATCCGGCGGCGCTGAAGAAATCCCTTCCGCGGCTGAAGAGCGGCGGCCTGGTGATCACCGACAACGTGCTGTGGTCCGGCCGCGTGACCCAGCCGCCCAAGGACGACCAGACGCGCGGCATTCTGGAATTTAACCGCACCGTCTTCGGCTCGCCGGAATTATTTTCCGTGATCGTTCCGTTACGCGATGGCGTCGCTATCTGCCGGAAGTCGTAGCGCGACAAATCGCCGGCTGCCCGTTGCGCGATCGAAGAAACGGCGTTCTCTTCCCAAACAATATCGTCAACTTCAGAAGCAGTCACGCATGAGCGATTTGACCAAGCAAGAGCGAGCCGCCGTCGAAGCAGTTGCCAGACGGTTCTCGGCAATTTGGGAAAAGGGTAACAATCCACGCGAAGCCTATATCACGGTCGCTGGGAAACGTGTTGCTGTTGACATCGCAACCCTCAAACAGCGCGGGACTAGCCAACGTAACGCTACCAAGCCACGTTTGAGGTTCGATGAGGTTGCGACCAGGCTCCTGGACCGTCTGCGAACAACCCTAGGCAAGACCGTGCCGGACACCATGACAGTGGTGCTGACCATCACCGCTCCCATCCGTTTAGCATCGAAAACCGCTGCCTCGCTCGAAGAAAAAATAAAAACTCTTTTTGAGCGGAGATCGCCGGGTCGAGACCAGAGGCACGCGATTCACGGGAATCGCGTCCAGATTCGAGTGTTGCGGGGCGAATCGGAGCACGCGCCAAAAATGATTGGGTTCGTGCACAATCCGGATTCAGACCCACGTCAACTTTTGGACATGACAGGAGAACTGCTCGACGTAATCGGCGCTGAGGCGGCGCGCTACGCGTCGAACGCTGCGGGTGCTCGATGGCTCGTTGTGATAAGCGCCCGAGGAATTTCATGCTTAGAGACATATCGCTACATCTTTTCGCAGCTCAGCTTGCCGACCGACTTCAAGAAGATCCTCATGATGTTTGGCGATGGGCGTGTCAAGATGTTGAGGGGATGAAACGGGTTTGCGCGCGCCGGATTATGAGCCCGAGTTAGATCGCGCCGCAGCTTTCGGCGCGGAACGCGGCAGCAGATTGCGCAGAAAAAACGCCACATTGGCGGGGCGTTCGGCCAGGCGGCGCATGAAATACGGAAACCAATCCACGCCAAACGGGATGTACACGCGCACGCGGTACCCGTCGCGCACCAATTTCTGCTGCAAGTCGGTGCGGATGCCGTAAAGCATCTGAAACTCGAAGCGGTCGCGCTTGATCTCCTGCTGGCGCACGAAATCGAGAGTGGCGCGAATCATGGCGGGATCGTGCGTGGCGATCCCGTGATAAATCCCGCTCGCCAGAAGCATTCTCATCAGCTTCACGTAGTTGGCGTCCACGTCGGTCTTCTTCGGGAACGCGACTTCGGGCGGCTCCTGGTAAGCGCCTTTGCAGAGGCGCAGGCGGCAACCCACTGCGAGCAAATCCTGCACGTCTTGCTCGGTGCGATGCAGATACGCCTGCATCACCGTGCCAACGTTCGAGTACTCGGAGCGCACCCGCTTCACAATATCCACGGTTCGCTGCGTATAAATCGAAGCTTCCATATCCACGCGCACAAAATTCCCCTGGTCTGCGGCGTGCGCGACGATTTTCTCGAGCAGTTCCTGGCAGAGATCTTCGCTCAGATCAAGACCCAGCTGAGTTAGCTTAAGCGAAACATTCGCGTCCAGGTGCTCCTGCGCGATGCGATCGAAAATTGCGATGTACTCGTCCGCCGCGCGACGAGCTCCGGCCTCGTCGGACACGTTTTCGCCCAGCAAATCCAGGCTGGCCAGCTGCAGCGCGCGATTCACTTCGCGCGCGGCTTCCAGGGCGTCCTCCAGGTGCTCACCCGCCACGAAGCGGCGCGCGACACGGCGGCTCACGCCATTGCGCATCATCAGCGGAGCCAGGCGCTTGCTCTCGGAAAGACGCAGCAGGAGCGCGCGCATCAGAAACGTCCGAGACTCATGAATTGGGATTGGAACAACGGATGCGGTTGTGGCGGCATGAACTTCGAATTATGCAGCAAAAAAGACAGAGGCGTCAGCCTTTGTGCCTTTCCAGGAACCGTTCCGCTTCAATGGCAGCCATGCAGCCGGAACCGGCGGCGGTAATCGCCTGGCGGTAGTGATGGTCCTGCACGTCGCCGGCGGCGAAAACGCCTTCGATATTGGTCTTGGGGCCGTCGTGCGTTATGAGGTAGCCGTTTTCGTCCATATCAAGCTGGCCCTTGAATAACTTGGTGTTCGGATCGTGGCCGATGGCGACGAAGACTCCGGAAGTTTCAAGCTCCCTGGTTTCGTTCGTCTCAGTGTTGCGAATGCTCACTTTTTCCACGGATTTGCTATTCACGTCGTGTACTTCGTCGATGACGTACGGCGTGAGGAACTCGATTTTTTCATTGGCGTGCGCGCGGTCCAGCATGATTTTCGTGGCGCGAAATTCTTTCCGGCGATGAATCAGCGTCACCTTCCTTGCAAATTTCGTCAGAAAGGTCGCCTCTTCCATGGCGGTGTCCCCGCCGCCCACCACAATGATGTCCTTCCCGCGGAAAAAGAAACCGTCGCAAGTGGCACACGTGGAAACTCCATGCCCCAGCAGGTGCCGCTCCGATTCGATGCCCAGCATTCTCGCCGACGCGCCCGCCGCTACGATCAGAGTCTCGGTTTCGTACGTTTCTTTGCCGGCAACCACGGTGAACGGCCGCCGGCTCAAATCCACTGACGTGACCGCGCCGGATTGGAATTCGGTGCCGAAGCGCTGTGCCTGCTTGCGCGTATTCTCGATCAATTCAGGCCCCAATATTCCGTCGGGAAAGCCCGGGAAATTCTCCACCATGGTCGTCAAAGCCAGCTGCCCGCCCGGCTCGTAGCCGTCCAGCACGAGCGGACTCAGATCCGCGCGCGCCGCATAGATCGCTGCGGTCAGACCGGCGCAACCACTCCCGATGATAATCACCTTATGCACTGAATTTTCTCCCAGGTATTCGATGCTGCAAACCAGCGCGGCGAACCAAACAACCCATTGTATCATTCCGCGCCCGGCCTGCCAGCGCCGGACGCACGCACGAGTGGCAAGCGCCGTTTGCTCAGGCGGTGCGATTGCGCCGGTCGGCGGCTTGCCTGATAATGGCGCGCGGACTGGACACTCACATGGCGACACCGACGAATCTTTTTCGGCTGCTGAGCGAGTTCATCGTGCTGCTGTTGGGCGCGCTGCTGATCTTGCTGGCAGTGACGGGCAGGATAGGAGTCCCTGCGCGACCCGCCGGAGTCGTGGCGCTGGGAGCGATCTTCATATTTTGGGGCGTGCGGGCCGCTACGCGGCCTGCAGCGAAGGCTGCGAGCCTGGAAACGATGGTTCGCGCCGGATCGCTCGCATTGGTGGGGATTTTCATTCTCGCGGTGCCGTTCGTGCCGCCGCGGCATGCATCGCAGTTGTTTGTGCTGGCCGGCGGCGTGCTCGTGTTGCGCGGAGCGCTCGCTGCGGCGCTTTCGGTCGCGCATCGTTGATTTCGCGGCGACCCGCAAGGCCGAATCCTAGCGCATTCGCTCTTGCCAGACGTGCGCGTTCCGGATAACCTCCGGCGCAGCAGCCTGGGATGCGGAGAAAGCATGGCGCAGCCCTAAGACAAAAAACCCGTTGCTCGTTGGATGGATTTGATTAGAGCGCAGAAAATTCGAGGAGAGTGACCATGCTGAAAGCTTTCAAAGAATTCGCGATGAAAGGAAACGTGCTGGACCTGGCGGTGGGCTTCATCATCGGCGCCGCGTTCGGAAAAATCGTTACGTCGCTGGTGGCGGATATCATCATGCCGCCGATCGGCTTGATCGTCGGCAAAGTGGATTTTTCCGGTTTATTTTTGAACCTCTCCGGCAAATCCTACGCCACGCTGGCCGAGGCGAAGGCCGCGGGCGCGCCGACACTCAACTACGGGCTTTTTTTGAATAACGTTGTGGACTTCCTGATCGTAGCGTTCGCGGTTTTCCTGATCGTGAAGATGGTGAACCGCTGGAACAAACCAGCGCCTGCCCCGGCAGCGACCACGAAGGAATGCCCGTACTGCGCTTCTTCGATTTCACTGAAGGCCACGCGCTGCCCGAACTGCACTTCGGAGCTGCGAGCGCAAACGGTTTAAGAAATTCACTGCGCTGAAACGAACGCCGCGGCGGGATCAGCTTCCCGGCAATTTCTTGGGAGCGTCCCCGGTATCCAGCCGGCTGTCGCGTATTTCGTGCACATGCTGGCGCAGCCGCTCGAGCACGGCGTCCGTCTCGCCCTGCGCCATCTCCCGCTCGACTTCTCCCAACGCAAAATGCACGATGTCGTGATGATGGATTTCCTCGCCGGGCAGCTTGTCGCTTAGTTCCAGCCAGACTCTGTGCAGCAAGTCAATTTCCTTGGGAGTGAGCCGCGGAGCGTGCGGGCCAAGGTAGAAAATCTGTTCCTGGCCCGAGGGAGTGAAAATTTCCAGCGTCACCCGCGGGCGCGGCTCCGGCATATGTTCCCAGGTCAGTCCGATCTCGCGTGCCTGCTCCGTTACCGGCATTTTCGATGAACTGCCCGCCACGACGGTGCTCGACTGCAAGTTCATCGCGGTGCGCAGAATGCCTTCCCACAGATCATTGGCAGCAGCTACTGCCAGGCGCACGGGTTTGCCTTCTTTTTCCGCGAGCGCCAGTACTTTCGTGAAAAGCAATTGTTCGATGGTGCTGAAAAGCTGGTCCGGCGCCAGATCGTATTCGCCGGAGGCCGCGCGGCGCAGCATGCGCACGTGCAACACGACGATCTCCGCTTCCTTCTGGCGCACGCGACGCAGCGCCGCTTCCAGATGGTACAGCGCGTAGTAGGTGCTGACCGGAACCAGAATATTTCCCGGCGCCACGCCTACGCTGGTGGGCGTCAACTCCGCCTCTTGCGCCAGATTGAACTGATCCAGTTCTACGTGAGCCGCGCCCGCGGCGTGGACGCGCATTCGATGCTCGGAAACCTCGAACACCGTGAACAGCAGCACCGTGAAAATGATCCCTGCGACGGTCGCTTGCGGCTTCGTGAACAAGTTGATGACCGCGATCGCCACCAGCACGAGCGTGATCATCCCCAGGCCGATGGGAATTTCCCTGCCGAAAATAACTGGGTTGAGCGGGACGCGATATTCGCGGTCTTGCGGGTGCGTGTAACGCAGCACCAGGACCGCGATACCCTTCATCGAAAAACTCCAGATCACGCCGAAGGCGTACAGGTTGCCGAGGAAAGTGACGTCGCCGCGACTGGCGATGATGGTGACGATCTGAAACGCCACCACGAGGTTAATGATGCGGTGCGTCGTGCCGAAGCGCGGATGCGGATGCCGAAACCAATCGGTGAGCACGCCGTCTTCGGAAACGCGATTCAGCACACCGTTGGATCCGACGATCGCGGTGTTCACGGCACCAGCAAGAATCAGCGTGCCGACCACCACAACGAAGACGTGGAAACTCAGCCGGACCGGAAAACTACCCACTAGATGCATCGCCAGGCCGCCGATCAGGTTCTCAGTGAAATTTCCGCGCACGCTATCGGGAATGATCATCACCGCAAAGAAAGAAACCAGCGAGGTGAACACCAGGCTGTAAATGAAAATCACCAGCCCGGCTTTCTTCAGATTCTTGAGCTTGGGATGCTCGATTTCGCGATACACCTGCGCGAGGGATTCTTCGCCGCTCATCGCGAGCACCGAGTGGCCCAGGCCGACGAAAATAATGATCAATGTGATCGTGTGCGCCCAGTGGTAGCGGTCCAGCCAACCGAGCGAGCCGTGATCGAGCTTCATGTTCTGCGCGTTCGGCAACGGAGGCAAACTCCAGCCGCTGCGTACCCACAACGTGTAAAAACACCAGCTGATCAGCACTACCACCATGATGGTGGTAAGTTGCATGATGCGCAGAGCTTTGCCGCTGGATTCCGGCACGCCCTTGATGTTCTCCCACCAGAAATAAAGCGTGATGATGATCGCGACCGTCGCTGCTGTGGCGTCCACGTTCAAATGCAAGGTGGTGCCGGCATGATGGAAAAGCTCGTTGATGACGCCCACAAGATATTGCCCCGCGGAGACGCCACTGATCGGGCCGGTAAGCACATAATCGAACATGAGGGCGGAAACGGAAAATTTCGCGAGCGTGCCGCCCAGCGCTTCCTTCACCACGCGATACACGCCGCCGCGCACGAACATGCTGCAGCTTTCCACGTAAATCGCGCGCACCGCGTAGGAGAACAGCATGATGCCGAGGATGAACCACGGCGCCGTCTTGCCGATGAACTGCTCGGCCTCGCCACCGGCGTAATAGGCGGAAGAAGCCAGGTCGTTCAGTACGATCGCAGCGGCGCGCCAGAACGAAATGAACGCCAGCATGGCCGTAGTGGCCACCAAGACTTTTGTTACAGGGCGGGCGCGACCCGGCGTGAATGTGGGGCCTGTGGAATTGGAAACCATACGCGATTGAGTGAGGATAGGAACTATACGTTGAAACGCGGCCAAAAAGGAAGTCTCGCGGCAGATGGGCCGCTGCTAAGGGTAACTAATCGCCGGTTATTCAGCGGATCTTGGGGCGTCGGTTGACCGCGTGCGGTTCCGACGAGCGCCTGCTATACGGTATTTTCGTCAGGCGTGGAGCGAAAATCGCGCGCGCAGGCTTCGCAGGGACAAATTTCGCGCAGATGCTCAAAGCTGAAAATCCCGGTCGCATGACTATCTGAAAATTGAATCTGCAGCGCGTAATTTCCAACCGCGCTGGCGCTCTTGGCCGTAACGCGCGGCTTGTACATGGGCAACAGCACCGAACTGCTGCTCGTGCCACCCTTGGCTTTCTTTTCTCGCTCGTCGTTGCACAGCGCGCAGGGACAATGATCGCGCAGGTACGGGAAATCGTAGCGGCTGGTATGCATGTCCGTCCAGGTGATCTCGACACCTTCACCCGTCGAGACGTGCACCTTGATGCTCAGCGGTTTTTTTCGCGCGTCCTGTGCTATGGGCATAACAGATTCAAGCCGTGAATTCAAAATACTGTCTGCGTTTCGTCTCGCAGCGTCCGGGTTTCAACAGCATACAGTGTGACACAAACACGGCCAATCGCGCTTTCAAGCGAGCTCGGGCTTCAACGACGTGGCCGCGGCTTGCACCAAGCGCCCATGCGCGAATTCGATGCGGCGGTCGGCGAGGCGGCCGATGGATGGAGCGTGCGTCACCATCAGGATCGTATGGCCTTCAGTGTGCAGTTCGCGCAGCAGGCTGAGGACAATGTCTTCGTTGGCCTCGTCGAGATTTCCCGTGGGCTCGTCCGCCAGAATCAGCTTGGGATGATTGATCAGCGCGCGCGCCACGGCCACGCGCTGCTGTTCGCCGCCGGAAAGCTGCGCGGGCAGATGCTCGATGCGATCGCCCAGGCCCACGCGTTCCAGCGATTGTTGCGCTTCTTTCTCGTCCGTGGTGCTGTGAAAATATTGCGCGAGCATCACGTTTTCCACGGCGGTGAGATACGGCACCAGATGGAATTGCTGAAAGATGAAGCCGATTTTCTCGGCGCGAAACCGCGTCAGGCCGGCTTCGTCCAGCCGCGCGACATCGGTGCCATCCACAGCCGCTTGCCCGGACGTTGGCGTGTCGAGGCCGCCCAGAATATTGATGAGCGTGGTTTTGCCCGAGCCGGAAGGCCCCATGATGGCGATCCATTCGCCGGCATCCACGCGGAAGGAAACACCGTCGAGCGCGCGCACGTTTCCGAATTCCTTGCGCAGATTTTCCACTTGGACAACCGTCGCCACGAGCGCCTATTCTCCTCGCAAAATCTCCGCTGGCTTTACATTGCCCAGCATACGCAACGGCAGCGCGCCAGCGAGCGCCACTACGATCATCAGCACGATGGTCGTCGGAAAAACTTCCCAGCGTGGCGAAATCGCCGTGCCGAACACGCGCAACCCCATCCAATACGACAAAGCCGCGCCTATGATAGCGCCCAGCAATCCGCCTGCGGCTCCCAGAACGCCCACCTCGGCAAGGAATATTCCCACAATGCGCGAAATCGAGCCACCCAGCGATTTCATCAGGCCAACATCTTTGCGCCTTTCCATCGCCAGCGCCGCCATGGTGCCGAGTACACACAGCGCGGTGAGAATCAGAATCAGCAACGCCATCGAAACAATCAGCAGGCGGATGCGGCCGAGCAGCGCGCCTTCCGCTTCTGCCACCTGTCGAATAGGCCGCACCTGATATTGTGGCAACGCTGTGGCCAAGCGAGCTGCGTAATCAGCGACGACCGGCGCCGTGCCCGTCACACTCACTTGCGCGACGCCGATCTGCCCCGGCAAATTTGCCAGCGATTGCACCGCGCGCAGGGTCGCGAAGACCTGATTGTCTTCAGCGCCGCCGGCATCCACGATGCCCGCGACGCTGCATTGCGCGCTGCGCTCCAAGTAATGCAGTTCGAGCGGATTTCCCACCGCAAGATGCAATCGCCGCGCGACGTTGCGGCCCACCAGGCAGTGCGAGTCATCCGCGCGCGAGGTGATCCAGCTCCCTTCCAGCTTCCAGGTGGCGTCGAGTTTCTGCGCTTGATCGAGCCAAGTGCCAGCAACAACGACGGGAATGTTTTGCGCGCGCGCCACAATATAAAGATATGGCGCGGCCGCGGCAACCTGCGTCGGCGGCAGCTGTTGCATCACTTCCAGCACATCGTGCTCCGGCATTAAGCTGGGCACTTCTGCGTCGCTGATATGCGCCGGCGCGCCACTTGCGGGCGAAATCACGATGTTCGCGCCCAACGTGCGGAATTCCTGTGTCAATTTATTCTGCACGCCGAGATCGAGATTCAGCAGCGCGGAAATCACGGCGGCGCCACTAACAATTGCCACAATCGCGACGGCCAGCCGCCCACGGTTCCCGCGCAAAAGCTGCAACACTAGCCGCCAGAACATCATTCGCCCCTCAGAATCACAGCCGGACGAAAATGCGCTGCGCGCCGCAGCGGAACCAAACTTCCAATCATCGCGATTAGCGCCGCAAGCGCCAACACCACGGGAAATAATATCAATTGAGGTGACGCAGGCGTCCCGAAGACGCTCTCACCCAGGAATCGCGCCATCCCCACGCCCACAAAAAATCCAACAGCGCCGCCGGCAATCGCGAGCAGCACTTGTTCAGCGAGGAAAATCCCTCCCACCAGAGCATTGCTCGCACCTAACGCCTTCATCACGCCGATTTCCGCGCGCCGCTCGAGGACGGTGGTCGCGGAGGTGGCCGCAACGGCCAGCGCCGCCGCGCCCAATGCCGCGAGCGTGACAATCCACAGCAACGTCCCGACGCGCGTGAGGATCCGGCCTTCGGTTTCCGCCACGCGCCGAATGGCGTGCACGTCGGTGCCCGGCAGCACGGTTCTAATCTGAAAACCGATAGACGAAATATAGGGCGAGCAGAACCAGCGGTCGTACTCGGTGGGCGTGAGCTGAATATTCTTGTCGGTCTGCGCGCGCTCGCCGCGTTCCGCCAGTGCGTCGGCAGGCTTGGTCAGGGCGCTGACGAAAAGCTGCCGGAACTTGCCCGGGTGACCGGAAATTTCCTGCGCCACGGATAGCGGCAGCAGCACCGCGTTGTCCTCCGCGTCGCCGGTTGAAATAATCCCGGTGATCAGCAGCGGGCGCCCGCTGCCCGAACCCGAGTTCTGGGCTACGTGAATGGCTTTCCCGATCGCAAAAGCCGCGGGATTCTTCTGGGCCAGGCCCGCGCCAACGACGCATTCATCAGCGCCATCGCCGAACCACCGGCCTTGGACCTTCCACCAAGGATGCGTAGCACTCGCGCCCGTTTCAAATTTTGTGCCGTCCGGCACCGGGACTTCGTGCTGATACCAAGTGCCGATCAATGTCGTCGCGCCGCCGGTTTCCGAAACATAAGCAGGAAGATCCAGAAACGGCGTGAATCCCAGAATATTGTGGCGCCAGAAAATCGTCTTTAACTTCCCGAGGTCCGCTTCGTTCAGGTAAGCGCCCTCATCCACGGGCCGATAATCCACGCCGCCGATTTCCACCGGCAAAGTATCCGATTCCGGCGTGACCAACAGATTCGCGCCCAAGCTGCGGAATTCGCGCGCCAAGCGATCCCCTACCTCCAGAGCAATCGTGAGTGTAGCCGTGGCGACGGCCATGCCAATCACCAACGCCGCGGCCGTCAGTACTTTGCGTCGCGGATTGCGCGCGAAGGATTCTCCAAGCAGGCGGGCAAACATTGCGTCAGGAGTGAATCTTGGAGGCGGCTTCGCTCAGCGCCGAAAGGTCCACGATCACTTCGCCTCCTTCCACGCGGGACTTCACGCTGATGGGATTGCAGCCGCCGGACTGTCCGATGGACGGAATGTAGATCGCTGCGCCGCAATTCCGGCAGATCACGCTCTGGCCTTCCTGGCGATAGCCGGCGGTTCCGCAAATCTGGCAGGCATCGAGCGCCGCCGCGTAATCACCGTTGAGCTTGTGAATCACCAGAAAGCGAATCACGCTGCCATCCACGTCCGCGGTGTAGAAATGCAGGCTGGTATCGGTCAGGTCCGACAGCGGGATGCGGACCTGATTATCAATGGCGGTCAGCGTTCGCGCGGGCGAAGGCGCCGCGGCAACGCGCCCGTACACATAGTCCCCCGCGAACGAAACAACCACGCCGACGCACAAAATCGCCGCGGCAAAACTCCAGCGTCGCTGACGGTGGAATTCATATTCGCTCATGCGCCGCGCCGCGGGATTGGCGGCTTCCTCGGCCACCGGCTGCTTCGCACTAAACCATTCGCGCAGCACTACCAACGCCGCAGCGCCAAGGATCAGCACAAAAAAGAAAACCTCGTTGCGCACAATCGGCCCGATCGTGGACATTTCCAGTTTGCTGGAAGGAATCCACATCGCTTCGCTGAGCTCGTGCACGCCGGTGAGCGCCAGTTGAAACGCCACCACCATCAGAATCACGCTGGTCGCTTTGAAGAAGCGCTGCAAAGGAATGCGCAGCGTGCCTTGAAAGAAGAAGATTCCCACCGCCGCGGCAATCGCAATCCCGATCGCCGTACCGATCCAAACCTGCACGCCCTCGCTGGAGAGTTCCACGGCGCGCAGCACCAGCACCAGCTCCGCGCCTTCGCGCACCACCATCAGAAATACAAACGTTCCGATCGCCCATCCGCCGGCGCGCGTGGATTTCTGCGCGTACGCTTCCACGCGCTCTTCGATACGTTTCTTCAGATGGCGCGCCACGCGGTTCATCCAGATGATCATGGAAACCACCAGCGCCGAGGCCACCAGCATCAGCAGCCCTTCGAAGCCGTCCTCGCTCACTTGCCAGCGATCCAGCAGCAACGCAGCCGCGAAGCTGGCTACCGCTGCAAGCGCCACGCCGCCCCAAACGTAACTCGCAAGCGCGCGGCGTCCGGTGCGATTCAGATACACCAAGACAATGCCGACAACCAAAGCGGCTTCGACGCCTTCGCGCAGAGCTAGCAGGAGTGCGGAGAGCATAAGTTTTCCAGTTGTAAACCAGTTTCAACTGGAAATTTAAGTCTAGCGCTGAGGTGCCCCGAAATCAAGCAAATTCAATGCTCTTAATCGCTTGCTCACGTTTCCCTGTAGAATAGCATCTTATAACCGAATGACTTCTCCGCACCATTCCTCTGCCCCGCCGCAAAGCCGCGTGAAAACCGGGCCGCGTTCGCGGGTCTTGCCTTGGACGCTCGGGGCCGCGTTCTTATTTTCGTTCCTTGTGGCAATGGCCGCACCATCGCTGAACGCCGTTCCGCAATCTGCCGCGAAATCTTCTGCTGCAACGCAGCAAACGCAAACAGCCGCGGCACCGCAAAATAGCACTCCGGCGGCCGAGCAGAAACTTCCCTCCCCTCCGCGCAAACAAGATGTGAAGAAGGGCAAGGAAGCGTACAAGCAAGGTCTGAAGCTCGAACAGAATGGCGATTGGCAGGCTGCATACGACGCCTATTCCGACGCGGTGGATTGGGATCCCAGCAGCCGCGAATATTTGGCGCGCCAGGCCGTTGCCAAAGGCCAGGTCGTACAAATGAAGGTTGACCTGGGCGAACGCGAAGCGGTGGCGGGCCATTTCGCCAACGCGCTGCATGCCTTCCGCGATGCGATGCAGCTGGATCCTTCGAATCGCGCAATCCGTGAACGACTCATGGAAGTCGAAGCCCTGGACCCAAGTCGCGCGCGCCAGATTATCGCCGAGCCGGTGCTGATGCCCGCGGTTCAGCTCGATCATCGCGCCGGCACGCAATCCTTTCAGTTGCGCGGACAGACGGAGTCGGCTTACCAGGAAATCGCGCGCCGCTTCGGCGTTGAGGTCGCGTTTGATGTAGACGTCCGTCAGGTGCCGGTGCACCTCGATCTGCAGGACATGGATTTCGCGACGGCCACGCGCGTCCTGGGCAACGCGACCAACACGTTTTGGCGGCCTCTGACGAAGCGCCTGTTTTTTGTGGCCCCCGATACGCCACAGAAACGCAAGGACTACGAAGTTTCGATTGAGCGCAGCGTGCTGCTCGCTTCTTCTGAAACGAACGACCAGATGACCGAGCTATCGCGCCTGGTGCGCGAAATCGCGGGAATCACCCGCACCGATCTGGACACCAGGAGCCGCACGCTGACGATGCGTGCTTCTCCCCAAGCCATGGCCGTGGCCACAGCCATCATCGAAGACCTGGAACGCCCTCCCGACGAGCTGATCCTGGAAATCGAAGTCATGGAAGTGGATCGCAATCACAACTTGGATTGGGGAATCACCGGGCCGCAAACGGCGACGATTTACTCGATTCCCACGAACGCCGCGCAACTGGTGCAACAGGGTGGCGCCACGGCACTGAACGCTTTGCTTACGCAGGTTTTCGGCTCGGCGTCTTCGATTCCGCCGGTATTTGCTTTCGGCGGAGGCAAGACAACTTTTCTGGGCACGCTGCCGGGCGCCACCGCCACACTTTCTAATTTTCTTTCCACGGTTCACGCGGGCCGGCGAGTTCTGCTGCGCGCGGAGGATGGCCAGCCCGCCACGTTCTTTGTCGGCGAGCGCTACCCTGTCTCCCTGGCGCAATACTCTTCGAGCCTGGTTGGTACCGCCAATTCCGTGGCTACGCAGACGCCGACGGCTTCCGCCCCCAATTCAGCCTTACCCGTCACCACGGTCAACACCGGAACGAATCCTGATGCCGTGGTGACCGCAGATTTTAATAACGATAATTTTCAGGATTTCGCGGTGGCGAATTTCACCGATGGCACGCTCTCGGTTTTCCTGGGGAATCCCACTGATCCCGGAACGTTCGAGAACCCAACCACGGTCACCGTCGGAGCCGGCCCCACCTGGATCTCTACTGGGTTCTTCAACGAGAAGAATGACACGACGAATACGATCGTGGATCTCGCGGTTGCCAACCAAACCGCCGGCACGGTTTCCATCCTGCACGGAAATGGCGACGGAACATTTACCGCGGAGCCGACTTTGACGCTGCCAGCTGGAGCAGGCCCCACCGCCATCGCGGTGGCCGATTTCAATGGCGACGGTTTTGCGGATTTGGCCGTGGTAAATAGAGTCGCCAATACCGTGAGCATCTTTCTCGGCAATGGCGATGAGACGTTTCAGGCTCCCACGACGCTGGTCACCGGCAACGCGCCGACTTCGATCGTCGCCGAGGCTTTCAATCCCAACGCGCCGGCGATCATTGATCTGGCCGTAACCAATTCCACCGATAACACTCTGCAAATCTTCCTGGGCAACGGAAAAGGCGCATTTACCAACGGTGTGACCTACAACACTGGCGTGACTCCTGTTTTTGTCGCGTCTGCCGACGTGAATCTGGACGGCAATTTGGATTTGGTGGTGGCCGATAGCGGCGCTGCCACCACCACCAACGCCGTGGGGAATAGTATTTCCGTTTTCCTGGGAAACGGCGATGGCACGTTCATACTGCCGAACGGCACGCGAATGGATTTCGCCGCCGGCACCACTCCCACGTCCTTTGTTATCGCTGATTTCAACGACGACGGTATCCCGGATCTCGGCGTCACGGCCAGCGGTGACAACGCCTTTGCGCTGATGCTCGGCGCCGGCGGCGGCGTATTCGACGCGCCTATCGAGGTGCCGGTAGGCACCACGCCGGACTCCATCGCCACCGCCGACTTCAATGGCGCCGGACTACCTGACGTCGTCATGACGAATTTCGGGTCGAATACCGCGTCGATAATTCTGGATTCGTCCTCTCTCATCGGGCTTCTTTCCGGCAGCGAAACGGGCACGCAATTCCCCAACGCGCAATACATAGATATCGGCTTGAAAGTGAAAGCCACTCCGCGCGTGCACGAGAACGGCGACGTCTCTCTGCAATTTGAATTTACGCTCAGCAGCCTGGCGGGCAACAGCCTCAACAACATTCCGGTGGTGAATAATCAGGAAATTCATCAGAGCGTGCGCGTGCGCGCCGACGAATCCGCGTTGCTGGCGGGCTATCTGGCGCCGCAGACGATCACCACGCTGAATGGCTCGCCGGGAATCGCGAACCTGCCGTTGAATGGAATCGTCGGAGGAACCACTTCAACACAGTTTTCGAATACGGAGGTATTGGTGCTGGTGACGCCGCGGATCGTGGACTCCGCGACGCGCAACAAGGAACATTTAATCTACGCTGGACGCGGCCAGTTGGGCGGACCAGGCGCGCTGGGCCCCACGATTCAAGAACGCCGCGGTGGTGGGTTCGTAAATCCTGTGACGCCGCCGACCGAGCCGGCCGCCGCGCCACCGCAACCCGAACCGACGCCTGCGCCGCAACCGCAACCGCAATCTGAACCGCCACCGCAGACGGCGCCTCCGCCAGTGCAAACGCCAACCGAGCAGCCCCAAACCGTTCCGCCACAACAACAGCAGCCCGACGGCACACCGCGGCAGTAACCGCACAGAATGTTATTGCGCGACTTCGGCGCACGCGCGCGACGGATTACAACTACGGAGCGGCTTCCAGCACCACTACCGGCTGATATGTGCGCGGCACGACCGGTTCGGCAATCGCGATCAATTGTCCCTGCTGGCTGAAAACGCGCAGCCGCGCGGGCTTCCAATCCCCGGAATCGAGCTGCGCGGGCGCGTTCTGCGCCACGTTGGTTTGTCCGGGCTGAATCTGCGCGAGCGTCAGATTGAATTTGGCGCCGTGGCGCACGCGTTTTTCGATCACCGGCAGAATCGTGGTGCGCGGCAAATCCGTGAGCAGTTTTTCCAGCGGAATCACGTGCTCAAGCAGCCGTCCCGCCCGCGCGTCCTGAGCCAGATCGCCAAGCGAGACGGCTTGATCGAGCGTGAATTCGCCCACCGCCGTGCGCGCGATTTCCGCCAGGTGCGCGCCGCTGCCCTGCAGCTTCCCCAGTTCATGCGCCAGCGAACGAATGTAGGTGCCTGCGCCGCATTCCACCACGAAGCGTGCCACCGAACCTTCAATGCCGGTGAGGCGGAACTCGAACACTTCTACTTCCACCGGTTCCAGCTTCACGGGTTTATTTTTCCGCGCGAGTTCGTGCGCCGGGCGGCCGTGAATTTTCTTCGCGGAATACGCGGGCGGAGTCTGCTGGATCTTGCCTACAAATCGCGCCGCATACCCCGCGAGTTCATCGGCGTTCAGCGCGGGAGCCGCGTCTGGACCCAGCGCTTCCCCATCGGCGTCATACGTATCGGTCTCAAAACCGAAGCGCACCGCGCAGGTGTAGCGCTTGCGGCGACCGGTGTAAAACCGCGCCAGCCGCGTGGCGCGCCCCAGCGCCAGCACCAGCACGCCCGTCGCCTGCGGATCGAGTGTGCCCAAATGCCCGATGCCGCGAAAGCCCGCGAGCTGGCGCACGGATTCCACCACGTCATGAGAAGTTCTTCCCGACGGCTTGTCTATGACGAGAATTCCATCAACAGGGGGCTGCTTGGTTGTGCGAGACATGAATGGTTTTGCAGCGTAGCCGCAATCGTGGCCGCTTCCATCCGCAGGCGCACTATCTTTTGCGCACCCATCGCGAAAACAAACGCGGAAGCTGGCATGCGATGAACGATCGCTGCGCTGCGTTAGGAACTATGCTCCTCGGGATTTTTGGCCTTGCGCAGCAGGTTCTCGATGCGGTTGCCGTATTCTTCGGTTTCGTCGAGAATGAACAGCACTTCGGGCGCGCGCCGCATGTGCAAACGCTCCACTAATTCATGCCGCACGTAACCTTTCGCGGCCTGCAACCCTTCGAGAGTTGTGGCGCGCTCCGCCTCGTCCCCCGCCAGGCTCACAAACACGCGCACTGTGCGCATGCCCGCGCCCAGGCGCACTTCGGTGACCATCACCGGCGCCGCCAGGCGCGGATCCTTCAGCTCTCCGGCGAGCATCAGGCTCACTTCGTTGCGAATTTCTTCCGCGATGCGTTCGGAGCGATGCCCTTGAACTGTCATGCGCCTTCCTCGTCCTGGTCTTCGTTCTGGTCCTCGAAATAATCCACGTTCTGCGAAACCAAATCGCGCCCTAACAGGCGTTCCGTTTCAGCCGCGATTTCCGCCAGCGTTTTTTCCAGATATCCGGAGTCGCTGGAAATCGTCACCACGCCCACGCGCGAGCGCTGCCAGGTTTCCTGGTGCTCCAGCTCCGCCACGGCCACATTGTAGTGAGCGCGCAACCGGTCTTTCAAGCTGCGCAAGACTTGCCGTTTGTCCTTGAGGGACTGCGCATCCAGTATATGGATTTCCAGGGTAAGGAGGCCGATCGGCATTTCCGTGTGGCGCAATAATTCCCGTTGCGCTGGTGCAGCTTACACCATCAAGAAATTTTGTGCGCCGGTGCGACTGCGTTGCGGCGTACTAGGCGTACTACGCGCTCTCCTGCCGGGGCGCGCGCGGGCGCGGTGGAGGAGGAGGGGGAAGCGCCGCGATCTTTTCGACCGTGAAGCACTCCAGACTGTCGCCCACCTTCACATCCGCGAAGTTCGCGATCCCGATGCCGCACTCGAAGCCTTGGCGCACTTCCTTGGCGTCGTCCTTGAAGCGCTTCAGCGAATTGATTCGGCCGGTGAATACCACCGCCGCCTCGCGAATCACGCGCACTTCCGCATCGCGCCGGATAATTCCTTCCGTTACCGAACAGCCGGCGATCGTGCCCACGCCCTTCACGCGGAACGTGTCGCGCACTTCGGCCCTGCCCAGATGCTGTTCCTTGATGATGGGAGCCAGCAATCCGGCCACGGCCTTCTGCAATTCGTCCAGCAACTCGTAGATGATCGTGTAGCTGCGAATGTCCACGCCTTCGCGCTGCGCCAGTTCCGCCGCTTTGCGCTCGGGCTTCACGTTGAAAGCCACGATCACGGCGCCCGACGTGGAAGCCAGCAACACGTCGCTTTCGTTCACCGCGCCCACGTTCGCCAGAATGACTTTTAGTTTCACCTGGTCGTTCGAAAGCTTCGGCAGCATTTCGTTCAGCACTTCCACCGAGCCTTGCACATCCGCCTTCACGACTACCGGCAGCTCCTTCACTTCGCCGATCTTCAATTGTTCGTGCAACTGGTCCAGCGTCAAGCGGCCGCTTGAAGATTTCGCCAAAGTGGCTTCGCGCGCCTTGCCCTGGCGATACTCGACGATGTGCCGCGCCTTGGCTTCATCCGCGACCTGGAATTGATCGCCGGCTTCGGGCACGCCCTGCAGGCCGAGAACCTCGACGGGTGTTGAAGGACCAGCCTGCTTGATGGCGCCGCCGCGATCGTCAAACATCGCGCGCACCTTGCCATAGACCGCGCCTACGATAAAGACGTCGCCCACGTGCAACGTGCCGTTCTGCACGATCATGGTGGCGACTGGACCGCGGCCCTTATCGACGCGCGATTCCAGCACGGTTCCCTTTGCCGGAACGTCGGGATCGGCTTTCAGTTCGCGCATGTCGCCAACCAGCAGAATCATTTCCAGCAGCTTGGGGATGTTCTTCTTGGTTTTGGCGGAAACTTCCACCATTACCGTGTCGCCGCCCCAATCTTCCGGCATCAAACCTTTTTCGGATAGCTGTCGCTTGACGCGTTCCACTTGCGCGTCCGGTTTATCCACTTTGTTGATCGCGACGATGATCGGCACACCCGCGGCGCGTGCGTGCGAAATCGCTTCTTCAGTTTGCGGCATCATGCCGTCATCGGCCGCCACTACCAGCACGACGATGTCCGTCACCTTCGCGCCACGCGCGCGCATGCGCGTGAACGCTTCGTGACCCGGCGTATCCACAAACACAATGCGCTTGCCCTGCACATGAGCTTCGTACGCGCCGATGTGCTGCGTAATTCCTCCGGCTTCGCCGCCCGCCACGTCCGCTTCACGAATGGCGTCCAGCAAACTGGTCTTGCCGTGATCCACGTGGCCCATCACGGTGACGACCGGAGCGCGCGGCACTTCGTTGCCGGTGCGCTCTTCCTTCACTTTTTCTTCCTGCACCAACTGTTCTTCGAACGTGACGACTTGCACCACGCCGTTGAACGCTTCGGCCAGATTCGTCGCCGTCGGCACATCCAGCGCCTGATTGATGCTGGCAAATACGCCGCGGTCGAGCAGAGTCTTCAGCAAATCCTTCGCGCGTATGTCGAGCTTCTCGGCGAGTTCGCGAACGGTGATTCCCTCGGTGACAGTTAGCTCGCGCGGCTCACGCTTCACCGGCGCGACGGGTTCGACGGCCGTAGCGCGTCCGCCGGGACCTACGCCCGCGCGTGGACGAACTGGGTGCAGCTTGCGCTCACCTTCAGCGTAACGCTTCTCGATCAGTGGCCGGCCGCGTGCCGCAGGCTTACGCGCATAGAGCGGCTTGCCTGGTTCTGCCTTGGGAACTCCCGCGCCGGGGCGCTGCGTGCCTACTGGTCCCTTGTTGTCGCGACCACCGGGTCCGCCGCCACTGCCGGGGCGTTGCGGGAACCGCGAAGGCGGACCACCGGGACGCTGCCCTGGCGCACCACCAGGACGACCCTGCGGCGCGCTGCTGGGACGATACTGTTGCGGAGCGCCAGCTGGGCGCATGCCTTGCGGCGCACCCGGGCGCACTTGCGCGGGGCCTGAAGGAGGCGCTCCAGGACGCGATGGATAACGTTGCACGGTCGAAGGTGCACCAGCAGGGCGCGGAGCCCCGGGCGCTGCCGCCACAGGACGTGCGCCCGCAGACGCGCTCCCCGGTGCTGCAGGCCGCAGAGGCACGCCAGGCCGCGGCGCAGATGATGCAGGCGCGACGCCGGGACGTGCGGCTGTAGTTGAAGCAGGAGACGCAGGCGCAGAGGCTGCCGGCTTCGCAGCAGCAGGTGCTGCGCCAGTCGGATGCGTCGCCGGATGAGTGGCGGTCGCGCCTGCAGGAGCGGCAGGACGCGCAACACCAGGAGCCGTCGCAGGACCAGCTGCCTGAGCGTGCAGAGGCACGCCCGGTCTCGCAGCAGCGGCCGGAGCAGCAGGTGCCACGCCCGCAGCGGGCTTGGCGCCGACGGCTGCAGGCGTAGCTGGAGCCGCAGCGGCAGGCTTCGCCACAGGCTTCTTCGCAACCGTCGCTTTCGCGGCCTTCGCGGCTTCCTCGGCTTCTTCAGCTGCCGCGAGGCCGCGGAAATGCTTGCGCACCAGCTCCGCGTGCTTCAGGTCAATCGAGCTCGAGTGCGTCTTTTTTTCGGTGACGCCGGCTTCCGGGAGATAGTCAATCAGGACTTTCGCCTTGATCTCCAGTTCCCGCGCCAGCTCATTAATCCGGACTTGATTGGAATCTGCCATTCGCCTCTTTTCAACGGCGCCGGCACTTGTGCCCGCGCTTTGCAGCCATTACAAATTCTCGCCTACAACGGACAACTCGTGAAAATCTCGCTACTTTTCGGCGCCATCTTCCGATGCCCCGATCTCTTCTTCTCGCACTTCCTCGGTCGCTTCTTCGGTCGCTTCGTCCAGAGCTTCCGCTTCGGCAGCTACGTCAGCAGGAGGGGCATCCGGCATAGCTTCGCCTTCGCCCGCCGCAATTTCTTCGGTGGCTTCTTCAGTCGCTTCGTCAACCAGCGCAGCTTCTTCGCCCGCGGTCGCCGTTTCTTCCGTCGCGACGCCTTCGCCTTCCGCTGCGACTGCTGCGTCCGGCGCATCCGGCGCGGCGGTAGCCGCCGTTTCCAGCGCTTCGAAATAAGCAGCAACGGACTGGTGAATCTTCTCCACCATTTTCTCGCCGATGCCCGGAATTTCCACCAGCTGCTCGGGCGTCATGTCCGCTAGCTTTTCAATCGAAGTAATGCCCGCCGCTTCCAACTTCTCAATCGTCTTCGGGCCTACGCCCTCAAGTTGCGTCAGCGCGGTGCCGGGCGCCGTAAGCGCGGCCATCTGTGCTTCGATCTCGCGGCGCTTTTCTTCCTCGCTCTTGATGTCAATGTTCCAGCCGATCAATTTGCTGGCGAGCCGAACGTTCTGCCCCTTCTTGCCGATCGCGAGCGATAGCTGCGTATCTTCGACGATCACTTCCAATCGCTTTTCTTCCGGGTCAATAATCTGCACGCGTGTGACCTTCGCGGGGCTCAAAGCCTTCTGCGCGAACGCGACGGTTTCTTCGTTGAACGGAATAATGTCAATCTTTTCGCCGCGCAGTTCGCGAATGATGGACTGCACGCGCATGCCCTTCATGCCCACGCACGCGCCCACCGGGTCCACATCCTTGTCGCGGCTTTCCACTGCGATCTTGGTGCGCTCGCCGGCCTCACGAGCCACGGCCCGGATCTGCACCGTGCCGTCGTAAATTTCCGGCACTTCCATTTCAAACAGGCGCTGCACCAGGGCGGGATCAGCGCGCGAAACCACCACCTGCGGCCCCTTCGCGGCTCGTTCCACCGCGCGAATCGTCACGCGCAGGCGATCGCCCACGTTGTAGGCTTCCAGCCGCGACTGTTCGCGCTTGGGCAGCCGGGCTTCGGTGCGGCCCATATCGACGATAATGTCCGGGCCTTCCATGCGCTTCACCACGCTATTGATCAGCTCACCTACGCGCGTGTGGAACTCGTTGTAAATCGTGTCGCGCTCGGCCTCGCGCACTTTCTGCAAAATTACTTGTTTCGCAGTCTGCGCGGCGATGCGCCCCAGCACGTCGGTCGGCTTGGACTGCGTGATTTCGCCGCCCACTTCCACATCCGGCTGGCGCTTGCGCGCGTCGTTCAGCGAAATCTCGCGCACCGGGTCGGCCACTTCATCAACCACCATGTGCACCGAATACACGTCCACCTGTCCCGTGGTGGGATTAAATTTCGAACGCAGATCTTCCTCGGTGCGGTAATACTTCCGCGCCGCAACCACCATCGCGTCCTCAATCGCCGCGATGATGATTTCCGGTTCAATATGCTTTTCCCGGCTGATCAGCTCGATCTGTTGGTACAGCTGACTCGCCATTCGCTCTCTCCCGTACGTCCCAAGAAAAAATTGCCGTCGCCGGATGCAGTTACAACTCGACAACCAAATTCGCCTTCTTGATGCCGGCATAAGGCACGGCGATCTCGCGATCGCGCACCCTGAACTTCACCACGCCGTCCGTGATGCCCGCCAAGCGCCCTTCAAAATACGCCTGCTTCTCCAGCGGTTCGTTCAGCCAGATTTTCGCCAGCCGTCCGACGAAGCGCTCGTAATCCGCGGGCTTGATCAACTTCCGGTCCAGCCCCGGCGAACTCACTTCCAGCACATAAGCCGGCCCCGGAACCAAATCTTCCATGTCCAGGATCACGCTCAACTGCTCACTGACCCGCTCGCAATCCTTGTGCGTGACACCCAAGCCTTCCGGATTCTGCGGGCCGGGCAGCCGGTCGATATACACACGCAGCATGCGCTGCTTTCCAACCTTCCATTCGATGTCGAAGATCTCGAGGCCCAGCGAGCCTGCCACCCGCTCGGCCGCCTCTCGAACCTTTTCCAGTTGCATTCTATTCCAAGGGCGCTATTTAGCTTCGCTCAGACAGTTGGCCTGGAACCATCCGGCGACGCCGGCAGCCTCGAATCCGGCAAGAGCGCCGGTTCCAGTACTGCCCTACGAGCGGCTCCCGCGCTTGCTGCCAGTTCGCCCTTCGACTGCAGGCACCCCGGGCATTGACGCACCGGCATCCCGCCATCCGTCGCGTCCAACAAAAAAGTGGGCTTGCGCCCACTGGCTCATGCGACCTGTCTGGAAGCAACCCAGTATAATTTCAAGCCGCCAAAAACGCAAGAACAGCCGCCCGGCCTCGCGGGCCCGCCTCTCGCACCGCGCACCCTTCCCTGCCTCTCCAGTCGGCCGCCTGCTTTCACTGCCTCCCAGTCGCGCCAACACACGCGACGCAAGAAAGGCACTAGGCGATAGCCGCACTGTCGTGTATATAGTTTCGCACCACGTCCCCAGAATGTCACCAAGGAGCTGCCCGTGGCTCAAAAAACCATTTTTCGAACGGCATGCGCCGCCACACTTTTGCTTGCGTCCTTTACCAGCGCCACGCTGCATTCACAGCAGAAGATGGACAACTACAACCGCGATCGCGCGCGCGCGATATTGCACGACGCCTACGACAACGTAAAGAAGCACTACTACGATCCGAAATTTCACGGCCTGGATATTGACGCGCGCTTCCACCAGTACGATCAAAAGATCGTTGACGCCACCTCGCTGAGCCAATCCTTCGGCGTGATCGCCGCTTTCCTGGACGGGCTGAACGATTCGCACACGTTCTTCAGCCCTCCGGCCCGGCCCTATCGCATGGACTACGGCTATCGCTTGCAGATGTACGGCAACGATTGCTTCGTCACCAGGGTGCGGCCGGAAACCGACGCCGAATCCAAAGTCCATCCCGGTGATCAGGTCCTGGGCTACAACAAATTCGAGGTCACGCGCGAGGTGTTCTGGAAAATGGACTATTACTTCAACAGCCTGGCGCCCCAAAGGGCGTCCATTCTGGAAATTCGCGACCCCGGCGGCCAAACTCGGCAGCTAACCATCGACGCTAAAGTGCGCGAACTGAAAAAAGTGCTGGATCTCACAGGCCAAGACGGGGGAGGCGACATTTGGGACATGATACGCGAAGCAGAGAATTCCGATCATGTGGTCCGCCAGCGCTGGGTGGAGGCGGGCGACACGATGATCTGGAAGATGCCGGAATTCATTATCCAAGACGGTGAGGTTGACCGCATTTTTGGCGACGCGCGCAAACACAAAAGTCTCATCTTGGATGTGCGCGGCAACCCCGGGGGCGCCGTCGTTACCCTCGACCGTATGCTCGGCAACCTGTTCGATCACGACCTGAAGTTCGCCGACCGCGTGGGACGCAAGCAAATGAAACCGGAACTCGCCAAAACACGCGGCAGCGAAATATTCACCGGAAAATTGATCGTCCTGGTCGACAGCCGGTCGGCTTCCGCAGCCGAACTTTTTCCTCGCGTCGTCCAGCTGGAGCATCGCGGGACCGTTATCGGGGACCGAACATCAGGAGCGGTGATGGAAGCCAGGGACTATTACGGATCGCAGGGCATGGACACGAAAATTTTCTATGGCTTCTCCATAACCGATGCCGACTTGATCATGAAAGACGGCAAGAGCCTGGAACACACCGGAGTCACGCCCGACGAGATCGTGATTCCTACGGCGAAGGATTTGGCCAGCGGCAGCGATCCCGTTCTCTCGCGCGCGCTCGAACTGGCCGGACACAAAGTTGACCCCGTCGCCGCCGGAAAAATGTTTCCCTACGAATGGTTGCCGAACTAGACCGCATTCGACCTCGCTGCAAAAAAAAGGCCTCTCGGATTTAACTCCGGGAGGCCTTTAGTCTTATGCGAGTCAGCCGCGCAACGACAATCGCTGCGCTACAGGATTACTGCTGAGGCGGTGTCGCCGGCTTTGGCGCAGGTGCGCGCTGTTGTGCCGGGGCCTTTGGCGCTGTTGCCGCAGCCTTGGCCGGGTAGCTCTGATCGAACAGGCGAATAATATCTTGCGTGACGTCCACCGCATTTGCCGCGAAAATCACCGGCGAAGTCTGTCCGGAACGGTCCAGAATCACGGTGAACGCATTGTCGCGGGCGTACTTGCTAAGCACGTCAATCATCCGGCGGCCGATGCGGTCCACGATCTCGCGCTGCGCTTCGTTGAAATCGTCCTGAGCATCCTGCGAGCGCCGTTGGAACGTGCGCTGGAGCTGTTCGCCTTCGCGCTGCAGCCGCGCTTTTTCGTCGTCGCTCAGCGTGGTCTGCCCGGTGCGCAATCTCGTCTGGATATCTTCCATCTGCTTCTGCATGTTCGAAAGCTCGGTCTGCCGGGGGGCGAATTGCGATTGCAATTCCGCTGCGGCCTGCTTTCCTTCCGCCGTGCTGGTGATCGCCACCTGCACGTCAATCACGCCTACCTTGCCTGAAGCTGCCGCCGTTGCGGCAGAAGAGCCGCCCGTCTGCGCCCACACTGCGGGAACCAACAACAACGCCGCCAGGGCCGGAACTGCAAATCGAATCTTCATTCTCACTCCTTAGAGTAGATAGTCTTTCGGATTTCGGTGCCAGGAACTGTGCCGCATATCATGCAGGACACAAATCGGAGATTATAGCTGCCGCCCCGGAAGCCGGTCAATCGCTTTCGTTTCGCCCGCCGTTGCGTGCCCCACGCAACCGCTCGCCTGTGAGATGCACGTACGCACCGCATGGTTGGTCTCGCCCGCACCCGCCACCAGCCGTCCGCTCGGCGCTGCTTACCATCACCGCCCGCATAGCCGGGAATCCAGCGCCTGCTAGTGCGGCAGCGGTACCAGCAGAATGCGGTTGTTCGCCTGATCGATCTGCACGGCCAGGTTAAGCCGCGGGTCAATTGCTATAGAATTCGGCCCGGGGATTATCGAGGTTAACGGCGTAACGCTGCCCGGGTCCAGCACTTCGTATACCCGCGGCGCCGGACAACTCGTGATCCCGTTTGGATTCGGTGGGCACACGTAGGCCAGAATCGAAAGAGTGCTGCTCGCCGCGTTCGAGGTAACCAGCGTGCTGGTGTTGAAATTGTAATCCACCGACGTGGGGTTGATTCCCGTGCTGATCGAAGATGTCTGCTGCGACGTCACGGGATTCACAATATTCACATCGTTGGCCGTGCTATCTGCCACGAGGAAAACCTGATTCAATGCGTCGAACACAATGCCAGTGGGAAGCAACATCCCGACGCGCGCAGGAGTGCCACTGGGCAGCGGCAATAATTCCAGCCCGCTGTTGTTCGTCGAAGTGAGGTTCGAAGCAGTGGTGATGCCTGCGATCGCTTGCGTCACGTCATTGTTGATGGTGGGATCGATCGCCACCGCCAACGGAAGGTAATCAACCGGAGCTGGCGCGGCCTCGGTGCCAGACGTCGCGCCGATGACCGTGAAACTAGAAAGTCCTCCAGTGTTGTTGCTGCCCTGAATGACCGTGTCGGTGATGGCCGCCAACGCGGAATACTGGTCGACCGCTACTCCAATTGGTAGCGTCCCCGAGCCAAGGCTAACCGTCACCGGGCTGTTGAACACGTTGTCGATCCCCTTCTCATCGAGGACCGTCACATCGTTGCTTCCGTTATTCGCCACAACTGCCTGGCCCGAGCGCGCCAGAATTGCAACGCCGTACGGCGTCGATCCGGTAGTGAAAAAACTGGGCGCTTGCGGCGTGATTTGTGTGCCATCCAGCAGGTTCACCACGGAGATGGTGTTGCTCCCGGAGTTCGTCACTACCGCCTGATCCAGATAGGAGTCCACAGCCACACCCACAGGCAAAACGCCTACCGGGACCGGCTGAATCACAGTAAGCTCGCTGACATTAGAAATCGCTGCGCCCGTTTCCACGTACACGGCGTAACGCCGCGCCGTTGCGAGATCGGCCGCGGGAATCGCAGCGGTCAATTGACGGCTACTCACGAACGTGGCCGGCACCGCGGCGCCGTCCAGAAACACCTGCGAACCGCCCGTGAATCCGTTCCCGACTAGGGAGAGCGTCAAACCCGCGGTCGGATTCTGCACGAACGTCGTCGCAGGACTCGTTTCCAGAATTTGCAGCGGGTTGGGAGTGGTGGTAGCCATCGGGAAAATAGAGACCGTGTTATTGCCCTGGTTGACGATGTAGGCCGTGTTGGTAATCGGATTCACCGCCACCGCTTGCGGCGAGTTAAACCCTGCCACTGTTTGCAGCACCAAATCGTTTTTCAGGTCCAGCACGTATCCGTTGTTCGCGGTTCCATTCACGACAATGCCGATGTTGGCGAGCGGATTTACCGCGGCGGCCACCAACCCCAAATTCGTGAACGGAATTCCACCTTGCGTAAAAGGTACCGAGCTCACCGATTCGTCCAACATGCTAAAGGACGAAACGGACGGCGCAGCAGGTACATCGTTCGGCCCCTGCGGATCGGCAAAAAGCGCCTGGTGTGTCGAGGAGTTAATCCCCACGCCTTGCACGGTGTTTGAAATCGTAAGGCTGGCGATCAACACGGGAGTGCGCCCAAGATCGGCGGGATTCACGCCGGGGCCGGGATTGCGTCCCAGATCCACGATCGAAATCGTACCCGCGCCGCCGGGAGTGATTAGAGCCCAGTTCAATTTCGGATCCACCGCCACCGCCGGATGCGTGCCGGTGCCGATCCCCGTTAGCGCGCCCGTTATGGTTTCGATGAACGTGGGAACGCCGGCGGAAAAATCGAGAATCGCTGCATTGTTCGTGGAACGGAATGCCACCAAGCCGCGATGCGTCAACGGATTGATACCGATGGCGTAGGGGACGGGTGGAGCGTTGGGCGGCGTATTCGGATTCGGCAGCGCTAAGGTCGTAACCGCCTGGGTGACCAAATCAATCACCGAGACGGTATTGTCCGCGCTGTTGGTGACGGCCGCGATGTGATCACCGAGCGCGCCGCCAGCCGTGGTGATCTCATCGTCAATCGCCACCGAAGTAGGAGCGCCCCCTACCGTGACGGTCGAAGTCGCCAGCGTGCCCAGGTCCACCACGCTGACGGTGTTGCTCCCCGAATTCGCGATCACGGCCAAGTTCAGCGCGGGATCAATCGCGATTCCCAACGGCGACGCGCCCACTGGAAAGCTTGAGCTTACGCCGGTGGAGATATCGCTGGACCGCGGCTCGACGGTAAGGTTCAGCGCGGACATGCGCGGATTCGGCGCCACCACATCACTGTTCTGCACGAGCAGCGGATACTGTCCCGGTGCCGGTGTACATGTGCCCGGTATGGTCACGCCCAATTGCTGGGAGCTGGTCAGCGTGGCTGCGACTGCCGCACCATTGCACTGCACCGTGGTCTGCGGCGAGAAAAATCCGCCGATCAGATTCACGCCAGCCGTTCCGGCGTTCGGCACGATCGTATCCGGCAACAACGCCACCACGGTTGGACGCGACGGCACCACCGTCAGTCCAGTCGTTGGCCCCGTAAGAACATTGGATAGATCTCCATTCTGGGCTTCGACGACGATCGCAACCGGCCCCGCGACGGACAGCGGGCTTGCGGGAATCGTCGCGTGCAGCAGCGTGGTGCTAAGGAACGTTGTCGGCACCGGCGCGGGTGGCGCTCCTACCATCACCACGCTGTTGGAAGTGAAGTTCGTTCCGCTGAGAAATACTTCTTGTTGTGCCGAGCCTTCTCCCACGACATTCGGCACCGAAGAAGTGAGCGTTGGCGCCGCGGAAGTGATAATCGTAACGGTCGCAGTGCCTGACTCTGCCGGATCGAAGCCCGAGACCGCGGTGATCGTTACGCTACCTGGCGGATTGCTGATCGGCGCCGTATATGTTGCAGTATTGCCATTTCCCGCGCCCGGCACAATGAATCCGTCGTTTACATCGCCTCCGGCGACGCCATTGGCTTCCCAGGTGACGGCTGTGTTCGTCGTGCCAGTGACGTTCGCCGTAAACGAATAGGAATCACCCGGCGCAATGGTCGCACCGGTGGGCGCGACGGCCACGCGAACTGTGGAGTCGATGTGCACTACGCTGGTGCCGAATATCTGGGTATTTACCGTGCTGGTCGCCACCACCAGAAAATCGTTCGTCGGGGGAAGAGTCGTGGGCGCGGTATAAAAACCACCCTGCGGCGTGTTCGTCTGCCCCGTCGTGATGATCCCGTAACCACTGGGCATTTGCGTCTGCCCGGTCGTAGCCGGGCTGCAAACGGTCGGCTGCAGGTTGGTCGGAGAAGGCACCAAACAGAGTTGCCAGGTGACAGAGGTCGTGGATGTCCCGGTCACGGTGGCTTGAAACTGCAACTGGCCGCCCAGCGGAACCGTCGCCGGGTTCGGGCTCACGGTCACGCCCACTGGCGTTGAGTTTCCTCCGCAAGCCGATAGCATCGCGGATGCCGCGACGAACAGCGCCGTCGCGCCCAACCTCAGTATCTTGTTGCGCATTTCTTTCACCCTCTCAACTGAATTCGCTGCGCTCGCCGGATGCTCTCGATTGCGTCGCGTCCGATCGTGCGTTCGGTTTTCTCGTGCCAATTTCTAGAATGTCTTACCCACCGTAAAGCGGAAGGTGTGCTGCGGTTCGATCAAGCCCGCCGGAATGTGTTGCGTGTTCGCGACGATGAATTGCTGCAATTGCGGCGCGATCTGCGTTTCCAGCACACCTGGCGGCAGGGCGTTCTTCACCGCATCGCTCAGAGCGTATCCGCCGCTCAATCCGTTTATGGTGTCGTCCAGCCGCAAATAGTTGTACGCGTAATAAATGCGGAACGGCGCATTCACGATCGGCAAGATCACGTCGAGTTCCACGCCCGCCGAAGTGTGGATTTTGAAGTTAGTGCCGGGATAAATCGGCAGATTGCTGGCGATTTTCAAGTTCGGAAAATCGGGATTGGGATATTGCTGCTGATACACGGTGACGGCCGCGGGATCGAGCGCCAACTGCGATTTTCGCAGGATGCCGTTGATGCCGACGTCGTTGAACAGTGTCAGCGTGACCGGCCCCGCGATCGGAATGCGATACTCCATGTTGCCTACGTTTTGGAAGTCGCCGCCCGGCCGCGTGGGCAGGAACTGGATCATGGGCACGCTGATGGACTGCAGCGTCGGCTTCCCCTGCGCATTTAGCACCGTCGGATTGAAGAAGCTCACCGCCTGGTTCGTGGCGTAAGGAATCTCCACGAACGGCGAAATGGTATAGAAATTAAATCCGCGCACGTCGTTCTCGCCGCCGAGGAAAAAGCGACTGAACGGCGGAACGTTCGTTCCATTGTACCCGGTGATCATTCCGGTCTGGAACTTCAGGCCAATCACGTTGCGCCGCTTGTTCACCGGATGGAAATAGGTGGTGACGAACGAATTCGTAATGGTGTTGACGTTCCCCTGCAGCGGCCCGCCCTCAAATCCAATCCCGTAATAGAAGCTCTTCCCGCTCGTCGGGTTTTGTGGATTGTTCACCGTGCTGTACGAAACCGTCGCCGTGATCTTGCTCGATTCGATTCCGTTGAGCGCCGAAGGCCCGGCCAAGCCTGTGAATTTAACGCTGTCGAAAAGCAATTGCGCCGAGGTGCTGAACGTCTGAATATTCGTGGTGGAATATCCATAGGTAATGCCCAAGCGCGTGAAGGAAAATCGGCGCAGAGGATAGCTCGCGAATACCGTCAAGCCCTTGGAGTTGGTGGTGTAATTCTCTTGCAGCGCGGGGTTGATCGCGATTTCCTGGTTGTAAGCAATGCCCAGCTGCTTGGCCTGGTTGTAATCAAACTTCGTCGAAAAAATCGTGAAGCCCGTGGAAATCGGGCGATCGAACAGATACGGCTCGGTGAATCCGAAACGCACATCGCGCTGGAAGCTGCCCACTTGCGCGGAAAGCGAAAGCGTCTCGCCCAAACCCAGGAAATTGTTCGTGGTGTACGAGCCGCCGATGAACGTCCCGGCGATGCCGCTGACGCCGCCGTTGAAGCTGATGGACTGCTTTCCTTTTTCTTTCAGCTTGAGCTTGATGTCCACCGTTCCCGCTTTCACATTGCGCTTCAATTCCGCGTTTTCCGGCTTGATCGTGTCGAAATAATTCAGCTGGTTCAGCCGCAGCAAGCTGACTTCCCACAGGCGGTTGTTGAATACCTGGCCTTCATCGAGCAGCAACTCGCGGCGGATGACTTTGTCGCGCGTTGTAGTGTTTCCGGAAAATTCGATGCGCCGCACGAAGAATTGCTTTTGCTGATCGAATTCAACAGTCAGATTAACGATTTTCTTGGCATCATCAATTTCCGTCAGCGGCGTGGCCACGAAATCGATGTACCCGTACTCGCCATAAAGCTTTTTATAATTGTCGAGCGCTTTGCGCAATTTGTCCGCCGCCAGGATGTCGCCTTGCTTCAGCGGAAAGGCACGCGCCAGAACTTCGGACTTGAACACCAGCCCCTGCTCCGGGTCCGAGCTGCGAAAGCGCAAGCTGCCCATGCGATACTGCGCGCCCTCATCAATCGTGATGGTGATGTCGGCGCGCTTTCCGTTCTTCGAGCCAAGCACCGGCCAGGGCCCCGGGATGCCACTGCGCTTGTCATCGGATACTTTCACGTCGGGATCGCTCACCGACACCTTGAAGTATCCGTGATCCTGGTAGATCCCGTGAATTCCCACTCCCAGATCTTCATCCAGTTTTGCCTTGTCGTAGGTCTTGCTCAGCACTGGAATTTCCGTGATGTATAGCGGAATGGCGTAGGGGCGGTCGTTGTGCATTGAGCGGATTAATTTGCGGTCGGAAAAAGCTTTGGCTCCGACGAACTTGATCTCGCCTACCTTTACCTTCGGCCCTTCATCAATATTAAAGACCAATTTCACGGCGTTGGTGGCGGCGATGCGTTCATAGGTGGGCTTCACCGTGGCGAATTGCCGTCCATGTTCGGCCAGCAATCCCTTGATCACCACTTCCGCGCGCTTGATTTTTGTGGGATCAAACTGGCTTTCCACCGAAAGGCCAACTTTCTTATCTTTGAAAGCGTCCAGAATGTCCGATTCGGTGATGGACTTGTTCCCCTTGTACTCGATGCGGCGGATGATGGGGCGCTCTTGGACGTAGAAGACGATAATTTTCGCGTTGGGTTCGTCGGGGCTGTCTTCCACTTCCAGGCGGACATCTTCGAAGAATTGCGTGTTCCACAGCGCTTGAAAATCGCGCCGCACCGCTTCCACGCTGTAGGGATCTCCGGGCCGCGAAAATATTCGCGCCAACAGAGTGTCGCGCTGGATGCGGCGGTTACCGATGAATTCAATGCGCTGAATTACGAACTGCGGGCCGTTTGCGTCCTGAGGTTGTTGAGCCGAAAGCGATTGCCCCGAAGCCAAAACGCACAAATACACCACCACGAAAAATCGCAATGGACGCAGAAAAGTTTTCCCGCTGGCGGCCCTGGTCAAGGCCGCAGTATCCCGCCCAAAATTGTGTGCTCCCCCGCCGGACTGCTCCCGCCGGCTTGCGCGTAGGATTCCTAGTGGGCCACTGGGGTTGCTTCAACCACAGGTCGGAACGCCAAGCCCTCGCTCCCGAGATAAATTTCGAGAGTCGCCGGCCGTTGCAATCCGCCCTGAATCAAAGCTTCCGACAATGGGTCTTCGACGTACTTCTGTAACGCGCGACGAAGCGGCCGCGCGCCATAATTTCGGTCGCTGCAGGTCTTCTCGAGGATCCACTGGCGCGCTTCAGGCGTGAGTGCAATTTGTACCTGACGATGCACCAGCGTTTCGTTGATCTGGCCCACGAGCAAGTCAATAATCCGCAACAAATCGTCATCGTTTAGCGAATTGAACAGAATCACTTCGTCCAGACGATTCAGGAATTCCGGATTGAAGACCCGCCTCACTTCACCCATCACCATGTCATCCTGGCTCTTGGCCATCGTCTCAAGTTCCTTCGACGCAAACCCGAGGCCCGCCTGTTTCTGCAACTGCCGCGCGCCCAGGTTCGATGTAAGGATGATGATGGTGTTGCGGAAATCCACCGTGTTGCCAAGTCCATCGGTCAACTGACCGTCTTCAAAGACTTGCAGCAGGATGTTGTACACGTCTGGGTGAGCTTTTTCAATCTCATCCAGCAAAATAACCGAATAAGGCGTGCGCCGCACACGCTCCGTTAATTGACCGCCTTCTTCATATCCAACGTATCCTGGAGGCGCGCCGATCAATTTCGATACGGAATGCTTTTCCATGTACTCAGACATATCGAAACGGATCAGCGACTTCTCGCTGCCGAAAAGGAACTCGGCGAGGCGCCGTGCCACTTCCGTCTTGCCCACACCCGTGGGACCGAGGAACAGGAAGCAGCCCACCGGACGGCCCGGAGCCTTCAATCCCGCGCGGCTGCGGCGAATCGCGCGTGCCAATGCGGTGATGGATTTGTCCTGGCTGATGACGCGACGGTGCAGTTCTTCTTCGATGCGCAGCAGCTTCTGCTGTTCGTCTTCCTTGATCGCGGAAACCTGGATGCCGGTCCAGCGCGCCACCACTTCTTCGATGTCTTCGCGCGTAACGATTCCAGTTGAGGAATCGTCGATCTTCAACTTCTCGCGCAGCAGGCGCAGATGCTCCTTTTCCTTGCGCTCTTCTTCCGAATAAAACCGTGCCTTTTCGAACTCATGATTGGCGATCGCGGTTTCCATGCGGTGCGTGATGAACTTCACGCGCTTCTGCACTTCGGAAACCTCGTCCGGCAGCATGGCTTGGCGCAATTTCACGCGCGAGCCGGCTTCGTCGAGCAAATCGATGGCCTTGTCCGGCAGAAAACGGTCGGGGATATACCGGTTCGAGAGATAGACCGCGTACTGAATGGCTTCGTCGGTGTAGCTGACGGCATGAAATTTTTCGTAGCGGTCGCGCACTCCCTGCAGTACGCGAATCGCTTCTTCTTCGTTTGGCGCGCCAACTTTCACGGCCTGGAAACGGCGTTCGAGTGACCGATCCTTCTCCACCGACTTGCGATACTCCGAAGGAGTGGTCGCGCCAATGCACTGAATCTCGCCACGGCTCAGCGCCGGCTTCAAAATGTTCGCGGCGTCGAGTGAACCTTCCGCCGATCCCGCGCCCACCAGTGTGTGCAGCTCATCAATGAAGACGATCGCGTTCTGGCTCTCCATCAATTCCTTCATGATGGTCTTCAGCCGCTCTTCGAACTGCCCGCGATATTTCGTGCCCGCTACGATCAACGAAAGATCCAGCGAAAGGATGCGCTTGTCCGCCAGAAACGGCGGCACATCGCCATCGGAAATTCTCTGCGCGAGGCCTTCTACGATCGCCGTCTTGCCCACGCCTGGTTCGCCGATCAGCACCGGATTATTTTTCGTGCGCCGGCACAGAATCTGAATCGCGCGTTCCAGTTCGCGGTCTCGTCCTACCAGCGGGTCCAACTGGCCTTCCATCGCCGCCTGCGTCAGATCCCTGCTGAATTCCGCCAACAACGATGCTTCTTTAGGACGGTTCACTGGCACCTTCTCTCCCGCGCTGCGTCCCAATTCCTCGCGCACGGTTGAAAGCCGCAATCCCCGCTCCAGCAAAATCTCCGCACCGAAAGACTTCTCTTCCCGCAGCACGCCCAGCAGCAGGTGTTCTGTACCCACGTGTTTATGGCCGAGGCGTTCTGCTTCCTCGGCTGCGAAATTCAGTATGCGCTTGCACTCCTGGCTCAGCGGAACTTCCACCGAAGTCGAGATGCGTTCACGCACGGTGATGCGCGCCTCGATTTCCTTGCGGATGGATTCGATCGAGCCATGCGTGCGCAGGAAGCGGTTCGCGAGCGCCTTGTCCTCGCGCAACAGGCCCAGCAGCAAGTGCTCCGTCTCGATGTACGGGCTGCCGTACTGGCTCGCCTCATACCGTGCGAAAAAGATTACGCGCCTAGCTTTCTCTGTATAGCGTTCAAACACGGGTCACCCACGGTCTCCTGGAGTCGCTGCCCCAGCACTGGCGTCCCGCGGGAGAGGTACCGCAGCTTCGCTCAGCGCTTCTGCGCCCGGAGCCAAAGCTCCGCGTTCCAAAGTGAGAACACGGTCGGCCCGCCGGGCTAATGAAAGGTTGTGTGTCGCAAGGATGGACGTCAACTGCAGCGACTGGTGCAGCCGCTGCATCAATTCGAAAATATTTTCGGCGCTGCGTTGATCCAGGTCGCCGGTAGGCTCGTCGGCCAGCAGTAAGGCCGGGCCATTCACCAACGCTCGCGCGATGGCTACACGCTGTTGTTCGCCCCCAGATAGCTGACCCCCACGTTGCTCTGCTCGATCGGCCAATCCGACTTCGCCTAGCCATGTTGTCGCGGTCCGGAGCGCTTGCGCCAGTGAGACGCCCCGCACCAGGAGGGGCATCGCAACATTTTCCGCGGCCGTGAAATCCGGCAGCAAGTGGTGACGCTGCCAGACAAAACCCACGGCGCGATTGCGATACTCCGCCAGCTCCGATTCTGAAAACGACTGGAGCGATTTCCCGGCGAAGTATACTGTACCGCTCGTTGGAGTGTCCAGCGCAGCCAGCAGATGCAACAAAGTACTTTTTCCGGTGCCGGAGGGGCCGACCACCGCAACCATCTCTCCGCGCGCAATCGTGAGGTCTATCCCCGCCAGAGGAGTCACGTCTTGCGCGCCGGAGCGGAAAGTCTTTCGCAGATTCTCGCCGCGCAGGATTTCGCCCGCTCCCGGCGCGGTGGTTTCACCGGTATTATCGAGGACAGCTGTGCTCGAATTTGCCTGCGTCTGCATCGCCTAGGCTGTAATCTCTTTCACGTTAGATGCCGAATGGACCAAACTGTATGTCCTTACTTTACAGGCATCTAGTCATTCCCGAATTGGCGCCTCCCACCTGCGAATCCAACAAATTTCTCTTTTATGGCGGTACCGTTACCTCTAGCAGCGGCTCTATCCTTCAATCAGCCAAAGCGCGAAGCCGCTCGAACTTCGCTTCTTGTTCGATAATAGCACGGAGCGTCGCGAAATGCAGATTGCTCCGCGCCAAAAGCGGAATCCGACTCCGCCCTCGCGCCGATTTTTTGGGAGTGCGCGAGCCAAGATCGCCTCGTTGCCGAATTCGCCGCAAAATCCGAAGAATTCGTTCGGAAAAAGGCGATCGGAGCGTCCTTCAATAGAACCCGGAACGCCAAGGAAAGTTATTCGAAGCGGAGAATTTCCACGGGCAGGATGCGCGACGCCGAACGCGCCGGCAAAATCGTCGCGGCGATGCTGATGAAGAGCGCTGCCGCCGCGATCCATATCGCATCCTGCGCGTTCGCATGGAACGGCACATAAGGAATCGCGTAAACCTCGGGATTCAACGGTATCAATCGCCACTTATTCGCGATCCCCGCGAAGGTGTAACCGATCAGCAAGCCCGCCACGGTCCCCGCAATACTCACGACCAGCCCTTGTAAGATGAATATCTTGCGCAGCTGCTGGCGGCGCGCGCCCATGGCCATCAGCACGGCGATGTCGCGCGCGCGATCCGTCACAGTCATGGTCAGCACCACCAGAATATTCAACCCAGCCACGAACGTAATCAGCCCGATGAACAATGCCGTCACCAGTTTTTCCAGACTCAGCGCGCGAAACAAAGCTCGGTTTTCGTCCATCCACGTCGAAGTCGTGAACCCCTCGCCCGCGCGCCGCAACAAATCGTCAGCGATCTTGTTCGCGTCGTCCATCTGCGTCACGCGCACTTCCAGCAAACTCACCACATCGCCTATTCCCGCCAGCGACTGCGCCGACCCCAGCGTCACGAATCCCCAATTCGCGTCGTAATCATAAAACCCAGAATCGAAAATCCCGCTCACATGGAAACGCCGTGAACGCGGAAACATCCCAAGAGGAGTCAAGCTTCCTTGCGGACTGGTCAGCGTGATGTAATCGCCGGCGGAAATGTCCAGATCGTTCGCCAGGATCCTCCCCACCAGCACCGCCGGAATCCCGTCCGCATCTTGTGCAAAATCCCCGTTGCCCGCCACGATATGATGTAGCGCTTCGCTCGCCTGGCGTTCCAACTCCGGGTCAACGCCCTTCAGCACAATGCCCCGCGCGCGTCCGCCGGATGAAAGCAGCACCGTCGCGTAAATCGCCGGCTCGATGGAGCGCACGCCTGGGGTGCCGCTTAACTTCGTCATTAATTCGCGATAGTCACGGATTCCGTTCGGGCTGATGGGCTTCAGGTTTACGTGCGCGGTGACGCTCAGCAGACGATCGCGGATCGCCTGGCGAAATCCAGTGTTCATCGAAAGCGCGATCACCAGAGTCGTGACGCCGGCCGCCACACCGATCACGGCCAGTAGCGTGACGATTCGCAGCACCGCGGGCCGGTTCGGCGAACGCAGATAGCGCAGCGCCACCAGCCATTCGAAACTCATTACGCTTTGCCGCCTAAATCGCTTCCGCCACCAGGCCCTTGCGTTGCCGCGCCGTCGGTCGAATCGCTCGCTTCCTGCGATTCCGCGCGCAACAATGGAAACAGCACCACCTCGCGGATTGCGTGCGAATCCGTCAGCAACATCACCAGACGATCGATCCCCACACCCTCGCCGGCGGTCGGCGGCAGACCGTGCGCGAGCGCGCGTATGTAATCCATGTCCACTTCTTTCGGCGCTTCTTGCCCGCCCTTTTCCACTTGCGCGCGAAAACGCCGCTCCTGATCGAACGGATCATTCAATTCCGAAAAGCCATTGGCCAATTCCATCCCCGCGACAAACAGTTCGAAGCGCTCCGTCAGTGAGGGATCATCAGGCTTTTGCTTCGAGAGAGGCGAAATCGCCGTCGGAAAATCATATATGAATGTCGGCTGCACCAAATGTGCTTCGGCGATCGCTTCAAAAAGCTCGCCCGTCAATTCGCCATCGGACAACTTCGTCAGATTGGCAACGGAATCGAGCCCGTGCGCACGCGCGTAAGCATTAAAACGCTCGGCGACCACTCGCGCCCCACCCTCCGCGCGCAAATCCGTTACAGTAGGCGACGCGCCCGCCGCGGAAGGCCAATACTTCACAATCGCTTCGCGCATCGAAAGCCGCTCGAACCGCGCGAAATCAATCGTCTGCTCGCCATATTTAATTTGCGCGCTGCCGGTCACCTTTTCCGCAAGACCGCGGAATAATTCCTCGGTCATATCCATCAATTCCAGATAATCGCTGTAAGCCTGGTAGAACTCCAGCATCGTAAATTCCGGCTGATGGATGGCGTCAATACCCTCATTTCGGAAGTTGCGGTTAAGCTCATAGACCCTGTCGATGCCACCCACCACCAGCCGCTTAAGATACAACTCCGGCGCAATGCGCAAATACAGATCCATGTCGAACGTGTTGTGGTGCGTCACGAAAGGCCGCGCGGTCGCGCCTCCCAAAATGGGATGCATCATCGGCGTTTCCACTTCCGCGTACCCGCGCGCGTCGAAAAATCGACGTATCTCCCGAATAATCTGCGCGCGCCGGATGAACACCTCGCGCGCTCCTTCGTTCACAATCAAATCCAGGTAGCGACGCCGGTAACGCTGCTCTATATCCGCGAGGCCATGCCACTTTTCAGGCAGAGGCAGCAGCGCCTTGCTCAGCAACTCGATTTTTTCTACCTTCACGCTCAGCTCGTTGGTCTTGGTACGGAAAAGGTGCCCCGAAACCCCCACGATATCGCCCAAATCCAGCAGCCTGAATAGCTTGTAAGTCTGCTCGCCCACCACATCCTGTCGTACGTATATCTGCAGACGTCCGCCGCTGCCGGCAATGTGCGCAAACGCCGCTTTTCCGTGCGGGCGCAGCGCTACGATCCGGCCTGCGGCTCGTACTTCCACGGGCTCGGCCGCCAATTCTTCCGTCGTGCGTTCGCCAAACTGATCCCCCACTTCCTTCGCCGTATGCGTCCAGGCAAATTTCCGCGGGTAAGCCGCGTGGCCCAGCCCTTCGATCTCTCGCAGATTCTTCAGGCGTTGTTGAAACTGATCCTGCGGTTCGAATTCCAACGGGCCAACTTCCTTTCGGCGGTCAGGGCCGTGCGCACAAACGATCCATGCAGAGAGCTGGGCGGCAGTATAGCGGTCGCCTTCCAGAAGCGTCAAGAAAGCGCCTCCAAAGGCGCCGTCAACCCAAAGCAGTGGTATACTGCCCGCTCAACTTGGGGGCAGCGTGTTCTCGAAGCGGAAGCCAGGCACTTCCTCCTCACGACGCAGCGTCTCGGATGATTGGATCGCGTGGTTGCCGCGAGACAAGGTCCAAATATTCGACGCTGTAGTCCGTCGCTGGGAGACTTTCTACGCGATGACGAGCGTCTCGCTCGATGACGCCTTCTCGCTGCGCGCCCGAGGGGAACTGGTTCGCGCCCGCCAACAAGTTTCCATGTCCTCCGATTTGCTGTCTCGCCTGGCAGCATCGTTAATCGTAGCCTGCGGCGTCCTCTCCGACCGCGGCCGCCACATCAGTAACGTTCCCAACGTCGCCCCGTTGAATACGGAGAACTTCCGCGGTGAGACTGCGCAGACGGCGGCCTCCTGGAACGAATTCCTGCACCGCGTACTTTTTGCCAGCCGCTCCCGCTATTTCCAAAAACTGCGAATTTTGTCGGAAACGCTACAGAACCTCACGCGTGAATATACCGAAGCCGCCGACGAGATTGCCGCTGGGGTCTCCATTCAACCGGGCGACAGCTGGGATAAGCTGGAGTGCCTTCACTACGATTTCACCACGTGCCTGCGGGAAGCTGAGATTCTGGTGAAGTCGTTCCTCCGCGCCCTTCCCGGGGAGCAGGTCGCAGCCTTCGCCTCCGAACTCGACGCCGCGCCAGCCCCAGAACGGCGGCCCGCGATCGCTGCCCGAACGCGCGTTAGTCGCGCATCGGCTTGAACTCCTTCCAATAATTGTAGAATCCCTTAACCCACCGCTTGCCAATACGCTCGGACATCGTCTAACGTGCATGTTCCCCGGGGTTCTTCCGGTTGGCAAAGCCTGCGCACACTGCGGCAGGTTTGTGCTTCGAGGCTGGACGTTCGGTTCGAATCCGGCCAAAATGATCGAGTGTTGTTGCGAAACCGGGTCTGCGGGGTGTTTTCGCCTTTCGCCCTTCGCGACGAAACGCGCTGCGCCATACAATGGCGAATTCGCTGCGCGTATAGGACTACAAGTACAACTCAGGAAGCGGGTGCTGCATCGCAACTAGGGATGCGCCCCGACGGGTAGCGTGGCCCGAACGAGACGAATCGATACCGGGGAATTGCCGGAGGCAGAGGCCATCCGCCTCGCCCAACAGGGCGACGCGGCTGCTTTTGAACGCCTCTACCGCCTGCATAACCGGCGAGTATATTCGCTCTGCTTGCGCATGGTGGGTAATACCGCCGAGGCGGAAGACCTGACGCAGGAAGCGTTCCTCCAGCTTTTCCGGAAGATCGCTACCTTCCGCGGTGAGTCGGCGTTTTCGACCTGGCTGCATCGCCTTGCCGTCAACGTCGTGCTCATGAAGCTGCGGAAGAAGTCCGGCAACGAAAGCTCGCTCGAGGAGCTTACCGAGCCGGATGAAGATTCCGGCGGACCGCGGCGCGATTTCGGCGGACCGGATTTGCGGCTCAGCGGCTCGATTGACCGGGTCAACCTGCAGCGCGCGGTGGAGCAGCTGCCGCCCGGTTACAAGTCGGTGTTCGTGCTGCACGATGTGCAGGGCTACGAGCACAACGAGATTGCGGAAATCATGGCTTGCTCGATCGGCAACTCGAAATCTCAATTGCACAAGGCTCGCATGCGCCTTCGCGAACTGCTTCACGAAGCGCTGCGCGCCCAGGCCCGTGAAGATCGCAAGGCCGCCAGCGCAGAGACCGGCGGCAAGGACTGAACCATGGCCACGATCACATGCAGGGATTTTCTGGCTTACCTGGAACCCTGGATGGAAGGCGAACGCCCGCCGGACGCACAAGCGCACGTCCGCACTTGTTCGCATTGCTCGGGCGTCATCAAGGATTTGGAAGCGATCCACACCGAAGCTGGAAGCTGGAACGCTTCCGAGCAAGACGCTCCGGAGCGTGTATGGACTGCGCTGCGCGCACAACTCGAGCAAGAAGGCCTGATTCACGACACAATCCCTGCAGGTGAAGGTCGCACGCGAGCCGCAGCGCCCAGCGCCGGATGGTTCGCCGGTCTATTTCCGCGGCTGCCGCGTCCCGTGCTGGCAGGCGCGTATCTCGCGGCGCTCGTCGCCGTCGCTTTCGCGCTCAGCGGTCCCGTCAACAAGCGCGTAAACGAAGCCCGCTGGCTGAAGGGCACGCAAATCTCGACCTCGCCGCTTAGCGCCCAGCTCAATTTCGCCGAACAAAATTCGAATTCTTACGTCAGCCGTTCCAGTCCCGTCGTGGCCGCTTCCTTGCATCAGAACCTGGCTATCGTTGACAACTACATCGCTTTGTGTGAAAAAAGTGTCAGCGAAGATCCCCAGAACGAAGTGGCGCGTGATTATCTCTACGAAGCGTATCAGCAGAAAGCGGATCTGTTGACGCAAATGACTGAACGCGGAGAAAACGTCCAATGAGCTCCTCTCACTTTGTTCCGGTGCAGTGGCTTCCGAAAACGAATTGGAAGACCGCAGGACTGCTCGTTCCCAGCCTGCTACTTTGCAGCGCTGTCTCCGCCGGGCCGAAACGTCAGGAGCAGCATTTCAAAGTCGCTGCTCATCCGGTCATCACCATCCACAATCCCAACGGCCTCATTACGGTGAAGGCCTGGACAAAATCCGAAGTAATGGTCATTTCCACTCCGGCGAGCGATCGTATCGAAGTGGACGCAGAACAAATGGGCAACCGGGTGGACGTATCCACGCGCGAGCTTTCCGATTCCGTCGCGCCCGATGACATGCGCGCCGATTTTCAGATCAACGTCCCGGAAGACGCTGAACTGCAAATTCACAATGACGCCGGGAGCGTAAGCGTCGCCAACGTCCTCGGCGACATGAACGTGGAAACCGTCGCAGCCGGCGTGGACCTGGAGGACGCCGCAGGCTACCTCAGCGTCAAGACCGTGGGCGGCTCGTTCACATGCATTCGTTGCACCGGCCGCATCGAAGCCTCCTCCATCAGCGGCAATTTCCGCCTGCTCGATCTGCGCAGCTATCACGTCTGGGCGCAAACCTCTTCCGGCAATATTCTTTTTAACGGTGAGTTTCTGCCCAACGGCACATATTCCCTGAAGAATTACAGCGGCGTAATCGAACTCCGCTTCTCGCCCGGAGATTCCTTCGACCTCAGCGCCACCTCGCTCAAAGGCAAAGTGAACAACGAAGCGAAATTGACGCCCTCGCCCCACCAGCGCCATTTCATGCCGCGCTGGGGCAACGCGCTCTTCGGTACTTTCAACGAAGGCCGCGCCAAGATTGAGATGACCTCCTTCGATGGTACAATCAACATTCTAAAACGTGACTGATTGTTCCGTTCGCCACACAAATTACACCAATGACCGCTGAGCCCCGCGCGCGCTCGCTCGTCTGCCTGATCGGCTTCATGGGCAGCGGCAAGTCCACCGTCGCGCGCCTGCTGGGCCGCCAGATCGGCTGGCAGCATGTGGACCTTGATAAACGCATCGTCGAAGCCACGCAGCAGACCATTCCCGAAATATTCGCCAAGCTCGGTGAGCCGGAATTCCGCAAAATCGAGCACGAACTACTCCAGCGCATTTTCGGCGAAGCTGCCGAGCAGCAGAAACCTCGCATCGTCTCCCTCGGCGGAGGCACCACCGCGCAGCCGCAGAATCTGGCACTTTTGCGCCAGGCAGGCGCCGTGCTGGTGTGGCTGCGATGTCCCGTCGAGGAATTGCTCAGACGCATCGCCCATATTCAAGACCGTCCGCTTTTCCGTGACGAAGCAAGTTTTCGCACTCTGTACCAGGAACGCTTGCCTTCCTACGAGATTGCGGATTACCGTGTGGAGTCGAATCTCGAGCCTCTGCGCGTCGTCGAACAAATCGTCGCGCTGGGAATTTTCCCGAAGGTGACCGCATGAACGAAAAATCCGCAGGCAGCCGGATGAAGGCATCTTCGCGTGGGTTCGGCGCGCGCGTCGCGCCGGTCAAGGCATCAGTCATAACGCTTGCCGTAACGATTGCAATCATCGGCGTGGGGCTTCTCGCACCGCATTCGTCATCCGAAGCCGGCGTGCTGGCGCCGCGAGCGCACGCGCTGATCGCCCCGCTCGTCGCCGATAAGGGCACGTTCAAAATCCTCGTCAGCGGCCAGCAAATCGGCAAAGAAGAATTCACCATCGCGCCGAATGGCAGCGACTGGTCAGCTCACGGCAGCACTGAACTGCAGTCGCCCCAGGGCAACACGCACGTCACCGGAACCCTTGTGGTGCACGCCGACGGAGTGCCGGTGCGTTACGATTGGTCCACGCAGGGCGCCAAAAAAGCATCCGCTGCGATCGGCTTCACCGGCGTCACCGCAACGGTTGAACTTCATCTCGAAGGCGCCAAGCCCTTCACCCAGCAATTCACTTTCACCGCTCCGCTCGTCGTCGTGCTCGATGACAATCTCTATTACCAGTACACATTTTTAGCCCGCCTCTACGATTGGGACAAAAAAGGCGAGCAAAGTTTCGCCGTCCTCGTTCCGCAGGAGATGACTCCGGGCACCGTGACGGTCGACTCCATGGGCGAGCAGGTCGTGAACGGCCAAAAAGTCCAGGAACTGCGCGTAAGAACTGAAGACAACGAGATCGATCTCTTCCTCGACGGCCCCAAACTCGTGCGTCTGGTAGCCCCCGCCGCCAACGCCGAAATCATCCGCGAATAATCCACGCCTCTGCGCGTTTATCAGGGCTTTGCATTCCTTATGTATATTTGTGTACTTTCAAGCCATAGCTTTTGCGCGGTTAGCCACTTCACCCGTGGGCGCAAGGCAACCAATGAGTTTTGATCTTGGCGTCTGGTTTCCAGACAAGCGAATCACGAACGACGAAGCGGGAAAATTGTACCTACGCCTCTGTGACGGCGATACCAGCGGCGTCGTACCGAATCCCGCAGTCGATGAGTTTTACGCGGAGCTAACTGCCAAGCATCCTGAAATCGACACGATTCCGCTCGACAAAATCGACGATCATGACCACTGCCCGTGGAGTTGCAAACTCGACCGTTCACCCGCTCACGTGATCGTGTGTTGCGTGTGGCCCAAGGCAACGGACATAGGCCGGTTGCTTGAGAATTTGGCGCGCAAACACGGCCTCGCACTCTACGACCCGCAGTCCGACCTGGTCACTTACCCCGACGGTTCAACAGGCACCTCGAAAAGCAGTCATGGTGCGCTATGGGTTTTGGGTTCATTCGCGCTGCTCTTCGCCGCGATATTCCTCTACGTGGCACAGACCGCACCGGCGGCATCCCCAATGGCGTTCTACGTCTTCGCCGGATTATGCGTGCTGATGGCCGTTGCTTGTTTTCGGCAGGCGCGTAAGTAGCGTCATTTCGGAAACAGAGGACTGGCGGGCGAAAATCCCGATAAGGCGGCGAATCAAAAGCTCATCCGCCGCCTGAAGAGAATTCAACAACTGAAGGGATTTTTCTCGATCGTACTCGATGCTGCGGACTCAGCTTCTAAAGCTCCGCGCGCCGCACCACGTGGCTCGATTCACTCGGTTGCGGCCTTTCAATCCCCACCGTCACACCCATCTCGGCGGACTTGCGGATAATTCCCAGAGCCACAGTTTTCTGGTCGCTCTTCCCCCGCAATTCCGCGCGCAGGTCAGCCAGAGTGCGAACCGGCTTGCCGTCCACTTTCACGATTACGTCGCCGGCCTTCAATCCCGCCTTGTCCGCCGCCGTTCCCGAACGCACCTCGCGGATCAGAATCCCCGACCCATCCGGCACGCCGAAATAAGTTCCCAGCTGGCCGGAGAGATCTTCCGCGTTAATCCCCAGCGAAGGCATGCGCGCATCCACCGGCGGAATCGCCAGCGTGAAATCCTGATTAGGCATCGAGAACGAAAACGCGTTGTCAAAATCGCGCATCTTTCCCTTCAGCCGCTTCTCGAAAAACGCGCTGCGCTCGCCCAATTCCACCGAAATGTCTTGCGTGGCTCCGTTGCGCGAAATCACCAAGGCCACTGGCCGCCCCGTCGGCGTTTCACGCACCAGGCGCCGGAACTGCACCGTGCCTTCCACCACTTGCCCGTCGTACTGCGTGATAACATCATTTTCTTTCAGCCCGACCTTCGCCGCCGGACCATCCGGCTCCACGTCCATCACCACCACGCCGCGTTCCGCCGTCAGTTTCAGCTCCTTCGCCTTTTCCGCGGTCACTTCGCCAATTTCCACGCCCAGCCAGCCGCCGCCATCCTCATCGCTGCTAACGAAGACGCCCGACCCCTGCACTTCCAGGCTCTTTTCCTGCGCCAAGTCCGCCAGTTCCGCCGCGCGCGTCGCCAATTCGCTGGCGCTCGCATCGAATTGACTTTGGTTCATGCGCAGCTGGGCCGAGAGATTCTGCAACCTTTGCATCTCGGGGGAACTCATCTCCACCTCCTGCCGCACTCGCTGCTTCAGATTGGCGAGGTTTTCCCGCAAATCCTGCCGCACCGCACGCTCAATTTCTGCGCTATCTATACTACGCACGGCCTGGTCGATTTGTTCCAGAGGAACTTCCGGGGAAACGTCGCGATGCAAGCATCGCTCTTGGTCAGGCGAAGCGGACGTAACGGGCGTTGCGGAAGTAGAAGCGGAAGCAGCAACCGAGGTAGGTGTGTTCGTGGTTTGCTGCGGCGCGTGCTCCGCGGTCCGGCCCGGCAAAGCTGCCGGCGTCATCCCCATCGCCACCAGCAACAAGCCCCAGCCGACAAGGTTCGAGCATTGAAAGTGCTTCATGCCATTCGTCCTCTCTGTGGGTGAATTCGCCCCGTCAGACGCCCGGCCGTTGCACCACCAGGCGTATGCCGCCGTTGATCGTACGAACCGAAATTTGGCCGCCACCGGTTCCCAGCTTGGCGCGGAAAGCGCGCGCCGCCGGCACACTAGCAGCGGCAGTGAGCGGCAATTCCGAGTAGATATCGCCGTTCATCGCCAGCGCTTTCAAATCGGCCCGCGCGCCTTCCGGAAGTCCCAGCACCACCGAGCCGTTCACGGTTTCCAGATTCATGGGGCCGCCGGACATCAAATAGCGCAGTTCCAATCGCAGGTTCCCGTTCGTCGTTTTCTCGCTGAAGCGCCCGGAGCTGTCGAAAACTTCCACGTTGCCGTTCACCGAACGCAATTCCCCGCCGCCTTCGACCCCGCGCACGGTCACGCTGCCGTTCACCGTCTCGATGCTGCCCAGCAGCACGCGATACGGCACGTGTACGTGATATTCCACCGCCACTTCCGCGCCCTCGCCTTGCGGGTAGCGCGTGTGCACCGCAACTTGTCCGGGATGGCTGTCGTCCACTTCTATCTTCACCTGCGACAGGTCGCGCGAATCGCTGCGCGTCGCGGTCTTCACCGCGCTCACTTCCACCTCGTCGCGGCTCCAACCCTCCACCTGCACCGATCCGTTCACGTTCTCCAGCGCGAAGCTCCCGCCCGCGGCCAGAGGGTAGATTTGATGGAAGTTTTCGTCCGCCGCGAGCGCGGGAAATACCAGCGCGGCAATCCCCGCCAGGAGCAACAGCCCCCGAAGTATGGTTCTTGCAGTGCGTATTCGGCCGTCACAGGATTTACTGCCGGAAGTTTTACCTTCATTCTGCGTTTGCACGGTACGCCCCCTTCAAGTGAAACACCCTCGTTCACTAGAACCCTGGGCCGCTTCTAGTCGGCCGGATTCTGGTCGCCGCCGTCACGCGCCATCGTTTCTCTCAACGAAGCGAAGCGCCGCGCTTCCCGCCTACGGCGAATTCTCGATCATCTGCTGCGACTGCTGCTGCAGCATGCGCAACTGCAATTGCAGTTTTTGCTGCAATTGCTCCATCTGCTGCTTGTAGAGCTGAACCTGTTTGTTAGCGTCGCTCACCATCACGTGAATATTGCCCGCCACCGTGCGCAGACGGATCACTTCGCCGCCACCGTTCAACGCGCCCTCGGTGCGGATCCACTCATCTCCGTTGGTCGCAGCTCCCCGGCTGATTTTCACCGGAAACGCCGGATCGAAAATCACGTGATGCTCTTCGCCGGATTGCACCTGCGCGTCAATCGTCACGGGCAGTTGCCGCGGAATATAAACGACGATGTCGCCTTCGCCCGATTGCAATTCGCATTGCCCCGGCACTTTTCCCGGCGTCACGAACCAGGCCGTGATTGCACCTGCTCCCGTAGACGCTTTCACCGCGCTGTCCACTTCCGTCAAATAAATGCTCCCGCCGCTGGTTTCCAGATTCGTCGGCCCCGAAACCCGCACCACGCGAATCCCTCCGCCGCCCGTTTTCGCCTGCACCAAGCCCGCGGTCTCACCCACTTCAATTTGTCCACCGTTGGTTTCCGCCACCAGTTCGCTGCCCGAATGTTCCACAGATACATTTCCCCCACCCGTGGAAACATGCGCCACGCCGTCTACCGAAGCCACGCGGATATGCCCGCCGTCGGTATGCAGAATCGCGTTGCCGGCAATCGCGCCAGTGGTGATGTGTCCGCCGCCGGTGCTTGCTGCCAGCGCGCCCGCCACATTTTTCACCGTGATATGCCCGCCATCAGTTGAAAGGTGCGCCGCGCCTCCCACGTTCGCCATCACGATATTTCCGCCCGAAGTCGCCAGCGTTGCCGAGCCGATCAAGTCTTCGGCCTCGATGTTCCCTCCGCCCGTCGAAACATCCAGATTGAAATTCCGCGGAACGTTGACTTCCACCGTCACCCACAAACGCCCGCTGGCATGGCGACCCAAGCTTTGCCCGCGAACGTACACACCCTCGGCCGTCGTATTAGCCGTCACGATGAAATTTTTAAGGAGTTGCTTCGCGTCTTTTTGCGTGGCGTCCGCTTCGAGGTGAACTTGATAATCAATCTTCCGGGAATTTTGTGTCCTGACGATGACGTTGCCCAGATCGGTGACCAGGTGCAGCCGCTGCCCGTCACGCGCCGCAACGCTACCCGTCAAGTCCGCGCTGACCCGCGGCCCGTGATTCTGCCGCTCGGTCCTCGCCTTGTCCGGGCCATCCGCCGAAGCCGAAGCGGGAATCAGAAACGTAATCGCGAGCAAAGAGCAGCCAATGCCTGCCGCCAAACTTCCACCAGGCACACCAATCCGTGCCGCGATCTTCTGCCGCATTCGCGGGATGTACAGCGCTTTCATCATGTTTAGAATTTTTGCCGCGGGCCCAGATCGCGAATCACTTCCGCGCTCTGCAACCGGATGTAAGTGCTGGGGTCTTTGGCCATCCGTTCACGCAGTACCGCGAGCAGATGATCGTCGGCGTCCACCTGGCCCTTGGCGGCCATGTCGCGCAGCGCGTTGATCGCTTCCACGCGGACGCCGGGGTTCTGATCGTCCACCAGTGCATCCAGAAGAGTCTGTCGAATGATGTCCTGCGGCTCGGCGCCATTCAAAGCTTCCAGCGCCTTCAACCGCACCGCCGCATTGTGATCGGTGTGTACTGCCTGGCAAAGCGCCGAGCGCACATCCGGGTCGTTGTTCCGCAGGCGCAGCAAATCCACTGCATCCAGCCGCACGTCCGGATCGAAGCGCTGATTGTTGTGCAGGATGTACATCAGAGCTTGTTTGACATCGTCGTCATTCACCGTGCCGCGCAAGGTGTAAGGCTGCCGCGCGTTCAGTTGCAGTTGCACTTGCGGCGGCTGATTGTCTTCGGCGGGGAATACGTTGATGCCTGCGACGCTTGCAGTGCGCATGTCGAGAGAGCTAAATCCTGCGGAAGGAGAGCTTGCAGAAGCCGGGTCCGCGCTCACAACGCCCGGAACCACCCCAGTCGGATTATTCGTCGCGCTCTTAGAATTCGCATCAGGCTTGGCGGCCGGAGTCCGCAACAAACGCGGCCCCAGCATTCCCACCGAAAATCCAATCAGCACCAGCAGCGCCGCGCTCCACGCGGGCTGCGGTGAAATCCAACTCGACGGCAACAGCGCGCCAATCGTCCGGCGCAGCCAGCTCCGCTCTTCCTGCTGGTCCAAACTATCTTCCAATCCCGCCCGGCAACTCGCCAGCAGCGCCGCATCCGGCTCCGTGTGCCGCGAAGCCAGCAGCGCCAGCATTTCCTGCTCTTGCGCCAAAGCCAGATTGCATCCGGAGCAATGCTGCAGATGATCGTTCAAATCCGCGACTTCCGAAGCATCCAGTTCCCCGGCCGCAAAAAGCATCAGCCGCGGCTCAAATTCCTCGCACGCCGGGCCCTTCGTCCCTTCCATTCCTGCTTCCCGCATTCTCTCCGACCTCGCTGATGACTGCGTCTAACGCATGCCTTCCAGGCTCGCGCGTAATTTTCGCGTCGCCCGGAATAGCGAATTCTTTACTGTCTCTTCAGACGTGCCCAGCATGTCCCCGATAGCACGCAATTTCAACCCCTGATAGTGTTTCATCTCGAAGACCATGCGCTCGCGTGGCGAAAGCCTATTCAACGCGCTGGCGATCTGCTCACCCAATTCCTGCCCCAGCAAATTTCGCTCCGGGTTCGCGCCGGCGCGCTGTTCCGGCTGGCGATCGAAGAAATCTCGTGTGCCCCCTTCGGCGTCTTCCGGCACCGGCGCCTGATCTTCGCGGCGGCTGGTGCGCCGGCGCAAATGATCCAGCGCCACGTTCGTCACGATCCGGTAAAGCCAGGTATAAAAACTGCACTCAAACCTGAAACGGTGCAGGTTCTTGTAAACGCGCAGAAAGCTTTCCTGATAAATGTCGCGCGCATCTTCAGGACGATGCACCAGGTTCATGGCCAACCGCAAAACCTCGCGATCGAAGCGCCGTACCAATGCCTCAAACGCCAGACGGTCTCCAGCCTGCGCTTTGCGGACGAGCGCCTGCTCTTCCGCAACCTTCGCCGCCGCTGCCTGGCGCGCCTCGATGTCGAGTGCGACGCTCATCCCCATGGTGTTGATTGCCTGCCTGGTAACGTCCGGGCCCGCGCCACCGGTACCCGAAGCGTGCATCCCGCCAGTCCCAGTATCAGCTCTTCCTACCGGTACCGTAAAGATAGACGGCGGCTGTGGCCGTTGGTGAGCATCGGCGGACGTCGTTTTCCCACTATCGGACAGCTGCCCCAAGGTACACCTTCTCGCTGAGATGCGCTCCTAGTCTAAAACGTTGCAAGAGAGCGGTTTACACATGACGGGCGCTCGCCCTCGCAGCGCTTCCCTCAACTCATATCTCAACATTTCCACAGACTGCACGGGGCTCGCCACTTTACCGAGTTCACAGCCCCGAACTCAAACGGGCTTCGGTCCCCAACTCTTAATCCGCTTCTACTCGCTAGGTGAGTTCGATGTTTTTCCCTCTCTTTTTTGTGGATTAAACGCTACGCCTTCCGGTACGACACGCAACCGAACCTGCGCAACCGCAACCGATGGTATAAAAGTGGTGCGACCGCTAGCGCAGAGCCAGCACACGCTCCGATGCCAGTCTCTCTCACCAACTCGGTCAAATATCTCCACGGCGTAGGCCCCCAACGCGCCACCACACTTGAAGCGCGCGGCATCTTCACTGTCGGCGATCTCCTCGGCTACCTTCCCTTCCGCTACGAAGACCGTCTCCGCTTCACCCCCATCGCCGAAATAGTCCCCGGCCAGGTGCAAACAATTTTCGCCGAAGTTACAGGCGGCGGAGGAACCACGGTCCGCTTCCAACGCAGCCGCCGGTCAATTTTCCACGTGGCCGTGCGCGATGCCTCCGGCACGGTCTACGTGCGCTTCTTCCACGGCGGCTATCTCGAAGGAAAGTTGAAGGACGGCCAAAAGCTGGTGCTGCACGGAAAAGTGGACGAAGATCGCTACCGTCCCGGTCGCCTGGAAATGGTCAATCCGCAAATGGAATTGGTCGGCGCCACCGAAGGCGGCGCGGCGGATTCCACCGAAGTCGGCCGCATCGTCCCGATATACGAAGCTATCGGCGCCATCAGCTCGCGCATGCTGCGCCGCATCATTTATAGCGTCCTGGCCAATTTCGACGGCAATATTCCCGAACCGCTCCCTCCGCAAATTCTGGAACGCTATCGCTTTCCCGCCCGCCGCGAAGCCTTGCTCTACGCGCATTTCCCTCCTCAGGACCAAAGCGTCGAGCTGCTCAACAACTACCGCAGCCCAGCGCAAATCCGCCTGATCTTCGAGGAATTTTTCTACTATCAGCTCGCCCTCGCCCTCCGCCGCCTGAGCGACCATTCGCGCCGCGGCATCGCCATGCGCGTGCGCGAAGAGAGAGTTCGCGCAGCAGTAAAACGCATTCTGCCCTTCAAACCCACCACGGCACAAAAACGCGTGCTCGCCGAAATTGCCGCCGATCTCGAAAAGCCGTTCCCCATGAACCGCCTGCTCGAAGGCGACGTTGGCAGCGGCAAAACTATCGTCGCATTCGAAGCCGCCACCATCGTCATCGAGAACGGCTATCAAGTGGCCCTGATGGCCCCCACTGAAATTCTCGCCGCGCAACATTATCTTTCCGCGCGCCGCATTTTTCAGGCCGCTGGCTACGGCGTGGAATTGATCATCAGTGGCCGCAAACGCTCCACCAAAGACGAAGCCCTCGCGCGTGTCGAAAGCGGCGACGCGCAGATCGTAGTCGGCACGCACGCGCTGATCGAAAATCCCGTCGCCTTCAAAAAACTCGGCCTCGTCATCGTGGACGAGCAGCACCGCTTCGGCGTCCTGCAGCGTAAACGCCTCATAGACAAAGGCGTCTCGCCGCATGTGCTCGTAATGACCGCCACGCCCATCCCGCGCACCCTCGCGCTCACTCTCTACGGCGACCTGGAAATTTCGGTGATTGACGAAATGCCGCCCGGACGCACGCCCATCGAAACCCTCTGGAAGGAAGAAAGTCAGCTTCTGGCTGTCTGGGAAGCTGTCCGCCGCGAAATCGCCGCCGGGCGGCAAGCCTATGTCGTCTATCCGGTAATTGAAGAATCGAAACAGGAACTGAAAGCCGCCACCGCCGAATACGAGCGCCTTGCGAAACACGTTTTCCCTCAATTGCGCATCGGCCTGCTGCACGGCCGCCTGAAAAACGACGAAAAAGATTCGGTAATGGAGCAATTCCGCCGCAACGAAATCCAAATCCTCGTCGCTACCACGGTTATCGAAGTCGGCGTGGATGTGCCCAACGCCACGTTGATGGTCATCGAGCACGCCGACCGCTTCGGCCTCGCCCAACTCCACCAGCTGCGCGGCCGCATCGGGCGCGGCAGCGAAAAATCGCGCTGCATCCTCGTCGCGCGCAAAAATATTACCGGCGAAGCCCGCGCCCGCATCGAAACCATGGTGGCCACTTCCAACGGTTTCGAAATCGCCGAGCAGGACCTGAAGCAGCGCGGCCCCGGCGAATTTTTCGGCACGCGCCAGCACGGCGACGCCGCCTTTTCGGCTGCCCAGCCGCTGCGCGACCACGAAATCCTGGAGCTAGCGCGTCGCGAAGCCTTCGCCCTGGCAGAAAGTCCCGAGCGCGCCGCCGAAATCATCAAGCGCCTGGAATCCGTAAGCCCCAGCTGGCGCCAACGCTATCAGTTGGCTTCCGTAGGATAGTGTGGAACTGAAACCATGCGCGTAATCGCCGGAAAATATCGCAGCCGCCTTCTGAAAGGCCCCGGAGCGCAACGCCTCCGCCCGACCAGCGATCGCCTGCGCGAAACCCTCTTCAACGTCCTAGGACCCTCGACAGAAGATTCCCTCTTCATCGACCTCTTCGCCGGAACCGGAGCCGTAGGCATCGAAGCGATCAGCCGCGGCGCGCGCGAAACAATTTTCGTCGAATCGAACGCCAAAGCCGCGCGTTTGATCCGCGAAAATCTCAACACTCTGGAAATTCGCGCAGGTGCCGAATTGATCGAAGCCCCCGCCCTCCGCGGCTTGGAAAGAATGGCCATCCGCCATTTGCTCGCCGATTTCATCTTTCTCGATCCGCCGTACGAAAAAACCGCGGAATACCTCGAAGTCCTCGAATTCCTCGACACCTCGCACCTGATCGCGCCGCGCGGTATCGTCATCGTTGAACACTACTGGAAAACCGAGCTGCCGGAATTCCTCACGCGCCTGGAATGCTCCCGCCAGATCGAACAGGGCGACGCCATTCTTTCTTTCTACACCCTGGCAGCCGCAGCATAGCCCGCCTGCATCCAACCCCACGGGCCACTTCTTGGTCGATTCCTGTATAATCGCCCGGCTTATGCAACCTGTGATGCAGCGATATCCGGAAACTCCACCACCGAGCGAGCCAACCGTGCGACCCGACGCGCCCGAGGAAATTCTCGCGCCCGACGTTGAACTGCCGTCGCACTCGCGGCTGCCCCGCCTCGATCTCGGCGTGGACTGGGGCTCGCCCTGGCGTGACTTCCGCACGAGCGTGCACGATTTTTTTCGCGGCCCGCGCGCGCCACAAGCCTCCCAGCTGCCCGCCGACTCGGACCTGCGCGTCGAATGGATCGAAGGAAAAATTCCCGGCCGTGCGTTCACCGCTTCCGCGCTATGGCACATTGCGATTGTCGGACTGCTGCTACTGCCGATCTGGCATTTTCTCGCGAGCGATCCGCCAAATCTCGCGCCGGTGCGCATCGAACTCACGTGGACGAACCCTTCGGAAGACTTGCCGCCCGTTTCGCTGCCCGGCCGCGATCGCAAACCCAGCCCCAAAGGCGATCCCGCGAAACCGCTGCTGCAGAAAGGCGCGGACGCATTTCATCCGCGGCAGACAATCCTCTCGCAGCCCGCTGTCGTCACGCACCCGCGGCAAACATTAATCCAGCCCGACGCGCCGCCAACTCCGCCAAAGATCGAAGTCCCGCTTCCAAATATCGTCGAATGGGCCGCTCCCAAAATGCCCGCGAAGCCTCAGCTGCGCGTCGCATCCACGGCCGCCGCGCCGCAAGTGCAACATCACGCCGTCAACGACCTCGCCGCGCCCGAACTCGTGAACCAGGAAAAAACGCCGGGCCCTCTGGACATTGCCGCTTCGCCGACCATCAATCAGCAACCGCGTATGCCGGTTGAACCGATGTCAAGAGCAGTAGCCGCCAGGCGCGCCGCGCAAGCCGAAACCGGCGCAGCGCCCGAAATCGGCGCAGCAAATTCAGCCGGCGACGACAGCCTGCATCGCGTGATCGCGCTTTCCGCCGCGCCTGCTCCTCCCGCTCCGGAAGTAAGCGTGCCGCAAGGAAATCTCGCCGCGCGCATCGCGATTTCTCCGGAAGGAAAACAACCGGGCGCGCCCGGCGGCGCTGAAAATGGTTCGGCAGGAAACGGTGGCGCAGGCGGCGGCTCTACCAGTACCGGCGGCCGCGGTACCAACGCAAACGCGGGCACCGGCTTAGGTCCTGCGGGAGTAAGCATCAGCGGCGGCGCAGCGCACGCCGGCAACGGTGGACTCGCCCCCCACGCCACCACAAAATTAAATTTGAAACCGATGCCCGCGCTCGATGCGCCGCCATCAGCCCATCACGGCCCGGCAGTAATCGGCGCGATCGATCCCAAGCTTCCGCCCGAAATCATTCTCTCCGGCAAGGAAATCTACACGCTGCACATCGACATGCCCAATCTCACGAGCGTGACCGGCAATTGGGTGATGAACTTCGCGCAACTAGACGAAGGCAATCCGCCGTACAGTAAGCCCACAGGCAAGCTGTCCGGCCCGTCCCTCATCAGCAAAGTGGACCCGAAATATCCGCAGACCCAAATCAAAGAACATGTGGACGGCGAAGTTGTCCTCTACGCCATCATCCGCAAAGACGGCTCGGTAGATAGCATCCAGCTGGTCCACGGAATCGATCCGCAGCTGGACAAAAATTCCATGGAAGCTCTCGCCCGCTGGGTTTTCCGCCCCGCCACTCGCGAAGGCCAGCCAGTAGAACTAGAAGCGGTCGTTCACATCCCCTTCCAGTTCCGCCGTCCCGAATAACACGGAATTTACTGCGCCGCCCCAGCTGGCCGCGCCTGCTTTTCGCTCGCAGCCTTGTCCTCAAGCAATTTAACCAACGCATACAAAGCGAAATTACTCGGGGTCGCCACTCCCAATTCAGCCCCGCGCCGCACAATATAACCATTCAGCGATTCAATCTCCGTCCGTTTCCCCCGCTCCAAATCCTGCGCCGTCGAGGAAAACGCATCGCCAAACTTCGCCAGATTTTCAAGCCACTTTTCCGTGAAGTCCGCCCCGGGCATACTCACGCCCGCCGCTCGTCCTACCGCGATGCTTTCCTCCACGACCCGGCTCATCAGCTCACGCGACTCGTCATAACGCGCAATTTCCCCGTAACTAGCTTGCGCAATCGCAGACACCGCGTTCGCCCCGCAATTCGTAATGAATTTCAGCCACATATCCGCCAAAATGTCGGCCGAAATCCGGCACGGCACATTCGCGGAGGCAAACAGTGCAGCAATTTGCTCCGCCCGCGGCGGCTGCAGTTCCGCGCTGGCGCTCCGCCCCGCGAATTCACCCACGATCAATTCCCCGCGTCCGCTATGTTTCACGTGCCCCGGCTCAGGCATAGCCGCCGCGACGTAGACCACCGCCGGCAGGGCATCAATCCCCGACGCCGCGCGAATCCGCTCCACATTGTCCACGCCGTTCTGCAGGCTCACTACAATTGCATCCGCGGCAAGATACGGCGCAATCGCGCGCGCTGTTTCTTCGTCGTCCTGTCCCTTCACGCAGAAAAGCACCACGTGCGCATCACGCAGCGCGGACGGATCGGTCGAAGCCTCCACCGCCACCCGCTCCTGAAACGTCACCGTATCCAGCAAAAGTTTGTTGCGGCGCACCGCTTCCACATAGGACGGCCTCGCAATCATCATCACCGGCACGCCCGCCCACGCCAGCATCCCGCCAAAATAAGACCCCACCGCCCCCGCGCCCATCACCGCCACGCGCTTCTTCGCGGGAACCGAATTTGTTTCTGCAGGCGTCGGCATGAGTTCCTCCCGCGCGTCGCGAAATACTCGGATGTTTACTACGACAGCGGTATAGGCGCTACGTCAGCAGAATCAGATGCGTGGCAAGTTCACTTCGTCGCAAAATCAAAAATGTTCGCGCAAGTCCCGAAAACTCGTGAGTATCAGCAACTTCCCCGTGCCACTTTCCAGCTCCGCATGTTCCAAATGCCATGTATCCGTGTGCGGAATAAAAACCGCATTCAACCCCGTCTGCAATGCCGGATTGATGTCGCTGCGCGGGCTATTCCCCACCATCCACCCGTGCGTTTTCACGATCTTGAATTGCTCCACCATACGCGCGTACACGCCCGCGTCTTTTTCCAGCACAATTTCAATGGCATCGAAATAGGGCTGCAATCCGGAGCGCTCGACTTTCGCCGCCTGCTCGGCAGGCTCGCCCTTGGTCAATAAAATCAACCGGTGATGCTTCGCCAGATAGGCCAGCGTCTCCGGCACTCCATCCATAATGTGCGGCGGAGTGGCTTCCAACTCGATAGCCATCCGCGCAATTTCCTGCATCAACTCGCGCCGCGCCGCATTGCCCGCCAGCTTCATGTAAGTTTCTTCGAGAGACCGGCGAAAGCTGCGCACGCCGTACCCGTGCTGCCGGATATTTCGCTTCTCGGTTTCGTTCAGGATGTGCCGGATATATTCGCGCGTGTAACCCAGATGCTCCAGCTGCGTTACAAAATGCTCGATGGTCTTCTCAAAGAAGATGTTGTTTTCCCACAGCGTATCGTCCGCATCAATCAGTAAAGTATGTCGTGCCATCCGAAAGTACGCGCTCCTGCCCTCTGAGCCTGTGTCGGAACCAATGCTTTTCGTCAGGGCACGCCTTTAACCGTGCCACAAACCGCCCGCATTCAAAACGGCTTTAGCCGCCGAGGGCGCAATCTCTCACGACGCCGAAAATTTCCGCGCGCCCACTGCCAACCGCCCTAGAATCTCCCCCGCCAATTTTTGCGCCTCGCCAAATCGCGCTAAATAATCCTGGAACTCCCGGTTCAGATCCAGCGCATTCGTCGCGTCCAGCTTTGTCCGCAGAATCATGTCGCGCAAATGCACCGGATGCGGCAGCACTGCGTCATCGCGCAATTCATCCAGCGCCACTTTCGGATCGTAGTGATACATGTGCCCTCCCCCGTTACGCCGGGCAAAAAACGATTCTACTCTCTTTTTTGGAGGTAGCGTCAGGCGGAGGCGGGTAGAAATTCGTAGCGGTCAATTCGCGCCGCCACGCCGCGGCGCCCATTATGCGGCTCCACGCGCAGCACTCGCGCGTAACAGCGTATGTGCACGTCGCCGGCAAGCGTGATTTGCTGGGGTAACGTCAAGACAAACTCAATCGGGGTTCCCGCTTCCACGCGCGCTTCAATCAGAAAATAAAGTCCGCGAAAACTCACATCGCGCGTTTCGCCCTGCCGCTCCAGGACGTCGTCTTCCTCGGAAAAACGCACTTTCAACGGCAGCATCATCGAAAAACGGCGTGCGGCGCGGCGTTCTTTGGCAGTATCCATCAGCCCTCTCGCGAGCCCCTTCGGTGGCTTCAAACTATCATCGCTTCCCGCCTCGCCGCAATGGCTTTTACGCGCGAGCAAACCGCGCGCGGCGAACGTTCTCGAAGCTTTCGTGCCATCTCGCTGCACGAAGAACTGCTCACGGAAATCATCGCCGCGAATTTGACCTGCCTCGCCGCTGCGGCTAGGATAGGCGCTCATGAATCAGGCCGCTACTTTCCTGGAGTTGCGGAAACATCCTCGTGCCCAGCTAAAACTTCCAGCGCGCGTCCGCTGGCGAGGACCGTTGGGCATGCGCATGGAATCCACCCATACGCTCGACGTATCGCGCAACGGCATTCGCGTGCAGCGCAACGAGCCCTGCGAATCCGGCTCGCGCGTCTGGGTTGTGTTTCCGTTCGACGCCACTTCAGCGAACAGCATTCCGCCGGAAACTCCCGCTCGTGTCGTGCGCGTCGAATCGAACAACGGCGCGGGATATCAGGTGGCGTTACAGTTGGAATTGCCCTCGCGAACCGCCTCCCGCCCCAGCGATCACGAACGCCGCGCGTGCTCCCGAATTTCCTTCGCGCTCCCCATCTTCGTGCGCGCCCTCGGTTTTCCCTGGCCCGAGGAATCCATGACGCAAAATATTTCGCGCGCCGGTGCCCGCTTCGAATCCGCGCACATCTACTCCGCGGGCGACGCCGTCCTCGCCAAAATTCCCTGGGGCGACTGGGCGCGCGCCGGCGAAATCCCCGCGCGCATCGTGCGCGTGGAGAACTGCGTCACGCCGGCGAGTTCGGCCCCGCTCTCCAATCCCCTCGCCGGCGTAAGCGCAATCCTCACCAGCGTAGCCGTCCGCTGGGACGTCCCCCGAAAAGCCTGACTCGCAAGCCCTCGTTTTGCGCCGCCCACAGCTCTCCGTTACACTGCTGCGTTGGTAATTTCATGGCCGCTATATTCCATCGCACCGTTTTCATCCCGGGTCCCGCCGGACGGCTCGAAGCTCTTCTCTGGACCGTCCCTGCTGCGGCTCCGCCGCTCGCGGCGGTGTTCTGCCACCCGCATCCGCTTTTCGGTGGCACCATGCACAACAAAGTTGTGTATCAAGCGGCCAAGGCGCTGCACCGGCGCGGCATTCCGGTGCTCCGCTTCAATTTTCGCGGCGCAGGACAGAGCGAGGGAGAACACGATCGCGGTATTGGCGAACAAGACGACGTGCGCGCCGCGCTCGACTACCTCGCTGCGGAATTTCCGCGCACACCAATCCTGCTAGCGGGTTTCAGTTTCGGTTCAGTGGTAGGCCTGCGCGTAGGGTGCGCGGACCAGCGCGTCTCAGACTTGATTGGCTTGGGAATTCCGGTGGATCATTCGGATGTTTCGTACCTGCGCGACTGCGCGAAGCCAAAACTGATCATCCAAGGCGGCAACGATCAATTCGGCTCGCTCTTAAACGTCGAAGCGCTTTTCGCCACGCTGCCCGAGCCGAAGCGCCTCGTCATCGTCGAAGGCGCTGAACACTTCTTCGCCGGCCAGCTCGATAAAGTCCGCAGCTCGATTGACGCATGGCTCGACCAACGCCATCCCCGCACGCCCGCTGCAGCCGAAGATTCCTAATTTTTCGATTCGAATAATTTCAGGAATTGTTCGCGCGATGCCGGCTCGATTCCCACCAATTCCAGATTTGCTTTCACGTGCGGTACCTGGCTCATCCCCACCAGCGCCGTCGTCAAACCCGGCACAGACCGCGCGAATTGCAGCGCCAGCGTGGCGTTATCCTTCAATCCCAGCGCCGAATTTACAAACGACGGCAAATTTTTCGTCAGCTGCCCCTGCAGCAGCGCCGCGCTCGTCACCAGCGCAATCCCCGCGTCGCGCGCCGCCTGCACCATCGGCATCGCCTTCCCGTTCACCATCTGATTCGGCCGCGTCAAAGCCTCCGGCATCGCCAGGTTGAACGGCAGCTGCACAAATCGAAAATGATGATCATCGCCCGCCACATCCTTCGCGATCTTTACCATTTCCGCCAGCGACAGAAATCCCCCGGCCTTAGGATCTTCGCGAAACGAATTCCACGTAGCCATCCCGTATGCCCGTATTTTTTTCGTCGCGATCGCTGACTCCAAAAACAAGAACGCCTCGCGAATCCGTCGCCGGAATTCGTCGGGCGGCACCTCGCTCAATTGCGTTTCCGGATTATGCAGGTAAAAGACATCAATCGTGTCCAGACCCAGGTTTTGCCGACTGCGTTCCAACTGATCCGCCAGGTAATCGGGGGCCATGCAATGGCAACCGGCGGCAATGTCCTCCACGCGAAAAATTCCGCGCTCCAGAAATTCTTGCGCAAAATAAGTGTTTGGGTCGGCGGGCATCTCCCCGTCCGGCGTCAAGAATCCCGCCTTGGTGCAAACCATAATTTCGTCGCGCCCATAGCCCTTATCGAAAAGTTCCCGCAACGCCGTGCCCACCGCGCGCTCGCTTCGCTGGAACCGGTAATTGATGGCCGAGTCCACCACGTTAATTCCGCCCTGCACCGCCGCCGCCACAGCGTCCACGTACGCGCCATCCGTCGCCTCATCCGCTTCGCCCAAATACGTTCCGATGCCGATCGAAGAAAGCACCAGGCCGCCCCGAATTTCGCGAAAATGTCCCGCAGCCGCGCGCCCTTGGAATCGCGCCGCATAACGCAGAGTTCCCTCGGCCGTCGCCGACCCGGCCTTGCGTTCGCGATTAAATGGCGCAGCTGATGACATCAGTCTCCTCTTCGCAACAGAAAATCGTAGTGCCGCGCAGTATAGCAGAACCACTCCGCTACAGTTCGCAACCGCGACCCCCGAAAAATCTGCGCACGGATCATGAAACGAATACTCATTTCTGCACGATCTCGCTCACCGGCACTCCCTGCGCGATCAAAAGCTCGCGCGCCTGCAAGCGCAGCGCCGGCCAACGCCGCACAAACAGGATTCCTCCGACGATCGCGCCCAGGCCGCCCAGCGCTACCGTCAATGGCGCGCCAATCGCGCTCGCCAGCGCTCCCGAGAGCAGCGAACCAATCGGCGCCATGCCCATAAACATCATTGTGTACATCGCCATGGCCCGCCCGCGCAGTTCGTCCGGCACCATGGATTGAATCAGCGTGTTCGACCCCGACATTTCCAGCATCACCGCGTATCCCACTGGAATCAGCAGCACCACCGACAGCCAGAATGATTTCGAGAAAGAGAAAAGAATCAGCGAAGCGCCGAATCCGACGGCCGAAAGACCCACGACGCGTCCCAGGCCCTGCAGGCTCCGCCGCACTGCCAAAGTAAGAGCACCGAACAATGCGCCGACTCCCGCCGCGCCCATGAGAATCCCCAGTCCGTGCGCGCCGCGATGCAGCACGCGATCCGCGAAAATCGGCATCAGCACGGAATACGGCACCGCAACCAGACTGACCAACCCGATCAAAAGTATCAACGCGAGCATTGGCGCAGTGTCCCGCACGTAGCGAAAGCCCTGGACGATATGCTCGAACGGCGACGAGCCTTTAGGCGACGTGCGCAGCGGCCCCAATTTCATCAGCAGCAGCCCGATGATCACCGCGATATAACTCACCGCATTCGCGAAAAAGCACCAGCCCTCGCCGATCCGCGCCACCAAAATGCCCGCAATGGCGGGACCAATGATCCGCGCTCCGTTAAACATCGAGGAATTTAGCGCGATTGCGTTCATCAAATCTTCACGCACCACCATCTCAATCAGAAAAGATTGCCGCGCCGGCACGTCGAACGCGTTCACCACCCCCAGCAGCGCCGCCAGCGCCACGATCTCCCACACATTTATGATGTGCAGCAACGTGAGCACGGCCAGAACAAACGCCAGAATCATCGAAGCCACCTGCGTGCCGATCACCACGCGATGGCGGTTCCAGCGATCCGCCGCCAATCCCCCGATTGGCGCAAACAAAAAAATCGGAATCTGTCCGGCAAATCCCACGACGCCCAGCAACACCGCCGATCCCGTGATGCGGTACACCAGCCAGGCCTGCGCCACCGTCTGCATCCAGGTGCCGATCAGCGAAATCATCTGCCCGCTGAAGAAAAGCTGGAAATTGCGGTGGCGCAAAGAACGCACCATATCGCGAAAGCGCGAGCGAATCTCCGGGCTGGTCGGTGAGGGCGAAGAAGTTGGCGCTGTGTCCACAGTTGCCATCACTATAATTGTACGACGCAATCTCCCGCCGGCCCGGCGGGATTCCACCCTCGCGTCTCTAAGCAGCAGTCCATTGTGGCCGCGGCCTTTTCGCGTTTGGCCGATAAAACAAATGCGGGCGCGGGACGCAGAGAAGCCTGTCTGCCGTAGGCAGGGATCTGCTTTTTATTCTGCGTTGCTGGCGCTCCTACCAATACCCATTCAACATCGCGCGAAAATTACTGCTGCGGATGCGGTGCGCTCTGTGCATGCTGCGGTCCAGCCAATAATCGGCTGCAAGCGCGTAACATCCGCCGGTAGGGCCAGACCTTCTCGCGAAACAAAATCTCTCCCTCGCGCGGCTTCGAGTAATACCAGCGCGTCAACAGCGCCAAATGGTCCGCCAAATCCGCCGATGCCGCGCGCAAGCCGTAGCGCGCGCGCACATTCCTCTCGCTCACTACGGCTTCCGATTCTTCCTCGTCGCGTTTCCGCGCGCGCCCAGGTGCCTCCGCCTCGCTCCCCTGTTCATTCCATCCCGGTTCGAGCGCATCCTTTAAAATCGCTTCCACCGAGCGCGGCTCACTGGATATTTCAGCAAACCGCAAGAACAAAGGCTCCTCCAGCATTCCGCCACGCACCGGAAACACGGCAATCGTCTGCGGTTCCGCGGAGCGCTGCAAAATCACCAGGTCCAACTCCTCAATCCGCCGCGCCAAATCCGGCATCCCGCGCAGCACCGCCGTCACTTTATCCAGACGCTTGTGCAGCGCGGCCGCACGCTCGAAGTCGAGCTCGTCGCTCGCTGCCGCGCGTTCCAGCGCCAGCTGCTCTGTCAGCGACGTGCCAGTCGTCTCCAGCGAATCCAGCAACCGTCCAATCTCCACGTCATATTCTTCCTGCGTGCATCCCGCGAAACACGGTGCCAGGCACATTTTCATTTCCGAATACATGCAGCCGGGGTAGGCGGGGTCGCGCAGGATCTTGATCTGGCAGCGGCGCGTCTTGAAAAGGTCCAGAAAACTTTCGCTGAAATCTTCGGCCGACCGCCGCGAACCGAAAGGCCCGAAATAAAATCCCTCGTCGCCTCGCACCCGCCGCGTCACGTAGCACCGCGGATATGCGTTGCGCAAATTCACCTTCAACATCGCGGGCGGGCGCAAGCGCATCAACTCGCGGTAACGGTTGGGAAAATACAAGCGCGCATTCTGGTAGAAAGCCAGGTTTTGCTCGAACTTTGAGCCCGTAACACGATAGCGGATGCGCGCCGCCACCTCGCGCAAATTCAATTGTTTGGAAGCAGCTTCCGGGGGGCCCAGCAATCGCTCCGCCGCCCGCCGTATATCCGCCGTCCGCGCAAGATATGGCTGCGCGCTAGTCCCACCCTCAGCCCCGCGCATCTCCAGCAGAAAAATTCCCGGCCGCGCTGGCATGGCGGCAAAGAAATCGGGAGCAAAGTCCGCGAAGAATTCCAGTCCGCAATCAAGTTCAAGCATCCGTACGAGGATACACCGTGCTCAAATCCAGCGCGAAGCCTCTGTGCGCCCGATCCGCAGCGATCAAGCTGGCGTTACTTCGCCTGCGGTTGTGCCTTTTGCTTGGACGCGTCAGGGTTTTGCGGCGCGGGCTTTGCTTGTGGCTTTTGTTGTGTGCTCGGCTTTGACTGAGGCGCAGGTTTTGCTTGCGCTTTCGGCTGCTGTGCTGGTTTGGGCTGCGGTTTTGTGTCGGGACTCGGTTGCGTCCTTGGCTGCCGGCTCGGCCTTGGAGCTGGATTTGGCTTGGTGTCCGGATTCGGTTTTGGATTCGGGCTCGGATTTGGCTTTGGCTTTGCATCCGGATTCGGCCGTGGTCGCGGGTTAGGCCTCGGCGATGGATTTGGCTTTGTATCCGGATTTGGTTTGGTATCCGGGTTCGGTTTTGGATTAGGGCTAGGCCTCGGGTTCGGACGAGGATTCGGCTTCGTATCCGGATTTGGTTTGGTATCCGGATTCGGCTTCGGGTTCGGGTTCGGACGAGGATTCGGGCGCGGCGTTGGGTTCGGCTTATCACCCGGATTCGGCTTCGGCGTCGGGCCCGGCTTATCACCAGGATTCGGTTTCGGGTTCGGCCTCGGATTTGGCCTGGTACCCGGATTCGGCTTTGGTCCCGGCTTCGGCGGGTTCGGATTAGGTCTCGGCCGAGGTGGAGGATTGCTCGGTCCCCAAGGCTTGCTATTCGGTGGCCGATGGTACGGACGATTCGGCGGACGGTAATTCGGCGGGCGATAACCCCAATTGCCGCCGTATCCGGGACGGTTGTTGTAGTACACCGGACGCGGGCGATACCACGGCCGCGGCGGACGATAAGGATTGCCCCATCTCACCCAGTCCGAATGATTGTAGTATGCGCGGTTCGATCCCCAATTCCATCCCCAGCCGCCCCAACCCCATGGCTGGCCAGTGCTGACCAGCACGCCAATCGATATTCCACCTCCGAAAGTAATCAGCGATGTGGCGACGACGCCCGGCCTGGGCGCGATGTAAACCACGGTGGGATCGTAAACTGGAATGTAAACCACTTGCGGATTTACCGGCTGGATTA
>Ga0187847_10000080_pt1 | contig 105810 bp, 85 predicted proteins | sample June2016WEW_4_10_FD_132458 | JGI IMG/M metagenome (GOLD analysis project Ga0187847, IMG submission 132458) | Peatland microbial communities from SPRUCE experiment site at the Marcell Experimental Forest, Minnesota, USA - June2016WEW_4_10 | ecosystem: Environmental > Terrestrial > Soil >...
GATGTAAACTCGGTCATGCGTCCCTCCTCGTACCAGAGTGTTTTTGGATAATTCACAATGATACGCTCTCGAGGGACGCTTCACCTTTGGTTGCGGCCACAGGCCGCGCTAAGTTCATCCGTGTCCTCGCGTGTCTTGGCGTTCTTCAGCTCCTAAAGCGTCAGCCCTCGGTGACTTTGCCTAACTCCACGTTCGTCAAAGTGACAATGGCTCCGGGGGCCACTAGCACTTGAGAACTGGCGCCGGCCGGCGCCACAGCGTTCTCCTGTTGCGGGCTGGCGGTCTCGAGATATCGGAACCTCGCTGCCGGCCACTTCACCTCAACCTTCTGCGCCACGCTGGAGCGGTTCAGCAGAATCACCGTTTTCTCGCCGGCCGCGCCGCTGAATGCCGTCGCCAGCACGTCCGGGTTCGAACTCGCCGCCTTCGCCCGCTTCATACCGGCGCGCACGCGGCGCGAGTAAGCCCCGAAGATCCGCAACTGGTGGCTGGATGCCACCGGCTTAAGCCCATGTTCGGGATCGGGTATCAGCAACGTCCGCGTCCATCCGTAAGAAGGCTGAACCACGTTGAGGAGGGTCCAGCAATACATCACGCCGCACGCATCCAACTGGGTCAACACCTTATGATAGAGCTGCCCCATCGCCAGCGCTACGCGGTAAGCGCGCGTCTGATATGCCCCGTTATTCACGCACAACTCGACGGCGAAGAACGGCTTGTCGCCAACTGCGTCCCGCAACTGAGCGAGGCGCGCATCGAAACCGTCGGGCGAATGAAAGTAGTCCTGATAATCGTAAAGATTCGATGCCGAGTAATCGATGGTCTTCCACACCGCCGGGTCTTGCCGGAATGCTGTAGCGGCCGCCACGCCGCCGGCCGAAAACGGGGCGTTGTGCATATGGATCTTGACGGCTCCAAAACCGGCGGCGTCCAACCCCCGGCGTAGCGCGGGCGCCATCTTCCGCCAGTTCTCCGCCGATTGCGTCACTTCATTTTGAATTCCGACGATCTCGGGAGGGTGCCCGATCTTGTCTCGCGAGACCTGGCAGTACCGCACCATGGCCTTCACATAGGGTTCGATATCGGGGGCGTCGGTCAGCTTGCCCGCGGCATCGCGCACCCTGGCCCAGGGGGGCAGTTCCCAGAATTCGAAGATGACCTTGCCGCCCAGTCGCCGTACCCGCCGCATGTACTCGAAATCGCTGGTCTCGCAGTTCGGGAAATTGTCGCCATAATAGTGCGGCGAGGCATCCTCCGGCCGGTCCCAGTTGGTCATCTCCCGGTTCAGCATGGCGCCGGTGGGATACTCGCGATGCAGCAGCAAGTTGTACTCCGCGAGGACCCGCCACCACTCCCGGGCGCCCTGCGGGCTCAATTCGGCGAAGGCGGGTGGCGTAGTGGTGCCGCCCCAGCCGAGCATCTCCTGGAAACGCGCGGTGTCATCGACGGACACCGTGGCGGATGCCACCGCCGGCGGCAGCAGCCTGCCTCGCACCGATCCATCGCCGCCGGTGAAGGCCAGTTGGTGTCGGTTCATATCCAGAGGCGCGTTGGAGGAGAGCGTCTCTTTCCCGTTCAGCAGAACGCGCAACGTCAATCGGTAGTCGGCCACAACGGTGATGGCCCGCAAGTCTCCGCCATACTCGGCGCTGTACTCTTCCCAAAGGCCTTCCGGATGGCGGCCCGGGCGCGGTTGCACGGGCGGCACTTTGCTCAGCCCGGGCGAGTCGTTATAGCGGACCGCGAGGCGCGCCTTGCCGCCGCCGACTTCCACGGTGAAGCCTCCGCAGGGGCCCGTGAAGATCCAGCGCAACTGCGCCTTTTCGCCGCTCCAGGCGTCGATCTCGATGGTCCGCTCGAACAGCGCGGGGAGCCATTCGGCGAAGTACTTGCGCGGCGTCCAAGGCACCGTCCACTTGGTCCGCGGCGATGGTGCGCCGGGGAGTTCGAATGAGTCGCCACCGGGAGACGGTCCCTTCCATGACGGCAGGTCCACTTTGGCTGAACTCGCCGGCCCGCTCGGGTCCTGCGCCGCCAGCGCCGATGCCGAGAGCACGCTCGCGGAAAATGTGCGCCGCGAAAACTTCTTCATAAAACCTCCTGCAGCAATGGCCGGGCCGCTGCTGAGCTCCCCCGGCAGTTCCACGATAATACGCTTCTTTCCGGCTGGGTTAGCCCGTGCCTTCAAGCACGGGTTTGAGCGTTGCAAGCCGGTGCGATGCTCGACACCGCGCGAAGGATTCACGAGTTCACTTCGGAATAAGTACCGAATTTGCCCCAAACTTACCACAAGCCAGACTGGTACCCGCTGGACTATCGTAAGCCAGTAATCCCTGTCATCCTACAGCCAATGGGATGTGAACTGAGGGACGAACTGGGAAGGCGCTATTTGGCCGCTCTGAATCTGGTACGTCGCGCGCAACTGCATCTCCATCACGCCGTCACGGATACCAACATCGAGTGCGCCACCACCGAACTGCGTCGAGTCGAGACCTACCGGCTTGATCTGCTTCGTGAAATCAACTTACATTGCGAAAGCCACGGCTGCGCCACGGCGGGGCTGGAAGAGATCTGCCGGCAGCCGGTCGAGGCCCACACACAGGCGGTGGCGTGATGATTCTCACCACCGGACTCTACGAGGCTTATGGGGCCGCGGTAATGCTGGCGCTGGCCGGCCTTGTCCGCGCGCAATACAAGCGCGTGCGCCGCCTTCAGCCGGCGCTCGGTGAGCGGGACTCGTTGCCGCTTTCGAGGCCAATCGAATTGGGCCTTACTAGGAAGCCTGACCGTGTCGCCACGGCCCTCCGCGCCTGGTCCGCCGAACGCGCGAGTGCCGAATTAACCGCACCTCCGCGGCCAGCGGTAACCGAACCGGCGCGAGCCACCGTGGCGGAGCCGAAGACGGAATTGCCGGCTATCCATCACACTCCGCGGCCCCAGCCTGCGGTCGAGGCTCCTGCCGCGAAGGGCTATACACAGTGGATCGATAAGTCGGGGTGGATGCCCGAACCAGAACCGGTGCCGGCGAGCATACCGGCTGCCACGCCGGCGGAACCGGCGAGCAAACCCGCTGCCAAGCAGGCGGAACCGGCGAGCGAACCCGCCGCCGACCATGCGGAACCGGCGGGCGAACCGTCCGCCAAACGCGAGGAGCGGTTCACCCCACCACCGGAGGCGCCCTTGTCGCAGAACGCCGATTACTACGAGACTCTCCAGGTCAGCCCCAATGCCGACCCCGAGACGATTCACAGAGTCTACCGCATCATGGCGGCGCGCTTTCATCCGGACAACCCGACCACCGGCAGTCTGGAGCGCTTCCTCCTGTTGCGCGAGGCTTATCAGACGCTCAGCGATCCGGAGCTGCGCGCGGAGTACGACTCAAGCCGCCCGAACTGGCAGACGGAGACCATGCCGGTCTTCTGGCAGAAGTCTTTCGTGGATGGAATCGAGGGCGAAACCAATCGCCGCCTGGGCGTTCTCTCGCTGCTATACCAACGCCGCCGGGTTAACGAGAGTAAGCCGGGAGTTTCGGTAATGGAACTGGAGCGGCGCATGGCGTTCCCGCGTGAATACCTGAACTTCACGCTCTGGTACCTGCGCTCGAAGGGCTATGTCGCGATCTTGGAAGACAACTCCGATTACGCGTTGACCAGCACCGGCGTCGACTATGTGGAAAGCGGCTCGAATACGAACAGAGTGATTCGGGAATTGCTGACGGCCGGAACTGGCGGGGAATACGTGGAGCCGCAGCCGCGTTCGAAGGTCGTGCCTTTCCCGAGGGCCGTCGCCAGAGCCCGTGTGGAAGGCTCGCGGCGAATCCAACGGCGCAGGCAAGCCGGCCGCCGGTAGACGACGGACGGGCAATAACCGGCTTAATCGCTCGCGGTTCCCTGTGGCCGCAGCTCGGTTTCGGTAGCATGTCTTAGCGGCCATACGCTATGTCGTCGACCAGCAAGGCGGTCGAATGGCAGTGTACCAATCGTCGGCGCGACCGCTCCCTGCGGTCGCGGCTCCGATCCTGGAACGCACAGCCGCTTTGAGTTGTCGCGGCTTCGATCATTTTGCTCAGTCGCACACCGCTCCAGCTTGGCCGCGGCTCTCAACGCGTCCGGGCCGCGACCGAGAGGGAGCGGCCGTGCCACATTCGTTACTTGGCGGCGCCTAACTTAATTAGGGGGTTCGCGCTGGTGCGCTGCGGCCGCCACAATTGCGCCACACCCTTAAGAAACAGTTCGGGCGGCTCGCTGTAGAGCCTCTGGCCGAGCGACAGGGCCTTGCGGCGCAACTCGCGTTGCGATTCGCGGATCAGGCCGCGGCAGAGCGCGGCCTCTCTTGACCTTGGCCCGGCAGAAGCTTCGGCCGCCAGGCGCTGCGAGAGCACTTCCAGGTTGTGATGCTCGCCCAGGCACGCCTCCAGCTCTTTGAGGCTTTTTTCGCGGGCGCGCGTGGCGGCGTTCCAGCGGCCTTCCAATAGCCGGAGGTGATACCAGTGATCCTTCACCCGCTTGCGCCATTCGTGGCAGTGCTCCGGCTGCGCGTGGCGGCGAGTGGCCGCGAAGCCCGCGCGGCCCCGTCGGTACGCGGTTTCCATGCCCGGCGCCAACGCCACCGGTCCGTCCATCACCAGCCGCCAACGGTCCACGCGCGCCGCAACCGCCAGCAGCGCTTCGCCAGCCCGGCGCATCGCGTTCCTCATGCGAGGTCCCCGCCTTTGCCGCCGCTGGTTTTCGACCAGGCCGCGCCGTATCGCGGCCAGCGCTCGCGCGGAGCGATCGTCTTTGCGACGCTCGGCAAGCTGGTCAAGAGTTTCGATCATCACAGCGCCGTCGCGGTACACCGAAAGCCGGCGCGACACATCGCGCAGCCGCCGGTTCTCGATTCGGTACATATCGCCCAACTCGCCCCGCATCAGGCGCAGAATGGCTCTGACCTTCTTTACCGATTTGCGCGCCTCGTGGATGGCGCCGTCGCGCGTGCGGGCAGTGGCCTGGCGAAGACCGGCGGCGGCGGAAGAGAGTTCTTCGTGTGCGATGCGGCGCAGACCCTCGCGCACGGATTCGCCAGGATGTAAACGATAAGGCATCTGCCGATCCTGGTATCAGCATAGAGCACCGGTGATAAAATCACTATCGGTAGGGCCGGAAGCGGCATGCCAAGCGAAGGAAAACTTCATGGTTACCCGTAAGCGTCTCCCCGGTGCGATTTCGCTGTTTCGGTTCGTCCCTTGGCTTTGTTTATTGAGCTCCCAAGGCTCGGCGCAATCCGGCGCTCCCAAGCTGGTTCCCTATCAGTGGGCGCCGGTTCGCATCGTGGCAGGCGGCTACATCCCCGGTCTCATCGCGCACCCTACCCAGCCCGGCCTGATCTATGCGCGCACCGATATCGGCGGTGTGTACCGCTGGAATCCAACCACTCGGCAGTGGATTCCGCTGCTCGATTTCCTCGGCGGAGGCGACTACAACCTGCAAGGCCCGGAGAGCGTCGCGCTCGATCCAACCGATCCCAACCGCTTCTATGTCGCAGCCGGCATGTATACCAACGGCGAGTCGGCGATCCTGGCTTCCACCGATCAGGGGGCTACCTTCAGCACATACCCGGTGCTGTTTCCGATGGGATCCAACAACGACGGCCGGGACGCGGGCGAGCGCCTGGCGGTGAATCCGTTCAACCCCAGCGAACTCTTCATGGGCACCCGCACGATGGGGCTATGGAAGAGCGAGAATTATGCCCAAACCTGGGCTAAGGTGAGCAGTTTCCCTATTCTAAATTCCAGCGATGGCTTTGGGGTGCAGTGGGTGCTGTTCGATCCGAAGAACTCCGGCACGATATACGCGGGCACCTATACGACGTCATCGATCTACAAGAGCACCGACGATGGCGCGACCTGGGCGGCGCTGCCCGGCCAACCACTCTCCTGGCCGTACAGCGTAAGCAGCGGGACGCGCGCTGGGTCGCCGATGCGTGCGGTGCTGAATCCGGATGGCAACCTATATGTCACTTATGGCGACTATCCGGGGCCCAATAACATGAGCTACGGTCTGGTGGAGAAGTTCAATATCTCCGCCGGCACATGGACGAACGTCACGCCGCCACTCGATACCAAGGACGGGGAAACCACGACGCGCGGAGGGGTTTGCGGTATCAGCCAGGACCCGACGCACCAAGGCACGGTGGCCGTCGCCACGCTGGACCGCTGGTATCCGGTGGACACAGTCTATATCACGCACGATGGCGGCAATACCTGGATCGATCTCGGCGCCATCACATCCGCCGCTGGCGTTGATGGGCCGCCTTACGGCAACTTCTATTTCAACCCCTCGGTATTTATGCCGACTTCACCCTGGCTGACATTTGGCGACACGTCCGACCCTTCTTCACCTACGCCGACGGCGAGATTCGGCTGGTGGATGTCCTCGCTCTTAATCGACCCGGTCAACCCCGATCACTTGATGTTCGCCACCGGTGCAACCCTATACGCCACCGACAACGTCTCGGCAGCCGATTCGGGCCAGGCGCCAACGTGGTATGTGCAGGCGTGGGGAATCGAAGAGACGGCGGTTACGGCATTGATCAGTCCCAGCCAGGGCGCTCACCTGTTGAGCGGGGTCGGAGATATTGGCGGCTTCCAACACGACGATCTCGCCATGTCTCCCGCCGGCGGCATGTACACCAACCCGGTCACGGGGAGCACCAGCAACGGCGGCTTGGACTGGGCCGGGCAGAATCCGTTGTTCATTGCCCGCGTAGGCTCACCCAGCAGCGCTTCGACCAGCCCGTGCAGCTACGGCGGATACTCGACTGACGGCGGCACTACATGGCAGCCGTTCGACGGCTGCGCGGCCGGCGCCACCAATGGCACCGGAACCATCGCGGTGGATGCGAGCGGGACCATTATGATGTGGACCACCACCAGCGGCTCCAGCGTGCCGCAGTATTCCAGTAATAACGGCGGCGGCTGGAGCGTTGCAGGCGGCATTACCGAGTTATTAACGGCGGTGGCGGATAAAGTGACGCCGAAGTTGTTCTATGCCTTCGACGGCGCCAACTTCTACAGCACAACCACCAGTGGCGGAACGGTTTTCACGAAAGTGAATCAGACCAAGTTTCTCTTGGGCACGCCGGCCGGCTCGCCAAATCGCGCGCCCACGTACGTGCCGGTGGCAAATTTCGCGCGCGCCGGCGATCTGTGGCTGCCGCTGGGCGGCTTCGGTCTGTTCCATTCCACCGATGGCGGCGTCACCTGGAAGCAGGTAACCAGCGTCTTGCAGGCGACCATGGTTGCCGTCGGCAGAGCCAATCCGCGGACTCGCACAGAGGTGCAATCGATCTTCGTCTACGGGGCGATTTCGCCATCCACCACGGTGGCCGTCTTCCGCTCCGACAATAACGGTTCCACCTGGGTGCAAGTCAATGACAGCGGGCACCAGTACGGCGGGCCCACGGTGATGGCGGCCGACCCGCGGGTGTTTGGCCGCGTCTATCTCGGAATGGGCGGCCGCGGCATCGTCTACGGCGACGCGGTAGTTGGCCCGAAATAAGGCTCCGGATCGCGCTCCTGTCGACGACTGACCGCTCCCTATGGTCGCGGCTCCGTTCGGCAGCACATGTCAGCGGCCATACGCTATGTCGTCGACGAGCAAGGCGGTCGGATGGCGGTGTACGAATCGTCAGCTTGACCGCTCCCTATGGTCGCGGCTCCGTTGGGCTCGCATGCTCCGTCCCCGGCCCAACCCAATCGGAGCCGCGACCACAGGGAGCGGTCAAGCTGAAAGGAGCGCCCGCAATTCAGCCGGCAGCCCAGCCTAAGCTAATGACCGGCTGACGCCGGTGCGCCGGACAGCGACTCCGCTTTGCTGAGCCGGGGCCAGTTGAAGGCGTAAAGAGCGACCAGTCCGAAGCAGAACATCGGCACGATGAAGCCGCGCGACATATCGAACTTGTCCGCCACGTAGCCCATCAATTTCGGCAGGATGGCGCCGCCCATGATCGCCATCACAATAAACGCCGAGGCTTTCTTGGCGCGCGCGCCGAGGCCGAAAATACCGAGGGCGAAAATCGTCGGGAACATGATCGACATGAAGAAGTAGCTCAGGAACACGCACACAACCGAGAACCACCCCAGCTTGGCGAAGACCAGCAGCGTGGCGGCGACATTCAGGACGGCATATAGGCCCAGGATTTTGTGCGCGGCGAATTTCCTGAGCAAGCCGGCGCCGGTAAAGCGGCCCACCAAAAAGCACACAAAGCCGAGCGATGCCAGGTTGGAAGCGCCCTTGTTGCTAATCGCCAGGATGCCCGCCTTGTTGGTCTCGAACCAGCCCAGCATCCAGTTGTGCAGGAAGCCGGAGTGAGCCGCGAAGCTGGTCATTGCCGCGTTCCAGGAGGAGGGAACGGCGGGGACTTCCGCCGTCATGTAGTTGATGAAGAAGCTGAAAATCCCGGCTTGCGCCGCCACGTAAAAGAACTGGGCCGCGACCGCGAAGACGAAATGCGGATGAGACCAGATGGAATGCGAAACCTGCGGCGAGGAATCGTCCAGATGATAATCGTCGCCGGTTTTGATGTCGGGAATTCTGGCAAAGAAGAAGATGACCGCGAGTACGATGACGACGCCGGCGATAACCGCGTACGGAATATAGAGCGTCTGGCTGCCGGTGCTGTGGCCCGCGGCGTCGCGGCCATAGAAGAACACGCTGCCGATGATGGGACCAAAAATCCAACCGACACCGTTGCAGGACTGGGCGATGTTGATGCGCGTCGCCGCGTACCTCCGCGCGCCCAGCACGGTCGTGTAAGGATTGGCGATGGTCTCGAGAAATGTGAGGCCGCTGGCGATGGCGCAGACCCCGGCGAGAAACGCCACGAACGCCATGTTGGGAGATACGCGCCCTTCGTGAACCAGGGCATTGATGTGGGTGGCGGGGATGAACCAGAAACCGCCCAGCGCGACAATCAGCAAACCGGCGATGATGCCGGCTTTATACCCCAGCTTGCTCGCCAGCCAGCCGGCCGGCAGCGACATCAGGAAGTAACCGAGATAGTGCGCGAACTGCACCCACGCGGACTGCGACTTCGTCAGGCTCAACTCCTCCTGAAAGTGTTTGTCCATCACGTCGATCATCCCGTTGCAGATCCCCCACAGCAGAAACAGCGAACTGACCAGGAGGAAAGTGAACAGGAGGTTGCTGCCATCCTCGGAGAGGAACATGCTCTTCTGATTCGTGCGCATGGTGTCCATGAAAGGCTCGGGCTGCGCAGTCACGCGCGCGACCCAGGCCATTGTAGCAGCGGTTGCGCCACGGTAGCCCGGCGGCGCTTCGTCCATCACGGAAGACTTCGCTGCGCTACCATGGGCGGTTCGAGGAGGCTAATCCATGAGTACTGGCTTTACTCGGCGACACTTCGCCCGCGCCGGCGCCGCGGCGGGATTGACGGCTCTGCTGCCGCGAGGGGTGTTCGCCGCGCCCGTTCCCAACCGCACAGCCGTCATCCGCGCCGATGACGAAATCGGCCTGGTGCGCCCGGAGCTTCATTCGCATTTCGCCGAGCATCTGGGCTCCTGCGTGTATGGCGGCATTTGGGTGGGCCCGAAGTCGCCCATCGAAAACGTGGAGGGCTTCCGCAAGGCCACTGTGGATTACTTGAAGGAACTCGGCGTGCCCGTGCTGCGCTGGCCCGGCGGCTGCTACGCGGACGATTACCATTGGCGGGAAGGCATCGGTCCCGCGGCAAGACGGCCCAAGCGGGTGAACATCCACTGGGGCAATTACGTGGAAGACAATAGCTTCGGCACGCATGAGTTCATCCGGTTTTGCCGGCTGATCGGCGCGGAGCCGTATTTCGCGGCTAACGTAGGATCGGGCTCGCCGCGTGAGATGCGCGACTGGATCGAGTATTGCAACTTTCCCTCAGGCAGCGCACTGGCCGACGAGCGCGCCGCCAACGGATCGCCCGAGCCATTCCGCGTGAAGTATTGGGGCGTGGGCAATGAGCTGTGGGGCTGCGGCGGCAATTACCGGCCGGATGGCGCCGGGGCCGAGTTCCGCCGTTACGCCAGCTACGCTCGCACCTTCGGCGATACCAAGCCATACCTGATCGGCTGCGGGCCGGGCGGCAACGACGCTAAATGGACGCGCGGATTCATGGATGCGGTGGCTGGCAGCCGCTTGCCCGACGGCTACTCGTTTCATTATTACGAAAACGGCGACCATGCGCCGCTCGAGTACACGCCGGAGGCAGCCATGGCGCAACTCAACGTCTTCCCAAAAGTCGAGCAGGCAATCATCGAGCAGCGCGCGTTGCTCGACAGCTACGACCATGGCCGCGGCATAGGGCTGTTTCTCGATGAATGGGGCGTGTGGGACCGCATCCCGAAAGCCGACCAGGATCGGAACGGCGCTTTGTGGCAGCAGTCGACAATGCGCAGCGCGGTGGCGGCCGGCATGGGGTTGAATATCTTCAATCGCCACGCCGACAAGCTGTACATGTGCAACATCGCGCAGATGGTCAATGTGCTGCAATCGTTGCTATTGACCGATGGGCCGGAAGGCAGGGACTGCGTGCGCACCACCACCTATTACGCCTTCATGCTGTTCAAGGCGCACCGCGGCAAGACCGCCGTGCGGGTGGATCCCGGCGCACGGATGCTAGCTGGCAACGTCTCGCCAAACCATGTAACGCCACCGGACATTTCCATCTCCGCCTCGCGAAGCGGTCCCGAGCTGGTGGTGAGCCTGGTGAACCCGCGAACCGACGACGATATGGATGTCGAATGCACGCTGCGCGGCGCCAGAGCCAAGCAGGGCCGCGCGCAGATCCTGCATGATTCGGATCTCAACGCCTATAACAGCTTCGACCATCCGGACCGCGTGACGATCCGGCCGCATGCGGTCGCGGTGGAACCGGACCGGCTGCGGATCATGCTTCCGGCGATGTCGGTAGCGACGGTGACGCTCGAAGTGGACTAACTGCCGCGGCGCCGGCCCGTCTCACTTCAGATACGCGTGCAACGCGCCGACTAGGTCGTCGGCGGCTTTGGCCTGCTCGTTGGTTGCGGTCCGGTCCTGAGGCAGGACGTGAAAGCGGATGTGACCTTCAATCACCTCCGCCATCAAAGCATCCATGGCGCCGCGGCAGGCGGATATGGTGTGCAGGATGTGGGAGCACTCGTCTTCCTGGTCAAGGCTCTTTTCGATCGCCGCAACCTGGCCTTTGAGCCGCCGCACGCGGTTGAGCAGCCGCTTCTTTTCATCGATGGTATGCGCCATAAAAATAGTTTCCAGAAGCCTTTACAAGTATACCCCGGCTGGTATAGGCTGAAGTGACACTCCTGGGACGCTGGTTCGGGTAAATCGAGATTAGCCTGACCGTTCTTTAGGCACTCGGCGTGCCGTGTTTCAGAATCGTTACACTCGGCTCGAGTTGTGTCGGTCGAAAGTTGCATCAATCGGGAACCTCTATGAATCCATGGAAAGCGCTATTCGCGGCCACTCTGCTGTTCGTATCGCAGGCCGCGGCGAGCGCTCAACAAACTGGCGACGCGTCAGGCGATGCGGCGAGCGGCGCAACTCCGGTTGTGCCCGAGCGCTGGAACTTGTATTTCCAGGCGACCGCCATCGGCGACGAGCACGGCACATTTAACGCGCCGTACACCGGCCCGCTGAGCCTTCAAGACTATCCCGAACATGACGTCTCGCTGACGTCGACGCTGTTTTTCACGGCCCTCCTCGCCACCAACACTCAGCTCGTTTTAAATCCGGAAATCGCGGGTGGTAGGGGATTCAGCGGTGTGAGCGGAATCGCCAACCCGCCCAACGGCGAGCTCCCGCGCGTGGCGACCGCGACGCCAAAACCATACTTAGCGCGCCTATTCGTAGCCCACGATTTCGCCTTCGGCACCGATCAAGAACAGGTGGAAGGCGATGCCAACCAGCTCGCGGGTGAGCGCCCGATGACGCGTTATTCCATCTACGCGGGCCGCTTCTCGATCACCGACTACTTCGACAACAACGAGTACACCCACGACCCGCGCGAGCAGTTCATGGCCTGGGGCGTGATGTACAACGGCGCGTGGGATTACCCCGCCGATACGCGCGGCTACACCTGGGGCCTGGTGCAGGAGTTGCACACGCGCCATTGGGCGTTTCGCTATGGCATCGCGGCAGAGCCGAGAGTGGCCAACGGCCCCCAGTTCGACCGCCGTTTGTTCCGCGACCACGGCCATTCGGGCGAAGCGGAGCGCCGCTATTCGCTGGGCGATCACGCCGGCACGTTGCGCTTGATGGGATTCGCCAACCGCGCCGATGCAGGCACCTACGCCACTGCGCTGCGCCTGGCCGCCGAAACGGGCACAACGCCCGATGTAATTGCGACACGCCGGCCGGGAACTCTGAAATACGGATTGGGTGTGAACCTGGAGCAGGAAGTCGCACACGACGTTGGCGTCTTCATGCGGCTTGGCTGGAACGATGGCAAGACCGAGAGCTTCGCTTTCACCGCTATCGACCGGCTGGCGACCGGCGGCATATCCGTCAAAGGCACGCGTTGGAAGCGGAAGAACGATGTGGTCGCGAGCTCCCTTACCGCCAGCGGCATTTCCGGCGTGCACGCGCTTTACCTGTCGCGCGGCGGGCTGGACTTTCTGATCGGCGATGGGCAACTGAACTACGCTCCCGAGTACGTTTGGGAATCGTATTACAGCGCCCGCTTGTTTCCCGGCTTCTACCTGACTCTCGACATGCAGCACGACACCAACCTGGCCTTCAACCATGACCGCGGCCCGGTCTGGATTCCCTCCATCCGTCTGCATATGGAATTCGGCCTCAAACCCCGCAAAGCCGACTAGCTAGCGGCCGTCGCATTGGCCTGTTAGGCTGCAAGAGCCGAGAGTCATCTCGGCTTTTCTTCAAACCGCGCGCACCTGCGGGATGCGGATCTCGAGCGCCGGCAGTGCCGGGAAATCGGTGTATGGTTCGGATTGATACCAATAGGCCACCGAGTAGAAGTTGTCGCCGCGATCATTGGCATGGCCGTGCTCGATCGAGTGTTTCAAGTAGCGCTCGAAGGTGACGGGGTTGTCGCCGTGCCAGCGGTAGCAGCAGTAGCGACCGCCGGTGCGCTCGGGGTTCGAGATCAGCGGCGCGCCGTACAGTTGGTGGCCGAAAGGCTGCGCGCCATCGCGCCCGCCGAAATCCCAGCTTCCCAGAAAATAGTCCTCCGACCCGGTGCCGTTGATCAGCGGCTTGGACTCATCGTCGACGAAAATCATGTCATCGCCTTCGCCCCACCAGCCGTCGGCGTTTTCAAGCACGCCCAGCGTAACGCCCATCAAATGGCCGCGTCCGCGCGTTTCGACGAAGACATAATTCGAGGCGCCTTGCAGGTTGAACTTCGCGGCTTCGCCCGTCGCCGGCGTACACGGCGCCGCCTGCCGGTACTGCGCGTGAAAGTAGAGCGCGTCTTCGGGAAGCGACCGCACGGCCATGTAATCGATGTTCGAATAGAACGAGCCCACCGCCTGCTTGCCCTCATTGGTCACAGTGAGCCGCGCGCCGCGCCGATAGGGCATGGCGAAATAGCAGTTGAGCGATTTACCGGGCGAGCAGGCCAGGTAGCGGGATTCGTAAATCCGATAGTCGGCGAGGTTCAGGCCGAAGAAATCGCCAATCGGCGTTTCCACGCTGGGCTTGGCGTTGCCGTCCCAATAAGCGCGCAGCACCAGTTCCTTCAGATGATGCTCGCTGCGGGCGGCGATGGTGAACCAGATGTGGCTGATGAGGCCGGCGCCATCGGCCAGGAAAACCTCCTTGGTGCCACCGGCGGGAATGTCCCAGAAGTCGCGGTTGCCGCCGGTGCGGTCGTAGCTCGATTGCTTGAGCGAGCGGTAATGAAGCGCTCGCGCATAACCGGGCAGTGGCGGCGCAGCCGTGTTGGCGTTTTGCGCCTGGGCGGCGGGCGACGCCGCGGCGCCGATGCCGGCCGCCGCCAGTGCGCAGCGCATGAAATCGCGTCTCGGATTGTCGCTCACAAATGTCCCGCCTTTCCAGTCTCACCTGGTTCCGTCAAAGCCGGCCAACCAGTTTTCGAACCGCACATACAATCCTACGAGCCTCCTCACTTTGTGGCAAGTTACGTGCTCGGGGAAGCGACAGGGGAGGTGCACAATGACCCGGAAGGAACGCATTCAGGAACCGATCGCCGGCCTGGTTCGACCGGAGTATCTCGAGGAGCGCATCAAAGCAGGGTGGAGGTTGGTGGGGCTGGAATGGGAACGCGATGCCGCGGAAGCAGCCCCCGTGAAGCCGCAGGGCTGGGTGGAGGAAATCCCGTACGGTCTGCAAGTTTCCGACGATTGCACGCAACTGGTGGGCAACCCCGCTGAGGTCGAAATCATCGTGCTGGCGCTCGATATGATTGTGGAGGATTGCCCGCTATCGCGCGTCGCCGATGAGCTGAATCGGCGCGGCTACCGCACGCGCCGGGCCGACTCCTGGACGCCGAGCGCGCTCTTCAACCTGCTGCCGCGAATGATCGCCGTCGGTCCGCGAGTGTTCAATAGCGAACAGTGGATGACGCGCCGGGAGCGCCTGCCGAAGGTGGGGTGAGCCGTAATAACCGCTCGTTGAGAATCGCGTCGGCGCGGCGGGAAGAAAAGCCGAGATGACTCTCGGCTCTGCAGGCCGGACGGCCCCGGATGGTGCACGGGCAAGCCGCGCCACGGTGCTTGGTGTCATCCCCGTGGGAGGACGAGTGGGCACATCGTCGCTCCTTTCGGTCACGGCTCAGAACGGATCTCGAACGCATCGGAGCCGCGACCGAAGGGAGCGGTCGAGTTGGCGCTCATGTCCGCAAGGCACCCCATCGATCATCACATGCAGATGATTGAAAGAAACCTTCTATTTGCTTTGCAGCCGTCAGGGCTTGGACAAGGTTCCAACGGCAGGTGCCACCGAATCGTGGTTCGCTGCCCTTTGCTTGCCACGACTTCGTCCACAATGAAATCGGCGTACCCATACCGGTGGGCGGTAATGGTATACAGGCCTGGCCCCTGAATCGGCGGCGTGAAGCGCCCATCTTTGTCCGTATGCGTCGAGACGACGAGCCCCATATGCTTTGGCCCGGTTTCGGTGAGCAGAGTGGGGCCGCTGGCGGTGATCAGCACATTCTCGACGGGTCTCGGCACCCAGGTCCTCGTCTCGGGGGAGGGTATAGGCACCGGGCCCTCCACCACGCCGGTGACCTCGGAAAAGCCTGGTTGGATCGGATCGAGCTTGATCTTCGGGCCGGGATCGCAGTTGTCCTGGTACCGGGAAGCGACAGTCATGATAATCGCGACGGTAATCTTGTCGTGCTCGACCCTAATATCCTCCAACGTCATAGACACAAGGCCGGGGGCTCTCGCGTTTATTGAGTAGGTCCCCGAAGGGAGGCTCGAAAACCGGAATTCTCCTTCGCCACCGGACAGAATCCGCGCCACCTCGCCGGCGGCTCCGCGAAGCGTCAGTTGCGCGCCGGGTATCACGGACCCAGACAGGTCCGTGACCACCCCCGCCAGGCTACCCACTTCCTCCGCTTGGGCCGCGGCGAGAAAAACGGCGCATGCAATGCAAGCTCGCAAGAGAGACATACTCTACGGGGAGTGTATCGCCAAGCACGCCACATGGGAAGGCTGCCCAGTTCGTCAGCGAGGGTGGACAATTCGACGCCGTCAGCCCGGAGGGCGTAAGAGAATTTAAGAGAATAGCCCACGGCGTAAGCCGTGAGGAAATCGGGGGCCCCGTACCAGCCCCGGAACGGGGCGAAACTCGCGGCAACGTCTTACGCCCCGTGCCGGGGCTTTTCCCACTGGCGGCCTTTCCCGACGGCTTACGCCGTGGGCTACGCTTTTTCGCTCCTCCGGAGTTCCACGCACGCGCAACATTGAAACTGTGAGATCCGCTTATGTGGCGTGCGCCCTCACCGCGCCACCATCAAACCCGCGGGCTTGCGGGTTCCGTCCTGCCGGACAAGGGTTCCACCGCGCCGGTCCCGCAGACGGCGACGCCGGTTTGCGTGAGGGCTGTCAGGAAGCCAACCAGCAGGTTGTAGAACACCTGCTCACTGAGCGGCTGGTTGCCGGGCAGGCGGAAGGTGACGGGCAATTCCTTGGCGATGCCAAGGCGCACCGCGTTGGTGTGCAGGCGGCCAGAGCGGTCGCGCTTATTGGCGACGCTGAGCGGCGTCTGCATCACGGCTCCGGTGCGGCCATCGACGTAGAACTGGCAGCGCGAAAACCAGCCGAGATTGGCGGGAAGGGTGGCGTCGAATAGCAACAGAGGCGCCTGGCGGCCGGGGGCGGCGAGATCGAGACTGATGGTCCGGGCGCCATCGCGAGCGCGGACCTGGAACCCCGCCTGCCGGGCAATGGTCGAGACCATCTCCGGCTGGAGTTCCATGTAAATCAGCTTGTGCTGTCCGGCTTGCAAAACCTGCATGGCGAAGGGACATTGTATCGCAGCCGGACGGGCCGGTTCGGATTTATTCGATCAATTGTCGAATTTGGCCGCAGAATTTCCAGCGGCGGACAGTCGGCACAGTTGGCCCGGGACGTGCCTTATGCCATGGTACCGAGCGGGCAAAATCAGCGTAAGTCATTGAAGCCGGCGCGGCTGGGAGGGGTCCCATGGTAAGTGTTGAGAGCAGGATGGGGGAATTGGCGCAGACGTTTACCCCTGTGTGCGGATATCGCACTGGGGAATTTGACGCTATCTGGCAAACGCGACAGCTCACGACAATTCGGAGAGCTAGTCCGGTTACGGCAAAATCCAAGAAGCTCAGTTGTAAAACATGTTCCGGCCAGCGGTGCAACGGGCACTGCCGGTTCTGAAAGTAGTTGTCCCGATTGCAGCCGGCTCAATCCCTACAGGTATTGAGCCGGTCCGGCCATCGCAAGAGTTGTCTCGGCCGCGGCCTTCCCGCGCGTCTTGAACTCGTAACGCTCGATGCGAACGGCAGCCCGTCCGGCCTCGGCGCGAACAACGCGGCCAACCGCGACAAACTTCAAGGGGCAGTTTCCGTTGAGTTGAGCGGGCCAATCCACGGACAGTTCCACCGACCGTCCCACTGGAAGCAAACCTTCGGTGGTGAACAGAATTCCGCCGCTGCCCATATTCAGGGTGCTGCCAGCGCCGCTGACGCAATCACCCTTGTAATTCAGCAGCCGATATCGCACGCCTTCGCGGAGAGGAAACCGGCTAGTTCCGCGTCGCTCCATTCTTCCTCCGAACTCCCTTATTGTCCAATGCTTCCAAAGAAAAAATACCCGCAATTCAGCGTGCTATAACGCGCGATCTCTTACAATAGACAAAAAGGCCCAAAAGAATAGTTTAGACCCGTACGTTAGTATTAGGGTATTTATTCGTTAGTCCTGATTTCGTTTCTTCAATCCATCTGCGCCGAACCTGCGGGGGCCTACGGAGTTCGGGGGCCCGATTTCGTCGTCTGGTATGCTGAGGCATGGATCAAACCATATTCCGCACTCTCTTGGAACAGGTGCGGAGCGGAGAGGTTGCGGTCGATCAAGCCCTGGAACGGATGCGCCACCTGCCGTTCGAGGACCTGGGTTTTGCCAAGGTGGATCATCACCGCGCGTTGCGCCACGGCATGCCGGAAGTCATCCTGGCCAAGGGGAAAACGCCGGATCAAGTAGTGGCAATTGCGCGTGCGCTTTTGGAAAACGCGCCCAACGTGCTGATCACCCGCGCCGACCGCGAATGCGCCGACTCGGTGAGAGCGCAGATTCCCGACGCCGACTACTCCACAGTGGCCGGCACCATTCGTTTCTGGCGCGACCGGACCATCCGCGGAAAAGGCAAAATCGCGGTAGTGTGCGCCGGCACCAGCGATCTGCCGGTGGCGGAGGAAGCGCGCATCACGGCCGAAGTAATGGGCAATGAAGTGGAATGCACGCACGATATCGGCGTGGCGGGCATTCACCGGCTGATGCACCACCGCGAACGCCTGACTTCGGCGCGGGTGGTGGTGGTATGCGCCGGGATGGAGGGCGCGCTGCCGAGCGCGATCGGCGGAATGGTCTCGTGCCCGGTAATCGCGGTGCCCACCAGCATCGGCTACGGCGCCAGCTTTCACGGTTTGGCGGCGCTGCTCGGGATGTTGAACAGTTGCGCCAGCAATGTGGCCGTGGTCAACATCGATAACGGGTTCGGCGCCGGCTACGTGGCGAGTTTGATCAACCGCGAGTAATGACGCCGTGGCGCGGGCTGTCAAGCCTGCAGAGCCGAGAGTCGTCTCGGCTTTTCTTGCGGCCTTGAATGATCGACCATCGTCGGCGCCTTCTGCTAAATGAAAAGTGCTGGGCTAGAGCCGATGCACTGACGCGAAGTTTCCTAAAATGCAGAGCCCCGCAGGCGGATGAACTCTCTGGGCATCAAACGCGTTATTGTAGATAGGCTGCGATGGACTCACCACCCCGATCTCAAACGGAAACGGAAGTAATCGGGGCGGCGGCTCATCCTCTCTCGCAGCCGAGCCACCTGTCCAGCTCCGTGCCCGAGGAAGGCCGCTTCGTCGCGGGCACGCTGGTCGCCGGGCGATACCGCATCATTTCGCTGCTCGGCCGCGGCGGCATGGGCGACGTATACCGCGCCACGGACCTCACGCTGGCGCAGCCGGTGGCGCTCAAGTTCCTCCCCGATTCGGGACCCGAGTCCCGCCGCATGCTGGAGCGGTTCCACAACGAGGTCCGCGTCGCCCGGCAGGTTTCGCATCCCAACGTGTGCCGGGTCTACGACGTCGGCGAGGCCGAAGGCGTTCCCTACATCTCGATGGAGTACGTGGATGGCGAGGACCTGGCGTCGCTGCTGCAGCGCATCGGCAGGCTGCCGGCCGACAAGGCGCTCGAAATCGCGCGCAAGGTCTGCGCCGGTGTGGCGGCGGCCCACGATAAGGGCGTGATCCACCGCGATCTGAAGCCCGCCAACATCATGCTCGACAAGCGCGGCAACGTGGTGATCATGGATTTCGGCCTGGCGGCCATCGCGGCGCAGTTGTTTGGCGCCGAAGCGCGCAGTGGAACCCCGGCCTACATGGCGCCCGAGCAGTTGCGCGGCGAAGAAGTGACCGCCCGAAGCGACATCTACGCCCTGGGGCTGGTGCTGTACGAGGTGTTCACCGGCAGGCGGGCTTACGAAGGCGCGAGCGCGGCCGAGCTGATCCGCATGCAGGAGAACGCGCAGATCACCAGCATGTCGTCGATCGCCGCCGAGATCGACCCGGCAGTGGAGAAGGTTGTCCGCCGCTGCCTGGATCCCCTGCCGGCGCGGCGTCCCGCTACTGCATTATCGGTAGCCGCCGCGCTTCCCGGTGGCGATCCGCTGGCGGCTGCCCTGGCGGCCGGCGAGACGCCATCGCCGGAACTGGTTGCCGCATCCGGCAAGACCGAAGGGCTGAGGCTGAAGATCTCCGTGCCGCTGGCGCTCGGTTTGGCCGCTCTCATCGTCGCCCTGCCTTTCGTACGAACCAACGTCGAGCTGCACAGCTTCGTTCCGATGGATCTCTCGGCGGATACGCTGGCCGACAAGATCCGCGAACAGGCCGTCGAGTTCGGCTACCGAACGGCGCCGGCCGACCGCAAGTACGATCTGCATTGGGACTGGGCTGCCGTGTGGGCTAACCGCCAGAAGACACAGACCAGGCAGGACAAGCGGCGATGGTACGAGGCGGAGCCGCCCTTGCAGCTCGGCTACCGCGAGAGCCCGCTGCCGCTGATCGCTGAACCCGATGGCGAAGTGTCCGCGGAACGCCCCGCGCCGGTGGTTTCCGGCATGATCGAGGCGTGGGCGAATAGCAAGGGCGAGCTGCGAACGTTTCGCGCGGTGCCTCCGCAAGTGGATGCCGCGACTACCGCTCAGCCAATCGATCCGCAGATCATCTCGCGCGCCGTCGGCTTCGATCTTTCAAAATGGCAGGAGACTGCACCCAGGTACACGCCGCTGTATGCGTTCGACTGGCTGAAGGCGTGGAAAGGCCGGCATCCCGCGCTGCCGCTCGATGTCACGGTGCAGGCGTCGGCCTGGCGCGGCCGCGTCACCGAGGTGCAGGTGATTTGGCCGTGGACGACCGCCGAGCGGGCGCCCGATTCGCGCCAGAGCACTTCCGACAATCCCACGATGAGGCTGATCGAGAAAGCGACCTCCGGATTGGTGATCCTGTTCTCGGTGTTTCTGGCCGTGCGCAATCTCAGAGCGGGGCGCGGAGACCGCCGCGGCGCGGTCCGTTTGGCAACCGCCTTCTTCGTTCTGCAAGCGGTCGCGTGGGTGTTCTGGGCGCACTGGGTTGCCGACATCGGAATGCTGGAGGTATTCGCCACTAATGCCGCGGGCTGGCTCAGTTCCGCGGTCCTCATCTGGTTCCTGTATATCGGCCTCGAACCGGAGGTGCGGGCCCGGTGGCCGAAATCGATCGTCGCCTGGAGCCGCGTCCTGGCCGGCCGGTGGCAGGACCCGCTGGTGGGCGCGGATGTCCTCTGGGGAGCGCTGGTCGGACTGGCTATCGTGGCTCTTTTCGTCGGACCGAACTGGTGGTCCGTCGCTCACGGCGGCCTTGGCCCCGCGACGAATGCGGACGTCGGCGCGAACACACGGCACTGGATTGCGAGCACCTTGAACAGGGCGTTCAGCGCCACGGAATTTGGCCTGATCGTGGTGTTCGCAATCTTCTGTCTGCGCGTCGTCTTGCGCAAGGACTGGCTGGCTTCCATCGCCGCCGCAATCCTCCTCACGGCCCAGGAAAACGGAGCGTGGCAGGACCGTTCAGTCGCATCCGTCGCGTTGTATCTGCTCATCTTCACCGCGCTGACGTTCGTTATGCTGCGGCTCGGCCTGGTATCCACCATGGTGGCGATTTTCTTTGCCAACGTTTTGCTGCAGACGCCGGGCGCGCAGACACTCTCCATGCCCTATGAGTGGACCGTGGTGGCGTATCCGGCGCTGGCGCTGGCCATCGTCGCGTGGGCGTTCTGGCGCACGTCGGGCCATCGCCTTCTCGAGATCAAGCCTGAGTCGTCTCTGTCGCAGGCAGCGACGAGCTGAAAGAACATGGCCAGGAATGAACACGAATCAACACGGATAAGAACACGGGAGTCTTATCGGTGTCGATCCGTGTTTATCTGTGGCTCGAAATGAGTTCTTTAGGTTTCCCAGGCGCGGTGCGGGACCCCGCGGTCGCGGTCTTGGACGCGGTCGTACAAATATAAGGTGGAGACGGTGCCCAATGATTGGTTGTAATAGCTCTGTTGGCCGAGGGCCTGCCACAAATCCTCTTCGAAATCATGCAGCGCTTTCAACTCGTCGGCCAAGGCGGGCTTTTGTTTTCCGGAAGTCGTGCGGAAGAATTTCTGGTAGCCGCCGTCGACCAGCGCACCGATTTCGGCGCCCATGAGAATGCCCGCCTGGCAGACGGCCACGGCCGCGCCGTCCTGTTCCTTCAAATCGATCGCGCACGGCCCGCGCGTCACGCGCAGTGTTCCATCGAGCGGGGCAATCGCAAAGCCCGCGGCTCGCAGTTTGTCGATGCGCTGCTCGAAAGTGGGGATCTCGACACGCGCTCGACGAAAGAACATGGCTCTATTATACCGGCGGGAGAGCCACCGATCGAGGGGCGCGGCAACAGCCGCAACAGCCAAGCATCCGCTCCCTTTGGTCGCGGCCCCGATTTCTTATCTTGGGCCGGCCACGCCGCGCGGCTTGCGAGTGCGGATTTCGCGGATCGCGTATATCTGGCGGTCCTGGCTTTCGAAGTAGGTGCGCATCAGCATCTCGCCGATGAACCCGGTGTTGAACATGATCAGCCCGGCCAGCAGCAACAGGCCGCCCAAAACCATCAGCGGGCCATGCTGGGCGATGATGTCCACCCCGAGAATCTTGCTCACGCCGAGATACAGCATGATGGCGCCGCCGAGCGTGGTACCGGCCAGACCCAGCGTGCCGAAGAAATGCATCGGCCGGGTTAGATACCGGAGCAGAAACCGGATGGTGACGATATCGAACAGCACGCGGAAGGTGCGGCTGAGGCCATAGTGGGAATCGCCGGCCGTGCGCAGGGAGTTCTGGATGGGCACTTCGGCGATGCGCGCGCCGTAGAAACTGGCCAGCGCCGGAATGAAGCGGTGCAATTCGCCGTAGAGGTGGACGTCCTTCAGCACATCGGCGCGATAGGCTTTGAAGGTGGTGCCGAAATCGCGCAGATCCACGCCGGAGGCCTTGGCCATCATCCAATTGGCGATGCGCGAGGGGATCTTGCGCAGCAGCGGATTGTCGATTCGGTGCTGCCGCCAGCCGCTGGCGATATCGTATCCCTGTTCGACTTTTTCGAGCAGCGCCGGAATGTCCTCGGGCGCGTGCTGGAGGTCGCCATCCATGGCGATGACGATCTCGCCTTGGGCCTGGTGAAAGCCGGCGGAGAGCGCGGCGGTCTGCCCGAAATTGCGGCGCAAGCGGATCACGGTGAGATGGGCGTCGGTCTCGACCAGGTTGGCCAGCAGCTCGAAGCTGCGGTCGCTCGATGCGTCGTCGACGAAAAGGACTTCGTACGGTCTCTTCAATCGCTCGAGCACCGCCGTAAGCCTGTCATAAAGCGGCAGGATGGAAGGCTCTTCGTTGTGGATCGGGATGACGATCGAAAGCATGACAGGCTGAAACCTCAGTGTAGCATTCGCCCCCTAACGCACTCCGTTCCCGGCCGCCGGCGAGCCGCGATTGCGGACACCCGTATCCCGGAATCGGACACCCCAGGACGTGTGTCGGCAGGCAGCGGGTCCACATCCACTGCACGGGGCGAATGGCAGCAAAATTGCGTAATGCGATATTGGGAATCTCATGAACAGCCTTTTGCTCGATCTCCGGTACGCGCTGCGGGCCTTGCGCAAAGCGCCGGGCGCGGCCGCGGTGGCGGTGCTGGCGCTGGCGCTCGGCATCGGAGTGAACACTTCGTCTTTCATCTGGGTGAACTCGTTGGTGCTTCATCCGTTTGCCTACCCGAACCTGGAGCGAATCGTGACCGTGTGGGAGACCCCCAAGCTCGGCGCGGAGCGCGAACTGGTGGCGCCAGCGAACTTCTTCGATTGGCAAGAGCAGGACCATTCCTTCGAACGGCTGGCGCTCTACCGGCCATGGGATGCCAACTTCACCGGGGCGAACGAGCCGGAGCGGATACAGGGCTGCCTGGTCACCGCGGACTTCTTCGCGGTGTTGGGAATGAAGCCGGTGCTCGGGCGCGTCTTTTCGAAGCGGGAAGAAGAGGCCTCGAACCCGGTGGTGGTGGTGAGCCACGGCTTCTGGCAGCGGCGGCTGGCGTCGAACCGAGGCGCGGTGGGCCAGACGATCTCGCTGGACAACCGCAATTATACGATTGCTGGCGTGATGCCGGCCGAGTTCGACTATCCGCTGGCCACCGACCTGTGGGCGCCGCTCGCTCTCGATGCGCGGGAAAGGAACCAACGCGCCACTCACACCTTGCAGGTGCTCGGGCGCCTGCGGCCGGAGGTTTCCGTAGCCGAGGCTCGCGCGGCGCTGGGTATCGTTGCGCGCCGCCTGGAGAAACAGTATCCGCAGACCAACGAGGCGCGATCCATCTACGTGGTGCCTCTGCGCGAACTCACCAGCCAAGAGACCGCACGTTTCGTCGTGTTGTTGCAGGGCACCGCGCTTTTCGTGCTACTGCTGGCTTGCGCTAATATCGCTAACTTGCAACTTGCCCGCGCCACTACCCGCCAGCGCCAGTTCGCGGTGGAAGCCGCGCTGGGCGCCAGCCGCTTCCGCATCGCGCGCCGGTTGCTGATCGAATCCACGTTGGTGGCCATATTGGGAGGCGGCCTGGGAACATGGCTGGCGTCCTGGGATCTCGAGTTCGCCAAGGTACACATCTCCTCCGAGGTATTGCGCTACGTGTCCGGCATGAGAACCATGCACATTGACGGCAGTGTGGCGGCATTCACGGTGGTGTTGGCGTTGCTGGCGGGAATCCTGTGCGCGGCGCCGGCGGTGCTGATGATGCTGCGCAGGAACGGCGCCGCGGATCTGGGCGAGACCTTGAAGGCAGGGGGCCGCAGTTCCAGCTCGGGAGCCGCTCACAGCCGGATGCGGAGCGCACTGGTAACGGCCGAAGTGGCGATCGCGCTGGTCTTGCTGGTGGGCGCCGGGCTGATGGTGGAAACCTTCAACCACATGCTGAATTCCGATCCGGGATACAACCCCAAGAACCTGCTGACGATGCGGATCGCTCTGCCGGAGAGTTCATACCACGCGCCTGAGCAGATCAACGGGTATTACGAACGCGTGCTCTCGGCGCTGGCCGGACTTCCCGGCGTGAAGGTGACCGGCGCCTATGCGTATTTGGGGACCGCCGGCGGATTCCATGTCGAAGGCCGGCCCGAACCCCGTTCGGGCGAGACGCCGATGAACGTGATCGCGATCGCCGGGAATTATTTCGGGACGATGGGATTCCCGATTCGCCAAGGGCGCGCCATCTCGCCGCAGGATGGGACCGATTCGCCGCGCGTGGTGGTTCTGAGCGAAGCCGTGGCGCGCCATTACTGGCCGGACTATCCGCGTACGCTCGATCCGGTCGGCCGCCGCGTCAAGCTGGGCAACTCGCAGTCGCCGTGGCTCACCGTTGTCGGCGTCTCCGGGGACTTCAAGAACTGGTTTACCAGCCAGCCGGAGCCGGTGGCCTGGGTTCCGTCCGCGCAGTCTCCTTCGCCGGTGATGAAAGTGTTGCTGCGGACCTACGGCGATCCGCTGGCGGCGGCGAGCGGCGCGCGCGCGGTGGTGCGCGGCGTGGACCGGGACCCGCCGATCTACGATGTCGAGAGCATGGAGCAGACCATTGCCTGGGAAACCTCGGGCATTGCGGGCGCCGCATTCGCCATGAAGAAGTACGCCATCATCGCGCTGCTGCTGGCGATCACCGGAATTTACGCGGTGATGTCCTATGCCGTGGCGCAACGCACGCACGAAATCGGCGTTCGCATGGCCTTGGGAGCGCGCCAGGCCGATGTGCTCAAGATGGTCCTCAGCCAGTCGTTCCGCATGGCCGGCGCGGGATTGGCAATCGGGCTTCCCCTGGCTTACGTTCTGACCAGGGTCGCATCCAGCCTGGTTTACAACGTGATTGTCGTGGACGTATACGCTTTTGCGGCGTTCACGCTGTTGCTCGGTCTGGCTACACTGTTGGCCACGTATTTCCCCGCCCAGCGCGCGGCGAATGTCGATCCCGCCTCGGCGCTGCACAACGAATAGCGTCGGCTGCGCCGGTACGCTTGGCGCTACGGTTTTCGGGCGCGGCCGAACATGCGAATGCGCACCACGAAGCGCCTCCCTTCGGCGCCATAGAACTGCTCGAAGTTAGGAGCGCCCTCCACGCTGTTCACGGCCGTATAATTCCGATGCCCGGTAACGTTGTTGCAGCCCAGCCGCAATCCCAGCCGGTAGCCGCGGAACACGAAACGCCGCTCGATGTGGACGTTGAGGTCGAACGTATCGGCGAAGCGTTGGGCATCCATCGGTCCCATCAGGACGCCGGAATCGGCGGTAATGGAATAGGGTAATCCGGTGCGATAATCCACCAGCATGGCCAGCGCCCAGTTCGGGCCGTGCAGCGGAAAGTAACCCCAGCCGAGGAAACGATTCGGCGCGTCCCAGGGCATGGGGACGAAGCCGCTCAGCACCTGCAACGGCTCGTCGATGGTGGTGGACAGCACGGCGTTGGAGACGGCTTTCGATCTGGTGTAACTCGCCAGCCAGCCAAACTGCTCGCCGAAGGACTGCCGCACGGTGAACGACGCTTCATCGTAGGCATCGCGACGCAAGTTGGAGAGGACGTAGTCGCCGCCGGTTCCCCAGGCCATGCTCACCAGGTCGAGATTCACCGGACCCGGCGCCCCGGTGGAAACGTAGGCGAAGCCGTCGTCACCGCGCTTGCGCATCCACTCGGCGCTGGCCGAAATGCGGTGTCCCAAGTCGCGGACCGCACCGGCGCTCCATTGGCCATAACGCGGGAACTTGAGGTCGCGTCCCCCCACGAATGTGGTGATCGCCTGGGGCAACGGCGCTCCGGCCGCATCGTAGGGCGTGATGACGGCCTGCTGGTCGAACGGCCTGGAGAACAGCGCGAGATTGCTGGGGTCGCGCAAGATGGCGTAACCCGCGGTGAGTTTGGTGCGGCTGTCCTCCATCGGCGCCCAGGCGGCTGCGATGCGCGGCGACACGGCCGCTTCGCCCACCAGGCTGTCCCGATCCAGGCGCGCGCCAGCATCCAAGGTGAGACGGCCGGCCAGTTGCCAATGATCGTTGACATAGGCCGACTCGACCGCGTTCCCGCGATCGAATATCCCCCTGCCGCTGAACGTGGTGACGAACAAAGGCAAGCCGCTCAAGCCGATCACCTCGGCTTCCGATCGTATAAATCGCGCGTTGTAATCCAAGTGCTGCGCGTTGGCGCCGATCTGCAGTTGGTGGCGTCCCAGCAACGAGTGGGCGCGGGGAAAGTAGTTGACGAAACCCTGCCCGCGGTTCCCGTTCTGGCGCGAGTCGACGTAGTAGTTACCGCTGCGGCCCTCGGGGGTGATCAGGTAGGGCGCGGTGCCTTCCGGCACTTGCCGGTGATAGACCGCCTGCCAGGCCAAACCGAATTCCAGCAGCGATCCGCCGTACCACGACTGCGAGTCCTTGGCATCCAACAGCCATTCGTGATCGCTCAGACCGGAGCTGGTGGGGATAGGGTCGAGCGGCCCCAAGCCGGAATGGGACTGGTGATCGAAGTTGCTGAGGAAGTCGGCGTAGAAAATGTTGGCGGGAGTAAGATTGACTTGGGCGTGCGCCAGGTTGCCAAACTCCCAGGCCGCATTGGTGTCCGCGCCGGCGGGCAAGCCGGCAACGTAGCCGTTGTTATAACTGCCATAAACGCTGTCCGCGAACCAGGCCTTGCCCTTGACAATGGGCCCGGAGAGAACGCCACGCGGCGTCCAGTCGCCGATGCGCACGCCGCCCCGCTGGTCGATTCCGGGAATGAAATTGGTGATGGTGTAGCGGAACAGGTCGGTTCCGTTCTCGCTGTGGATGGCGAGGGTGCCACCCGATCCGGGCCCGAACTGGGCGGGTTCGCGCGCGCCCTCCAGGTCCACCGATTGCACTCCATCGAGCGCCAGGAGCGTGGTGTAGCGGCCGTCGATGGGGTCGGTGACGTCGACGCCGTTCAGTGTGTACTGGGTCTGATATTCCGCCCCGCCGTGAAAGTGCAGGCCAGCGGAAGGATCTTCAATGGCGCCCGGGATCAGCCTCATCCCGTTGCGCAAGCTCTCGGTGGATGGGTACGGAATGTCGTTGATGTCGGTGCCGCTCAGCCGCTGCTCGCCGGCGGTCGCGGTCGAATCCACCGGATTGGACAGGGCGCCGACATGGACGCTCTGGAAGACCTCCTCCTGCACGTTGAGCACGAGGGTGGTTTCGGCGCCGCCGGCCGCGATCTCCACTGCCTGATCGCGCAACTGAAAATATCCGGCGCGGTCCACGGTGACGAGATACGAGCCCGGTACCGAAACGGTGACGGCAAACGATCCGGTCGGCGACGATACGCCTTCGATCGCGGGATGGCCCTCCTGCCGGACGCGCACGCTCGCGCCAGCCACCGGGGCATCGTTCTGGTCGACCACGCGGCCGTTCCAGGCGACCTGAGCCGCGGCCTGGCCCGCCAGCGCCAAACCAGCCAGCAACAGCGCCGCGATGCGATCCGATGGCATGCCCGAGTCCTGCCGCTATTATGATGGAAACGGTGCACGCCGGGCAGCGGTGACGCGCCGGCTAGTCCTTTTCGCCTTTGTGGAGCTGCTGCGCCAGGTAGTTTTCGAGGCCCACTTCACCGATGGCGTGGAGCTGGCCCTCCAAATGGTCCACGTGATCTTCTTCCTGCCGGAGGATCTCCTCGAACAACGCTCGCGACGCATTATCGCCTACCGCGGTGGAGGCCTTGATGGCGTGGTTGAGTTGGTGAACCGCCTCGGTCTCCAGGGCCAGGTCGCTTTCGAACATCATTTTGACGTTGGTCCCGACGCGAATCGGGCCGATGGAGGTCATGTTCGGCGTTCCATCGAGGAAGAGAACGCGGTTGATGAGCTTCTCGGCGTGGACCATTTCCTCGATCGACTCTTTGCGGTAGTAGCCCGCCAGCCGGAGGTAGCCCCAGCCTTCGCACATTTTAGCGTGCAGAAAGTACTGATTGATGGCCGTCAGCTCGGCCTTGAGGGATTCCCCCAGATATTTCAAAACCTCTTCGTTGCCATGCATAGCATCAGTCTATCCGCAAACCGTGCAAATGCCAACGCGGCGCCGGAACATGCGGCGGCGCCGAGGGCTCGACGCCTGCTCGAGTACTACGACCGCTGTGCGGAATCAGTTGCGAAAACGGTTCAAACGTTGCTTGCCCGCGCGCTCCGGATGAAGCCGCGAAATGGATCGCCGTGAGATTGAGGAGTTCTAGGCCAGTCGCTCGCCTACGCAACCATTGTATTGGAGGCGTCTTCGCGGCGAACCAGCTCAAGCCCGCAGATGCCTTCCAATTCCGCTGTGCCACAACCGTGGCTCAGGCAATGTTCGGCGATCTGGTTCAGCGCGGCGACGCGGTACTCTTCCACCCGGCGCAGCTCCGTGCTGGCGCACTCGATGTTGGTCCGGGTTACGGCGGTGCGAAGCCCGTGCTTCGCCCGGTCCACCAGATCGAGGACGCGCAAGTATTGACTTGTCAATTCTTCCTTAAGTTCGCAGCACATTATGACCCTTAGGATATATACGTTTACTAACCCAGTGGAAGATCTAACGGTACCACTTGCTAGTACTGGTATCTCTAAATCCTTTGGGTGGTTAACTCGGGTCGGACGCCGCCTGATCACGCACCGCATAATTGTAGGGTATGGAATCGGAAGGCGCTGCACGACTGCGAACCGCGACATGGGGCGATGCGGACGCGATCGGACAATTGATGGAGCGGAACGGTTTGGGCGCGCTTGATCGAGCGGCCTGGCGCACCCAGTGGGAAGCCTACCCTTTCGCCGCCGAGTTTCGGGACGTTGCAATCGGGTGGGTTCTGGAAACGGAGACGGGCGGGGTGGTGGGCTATCTGGGCAACGTCCACATGCTCTATGATCTCTGTGGGCGTAGCGTTAAGGGGGCGATCACCACGGCCTGGGCGGTGGATGCCAGTCATCGCAGCAGGTCTCTGCAACTGATGATCGCTTTCCTGAAACAAAAGAACGTCGATCTGTGGCTGGATGGCAGCGCCAGCCTCACCGCATCGAGGGTGCTGACTGGCATGAAGGTGGCGCGCATCCCGGTGGCCGGGTATGAAGTCCCCTGCTTCTGGGCCGCACGGCCCCGGGGATTCGCCAAGGCGGTTCTGCTGAGGAGAGCGATTCCGGGGGCGGGCATTCTGGCCGCGCCAGCCGGGATGCTGCTCAACGCAAGAGACACCATCCTTCGCAGCGGCAGGGGACGCGTATCTTCCACCATGCAACGGCTGGGAGACTTCGACGATCGGTTCGAGACCTTCTGGCAGAATCTCCGCGCGGACCCACCCCGCCTGCGGGCGGTTCGCACTAGAGCGGTGCTCGAGTGGAGGTTCGGCGCACAACTGCGCAACCGGTGCGCGACCATTGTCGCGGCGGGCCGGGACGGAAACCTCACGGGTTACGCCGTCCTCATTCGCCGGCAATTCCCGGATCTGGGGATGGATTTGTACGATGTGGCGGACCTTCAGTCCATTCGCGATGACCCCGCGACCATCCGGGATCTTCTTTTGGGGGCGATCGCAATCGCGCGCGAAGATGGTGTGGACGCCGTCAAATTCATGACCGGTACTCCAGCCAAGCGCGCCCCGGCCGATGAGTTGCGGCCCTACACCTATCGCCTGGCATTCTGGCAACTGTACTACAAGGTGCAGGCGACCGAACTGAAGGCGGCGTTGGCCACAGCCGACGCCTGGGACTTTTCACTTTTCGATACGTACTAGACGGGGCGCGCGGGTGTCACAATTGGCCGCCGGTGAGCGGGGAAGGCGCCCTGCACAATGCTCTCAGTCAGGCCGGAAGCGGCGAATGCGCGGGCTCATCCATGGCCGAGTTTGCTCTCCAGGCAGTCGACGATCAGCGAGTACGAAACCAGTTGCTCGAAATCGTCGAGTTCGAAGTCCAGTCCGAATTCCTCGGAAACCGCGGATAGCAGCGTTACCTGCGCCACGGAATCCCAAGCCGCGATCGAAGATTGGCTGGCGCTGGGAATCTCTTCGGCGCGCAGGTTGGGAAAGACGCTCGAAAAACACTGGGCTACCTTGTCTTTGATGTCGTTCATTGTGTTCGTCTTCAGAATCCCTTCATGGTTCATTCCGCGAGGCGGTGCGGCAAGCACCCGCACGACGCAAGGAAGTCAGCTCGCGATATCCGGTATTCTCCGTCCTGGCCCGAGCGCGTGCCCACAGCCCTGAAAAACTCCCTCAGCGGCTGGTTCCTTTCGGTCTTTTCGAAGGCAAACTCGATCTCTTCGGCGCCGCAATGGCGGAAGAGGCCATCTATCATGTGATGCTCGATCCGCCGCGAGAACGCCCGGCAACTCATCACCCAATGCGACACCCTGACCTTGGGGCCGAGTTGGGAGCCGAGCAAAACCGCGATCTTTCCCAGCGGCCCGAATTTGTCCTGGTAGGAAACCACGGCGACGACGCAATCTTTCCGTTCCAGCAGGCGCTGCCAGTCGCTCTCGCCTATGCGGAGGCCATTGAGATTAAACTGATTGGTCTTGTTGATGAGTTCAAGCGGCCGTTTGTCGGCCGAGTCCACGCGCCAGGCCAGCGTCACGGTGCCTTCGAGCGTGCGAAGGAACTCGGAAGATCCGCCATCTGCCGCCATCTCGCGGACCTCGGCGGAGGCGCGGATGCTGGACTGGCGCAGCCCGTCCTCCTCGGTCAGCTCGGGCTTGCCGAACAGATCGCGCAGGCGCCCGAGCAGGTTCCACACCGCCGCGGGATCCTTGGCGGGGAACGCGAGACACGTCATTCCCGGATAAGCGCGCTGCACTTCGTCCAATTCCATCGGGCTGTCATCGACGAAAACCACGGCATCCGCGGCGATGTTCCAGGTGTCGAGAATGCGGCCCACGGAGGCCGATTTCGGCCCCCAATTGGCACTGACGGGGAAAAGCGATTCCGGACTGAGAAAAAAGTCCCTCCGGGCCAGCGCGGCCTCCGCCGTCGCCATTTCGTTCTTCGAGCAGGCAGCCAGCAGAACGCCGCAGCTCGCGAGATGACCGAGCATCTGCTGATACAGCCCGTGCGTCTGCGTGTGGTGCTCCTGGCTCCAGGAGACGGCGTCCACCCCTATCTCACCGGCGATTCCCGACCACAACGTGCCGTCCAGATCGGTGATGAGTCCCTTCTTCGGCGCCGGCTGGCAGAGCACGTCTACCAGACGGGCTGCGAGGCCGCTCGCAAACGGAACCGTGTACGGGAAGCCGGCGATGAGCTCCATGCGGGCGTCCAGCGCGGCAGCGGGCGCTTCGATCCGCGAACGCTCGACCACACGCACGCCGGAGGTCCGCGAGATACGCAAGAGGAATCCGGCCAGTCGCCGCTCCAGTTCGAGTTCGAGAACGCTGCTCTGGGCGCGAATCGTGTTTCCGATCGGCGGCAAAGGCAGGCTGGGCGGAGCCAGCGCCACCGGCATGCGGCCGGCGAGCGCCACGATGGCGGCTTCGAGGCGCGCGTAACGCTCGATGCAGCCAGCGATCAGGTCCGCCTTCGCTTCCTTCGACCAGCCGCCGCTGCTGCGCAGGCCCAGCCGCGGATCCAGGTCGCCCCACTCCAACACCACCGCGCAGCCACAAGCCGCCAATCGCGCAGCCGATTGGATGTTGCCAGGGAGGTCTCCGTAAACTCCGCACTCGACTTCCACGTTCCTATCGTCCGGCAGGCGTTCGAGTAGATGGGCACGCAACAGGGTTGCCAGGTGGAGCGGTTCGAAGCCGCAAGCCAGGCAATAAGTACCTTCCGCGCGGTTCCCTTTTCGGGAATTGATGAGAGCCAGAGCCTGATTGAGCGTCATGCGCCTTATCTCCAGCTTGCCGGAGTGGAGCGGACCCGGACGGCTTTCATTTTGTCACCGGCGCGGGCAAATCGGCGGCGCGGATTCGCTGGATGAGCTCGATGTACTCTTCGCGCGGGAGTTCGAAGAATCGCTCCGCGTACCGGCACTCGCCGGCGCCGAGCATGCGCGAGTGAAACATATTCAGTCCCAGCGTGCTGTGGACGTAATCCAACGCCGAATTGGCGAAAGTGAAACAGCGGAGCATCTCGGTCTTGGTTTCGATCACATCGTCGATAATCAAAACGACGTTCGGGATGCACATTCCCCACACCTCATAACCGAATACGCGCACGTTCCAGGGAATCTCGCCAAGGGCGCCAGCCAGGATGAAATTGGCGGTGCGGTGATCGGGATGGCCGTCGAGCGGGAACGGAATGAAGACCGCGTCGGCTTTGCGCTCGATCAGAATGTCCGCCAATTCGGCGATCTGAGCAATGTCGTCCGCCAGCACGGGATGATTGAGAAAGACCGGAGAGACGCCGACCACGGCGGCGGCACGCCGCGACTCTTCATTGCGCATCTCCATCATTTCCTGCCGCGTGAAGCCGAGCTCTTCGCACCCATCGGCGCCGTCCGTGAGCATGACGATAGAGGCCGCCTTCCCACTGCCCGCTTGTTGGGCGAGCGCGCCGCCGCACCCGATCGCTTCATCGTCCTGGTGTGGTGCGACGACGACCATCGACTTGCCGAAGGGCGCCCGGATCGGGATGGCGCGGACAAAGTCGGAAAAGTAGTCCGTCGCCGAAGCCAGCGCCAGCATGCGCAACTCGATATCGCCCAGCCCGGCCTTCAGAAACAATTTGAACTGGCTGCGCGCGTATAGCAGAGGGAGCGCACTGCGATAGGCCCGGCGCAGATAGTCGCGAATCATTCGGCTTCTTCGAGTATCTTAACAGACCTCGCTTGGCGCTCGCGCAATACCAAATCGAGTTCGTTCAGCGTCGAAATCGGTGCAGGATGCGCATCCGGCGCTCAGTTACAATCGGAAGTTCGGTAGCGCGTCTGGCGGACTTTCGAGGGGCAACCGGGCAATGAAAAAGGTACTCTTATCGTGGAGCAGCGGAAAAGACAGTGCGTGGACGTTGCACCTGCTGCGGCGGAACGCCGGAGTTCAGGTGGCCGCGCTGGTGACCAGCTTCAACTCGGAGGCGAACCGCGTGGCGATGCATGCCGTCCGGCGCGCGCTGGTGGAGGCACAGGCGGAGCGCGCGGGGCTGCCGCTGTGGGCGGTGGAGCTGCCTGCGCCGTGCTCGAACGCGGAGTACGAAGACCGCATGCGCGTGGTGTGCCAGCGCGCGGTGGCGGAAGGAATCACGGCGGTGGCATTCGGCGACCTCTTTCTCCAGGACATTCGCGACTACCGCATCCGGCAATTGCAAGGGACTGGCCTCGAACCGCTGTTCCCGCTCTGGCTGATTCCAACCGGAGATTTGGCGCAGGAAATGATCGACGCGGGCGTGAAAGCGAAAGTCACTTGCGTGGATCCGGCCAAACTTGCCAAGTCTTTTGCCGGCCGCGATTTCGACCGGAGTTTCCTCGGGGACTTACCGCCTGGAATCGATCCGTGCGGCGAGAACGGAGAGTTTCACACGTTCGTGCACGATGCACCGCCGTTCTCGAGCCCCATCGAGGTCCGCTCGGGAGAAGTGATTGAGCGCGACGGATTCGTGTTCGCGGACGTGCTGCCGGGGTAAACGGTGGTATCGCGGACCCATGAGGGATCTCGAAAAATGCGTCTGACCCTTTCGCTCCTAAACCGTCCCCCGGGTTGGCCAAGAAGATCCGCGAACGCCACGCCCGCGCAAAGTCGCCCATTTCGCTTCGGCTGGCCCCTGAACAGATCGCCGCGGCGAAGCACATCGCGGCTGAGAAGTCGGTAGGCTATCAGACGCAACTCCGGATGTGGATTGCCGAGGGCATAAGGCGAGAAGCAAAGCGGGCGTAGGCTTCCGAGCTCACCTCATCCACCGGGGTCAAAGCCAAGGAAGCAGCCCATCGTGGCAGAGGTTAGCACACCGGGAGCCCAACACCCTTCGTCTTACTTGATCTCCACCTCATCGATGAAGAACTCGAACTTTCCTTCGCCGGGGGGACTTAGGAACGCCAGGCCGGAAAGGTCGTGGCCGTCGGTGCTTAGGCTCTCGAACGAGAACGTGTATTGCTTCCACTCGGGCGTCGCCACGAAAGTACGGAAGGTCGGATTTTGGCCTTTGGCTTCGGTGAAGATCAGCAGGCGGCAGCTTTTGCCATCGCCTTTCGCCCAGAAGGTGATGTTCTTTTTGTCGGAGAGATCGGCTCCCTGCATCATGCCGGGGCCGGGGGAGAAAACGGCTCCGCCGAACATGAAGCCGGCGCCTTTGACGTTCTCGCCGGCCACGCGCATGGCTCCCTTGGTTCCATTGGCGCCGCCCGGAACGGCCTCCATGGCCGCGGTGGATTTGCCGCCCATCACCGAATCGGTCATCACGGACCACGAGCCGAAGTTGGCGCCGACTTTGAGGTCGTCAAAGGTGCTGACCACGCCCGATTCCGACCCCTTGGGCTTCAAGGTCACGGGCGTGCCAGCCTGGCCGTTCAGATCGACCACCTTGAGCGCGACCTTCTTGGTATTGTCCGAGCTGGGGCCGACCATCACATCGAAGATGCCCGGCTCGACCACGCGATGCATGTCGGTGTTCAGCATGGAAAGCATATCCGCCGTAATGGTGAATTCGACGGTGCGCTTCTCACCCGGTTTCAGGGTGACGCGCTCGAAGCCTTTCAACTGCATGACCGGCCGCGTGACGGATGCCACGCGTTCGTGCAGGTAGAGCTGCGGCACCTCGTCGCCTTCGCGCGAGCCGGTGTTGGTGATATCCACGCGCGCCTTGGCCACGCCGCCGATTTCGATTTGCTGGGGCTCCACGCGCAGGTTCTCGAATTTGAACGTGGTGTAGCTCAGGCCGTAGCCGAAAGCGAAGAGCGGCTTTCTGGTGCTGAATTCGTAAGTACGGTTGTCGCTCGGTTTGTGATTATAGAAATCCGGCAGTGCGCCGGCCGTGTGGGGGAAGGTGATGGGCAATTTGCCGCCCGGGTTGATATCTCCGAATAAGACGTTGGCCGCGGCAGTGCCGCCTTCCTGCCCGAGATACCAGCCCTCTAAGATGGCCGGGACGTGTTCGGCAATGTAGTTAATGGAGAGCGGCCGGCCGTTGATCAAAAGGACGACGGTAGGAGTCCCGGTTTCGACCACCGACTTAACCAGATCGTTCTGTGCGCCGAGCAACTCGAGCGAATCGCGGTCACCCAGATGTTCTTCCGACCAGGCTTCGCGGTTGGTGCTTTCGTTCTCGCCGACCACCAGGATGGCCACGTCGGCCTTGCGGGCCAACTCCGTGGCGGCGGCGACCTTCTCCACCTGCGCCTGTGGATCGGCCAGCCTGACGTTGTACGCCAGCCATCCGCGCCAGCCCTGCTTGGCGTTGGTGATCTGGCAGCCTTCGGCATAAACCACCTTGGCCGAGGAGCCGACGCGCTCGCGAATGCCATCCAGAATGCTGACGCCGTGCCCAGGTTCGCGGGCGTATCCGCCTACGTGAACATCGGCGGCGTTGGGGCCGATGACGGCGATGGTCTTCAGCTTGCCGAGATCGAGCGGCAGCAGGTTCTTTTCGTTCTTCAATAGCACAACGGCCTTTTGCGCGGCCTCGACGGCCAGCTTGCGATGCTCGGAGCCGCTGGTGGTCTTTTCGGCGTAGTCGGGATCGGTATAAGGATCTTCGAACAGGCCGAGGCGGAACTTAGCGGCGAGCAGGCGGCCGGCGGCGCGGTCGACTTCGCTCTCCGGGACAGCGCCGGCCTTGACCTGGTCGATCAAGGTGCGATAGACGCTACCGTCGGAAAGGTCGAAATCGACTCCCGCTGCCAGGGCCAGGCGCGCGGCTTCGGACATGTTGGCAGCCACGTGGTGGGTATCGACCAGCATCTGGAGCCCACTTCCATCGGAGGTGATGTAGCCGCCGAAGCCCCACTCCTGGCGCAGAACGCGATCGAGCAGCCAGTGGCTGATATGCGACGGGATGCCATCGATCTCGTTGTAGGAAGCCATGATGCTTCCCGCGTGGCCTTCCTGGACGGCAGCCTGGAACGGCACCAGGAAGTTCTCGCGGATCTCGCGCTCGGAATAATTGCCGGGCGCGGTGTTGGTGCCGCCCTCCGGCTGGCTGTGCACGGCGTAGTGTTTGGGCGTGGCCATCACGTGGTGGTTGTCGATGTGGAATCCGTCGCCCTGCAGGCCGAGCACGGCTGCTACGCCTATGCGCGAAACCAGGTACGGATCTTCCCCGTAGGTTTCTTCGGTGCGGCCCCAGCGCGGATCGCGGGCCAGGCCCAGCACTGGTGTAAACACCTGGGCGACGCCGGCGGAGCGAGCCTCGTCTCCGGCGGCGGTGAAGACGCGGCGGGCCAAGGCAGGATCGAAGGTGCTGGCCAACGCGAGGGGGTTCGGAAAGCTGGTGCTGCCGTTGCTCATGAAACCGTGCAGCGCTTCGCCCATGAACAGCCAGGGGATGCCGAGGCGCGTCTTCTCGCGCAGATAGCGCTGCACGGCATTGCGCAGGATCGCGTTCTGGCGGGGCGTGTAGGTCGAGTTCTCGTCATACAGGCCGCGCAAGGCCACGCTGGCCTGATCGGGATTGAAGGTTCCGGTGGTATCGAGCAGGGAGAGGCTCGGGTTGTCGCCGCCGCAAATCTCGGCGACCTTTTCCTCCAGCGTCATGCGACCGAGCAGGTCCGCCACGCGCTCATCGATGGTGAGCTTGGGATCGCGATACTTGGGCGCGGGCTGCACGGCGGTTGACGGCTGGCTCCAGGCGTGAAGCGCGAAGAGCAGGGTAATACTCAGAAACGCGAGGACGAAAAGGTTTCGATGGCGACGTGGCATTCGGTTTCTCCTGTCGAACGGCGTGGCACTTTGGGCGCACGAACTCACACTTCCGCGGCGCGCCCACCTGAATGGTAACGCAGCTTTCGGCGGGCAAGTTCCGCAAGGGACATGAAAATTGAACGAGCGGCGAACGGGGCTGGCAAGTCACTATGGTACAACCCCGCCCACTCTGGCCGCTCCGTTTTGGCTGATCGCTTTGGTCGCGTCTCCGATTGGGCTGAGCGGAGGGCGGAGCCATGCGAGCCTAGCGAAGCAGCGACGAAGCCAGCGGACACAGCTATCGCACAGGCCGCTCTCAGGGAATCAGGGCCTTCAGGATAGGCTCGAACCAGGCGTCTTTGGCCATATCCCAGACGATGAAGTCGGAGTCGAACTGCCAATAGGCCCAGGCCCACCCCAGCGATTCGGCCGTGCGCGCAACCCAAGACGTGTAGAGAACACGCGATTCGAGGGGGCCCTTATCATACGCGCCGAATTCGCCCAGCAGAATTGGCCGGTTGTGCGCCTTTGACCACTGCTGGACGCCGGCGAAATCGTCCACCACACGCTGCTTCTCGGCATCGGTGCCCCAGGTGATGCCGGACAGGTGCGCGGTCTCCTTGCTCCAGGCCGCGCCCTGGTGCGTGAAGGTCATGGGCACGTAGTAATGCACCGTGACGATGATGTGGCGATCGTCTTCCGGCAGTTCGAGCTGGTCGAGATGCTGAATGTTGTTCCAGTGACCGGGACCTATGACAACGTTGCGCACGGGATTGGTCTTGCGAATCAGCGCCAGCGTTTCTTTTAGCAGCGCGTTCCAGCGCTCGTCCGTCACCGCGCCATTCGGCTCGTTCAGGATCTCGAAAATCACGCTCGACGGAGCATCCTTGTAGGCTTCCGCGATCTGTTGCCAGAAGGCCAGCAACTTGGTCCGGCAGGCGTCGGCGTCGTTCGCGCAGCGCCCGAAATCGTGTTCGTCGAGAATCACGGTGAGATTGTTGGCCAGCGCGTTTTTGACGACCCAGTCGAGCGTCTTCCGCCACGCCGGCTTCAGCCGGTTCTTTGCGTCCATGTGGCTGAATGCTTGCAGGTTCACGCGCACGGTCTGGAACCCGGCTTCGTGGATGAGTTGGAAATGGCGCTCATGGAAGCGCGCCTTGCCGAAGTTCTTCCACAGCGGGTCATAGCCGATGATGTTCACGCCGCGGCGCATGGCCGCGACCTGATCGAAGGGATCGATCTGCGCGGTCAAGTTGCCCACAACCGGGCCGCAGGCGATTAGAAGCGCAAGCGCCAGGAATCGCGATGATGAGTTCATTCGCTTACCAGCTTAATCCCTGTCGCGAACCATGCCAAATCCCGGCGGGTGCGGGACATGAAAGTTGCCAGGCGGTCCGCCCCACAATTCAGACAGACGTTCGGCATTAGGAAAAACCAGGTGACATTGCGCACGAGTGAGTGCGCCAGGTCGCCTACTGGGCGACAGTGCCCGCCGGCGCCGGTGCGGCAGGCGGGGCTGTCTCCGCGGCCACGGTCTTCTTCACGGGAGCTGCTTTCTTCGCTGCCTTTGCGGCGGCCTTCTTGACAGCGGCCTTCTTGACAGGGGCCTTCTTAACAGCGGCCGCGGCGGCCTTTTTGACGGGGGCCTTTTTCACGGCGGCCTTCTGGGCTGCCGGTGCGGCTTTCTTGACGGTCTTGGCGGCCGTGGTCTGCGCCTTGGCGGCCTTCGCCAGCCGCCAACGCTTCTTGGTAGCCGCGATGATACGCTTCATGCCTTCTTCACTGATCCTGCGCTTGGCCTTAGGCGCTTCCGGAGCGGCCGGCGCTGGCGTCGCGGACTGCGTCTTCGACTCAGCCCACCTCTTTCGCTGCGCTTCGGCGATGGCCCGGCGGCCAGCGGCGCTCAACTTACGCCGTCCGCGCTTCGGCGCCTGCGGCTGTGTGGCGGGCTCAGCGGAGCCACCGGAGAGCATCTGACGAAGCTGCGCGATCTGAGCGTCTATCCTTGTCTTCTGCTCTTCGAAGCCAGCGATCGCGGCGGTGATGATGTCATTGGTAAGTAGTCGTGGCATATGCTCTCCTTGTGCTCACTTACTTATATCACCTTGAAGCACGTGTGGGAAGCAAACATTTTGGGACCCGACTTATGACGGAAATATCGGCGAGGACGGGTCAGTCAGGCGCTTGGATGCAATCCCAACGGTGCGACCGCCCATTCGTACAGCGCTCCGGGGCCGGGAAGCGATTCGAGAAAACCACGAAGAAGCTGAGCGTCATCCGGCGTTTTGGCCAGTAACATGAGAAATCCACCGCCGCCGGCGCCGGCCAGCTTGGCGCCCGAGACGTATGGGCGCACGCATTCGAGAAGGGCATGGATCGGCGCGTTGGTCGTGTGCGGGTCCAAAACCTGGTTGAGTTGCCAGTGGCGATCGAGCAGGCTGCCGAGATAGTCCCAATCGGATTCCTTCATGGCGTACGCCATTTCCACCGCCAACGTCTTGATGCTGTGCAGTACCTCGACGGCTTTCACTTCACGCGCCAGATAGCGGCCTACCACTTGCCCCAGTAGGTCTTTGGCAATCCGGCGGATGCCGGTGTAATAAAGCACGAACCGCTCGCCAAACCCATCCGGACACTCGACCGGTTCCACGCGGAGGCGCTGGCGGGGACCCGGGCCGGTCATGGTCAACTTAGCACCCGGATAAATGCCGCCCACCTGATCCTGCCACCCGCCCCCGGTAGTCATGAACTGTTCCAGAGCCAGCACCAGATCCGAGAGTTCCTGAACGCTCACCTCTTCGCCGCGCAGCGCGAGGAGTGCCTGCAACACCGTCGCGGCGAGGATGCTGCTAGTCCCCAGTCCGGAGCCCACCGGCAGACTCACTTCGGTGCGAATCTCCAGGCCATCCATCGGTTCGCCGAATCTCACAAAGCCCAACATCTGGAGGGCGGCGCGATGAATCGCGAATGGGGAGCCAACGCGGGCAGCGGACGAAAAAGACCCGGCGGCGAGCACCTCGGTAGCTTCCGCGGAAACCAACCGCACCACAGGTTCATTCAGCGGACGGACGATCGTTCGAATGGGGTAGGCGCCGTTCACGGTAATCGCCATGTTGAATACCGTGCCGCCCCAATCCAGGCAAAACGGCGGAGTGTCCGACCATCCGCCGCCAAAGTCGATCCGCGCCGGAGCCGACACCGTCACGCAGGAGCCGGGCGCCGCAGGCTGGTTGCGGCCGGCGCGGAAAGACTCGGGCGTGCGTCCGGCCACGGCTTTATGCACCGCCAAGAATGCCGCGGAACGTGCGCGCGCCGAATCCTCCGCAAGCCCCGCCCGATCGTAAAACAGACTGGCCTGAAAGTGGCGGCTGGCCGCCTCCGAGGGAGCGCTCGCTTCGATCCCCACCGCTTCCGCACTCAGCGTGCGGCCGGTCTCGGCAAGCGCACCGATGCCCGGCGCATGGATCAGCAGCGGCCGCACGTCCGTCTCCGCGCGCGCCAGCGCAACCGCGGAAGCCCGCCAGTTCGCATCGCGACGCCGATCGCGCGCCTCCACCAGCGCCTCTCGATCCGCGCACGCGGTGCTGGTGGCCATGGACAGGCGAGGCAACTCGCGGTTGTTGAACAGGAAAAGCCGGGCGTTCCAGAGGCAGCGTTCGGCCGGCGGAACACCAGGCCAGACCTCTTCCGAGTCGAGGTCCAGCGTCTTCAAGGCTTCCGGAATCGGGCGGCCGAACCAGATCGGAGTTTTCGGATCGTCCTCGACCCCGTAAGTACGCACCACGAATCCGCGCCGTCCATCCGGCAGATGCACGGGAACCTGGTGCACGACGGTCTCTTCGGCCACCGCTATGGGACCGGACGCATCCGTCAGACCATGCGCGATGGCGCCTGCGCCCACGCGAATTGGCTGCGTCGAGTGACATTCGATCGCCAGCGCGCCGGACCCGAGTTCGCTTCCCGGCGCCAGGATGGTATCGACCACTCCGCCCTGGAATAGCCGCCGCAAATGAGACGTGGTACCTACGTGTGTGAACGTGCCTTCCACCAGCGAGCAGTGAAACGGAACCCCGCGCAGCAGTGCGGCCAATTCGGGCAACACGCAAGGCGCTTCGCCGGTGAGCGAGAGCGTGAACTGCCGATAAAGATCGAGAAACGGTATCTCGGACAAGGCGGAAGACAACCGGGACAGTCTGGCGGACAGCGCGGCGTCGAAATGAAGGAGACCAGTGTCGAGCGCGACATTATTTCCGGATGAGACATTGCCGGATGAGACACCGCTGGATAAGACCCCGCCGGCGGCGCGCACCTCGGCTAGAGTCGGCTGTTGCAGGAAGGAATACACCCGGCCGCGTTCGTCGAGGACATAGATACCGTGGCGCGTGCTGGTTTCCATCGGCTGCCGGATGGCTGCGCCGGCGACTCCGGGAATGTCCCACTCGAGATTTGCTGCGTCGAACGCGAGGACGACATCGCCGGAAGAAACCACCAGCCCGGAAGAGAACCGCTCCAGCCAGAGCGTGGAAAGAACCAGCGTTTCGTCGAAGACGGTGCTGTTCTCGCCCCAAGGCGTGCGCGAGGGCAGGATGCCGAAGAGTTTTCCGGTCAGGCTGTACTCAGGCAGCCGGCGGGATTCGCCGCCCGCGTGGATGACCAGCGTCCGGTTGCGGTTCCACCACGCCGGGTCGCATTTGCCGATCACCTGGAGGGCGCGCAATGTCGCTCCGCCGCTGCCAATGTGGCGGCCTTCCGGATCGGGGACCACGTGCCAGGAAACACCGCGCGGCAAATAGCCGTGCTCGGAACGGCGATGAATCTCCTGGCGGTAGATCTCGGCCTGGGCCTCAGACCCGGCGGTGATGACGATCGCGGACCACCACGGAAATCCGGCCGCCGGCTGGGAAAGACGCCGCAGGAAAACCTGGTAGGAGCGTTGACGGATGTCGCCCCGTTCCGCCTGTGCGGGCACTGGCTCGTCTTCGTTCATTCGCACTCACTCGGAAGTCGACCGTTCCCCGATTGTAACCCGGAGCGCGGGAACTCGCGGCTTCCGCGCCTGCCGCCGTTGCGGACAAGTGTGTGTCCTAGCGCTGAGCCCAGTATCGATGGCGGGCTTGCACCACCAGGCCCTTTTGCTTGGCTGTCAACTGAATAGTTCGAAACCCGGAAATGGTGACCGGCTGATCTGACGTGTAGCCCAGACTATACTGGTTGCGCAGTTCCTCCTGCAAGACATCGAATATCTGGTCTACCGTTTGCTTCCTCGAAACCTCAAAGAAGCTGCCGCCGCTATCGTTCGACATGCGCTGCAGGACGCGGGAGCCGTCGGGACCCCCGAAAATTCCATAGGCGCCCGGATCGGAATAGAGGATCGAGTAAATGAGCGTGTCGACGCGCAGCGCAGCGTCCACCGCATCCTGAAGAGTGCTCTCACTGCCGACGTCCACGCCGTCGGACAGCACGATCAGAGCTTTTCGGCCGCGTTGCTTTCGCATAACCTCGCCAGACGCCCGGACCACCGCATCGTAAAGCAGGGTGCCACCGCCCTGTTGCAGGCGCAGTTGCTGCATGGTTTCCGTGTCTACGTACGCCAGCGCATTTTCTAACGTGCCAACGGAGGAAGTAAGCGCCTGGCGCATTTGCACGGCGCTGTCGAACTGCATGATGAAAACCTGGTCCTTGTTTTCGCGGACCACCCGATCCAGGAAGCGCCGGCAGGCGCCGCGCTCGGCGTCCAGGACGCGCCGCTGGCTGGCGCTCGTATCCACCATCAGGCCGAGCGTCAGCGACAGGTCGCTCTCCCGTGCGAAATAGCGAATGGTCTGCGGGCGACCATCTTCGGACAGTGAGAAGTCCTCCCGGCTGAGGTTGCCGACCAGCGACCCGGTTTTGTTCCGCACCGTCGCCAGGACATTAACCACCCTCACGTCCGTGGAAAAAACCGGCTCGTCCTGGCCACGGGCAAATCGGACGCCGCACAGCGTTGCCGCAGCCTGAAAAACATCGCGTCTGGTGAAAGGCCCCCACATGGAGGTGTTTGGCACTTCCGGTGGATTCAGCCGGCAGGGTGCCGGCCGGCCAAGCCGTGGTATCCCGTTGGCGAGGCGGCGCACTCCCGGTCTCACATCGCCCCTCTGTCAGTCTATTGCATCTTAGTTGCCGATGGCCGTGTACAGCGTTTGCGTGCCGGCCGCGCCGCCGAGGGTGAAGGTAACCCGGGTCAGATCGTTGGCCGCGACGTTGGGCACCACGACGTTGAACTGGTAGAGACCCACCGATCCGGGCGTCAGGCCGGCATACTTCACCGTGGCTGGCGTACCGTCGAAAGAGATCTCAAAGGAGCTCGTGGGCAAGGTATTGCCCAGTCCCTGCGCGATCTGTCCGGCGGGTAAGTTCGTCGTTACCGGGCCAAAGCCGATGCCGTACAGAATAATCGTGTCTCCGGGCCGGGCACGCTGACTGGTGAGGCCGCTAACCGCGCCGGGCGGCAAAACGAACGTTGCGAAGTCCGGAAACAGCGCACCCACGTACTGGTTCCCGACAGTCAGGAGAGCGGACGGGGCCCAAAAGCCCGGTGCCGTGGCGCCGATAACGATGGTCTGCGGCTGGCTGACATTCGACCCCACGGTCACCACGATCGGCTGCGCGCCGGTGGGAGCCGTGGACGGCACCTGCACGTTGACCTGGCCAGGGCTGATGTACTCGACATACGCGGGCTGGCCGCCGATGGTGACCGACGTGCCATCGAGCGCAGTTGGGGCCGTGAGACCACTAGCGCCGGTGAAATCGGTAGTTGCCCAGGCCCGCGAATCGGTAGCCAGGTTGGAGCCGTAGATTTCGATCCACGAACCGGGCGCGGGCGAGGCCAGCGCGCCAAACTGGTAGGCGCTGATCACTCCTCGATAACTGACCGTTGGCCCTGGCAGAGCTGACAGGGGATATGGAGCAAGCGCAAGGATGCCATTCACCGACGGAGTGGACACAATGGTCTCGGCCGCCGTCGACGTGTTCAGCGTGCCAATTTGCGGACCTGTGTTGTAGCCAAGAGCGGCCCACAACGTTCCTCCTTCGAAGAGCATCGCCTCGACCGACCCCGAGCCTGCGCCGTTGCCCGTCGCGCCCACCAGAGTCGCCTCCCCGGTCGACGTGTTGATCCTGTACAGCTCGGGCCCGGCGCCACCGTTGTTGTCCCAATACAACGTGGTCGAATCGGCCGAAGTCGACAAGACCCCGGCACCTAAGCCCGAGGTCACACCGGTAGAACCGATGAGCGTTGGGGCGCCAGTCGAGGGATTGACGGAAATGAGATCCCCGTACCCGTCGACCACGAACAACCCGGCGGTGGTCGAACCAAAGCCCTGCAGATTATTGCTTAAGGAATAGTTCGGGGCGTAAGTGAGGGCGCCCGTCGAGAGATTGACCTGAAACACGTAATCGGCAGTTATCCCGTACAAGGCTCCGCCGGACACGCCGAACCCCCCGGTCGAAAGGCCGATGCCCAGCTGGGTGAAGACTCCTGTGTTGAGGTCGACTGTCCCAAGCTGGCCGTTGTAGGAATTGCACGCGTAGGCGATAGTGTCCGCAGCGTGCAGCGTGGCAGCGCTGAGAGCTGCGGCAATGCCGGCCGACAGCAATAATCGTCGACACACGTTTCGTTTCCCCTGGTTTTGATCCATTCTCCTCCCCTCCCTGTCACAGCGCGAGTGCCGCGCAGTGATGTTCCTATAGTCTACGCGAATCGCAGGCGCCTTGCTGTGGCTCTATTCGTGAGCGCGCCGGAGGCGAGCGGTCGCCTCGGGGCGTTCGCGTGGATGCGCCGGGATTCACGGCTCAGCCCTTACGCGCCGGGGTAATCAACCTCGTTAGCCTCTGCGAGCCTCGAAGCTTCTGACTGGCAGGAACGGACCATCGATACAAGTTAGATGGCCGCTCGGGGAAGCACACTTGCCGCAGATGCCGACACCACAGCTTGTCGGGTACTCGACAGCCGCCACGATCCTATCGTCCGAAACAACCTTCCGCTCGATGTCTGCGCAGGCAGCGATCATACGTTCCGGCCCGCAGTTGACGAATACGGAATCACTATTGAGCTCTCCGCCGGCGACATACTGGCTCAGTAATTCCGAGACGTTACCGTGGAAGCCAACCGTGCCATCGTCGGTTGCAACGGTAACCGCGCCAAGGCTCTCAAATTCCCGCAAACCAAATAGCTCAGCCTTGGTAGCCACTCCCAACACGAACTCGAGGGTGGCGGAACGCCGCAGGGCGTGACCGGCCTCAAGCAGGGACGCGATTCCCGTTCCTCCACCTACGAGAATATAGCGGCTAGCTCCCTCAACGCCACGAAAGTGCCGCCCATAAGGTCCGCGCAACAGAAGCATCGAGCCACTAGACACTTGAGCGAGATGCGAAGTAAGGCAACCCACGGACTTAATTACAATGCTCCGCTCTTCCGAAGAAAAAACCGCGAACGGTTTCTCTCCGAAGCCAGGGGCGCAAAGGAAATAGTATCTTCCGGAAAGGTCGCCGGATTTAGGAGCGCCTGGTAATTGGTCAAGCGTCAATTCGTAAAGCCGGTCGCTGTAATGTCGAATTCCCACTACCTGGCATTGGTGGTATTGCATACTCACAGCGGTATCCGCCGAATCCGTGCCGAGCGAACTGTGTGGTGAATCAGAAACCGAATACCTCTCGAGATCCGCAAAATACTCGCCGAATCTGTGAGTGTCTAAACCGGTAACGGCACTTCCGACCCCAAACACGTCAGCCCCCGCTTTTCTGAATTGGGCGACGTGTTCCGGGGTTCCTATCCCACCCATGCCAATGATAGCCGGGGTAGGACCTATCGCAGCCCGGATCACCTGTACTGCGCGAAGGGCAAGCGGCCGTATCCCATTTCCCGACAATCCACCTACTTGGTTCGACAAGATCGGAACGTCCCCTATGTCAACCACCGACGGGCCTATAGTGTTTGTCACTGTGATTCCATACGCGCCGGCGTTGATTGCCGCCGCTGCCGTGCGGCCAATTTGAGGAATAGTGGCTGATAACTTAACGAATACGGGAACCTGCACGGCCTGGACCACTGCATGAGTAATTGTTGCGACCAGGTCCACGTCCTGACCAATCTCAATTCCATAGCCGGCAGCATGGGGGCAGGACATGTTCAGCTCAAATCCATCGGCGACCGGCTGTAACGCGTCCGCGGCAGCGACGAATTCCTCGGCATTACCGCCAAAGACGGATACCAGCAGAAACTTGTCACTGGGAACCGCGATGTCCTGTAGTTCCCGGCAGGCAACCTGTGCTCCCGGATTCGTTAGCCCGACGGCATTGATATAGGATCCAAAGGAGTAACGAGCATATATGGGCTCACGATAACCCTGCCGGGGAACTATGCTGATGCTCTTAGTCGTAATTACACCTAGTGGATGGACGCTTGAAAAGCACCTGTCGATCACGCTCGCCTTGACACATCGAATGCCCGACGGTATAGCGAAACGCCCTCGGATCAACTTGCCGCCCAGTGGAAATGGACTTAGAAAGAATGACTCTGCGCTCAAGTACTCTGAATCGACTCGCGAATACGTCATTGAATCTCCGGAAAAGAGCGGCTATGGTCTGACGTCTCAGGTTATCATTCTTCCCGCAGGAGTTTGGATGGATCGACGGCAAGCGCTCGCCAGGCCGGAATGGCGGACGCCGCCACGCCGAGCAGTGCCATCGTCAGCACCGTGCCGCCCACGACCACGGGATCCCGCGGATTCGCCCGATACACAATCTGCTCCAGCAGGCGGCTCGCGAAGACTCCCGCCGCGAGACCCAGCACCGATCCCACGCCGAGCAGCATGATCGGCCGCCCCACCGCCGCGCTCATCACTTGCGTCCTGCGCGCGCCCAATGCCACGCGGATGCCCAGTTCCTTCATTCGCCGGCTCACGCTATAGGCAGCCATTCCGAAGATGCCCGTCACCGCCAGCATCGCCGCCAGCAGACCCATCGCGCCCAGTGCCACTGTCGCCGCCCGTGCCGGGAACAGCTCGTCCGCAAGCGAATCGGGCCAGCTCTGGACTGTAATTGGCAGATTCGGCGCGACGCCGCTCAGTGTGCGTGCAAGCGCCGCCGCCATCTCGCTCGGCGCCCGCCATGACCGCACCACGAAAATCGTTTCGATCTGCTCGCTTTGCGATAACGGCACATACACCACGGGCTGTGGCGACTCTTCGATGTCGTGATACTTGCCGTCCTGGGCCACGCCGACCACTTCCGTCAGGTTGCCCGACACAATAAAGTGCTGTCCGATTGCCGGCGTTTCGCCAAACATCTTCCGCGCGAACGTTTCGTTCACGATCGCCACATACGGCGTCTTTGCGGTGTCGTGCCAGGAGACATCCCGCCCGGCCAGCAGCCGTGTACCGGCCGCCTCCAGGTATCCCGGCGAGATCTGAAACGCGTACGGCGCCAGCACCGAATTGTTCAGTTTGAACTCTGTCGTCCCCGGCCGGAAAATCGGAGTCCCATGCAGCCCGCCCGTGAAGGGCGTGCGGTTCACCGTCCCCGCTGCCGTCACGCCGGGGATGCTCCGCACCGCCTCAATCATCGCTTGCGCTTTCTCGGCCGTCAGATCGCCTGCCTGTCGCATCTGGCTCAGGTCCAGATCCACCAGCATCGCGCCCCGCGGCTGGAAACCCAGCGGAGCGTCGAGCGCGCGCACCAGGCCGCGCACAGCGACGAGCGAGGCCGTTACCAGGAGCGTGCAGATTGCAATTTGCGCGCCCAGCAACAAGTCACGCAAGGCAAACCGGCGCAGGCGCATGGCGTCCGCCCCTCCGCTCTTCATCATCTGCAGCGGACTGCTCCGCCACGTTTGCCACGCCGGCGCCAGGCCAAACAACAGCGCGCTTCCCAGTGTCAACGCCAGGCCTGCCAGGTACACGCTGACATCCACACTCACTGTCAGAGAGCCGACGAACGGCCGCGACCGGTTCAACACACCCAACAGTAGGTCTGCGCCGGCGAGCCCCGCCGCGCCGCCCATCAGCGATACCATCACCGCCTCGGTCAGCAATTGCCTCACCAGCCGCCGCCGGCTCGATCCAAGCGCCACTCGGAGCGCCAGTTCCCGGCTGCGATCCGCCGTGCGCGCAGCAAACAGGGTTGCCAGATTCGCGCATGCGGCCGCCAGCACCAGCAGCGCCAGCACGGTCACGCTCCAAAGAAATCCGCGAATGACGTCACCATCGTCTCCGTAAAGTCCCGGATGAATCAGCCGCAGCGCCTGTCCGTCGTCGGTCTCCGGATACTCCTTCGCCAGCTCAGCCGTAATCGCATTCAGGTTCTCCGTCGCCTGCCGTGGCGTCACGCCCGGCTTAAGGCGGCCAATCACCGTGACAGCTACGGACTTCCGGTTGTTCCGGAAATCCGGCCCCATCATGACGATGGGCATCCAGTAGTCCGGCCACACAAACCGCTCGGTGCCGTGGAACCGCGCCGGCGCCACGCCAACCACGGTAAACGGATGCTTGTCGAGTTCCACGATCGTCCCGACTACGCCCCGATCGGCATCAAACATGTTTCGCCACAGAGCATCGCTCAACATCACATACGGCGCCGAATACGGGCCATGCTCGTCGGCCGCGTGGAAGGACCGTCCTACCTGCGGCTCGACGCCCAGCAGATCGAAATAATTGCCGGTGACCGCATCGCCGTGGACCTGCCTCACCGCGTTGCGCCACGTCAGCGCCGCATGAGAATACCCATAAATCCCGGCCATCCCGCTGAAGGTGGCGTTTCGCCGCTCGAAATCCTCAAACGCGGGATACGACGTAGTCAGCAGCCGTCCGATCATCCACTGCTTATGGCGAATCTGATACAGGCTTTGCGGGTCGCTCACTGCGAGCGGCTGCAGCAGGACCGCATTCAGCACTCCGAAGACGACCACGTTTGCCCCAATCCCCAGCATCAGAGTGAGTAAGGCCACGACCGTGAACGCAGGAGACTTCCGAAGCACGCGAAACGCGTAGCGAACATCCAGCAGCAGGTTCTCCACGAAGGGCAGGCCTTCTTCGGCGCGGTAGTCTTCCCGCACCGCCTCCACCGCCCCGAACTTCAAGCGGGCGTGGCGGCGGGCTTCCTCGGGAGTCATGCCGGCGCCGATGTTCTCTTCAGTCTGGATGGCTATATGCGATTCAATCTCCTCTTTGAGCCGTTCGTCGCCGCGGCGCCTGGCAGTGAAGTTCAGAAAGCGCGCGAATAACCGATGCAGGGCTCTCATGCCAGATCCTTCGCTTTCACTGCGAAGAAGCGCGCGATGATCGCCGCCGTCTGCCCCCACTCGCGTCTTTCGGCTTCCAGCATTTTGTGTCCCGCGCGCGTCAACCGATAAAAGCGCGCCCGGCGGTTGTTTTCCGAGGGACCCCACTCCGAGGCGATGGCGCCCTCCTGCTCCAGCCTCAGCAGGACGGGATACAGCGTGCCCTGATTGACCGAAAGCAGGCCGCCGCTGATCTGCTCGATGCGCCGGGCGACGCCGTACCCGTGCAGCGTTCCCAGCACATCGAGGGTCTTGAGCACCATCAGGGCCAGCGTTCCCTGCTGGACATCCTTTTTCTGTTTCATGCGGCTTCGTCCCGTATGACGGTCATTTGGCTTACCAACACGAGAATGCCACAGCTCTATTGGGAAAGCAACAGGTGATCTCGATGAGTCGCCCGGTGACACGGGGCCGCTCCTTCGAGCCGTGTAATCATTCCTGCGCCGGACCTATCCTCACAGCCGGGCAAGCATGGCGTTCGGCCCGGTGAGTTGGCAGAACCGGTCGAGGGAAGCTCCCACGGGTATACTCCCTTGCAGCAGTTCTTGCCTTTAAACGGCAGAACCTGCACGTGACAACATGGGAGAGCCTGGGCGAACCGCCATGTGTTCCCACCAATCCGGCTTCGGCCTTCCGCCTGCATGACATTCCAACGGAAGGGAGAAATTGATGACGACCATACTGATTGTTCTCCTGGTGCTGTTTGTACTCGGTGGCGGCGGCTGGGGTTACTCTCGTTTTCGCGGTTAGCGATCATCGTGGCGCGTCACCATCCCGGTCCTGTATCGCCAGGACCGGCCTGTTAACTCGATGGAGGTTGATGGATGTTCGCGACCAAAGACGATCTTGCCACTCACGACGACGACGCCGGCATAGTCGATATCGTGACCGAGGTTCGACGCGAAGAAGCTCTGCTCAAGACAGGGGCGTTGCAGAACGCGATCTTCAACAGCGCCAACTTCTCCAGTATCGCGACCGACGAGAAGGGCGTCATTCAGTTGTTCAACGTCGGCGCCGAGCGCATGTTAGGCTACACGGCCGCCGAAGTGCTGAACAAGATCACCCCGGCCGACATCTCCGATCCGCAGGAAGTCATCGCGCGCGCCAAGGCGTTGAGCCTGGAACTGGGAACCGGGATTGCTCCGGGCTTCGAGGCGCTGGTATTCAAGGCTTCACGCGGGATCGAGGATATTTATGAATTGACCTACATCCGCAAAGACGGCAGCCGCTTCCCGGCAGTGGTGTCGGTCACGGCGCTGCGCGACGATCGTGGGGCCATCATCGGCTATCTGTTGATCGGCACCGATAACACCGCCCGCAAGCAGGTGGAAGCAGACCAGAAGAAGCTCGACCAGCGCCTGCGCGACCAGCAGTTCTACACCCGTTCCCTCATCGAATCCAACATCGACGCGTTGATGACCACCGACCCGCGCGGCATTATCACCGACGTCAACAAGCAGATGGAGGCGCTTACCGGTTGCACGCGCGACGAGTTGATCGGTGCGCCGTCCAAGAACTACTTTACCGATCCGGAGCGGGCCGAAGCGGCTATCAAGCTGGCACTGAGCGAAAAGAAGGTCACCGACTATGAGCTCACTGCGCGCGCCCGGGATGGCAAGAAAACAGAGGTCTCCTACAACGCCACCACGTTCTACGACCGTGATAGAACGCTGCAGGGCGTATTAGCGGTCGCGCGGGACGTCACGGACCGCAAACGGAACGAGCAGGCGCTTCAGGAAACGAACGTCGAGCTGGAGAGCGCCAAGTCCGCCGCGGAGCAAGCCAACCTCGCAAAATCGGACTTCCTTTCCAGTATGAGCCATGAACTTCGCTCGCCGCTCAATGCGATCCTAGGCTTCGCCCAACTCATTAATTCCGAATCCCCGCCGCCAACACCCTCCCAGGCGGCAAATATCGATCAGATTCTCCAGGCGGGATGGCATCTGCTGAAGTTGATCAACGAAATCCTCGATCTCTCGGTGATCGAGTCCGGAAAGGTATCGCTATCGACGGAATCCGTGTCGTTGGCCGAGGTCATGAACGAATGCCAGGCCATGATGGAGCCGCAGGCGCAACAGCGCGGCATCAGCATGACCTTTCCCCGGTTCGACAACCCGTTCTTTGTCAGTGCCGACCGGACCCGGTTGAAGCAGATTATCATCAACCTGCTTTCCAATGCGATCAAATACAACGAGGAGCGGGGAACGGTCATCGTTAATTGCACCACGACCACCCCGGGGTTCACTCGCGTCAGCGTCCAGGACACCGGCGCGGGATTGTCTCCGGAAAAGCTGGCCCAACTGTTCCAGCCGTTCAATCGTCTCGGACAAGAGGCGGGCGGCGTGGCAGGCACGGGCATCGGCCTGGTGGTGACCAAGCGGCTGGCGGAGTTGATGGGGGGCGTACTCGGCGTAGCAAGCACAGCCGGCGCGGGAAGCGTCTTCTGGTGTGAGCTGGTCTCTTGCGCGGCGCCACAACTGGCACTCGAAAGCGGCGAAGCCGCATCGCTCGGCGAACCGCCAGTCGCGACCGGCGAACCGCTGCGCACCCTGCTCTATGTCGAAGACAACCTGGCGAACTTGAAGCTGGTGGAGCAGCTCATCGCGCGGCGCTCCGACCTGCGACTGTTGACCGCGGTGAACGGTACACTCGGCATTGAGCTCGCGCGCGCGGCTCAGCCGGCGGTGATCCTGATGGACATCAATCTGCCCGGCATCAGCGGTTTGGAAGCCTTGAAAATCTTGCGCGCGGACCCGTCCACGGCGCACATTCCCGTGGTTGCCCTGAGTGCGAACGCAATGCCCCGCGAAATCGAGAAGGGCCTGCATGCAGGGCTTTTCCGGTATCTCACCAAACCAATCAAGCTGAGTGAGTTCATGGATACGCTGGACGCCGCGCTGGAATTCGCGCGACAGGAGGCCGGTCATGCGAAGTGAATCGGGACGGAGGCCATGGTCAGCTCAGCCGACATCCTGAACGCCAGAATTCTCGTCGTGGACGATCAGGAAGCCAACGTCCGCCTGCTGGAGGGCATGCTGCGCGTCGCCGGCTATACTTCCGTCGAGTCTACGATGGATCCGAAAAAGGTCTGCGAGCTGCACCGCAGGAACCGCTACAGCCTGATCCTGCTCGATCTCCAGATGCCTGGCATGGACGGTTTCCAGGTGATGGAATGCTTGAAGGAAATCGAGGAGGGTGGTTACCTTCCGGTCCTGGTCATCACTGCGCAGCCGGCTCACAAGCTGCGCGCGCTCGAAGCCGGCGCTAAGGATTTCGTCAGCAAACCGTTTGATCTGGCAGAGCTGCGCGCGCGCGTTCACAACATTCTGGAAGTGCGCCTGTTGCACCTGGAGACCAAGATTTATAGCAAAGTGCTGGAGGAGACGGTCCGCGAACTCGAGGCAAGCCGCGAGGTGATTCGTCTCAAGACCCTGGAGGAGCGAAAGAAGGGCGAGCAGGAATTGGCCTTGGCGCAGGAAACTCAGGAAAGCCTGCTGCCCCGTTCCCTGCCCCGGTTTGAGAATTATCGCGTCCATGCGTTTAACACTCCCACGCGCTATGTGGGTGGGGATTTCTACGATTTCCTGCCGCTGAGTTCAGGGGAGTGGTTGGGGGTTTTGGCGGATGTCTCCGGCAAGGGGATGTCCGCAGCATTGTTAAGTTCGATGTTGCTGGGCGCGCTCAGCATGGAGTTTCACTCGAGGCCCCAACCGCAGGGGGTCTTGAGCCGGGTTAACCGGCTGCTTTGTGACAAATCCCTTCCCCACCAGTTTGTGACGCTCTTTCTCTTTCTCCTCGGCCCTCAGGGTATGGGACAGTTCATCAGCGCGGGACATACTCCAGCCTATCTGTTCCGTTCCGCCACCGGAACCATCGAAGTGCTGGTCTCTAACGCCACTGTCCTGGGACTGTTCGATGACGCCTGTTATGAGTCCAGCGCGTTCCGCCTCGACCAACGAGACATTCTAGTGGTATATTCCGACGGTGTTACGGACGCGGAAAACCCGCAGGGAGAGATGTTCGGAGAGGAAAGACTGCTAAGAATCATCCGGCAAGAGGCCCCCTCGGGAGGCCAGGCGATCGAGCAGAGGTTCTTGACATCCATTGAGGAATTCACTCATGGCATGCCGCAGACCGATGACATTACCTTCATGGTCGTGGAAAACTGTCAGTGAGGAACTCGTGTCGGGGCCTGCCGAACAGACACTGGCAGGCAACTTGCTCTAAGCGGTTGTGAGGTGAAATTGATGCGCGGATTTGCATTTCTAGTGGTAGCCGCCGTGGCTGGAATCGGCTTAACGGTTAGCGCTCCCAAAGCAGAGGCTCAGGTTGGCGTCTCCATCGGAGTAGCCCCCGAATGTCCCTATGGCTACTATGACGTCGCTCCTTATAACTGTGCCCCTACTGGCTATTACGGGCCGGAGTGGTTTAACGGGGACGGGTTCATTGGCGCTGGCCCATGGTTTCATGGCCCCAGCGACTTTCAGGGCAACGTGAACAATCGGCTCCATGCGGAGCACGGCTATAAGGGCCCGCTGCCAAAAGCCGGCGAGAAAGCCGAACCGGCAAAGCGCGTCGATAGTGCGCATTTCAGCGGCAACGAAGCGCGGGATGGACGTGGCCATGTAACTGGGGGCAAGAAATAGCTGACTCTGGCGAAGTAAGAGTAGAGCGGTAGCGGCAATAATCGACAGCTACCGCTTCGCCAGTTATGCGCACTTGCGTGTCATATCTCGGGCCAGCCTGCAACATCGATCCCTGCATGCAGGAATTGAGGAAACATGCGGCTTCTGCAGCTTATGCCGTGGGCCGGAGGAGTTCCTGAATCCCGTCCGAGGTGTAGCCGGCCAATGAGAGAAGTCGAGTTGCTGATAGGGGGAATCATCGTCGGGCTGATGATTGCGATGCCGGTGGGACCGGTAAACATCCTGTGCATTCACCGGACGATCGAAGGAGGATGGAGGTCGGGCGTGATCTCCGGCCTCGGAGCGGCGGCCGCCGATATGCTATACGGCGGTGTCGCGGGCTTCAGCATCACGCTCGTCGTCCAGTTCCTTGTACGGGAACAATTCCGGATTCGCTTTTTCGGCGGCATTCTACTGGTCGTTATCGGCATCTCATACTTCTTCAAGCGGCCCGACCCGCTGGACGCGCAAATACAAGACCACGAGAGCGCGTACTCGGATTTGAGATCGACATTTCTCTTGACCCTCGCGAATCCGACTACGGTGCTGTCGTTTCTCGCCCTCCTGGCGGCGCTCGGCATGGGGAATCAAAGGCAGTGGTGGTTGACCGTGTTTCTCGTTACCGGGATCTTCTGCGGTTCGATGGCGTGGTGGATCGTGCTGAGCAGCTTCGTGAACCACTTCCGCGGCCGGTTCAACCATGGGCTCCTGCTATTGATGAACCGCTTCGCCGGGCTGGCGATCGGGGGGTTCGGCGTAGCCGTATGCGCTCTTAGCCGCTGGTGATTCGTCATCGTCGCGCCTCGAACAAAAACCAAATCTGCTTGCCAGCTAACGATTCGGTGGGTCACTTCTGAACAGGGGCTGGGGAGTTCTCGCGAGCGCTGAAAGGCTGAGGTTTGGTTGTTGCAGCCACGGGGGTCTGCACCGGCTGATTTAACGTCGTTTTGGATAGGGTCCCCGTCTGGATCTGTTTGTTAGGCGGAATCTCGGTTCCGACCGGATAGATGAGAAGCCGTACTGTACCCCAGCCGGCATCCACAGTCGCGCTCGTCTGCTTACCCATTCCCAGAGTCTTGAGCTGACTATCGTCGAATTCAAAGGTCTCGACAAGATACTCGCGCACCACCATGGACCGCGCTTCCGTTAGCACCAAGTCTTTCTGGGTATCGCCTTCCCTGGTGGATGCCAGGACTACCGCAAACCCAAACTGATTGTTAGCCAGGAACTCGCCGCCGGCGTTGAGAGACTTCTGGTTCTTCAGTTCGGCCGTATCGTGCTTATCGAAAAGCTGCTTCGCCGGGTACGTAAACTCCTTGATCGGCACGCCTTGCGGCAGCCGTTCGATCTCATTGATTGCCAGGTCGGCGGAATCTTCGTAGCCGCGGTTTTTGAAAAACCCACGCAAGAGGAAGTTGTGTTTCATGGCTTCCATGTTTTCCGCGAAGTCGGTAACTCCTGCTTGCGCATGGACCATCGTGTCACGCGCGGCGCCAGCCGTCTGCTCGACATCGCTGTAGAGCTGCTTGTCGTTAACCAGCGCTCCCACGGTACCCTGGCCTCCATCGATCTTGGCGCTGATCGAGGCTAGATTCGCCGTCGCTCGACTGGTATTCTCAAGGGCTTGCTGGCCGCTATCCAGAATGCCGTTCGCCTTGTTCAGCAGGGCCGATACCTCGAGTGGCGGCAGGCTGGCGATGCTGTCGCCATCCCGCACGTCGGCTTTCCCTGAGGACCCAAATGAAATCGCCATATACTGGCTACCCAACACGCCCTCGGTTTCGATTGACGCCACGGAGTCCCCTTTGACGATCTCGTGCGTCGACTTGCCGAGATCCATGACTACCGTGACCTTGCCGCCCGGCTTGTGAGGCAACAGGATCTGGCGCACAGTTCCACTGTGAACGCCGCCCACGCGCACATCGGCTCCTTCATCCAGGCCCGCCACATTGTCGAACTGCGTCTTCAATTGGTATGTGGAGCTGAAAAGATACTGCTTGTTCCCGATGATGAGGACACCGGCCACCAGAATTGCCAGTGTCGCAACGATGAAGGCTCCTAACCGCGCCGCTCTCGACATCTTTCCTCCTACGAGTCCCTTAGGAACTCCCTGACAAACTCGACGTCACTATGCTGAAGTTCTTCGAAGGCGCCTTCGATCGCGATCGTTCCCTCATGGAGCAGGATCAGACGGTTCGCAATCGTTTTCGCGCTATGTAGATCGTGAGTCACTACGATGGACGCCATGTGATGTTGCTCCTGGAGCGTGAGGACCAATTCGCAGATCTCGGCGGCACTGATGGGGTCGAGTCCGGCAGTCGGCTCGTCGAGCAGCAGAATATCCGGCTCCAAAGCCAGTGCGCGGGCCAGCCCAACTCGTTTCTGCATTCCACCCGAGATATCCGAAGGCATCTTCTCCATGTCGCGCTCCATCCCCACTTCCGCCAATAATTCTCTGACGCGGCCGCCCCGCTCGGACCTCGACATCTCCTTCTTATGGTGTTGCAGCGGAAAAGCCACGTTTTGCTCGACGGTGAGCGAGTCGTAAAGCGCCCCATACTGAAACAGAAAGCCCATTCTTATCCTGATTTCGCCGAGCCGATCGAGTGCCAGGCCGGCGATGTCTTGGCCGTGGATGCGAACCGATCCGGAGTCGGGCTTCCGCAGGCCGATGATGAGTCTCAGCAATACGCTCTTACCGCTGCCGCTGCGCCCCAGCACCGCCAAGGTCTCGCCGCGGCTCACTTGCAAGCTAACCCCCGTCAAAACCTTTTGCTCTCCGAAGGACTTATGCACGTCCTCGACGGCGACGACGGGTGCATTGCCCTCTTCCCCGGCTTTTTCTCGCTCCATCGTAATTGGATCGGTTGTATCCATACTCGTTTCGCCAGCCGTTTCATCGGCGCTTACGGGAAAAATGCGATGATGATTTTCACCAGGACAACATCGGCCAGGATCACAAACAGCGAGGACAAGACTACCGAGCTGGTGGCCGCGCGGCCCACGCCCACCGCGCCTCCCCGTGTCCGCATTCCCTGAAAACACGCGACCAGCCCAATGATCAGGCCAAACACAGCGGTCTTAAACGTGGGTGGCAGTAGATCGTTGAAAGTGGCGCCCTTAAAACCATCGTTGATAAACCGGTAAAAGGAGATCGGCTCAACCAAAGTCTGCGCAACCCAGCCCATTACCAAACCGCAGAAGTCGGCGGCCAGGGTTAGCAACGGCAACATCAGGATGCAAGCTAGGATGCGGGGCGCTGCCAGCAGCCGATAGGGGTTTACCGCGGACGCCTCGATGGCGTCGATCTGCTCAGTCACTTTCATCGACGCCAACTCCGCACCGATGCCAGCGCCCAGCCGGCCACTCGCTACCAGACCGGTGATGATCGGACCGGTCTCGTCCAGAACGGCAAAGACGATAGCGGCGGGAAGCAGCGATTTGGCCCCAAATCGGGTCAGGCTGTGACGGGCTTCCAATGAGAGTACAACCCCGATAGCGCCGCCGGCCAAAGCGACCACCGGCAGGGACTTGGATCCGATCTCGTCGAGCTGTCGGAACAATTCGCGGAATTCAAACGGCGGCGTCACCGCAGCCCGCACGACTTGCCAGATAAATACACCCAGATCGCCGAACCACTCGAAAAACTCGCCGATCAGGTTCCTGGCGGAACTTACAGTTGGGGATGTGTGCAAGATGTCTAACCGCGGAAGTGAAAGGTCTATGCCTGCGACCGCCCTCAATTTCCCATCGATCATGGAGTTGAACCCGGATTTGGCGCTCCGTGTCTACTATTTAAGTGCAGGCGAGAAAGCAAGGAGTGTGGTCCGCCATAGAGGAACTCCAGGGTGATGTTCCCGCCCATGTATGCCAGCAGGTTGTAGTTCCCCATGCGAAACGCATCCTTGGCGCCGAAGCGGCCGGGGTACCAGCCGTAGACGGCGGTCATCGTGCCCGCATACGGCGCAACCAGCGCAGGGACAGAGAAGACGCGGTGGCCATCGCTGCCGCGGCGCGCGGTAAGGGTCGAAATCACGGCATGTCTCAGCCGCGGAAACACGCCGGTGCACTCACAGCGGTAGTACAGCGCGTCTTGCCTGAAGGCTTCCGACAGCGCATAACGGGTGGTGGTGCTTACCGCCGCGATTCCGAAGAAAGACCCGATCCGTTTGCCATAACCCTCAGCGCCTTGCTTCCACTCCGGGATTCCATCGCTGGCTTGGCTAATGCCAGCCGCGAGCGCTGCGCCGGCGATGGGATACGGGCCGAACCCGTCGAAGAGAAAATTGCGGAGCTTGATTGCCTGTGTCGGACGGGTGTACGGCAGGTCCGGTTGGGCCGGGGTCGTGCTCGCAGAAGGGCCGGAGGAATCTCCCGAATCGGCCGGCGATTGAGCCTTGGCGGGCACTGACAGGGCTGCGAGAATCGCGATTACCAAAAGCAAGAGCCTCGGTTGCTGCTCCAGTCCTCGAGGCCGGCGGCCCGGTACACTACTAGGTTCGTGCTGCCCGGCGGCTTTGCGGTGGGTGTAGTGCATGCTGTTTCCTCCCGTAGAAGCGCACTCACCTTCTTTCGTTTGCACAGGACGTACCAAATCTCCTCTGGTCGCTGACGTGTCGTGTTTCCGTCTCAGCTACGCCACACCCCGTTCGACGAAACTTCAACGAATGTCTCCCCAGTGCAGACTTTGCACTCGCGGTGGACAGAATCTGCACGCACCGCTACCGCTTGGCGCCCCGACCAAGGGCACAAAACGCCCTGATCCGGTGCACCTGGCACCGCCCTGTGCAGCCGCAGTCCTCACAAGACTGCAATCGGGTGGCCGACCGGAGGGCGTCTCCAACTTCCACCAAGTCAACGATCACGTTTCTTCGAGAGGCGCGCGACGCTCGATAAACTCTCGCAGTTGCGGGCTCGGTTTGAGCAGCAGCGCTTTGCACCAGCGGACAATACTGGCCCATGGCGGACAGGCCGAGGTCGGTCCAGATCCGCCACAGACCGTGAAGAGACCGATGCTCCGGTCGGGTCACGTAGTTCGGATCGTCCCAAATCAGCCCGCCTCCCAGTGCCGGCAGATAAGCCAACAGAGTGGCACAGAGGATGAAGCCAAATGCGAGCAGATCCCGCAGACGGGTCTGGGCCGGCCGCGGGCCTTACGCTCGGGGACTTTCGTTAGGGCATCTGGCTCTGATTCACACCTGGTCCGGACGGACCTCCCACAGTGTTCGAGTGTTCAGCTTGGCGTAGCCCGCAAAATGCAGAATCGAAAGCCCGATTTTGTTTGGCTCCCCGGCATGGATTCGAACCACGATTCACGGCTCCAAAGGCCGCTGTCCTACCATTAGACGACCGGGGAATTCCGGTGGAATTGTCTTCAGTGTAGCGTCTTCCGCGGCCAAGCCGCAACGCGCGCCACGATCTACGCTCCCGGCCGGCGCGCGCCTGTGATACAGTGACGGAAACTATGCGCAATATCCCCGGGTGGGACCAGTATTACCTGGATATCTGTAAGGTGGTGGCGGCGCGCAGCAAGGATCCTAATACGCAGATCGGCTGCGTTGTCGTCGGGCCCAACCACGAGATCCGCTCCACCGGCTACAACTCGTTTCCGCGCGGTATTCGCGACGACGTGCCGGAGCGCCTGGTGCGTCCCACCAAGTACTTGTGGATCGAGCACGCCGAGCGCAACGCCATCTGCAACGCCGCCCGCGCCGGCACGCCCACCGAGGGCTGCACCATCTACGTCGAAATTATGCCCTGCATGGATTGCGCGCGCGCCGTCGTGCAGGCCGGTATTGTCCAGGTCGTGGTTTCGCGCCAACGCATGACCGAGTATTCGAGCCAGTATTACGACGAGCACTTCAGCATGGTGGAGGTGCTATTCAATGAAGCCAGCGTGGTTGTCCGGCGGGTTTAACCCGGTGTTCGCAATCAAGAACCCTCAGCGTGGGCCGTCGGTTCCGTGATGGCTTTCGCTGGGAGTGTTTTCGGCGTCTGCCTCAACTTCAGGAACCTCTCCGTCGGCCGCGACATACCGGTAGAATCTCCGCGAACACGCCCGGCAGCGAAACGGAAACCGGCGGAAGTTGGCCATCAGGTCATCCAGCAAATTCCGCGCGCGGGAACGACGGACATCGTGCCCTCCGCAACTGGGACAAGACCACATCTCGCTTTGGACGCCTCTTCTTAGCCCGCTGTCGCATTGTAACAACATTCAACGCGTCTCCCCGGTCGCGACGCCAAAGCGCCTCGCCCGGTTGAACCGCGCGCTTGCCGGATCGCAGAGCTACTCCCTTTGCACCGCAAGCCCTGTTGAAACCGTCCTCCACTCGCCGGAACAAGACTCGCCGGACGTCTTCTTACGAATTGCCCAGGTACATTACGTGAACGTACGTGCCCAAGCGAACGTTGTAGCATAGGTACCAGCCCACGTGGTCGGGATCGTCGTACAGCACGATCTGGTCCGTGTCCCATAGCCAGCCATCGCAAAATGCGATGTCGGCCGCCGCCACATTGAAATAGAAACCGCCAAACCAGAACCGCTGCGGGCCCCCGCCCACCAGGCGGAACACGTGCCCATGTCCTATGCCTCCCGGGAAGCGGCCATGCTCCCACGGTTTGTCCAGATGATACGCAGCGTCGCCCTTGCCGGAATCGTGCCCAACCCACTCGCCGTTCGTGTGAACGTGAGGAGCTTCCGGATGGCCGGGCTTATCCGCTTCCCGATGCGCCGGTGCCGGCGCGGCCTGACGCGCCGCGGCGGGACCGTGCTTGGGAATGTAACCGCCCCCCACCTCCGGCTTCCCACCCTTCTTTTCCTGCGCTAGACCAACCACCGCAAGCCATAGCATCAATGAGAGAATCGTCAGCGCTTTTTTCATTCTTCGATCATAGCCCGAACCCGCCGCAGCCGTCGCGGGATTTCGCCTGGCGGACCGCCAAAGAGTGTGCGTTATCGAACCGCCGCTATTGCGCGGTCCATCCGCCATCGATCACAATGTCCGTCCCCGTGATAAACCCGGCATCCGGCGAGCACAGGAACAAGGCGAGCTGGCCCACCTCACGCACTTCCCCCCAGCGCCCCGCCGGGATTCGCGCGATGAATTGGGCATTCAGCGCCGGGTCCTCCAGCAGCGGCGTATTCATCTCCGTGACGAACGGCCCCGGGCTGATGGCAACCACCGCGATTCCCTCCGTGGCAAGCTCCAGTGCCAGCGCCCTGGTAAATCCCAGCAAGCCGGCCTTGCTGGCGGAGTAGGCTGCCCGCCCGGGCAGGGAAATGTGGCCCATGATCGAACTCAGGTTGAGGATGCGCCCGTATCCGCGGCCTTTCATCTGTGGCACAAACGAACGGCACAACAGAAACGCGCTGGTCAGGTTGGTCGCGATCACCCGGTTCCAATCGTCCAGCGTGAACTCATCTACCGCACAACGCACGTTGGTGCCGGCATTGTTCACCAGAATATCCACCCGCTCGAATCTGGCGAGGACGTTGCGTTCCAACTGCCGCACCTGCCGCTCCTGGGTCACGTCGGTTGGGAAGACCTCTACCTCCGCTCCGCCGCCGCGAATCTCGGCCGCCGCTCGTTCGAGCGCCTCCGCGTCGCGGGAAACCAGCGCCAGCCGCGCCCCGGCCGACCCGAGCGCCACCGCGATCGCCTTTCCCAGCCCCCGGCTGCCACCCGTGATCACCGCCGTGCGGCCCTGCAAGAAATCGGTTTCCATCGTGACCGCATTGTAGCCGACGCAGGCCCTCGATTTGCAAGCCGCGGCGCGGTTCGGTGACAATCGTAGCTGATGAAAATCACGCTCGAACTGACTCCCGCCGAACAGGTTGCCGCCGGCGCGCTGATTGTGCCGGTCTTCGAAGGAGAGAAGGAATCGCGCTTCGGCGCCGCGCCATACGCCGAATCCGGCGAAGTGGCTGGAAAGGCCGGCGAATTCACGCTGCTGCATAACCCGGCCGGCGCCACCGCCGCGCGTGTGCTGCTGGCCGGCGCCGGTAAGGCCGAACGTTTCGACACCGCCGAGTTGCGCAAGCTGGTCGCCGCGTCGGTCCGCTTCCTGAAAAAGAAGAAAGTGGTGTCGGCCGCGGTGCTAATCGAAGGAAACCGCGCCGGCGCCGAATTCGCCTCGGCCGCCGTCGAAGGCGCCATCCTCGGCGACTTCGAACCCGATCGCCACAAGACCGGCGACGATAAGAAGGCGCTGGCGGAGTTTTCTGTGGTCTGCCCGAAGGGCGCCGCCGATCTCGACGCTGCGGTGTCGCGGGGGCACGTGCTCGCCGAGTCCCAGAACTTCACACGCTCGCTCGCCAACGAGCCTGCCAATCTCCTCACCCCGCTGAAAATGGCCGCCGCCGCGCGCGAAATGGCCGAACAGCAGGGGCTCGAGTGCGAGGTGCTCGAACGCGCCGATATCGAGCGCCTCGGCATGGGCGCGCTGCTCGGCGTTGCCCAGGGCAGCGCTGAACCACCCGCGCTCATCGTCCTCCGCTACCGCCCGGCGAACGCCGCTTCGGCGGACCACCTCGGCCTGGTCGGCAAAGGCGTCACCTTCGACACCGGCGGCATCTCCATCAAACCCGCCGAGGGCATGGAGAAGATGAAGTACGATATGTGCGGCGGCGCGGCCATGCTCGGCGCCATGCGCGCCATCGCCCAATTGAAACCGCCGCTCGCCGTTACCGCCTTCATTCCCTGCGTCGAAAACATGCCCGGCAGCCGCGCCCAGCGCCCCGGCGATATCGTCACCGCCATGTCCGGCAAAACCGTCGAGGTATTGAATACCGATGCCGAAGGGCGCCTCATTCTGGCCGATGCCCTGGCGTACGCGCGCCGGCTGGGCTGCACCCACCTGGTGGATGCGGCCACGCTCACGGGCGCCATTGTCGTCGCGCTCGGCCACATTTACAGCGGCCTGTTTTCGAATAACGACGCGATGCGCGACCGTGTCTTGCGCGCCGCGCGCGCCGAAGGCGAACGCATGTGGCCCATGCCACTCGACGACGATTACAAGGAAGGCCTGAAAAGCCCCTTCGCCGACCTCGCCAACATCGGAACCCGCTGGGGCGGCGCCATCACCGCCGCGATTTTCCTCAAGGAATTCGCCGAAGAAACCCCATGGGTCCACCTGGATATCGCCGGCACCGCCTACTTGGACGAAGCCCAGCCCCACATGCCCAAAGGCCCGACCGGTTTGCCCGTCCGGACGCTGGTGCGGCTGGCGACGGATTGGGCGGACTAACGCGGCAGCCGTCAGCGCAGCGCCTCAGTCAGGCGCTGGCAGACGGAGCCGAAGAGCTGGCGGTCCTGACAGACGAACGTCAGGTATTCTGGGCCATCGGCGATATAAGCGGCAGGCCGGATCCATTTCAATTGACGCCAGAACATCTCGACAACCTCCGAGGGGAAATCGTGAATGTTGAAGCCCAAGTTGACGAACACCATTAGCCGACCGGGTCTCGGCGCGTGGGCTTCTAGAAATGGGTTCTGCCGAATGATCTCTCCCAATCTGGCGGGAGGCTCATCAAATATGTACCACTCGTCGTAGCCGGGAGATTCACCGCCATCCCGCTGGTAAAAGAGTTCCTCGACGTCGGCGATCCTTGAGCTGTATGCGATCTCGGAATCAAGCCGCCACCCGGCGGATCGTTGGCGATCGGTTAGCCAGGCGCGGCCGCTATCGATCGACGTTACGGCCAAGTACCGCCCGACAATGGCATCCGCACAAAGTCGAACCAGCGCGCCGATAAATTGCTCGGAGCTGCTCAGCCAGAAATAATTGTCATGTGAACCGGTGGTAATGATCTGCTCGCCGTGTTGTTTCTCAGTCGACATACTCCAGCATCGCTGCAGCTACAATAATCGCTCACTCCCCCACGCTTCGCATACAGCGAACCGCCGGCCGCGGCGTGTCGCCCCCTTACCCTACCTTCACCGCCAGCATCGAGACCGATCCGCCATCCACTCCTTCCACGGGGAAGCCCGCCGCGTCCTGCGGCTGCCGCGTGGCCAGCACATACAGCAGCGGCAGGTAATGGTCCGGTGTCGGTATCGAAAGCAGCGCTTCGCGTCCCAGCTTTTCGTAATGAATCAGCTTCCGGTTCTCGCCTGAGAGAATCCTGTCGCGCGCCTCTTGTTCGAAGCGCACCGCCCAGTCGTATGGCTCCACATCATGCCGGCCCCATGCATATGCGTGCAGGTTGTGCACCAGGTTCCCGCTTCCCGCTATGAGAACGCCCTCCTCGCGCAGCGGCGCCAGCCGCTCGCCGATTTCATAATGAAAGCTCGCCGGCTTGGTTTCGTCGATGCTCAACTGCACCACCGGGATATCGGCCTCCGGATACGTGTGGCACATCACGGACCATGTACCGTGGTCGAGCCCCCAGCTTTCGTCGAGCGTCACCGCCGTCGGCGCCAGCAGTTTCCGCACGCGATTCGCCAGCTCCGGGTCGCCCGGCGCAGGATACTCGACGCCGTAAAGCTCGCGCGGGAAGCCTCCGAAATCGTGAATGGTCTTCGGCGCCGTGGAAACCGTGACACCCGTCCGCGGCACGAACCAATGCGCCGAAATCGCCAGGATCGCCTTCGGCCTCGGCAGCGTGCGCCCCAGTTCCGCCCAAGCCTCTGTGTAGCGATTGCGGCTGAGCGCATTCATCGGATTGCCATGCCCGAAGAAAACCGCCGGCATCAGAATAGCCATTTACCTATTCTCGCCCGTAGGCGAAAGTGGCGCAGGTCCCCGACCTGCGAAACGGGGGCTCCGCCTGTGAAAGAAGTTTGCAGGCGAGCCGGAAACCATAGGCCTCGGCTTGGTGTCTAAACCCGCATGGCACAAAGAGAGTGGATGAATCCAATACCGTACTTCCGCGTACTCTTGCCAGTGGCTGCGCTGGCTGTGGCGCTGCCCTGGGCACAGCTGGCTCAGGACAAAGAGCCCGATGAGAACGCGAATTCCTTCGCGGGGACATGGAAAGGGATATGCCAGGACGGCAACCCTTTCGTCATTTTGAACCTCAAGATCAGCGGCAAAGACGTGACAGGCGATATCGCTATTGCCAATATGAACGGGGACGATGGCCAGTGCGTCTCAGTGATCGATCCTCCCACTCCCGAGCACGCCATGAAGATCAGCGACGCGAAGCTGGAAGGCAAGATCCTCAGCTTCCAGGGTTCACCAAAGGCGCGGTTTGAGATGTCCCTGGACGGCACCCAAACCGCGAAGCTGAAGTTCCTCGGCACGCCCGTCGAAGATACGCCGTGGCGGCTTACGAAGTAGACTGGACGGCCACAGATGAACACAGATAAACGCTGATAAGACCTCTCGTTTTCTTATCCGTGTTTATCCGTGGCCCTCGTTCTTTCATGAAATGCGTTGGGTAGCGCCGGCAAGCCCGGAGGGCGGCAGAAAGTAGCCCACGGCGAAGCCGTGTGGATCTGGTATCCCCCGGTCCCAGCCCCGGAACGGGGCGGAACAGCGTTGCCGGGAACCCCTTACGCCCCATTCCGGGGCTTGTGCACACTGCCGCCCTTTCCCGACGGCTTGCGCCGTGGGCTACTGTCTTGCGCTCCTAGGGAGCTTGGGCCGCCGCCATTCTTGGACCGCCTGCTGGGAGACGCAGACAACGATTCGATGCGGGCAAGCGTGTCTCGAAAGCTCCCGTAGATGTCTTCCTCGGCATCAAACGAGACTTGATTGACGCCGACATGCCGCAGTGTTGGGAGCAACTCAGGCATGATGGGGGCGATTTTGGCCGGCTCTTCCTCGAGCAGTACCAGAACGAGCCTGAGGAAGCAACTTGCCGCGTCTGATGCGAACGATTCGGCGAATTCGCCCGCCAATATGTAATCGCGGAAGCCGAGCATGTAGTACCGAAATGGTATCGCCGGCATCCAGTGGAGTTCTTCAGCCCTTTCCAGCACATTGCGGCCGAACTCCGGAAGCATCTCTGCGTTTGTCCGGCCCGCAAACTGGCGGTGCGCCCACTCCTGGTCCAGATCCCTCCGGTAATCCCCCCAATCTTCTTCCGTCGGGACGACCTTTTGCCAATTCGGAACGGGCACTTGCCAATCCTAACACTCCGAGCGTGATGCGGCCGCCACCACCGCCGCCCACTCCCCCTTTTGCCGTATCTCACGAACCCCCGCCAGCGCCGCCTTCACCGCGTCTGCTTCACTGAAGTTGAACCCGCTGGCCACCAGCGTCCCGCCCGCCCGCAGCACGCGCACAAACTCCGGCGCCAGCGCGAGGATCGCTTCCGGGCTGATATTGGCGACCACCAGGTCCACGGCACCCGAACGCACTGCATCGGCCGATCCGATGAATCCCTGCCCGGCGATGCGCACGGCCTCCGGGTCGATATCGCATGCGATCACGCGCGATGCGCCGAGCAATCGCGCGGCTTCGGCGAGAATGCCGGAGCCTGTGCCCACATCCAGCACGTCGATTCCGGGCGTCACCAATTCCTCCAGCGCTTCCAGGCACAACCGCGTGGTCTCATGTACACCGGTGCCGAACGCGAGGCCGGGGTTCACCGTGATGCGGAAGCGGCCGGGCGGCGTCGGATCGTCGCGCCATTCGGGCACCAGAAAAAAGCGGCTGCCCACTTCCATCGGCTGCAATAGGTCGCGCGCCTCCTGCACCCAATCGCGATTCTCCTCTTCGCGCACGGCCGCGTGCGGGTAACGCGACAGCAGCCCCGCCCGGTCCGCGCCGTCTTCGAAGAACGCACGCACACCCGTGTCGCTCAGCTCGACAATCCCAGCCGAGCCCAGCTCCCACAACTCCGCGATCAGCAGATCTCGGCCGTCCGTATTCGAATCGATTTCGAGCGAGAACATTGTTATCGTGAAATGTCGGGCCGCGCTTTTCTCGGGCTCCCACCCTATCATGAAACTACAAGGTATTTTCCCACCAATCACCACCCCGTTTGATTACGAAGGCAACATTTACTCCGCCAAGATTCAGCACAACGTGGAAAAGTGGAACCGCACAGCGCTCTCCGGCTACGTCGTCATGGGCTCGACCGGTGAAAGCGTGATGCTGACCGAAGCCGAGAAGTACACCGTGTGGGAGTTGGTGTCCAAGCACGCCGCCGCGGAAAAACTGCTCATCGCCGGCACCGGCGTGGAAAGCGTGCGCGAGACGGTTTCGCTCACCAACCGCGCCGCCGAAATGGGTTACAAAGCCGCCATGGTGCGCACACCGCATTATTACAAAAACCTGATCAATCGGGGCGATGCGCAGATGCTCTATTACCGCTCGGTCGCCGACCGCGCCAAGATCCCGCTCATCATCTACAACTGGCCGCAGACCACCGGCGTGGATATTCCCGCCGAGGCGGTGGCCGCCCTTTCCGAGCATCCCAACATCATCGCCATCAAGGAAAGCTCCGGCAATCTCGAAAAAGTCATGCAGATGATCCGCGAAGTGAAGCACGGTTTCCAGGTGCTGGTCGGCTCGGCGCCCACGCTGTGGCCATCGCTGCTGATGGGCGCCTGCGGTGCAATTCTTGCATACGCCAATGCAGCGCCGTACTCGACCATCGCCATCTGGGAAGCCTTCCGCACCCGCGACGAAGCCGCCGGCATGGACTGGCAGAGCCGCATCGGCCGCCCGTCCGCGCTGGTAACCGCGCGCTACGGGATTCCCGGCTTGAAGTACGCCATGGACTTGAACGGCTATTACGGCGGCCCTCCGCGCTTGCCGTTGGTTCCGCCCAGCCCTGAGGCCAAACGGGAGATTCAAGCCGCGTTTCAGGACTTGAGGGGTTAACTTGATACGCCCCGCAATAAAGCCGCGACACTGCAACCCCTATCCCCGAGGCCGCGTCGCAATAAGTGTTAAGCTGTCTGGAGAGGACCTCTAAGAAGGGGAAGCACTGCGTGGATGTTGCCGCGACGTTGGCCTGCAACGTGCTCAACCCTCATTGACGCCATGTCGCTCAGCACCCTGATTCTTTGCTTCTGTCTCTGCGCGCTGGCCGCCGCCGCTAGCGCTGAAACGCCGCTCGAAACGGGTTACCGGCAAATGTACGATCTTCAATTCGCCGGCGCCCATCGCACGTTTGCGGACTGGCAGAGCACTCATCCCGACGATCCGATGGGGCCGGCTTCCGACGCGGCGGCGTATCTGTTCACCGAGTTCGACCGCTTGCACATTTTACAGTCGGAATTCTTCACTCACGACCAGCACTTTTTCACCGATCACAAGCTGGCGCCCGACCCTATCGTCAAGCGCAAATTCGATGCCGAGCTCGATACCGCACACCGGCTGGCGGCGCGCTGCCCGCAGAGTGCCGATTGCCAGTTCGCCGCCATCCTGGCCAACGGCCTGCACTCCGATTATATGGCGTTGATCGAGACACGCTACGCCGCGTCGTTTCAGGAGATGAAAGCCAGCCGTAGCATGGCCGAAAGGCTGCTGGCCGCGCATCCGGAGATGTACGATGCCTGGATCGCCATCGGCGTCGAGAATTACATGCTGAGCATCAAGCCGCTCCCCGTGCGCTGGCTGCTGCGGCTGGCCGGCGGCGAAACCGACAAGGCGGTAGGCATCGAGAAGTTGCAGTTGACCGCCGAGAAGGGCCACTACCTGGCTCCCTTCGCCAAGCTGCTGCTGGCGGTGGCGGCGCTGCGCGACCACAATACATGGCGGGCGCGGACGCTGCTGGAAGGGCTGGTGCGCGAGTATCCTCACAATCCGCTGTACGCCGAGGAACTGGCGCGGCTGCTACCGGCCGTGTCCACCGGCGCCGGTGGCATGGGAGCCGCGCTTCGGTAGGCTTTTACGCGTTATTTACGTCGCCGCAACATCCGCGTTCGCCGCCGCCACTAACCTGGATGGTAGGCCAACACCCACGTAGCAACCGATTTCCTCTGAGCCGCGTCCGTAAGGGAGCGGATGTAATGATGACCGGCCTAACTCAACCCACCGATGCCTTCGTCGTGGATGGTAGGGCACGCTTTTTTAGCTTGCCAGCGCCCGCTTGCGGGCGGGTTTCTTGCTGATGCACACTTCCTGAATGATGACCGGTCTAACTCAATCTACCGATGTCTTCATCATCGGCGGCGGCCCCGCGGGGCTTGCCGCGGCCATCGCCGCGCGCCGCCGCGGTTTTGACGTCACGGTGGCCGACCGTTCCGAGCCTCCCATCGACAAAGCGTGTGGCGAGGGCATCATGCCGGATGGCGTTGCCGCAGCCGCGGCCCTTGGCATCTCGCTCGCGGGTGCCGGCGCCCAGCCCTTCCGCGGCATCCGCTTTTGCGACCGGGATCTCGCCGTGGAAGCTCCTTTCCCGCAAGGTGTGGGATTCGGTATGCGCCGCACCGCGTTGCACGAATTGATGGTCGAGCGCGCCGCCGAAGCCGGCGTGCGCCTGATGTGGGGTGCGTCCGTTACCGGTATCGATCACGACGGCGTTCGCGTGGCGGGCGAGCTCCTGCGCGCGCGCTGGATCGTCGGCGCGGATGGCGGCAATTCGGTGGTGCGGCGTTGGGCCGGTCTGGATGCCTGCGTGCGCGATGGCCGCCGTTATGGTTTCCGCCGCCACTTTTCGGTAGCCCCCTGGAGCGATTTCATGGAGATTCACTGGGGCGAAGGCTGCCAGCTTTACGTGACGCCGGTCGGTGGCGCCGAAGTCTGCGTCGTGCTGATCTCGCGCGATCATCGCCTGCGCCTGGACCACGTCCTGCCGCGTTTCCCGCTGCTGGCGCGACGTCTGGCCGCCGCCGGCGCTCGATCGAGCGAGCGCGGCGGAGTTTCCGCCTCGCGCCGTCTCGAGCGTGTCTGCCGCGGCAATATCGCGCTGGTCGGAGATGCCTCGGGATCGGTCGATGCCATCACCGGAGAAGGCCTGTGCCTGCTGTTTCAGCAAGCGGTCGCATTGGCCGACTCGCTCGCCGCCGGCGATCTCCATCCATATCAGGCTGCCCACCGGCGGCTGGGCCGGCGCCCCGAATTGATGGCCGGTTTGATGCTGCTGCTCGATCGCCGTGCCAGCCTGCGCAGCCGCGTGCTGCATGCTTTTGCCGCGCGTCCCCGTTTGCTTTCCCGCATGCTGGCCCTGCACGTGGGTGAGCTTTCGTTTTTCGATACCGCCGCTAACGGGCTCGCCCTTGGCTGGCAAATGTTGACGTCATGATCCAACACTTTCGTTCTTTCCTGCACGGTGACGCCGGCGGTCTTGCCGCCGGTGATTTACCGCGCTTCCCGAAGCGCCGGTGCGGTTCTTCGATCCTGTTTCTGACGGCCTGCGCCTTGCCGCTAATCTCGCCGGTCCACGCGCAGGATCTTTCGCTCGAAATGGACCCCGCCCAATCCAAGGTGGAGTTCACGCTCGGCGCCACCCTGCACACCGTACACGGCTCTTTCCAGTTCAAGCGTGGCGCCATTCATTTCGACCCCGCTTCCGGCAAAGCCTCCGGTGAGTTGCTGGTGGATGCGCGCTCGGGCGCGAGCGGCAACGACTCGCGCGATCAGAAAATGCACAAAGAGATTCTGGAGAGCCAGCGCTTCCCCGATATCGTGTTTCGCCCCGGCCGCGTGGAAGGCAAGCCGGCGCCGCAGGGCATCAGCGAGATCCAGGTGCACGGCCTCTTCACCATTCACGGCGTCGAACATGAGCTCACCGCGCCGGTCGAGATCCACGTGTCCGGGAGTCAATACGACATCACCGCCCACTTCACGGTGCCGTACCAGAGATGGGGGATGAAGAACCCCAGCACCTTCCTCCTCCACGTGGAGGACCATGTCGATATCACCCTGCACGCCGTGGCGCACGCGATGAGCCCCGTGCCATCGCATTAGGAAGAAAAGCCGAGACGACTCTGCTCTCGGCTCGGCACGCTCGACAGCCAGGATCGACAGCCCGCGCCACGGTAGTGGCTAGAACGGCTGGATCGCTTCCCGTACCGGGTCGAAATCGATCCGGCGCTTCTGCATGTACGCGATGTTGCCCAGGTGCGAAGCCTGCGCCGACCGGTGGCCGGCCAGCGCGTCGCCGTTCGGCAGCTTGCGCGACTTCACGCACTCCAGGAAGTTCTCGACGTGGTCCATGTCGATGCTGCTGTCCGCCTGTACCGTCACCGGCGCGGCGCCACGGCCCGCCGCGCGAAATTCATAATGCTGCCGGTCGATGTACAGACGCCCCTGGGTTCCCGCGAACTCGACCGCCGCGCCCGAGATTCCCGGAGCCAGCGTGGCTTCAAACGTTGCCGTGAACTGCGCCGGGTATTCCAGCAGCACGTTGATCGTATCCGGCGCCGTGCGCCCGTCCTTGTAGTTGTACACGCCGCCGGCCGCCACCGCCGACGTCGGCACATCGGAGCCGAGGAACATGTGCACCACGTCGATCCAGTGGGTGAACAGGTCGGTCACCTGCCCGCCGCCGAAATCGAGATACGCTCGCCAGTTCCAATACTGCTGCGGATCCCAGTCGCGCCATTTCAGCCGGCCCAGGTAGTGCGCCCAATCCAGGTCCTGCGGCTTGGTCATGAGATACTCGGGCGCCCTGCGCAAATGGTAGCCATTGCCGTACCACCAGGTGCGCGCCAGCGTGACCTTGCCGATTCTTCCGCTATCGATGTACTCGCGCTTGGCCTCGATATAGTGCTTGCCGGAGCGCTGCTGCATGCCCACCTGGCAGATGCGGTTGTTGATCCGCGCCGCTTTCACCACCGCCGGACCTTCCTCGATGGTCAGCGTCAGCGGCTTTTCGACGAACACATCCTTGCCCGCGCTGAGCGCGTCGATCGCGATCGGCACGTGCCAGTGGTCCGGCGTGCCGATCAGCGCGACATCGATTTCCTTGCTATCGAGCAGCGCGCGATGGTCGCTGAACGTGCGCGCGTTGGGCGCGTCCTGCTTCGCCTTATCGATCTGCGCGCCCCAGATGTCGCACAGCGCCGTTACCTCCACCGCGCCGGTCTTGACGAAATTGCCGGCGTCGTAGCAGCCGCGCTCGCCGCAGCCGATCAGGCCGAGTTGTATGCGCTCATTGGCGCCGTAAACGCGCGAGTACGAGAGAGCCGTTGCCGCGGTCACTCCTCTCAGAAAGCTCCGGCGCGGAAAAGCAGTTTCAGGCATACGGCAATTATAGTCCGGCAAGGACCCTTCGCAGCCACGGCCATTTGCGGGAGCCACCGGTCAACGCCGATAAGCTGGTTCCTCTTGATCCGCGCGCGCCGTTGCGTGTTGGCCGCCGGTGATATGCACTGCGGGCAATCGCTGGTAGTCCGGGCCATCGCCGAAGGCCGCAAAGCCGCGCAAGGCATCGACCGTTTCCTGACGGGCGCGACGAAGCTCGGGTAGATACCGCCGCAACTCGCAAAACGACAGCGGCAAGACCGCCGGCGTTACGAAGAAAGGTCACTTCCCGATCGTTGAACGATGGAGCGGAGTGAAGGGACGCATGGCGGCGTCCGGCATTCGGTAGATCGCGTCCGATCCGATTCGGGTGACCGGCGTTTGATTGGAAAAGTAGCGTTCCGCGGGAGATTCGTTTGGTATCACTACGTACCGGACGCCGTAGCCCGTGAGTAGAGCGTCTGCCGCGCTGCGGTCCAGCACTCCCTGGTAAAACGCATCCGACAAGTGTGTCTGCTCGGTGAAGGTGAGGCTGTATAACCAGTGGCTTGCAAAACTGTGCATGGGTGCCTCAGCGAACAAGCCGGCATTGGATTTGGGCGAGAGAACCAGGTCGTTTTCCCTTGCGTTCTCTCGAAGCCAGATCAGGACAGCGAGGTCGGTCTTCGATGTCACCGTTGAGCCTCCGCCGCCCGCCGTCCTGCCGGCTGCGGTAGCATCCGCCAAGTAGATTCCGTGCGCCGCCAGGGAGAGCATAACCCAGACTCCAATCGATACGCGGGCCGCAACCGGACGCTCGATCCAAAGGCGCCGAAGGGAATCGCAACGAGCCGCTTGGCGCACCAGCAGCATGGCGGTTGCACAAAAAACGCCATCGAGCAGATGGTGAGACCAAGGCACCCAGGGAACATAGAGTCCCACCAGCACCCCGCCGAACCAGCAATGGAGCAGCGGATCGGTGACTGATCTTTTCCCCAGCGGCACAGCATAAGAGAGCACACAAAACAGGGCGGGGAGCCCGAGCATCAACAGGAGCATGGGGGGAGAAAAAGGCGGTATCCAGCGGCTTTGTGCACCGGTCTCCCGGAGCCATGCGTGCCGGGACATCAAGTACAAGTACGGGGCAATGCCGGCCACACCCGGAATCGCCAGGCACGTCACTTCCTTGATTGTCCGAGCCCACGGCCAGCGCCTGCGCATTAGGAGCGTGAGCCCACCCGCTCCCATAACGACAAGAATCTCGAAGGGGTGGATGAAAGCGCCGACGGCGGCCACTAATCCGGTCCACCATAGGTACTTTGGCAAGTTCGTCCGCAGATACTTCGCCAGGAGTCCCATACATAAGACGGTTGAGACGGAGCCGAAGAGCACCAGTGGACTTCCGGAAATACCATCGATAAAGCCATCGTTGTTGTACCAGCCGTGAACTTTGGTGGCGTACCATATGAGATCGGTCCACGGATTGGATTTCGGGATTGGAAGCGTCAAAACCGCCAATACCGATGCGACGGGAACGCAGCAAAACGAAACCAGCAACGCCAATCGAGCTTCAGTTCGCGAGTAGGCAAAGGCGCGCAGAGCGAAGAACAATGCGTAGCCGCCAGCGATGTGGAGCGCCAGGTACAGGAGATGGTAGATCCAAAGACCATCAACTCGAAACGCGGCACTGGTGCGGCCGATAAACCAGAAGTACGGATTGAACATCGCTGGTTCGGTTATCCAAGGAGCGTGGTAGTCGGGAAGAAGGCCGCATTTTGTTCGCTGGTAGGCTTTGATCCAGGTTTGGTACTGAAAATCATCGATGTGTTGTGGAATGAGGCTTGCGACGTACGCGGGCGGGGGAGCCAGATATCCGCTGAGAACAGGCGCCTCGTTCACGGCGAAAATGGAAATGCCCAACAGGAAAGGGGCGGCACGGTACATCCACAGCCGCCTGCTGTTTTGGAGACGCCCCACCTCACCGAGGCTAGCACGGTTGCGGTATAGAATCGTCAGGTGACGCCTCGACTGAGACGCCGGAGCCCTCGCACAGCATCAGGGTTGGCGGCGGGGACGATCAAGGACGGATTTGTGTTGGGAGAAAAACGGGAAGCGGGTACTCCCCGGCGGCCGCGGCTCCACAAACCGGAAGCCACGGCCGCCAGCGAGCGGCGCTGATTACTCTTTGTTTTCGCTTTCGATCCGCATGCCGTAGAAGCTGCGGTAAACGAAGAACGCGGAGATCACGAAGAAGACGGCGGACAGTATGGTGGTCAGAACGTGGCCTTGTTTGTTGCCGACATCCACGGCCAGCGATACCGCCAGCAAGCCGAACAGGGTGGTGAACTTGATGATCGGGTTCAAGGCTACCGAGCTCGTATCCTTGAATGGATCGCCTACCGTGTCGCCAACCACGCAGGCATCGTGCAGCGGAGTGCCTTTGGCGCGCAACTCGGTTTCGACAACCTTCTTGGCGTTGTCCCAGGCGCCGCCGGCGTCTGCCATGAAGATGGCCTGATAGAGGCCGAACAGGGCGATCGAGATCAGGTAGCCGACGAAGAAGAACGGCTCGATGAACGCGAACGCAAGCGTTGCGAAAAACACCGTGAGGAAGATGTTCAGCATGCCCTTCTGCGCGTACTTCGTGCAGATCTCGACCACTTTTTTCGAATCGGCGACAGAGGCCTTTTCGGCGCTCTCCAAATGGATGTTCCGCTTGATGAATTCGACCGCGCGATAAGCGCCGGTGGTCACCGCCTGCGCGCTGGCGCCGGTGAACCAGTAGATGACCGCGCCGCCCGCGATGATGCCGAGCAGGAACGGAGCGTGCATCAACGACAGGTTCACGATGTACTGCGGCTGCAGGCCGTGGGTGAGCGAAACGATGGTGGCGAACGTCATCGTGGTGGCGCCAACCACCGCCGTGCCGATCAGCACTGGCTTGGAGGTAGCCTTGAAAGTATTGCCGGCGCCGTCGTTCTCTTCCAGGTTTTCCTTGGCTTTTTCGAAGTTGGGCGTGAAGCCGAAGTTTTTCTGAAGATCCGCCGAAATGTCGGGCTGGGTCTCGATGGTGGAAAGTTCGTAGACCGATTGCGCGTTGTCGGTGACCGGGCCGTAGCTATCCACCGCGATGGTCACCGGACCCATGCCGAGGAAGCCGAATGCCACCAGGCCGAATGCGAAGACTGCCGGAGCCATCATCAGCGTTTCGGGGAACGACAGGCTGACCAGGTATCCGACCGACATCAACGCCAGCATCGCCATGCCCAGCCAATAGGCGCTGAAGTTGCCGGCCACGAAGCCGGAGAGAATGTTGAGCGATGCGCCGCCTTCGCGCGAGCTGGTGACGATTTCGCGCACGTGCCGCGAATTAGTGGACGTGAACACCTTGACGAACTCCGGGATCAGCGCGCCGGCCAGCGTGCCGCAACTGATCACGGTGGCCAGTTGCCACCACAGGTCGGGGCTGCCGGCCAGGCCGGGGATCATGAAGTAGCTGACGACAAAGGTGAGCGCGATCGAAAGGATCGAGGTGAGCCAGACCAGCGTGGTGAGCGGCGTTTCGAAATTGAACTTGACTGAATTGCCAAAGCGGGCCTTGGCGATGGCGCCGTTAATGAAGTAGCCGGCCGCCGAAGAGAGAACCATCATCACGCGCATCGAGAAGATCCAGACCAGGAGCTGGACTTTGACCAGGTCGCTGTGAACGGCGAGAAGGATGAAGGTGATCAGCGCCACGCCAGTGACGCCGTAGGTTTCGAAACCGTCGGCCGAGGGCCCCACCGAATCGCCCGCGTTGTCGCCCGTGCAATCGGCGATCACGCCGGGGTTGCGCACGTCGTCTTCCTTGATCTTGAACACGATCTTCATCAGGTCGCTGCCGATGTCGGCGATCTTGGTGAAGATGCCGCCGGCCACGCGCAGGGCCGCGGCGCCGAGCGATTCGCCGATGGCGAAACCGATGAAGCAAGGGCCGGCCAGATCGCCAGGAATGAAGAGCAGGATGGAGAGCATGATCAGCAGCTCGACCGAAACCAGCAGCATGCCGATGCTCATCCCGGCTTGCAGCGGGATGTTGTAACAGGGGAAAGCCTTGCCGGTGAGCGATGCAAACGCGGTGCGAGAATTGGCGAAGGTGTTGACCCGCATGCCGAACGCCGCTACCGCGAAGCTGCCGGAGATGCCGACCACGCTAAACGCCAGGATTACGATGACCTTATAAGCCGCCAGCCCTTGGAGCAGTCCGAAGTAGAACACGATGATAACGGCAATGAAGATCTCGAGCACCATCAAAAACTTGCCCTGCGTGGCCAGGTAGGTCTTGCAGGTCTCGTAAATCAGCTCGGAAACTTCGCGCATGCATGCATGAACCGGCATATTGCGCAAGCGAACGAAGATAACGAGCCCGAAAACCAGGCCCAACGCGCTGACCAGCAAACCACCGAGCAGCAGATTGTGACCGTTGATGCCGCCCAGGAACGTGGCGACGCGCAGATCGGGAAGGTGAAGATTAGCCTCTCCGCCCCCTTGCTCCTGCGCCAGCGCCGGGACGGCGCCAGCCGCCAGGGCGAGCATCGAAAAAATGATCCGCAACAGGGAACTGGACAGGGCCCGTGCGGCTCGAAGTGGCAGGACACTACGCGTGTCCGAAGTGCTAACCATCTGGTAAATCCTCCTCGGGGATTACGGAAGAATCCGTGTGTGCAATGGAACACCCAGTATAAGAGATGTACAGGTCGCATTTCAAATGCGGGACTTCGCCGGGTGTGCTACCGAAGAAATGGCGAAGCTCTCCACCGCTGCGGAAATCGCGCGAACCTGGGTATGCGTACGCAAGAGTTCGTCTCTCAGGAGGCTTTGTGATCACTCGTCAAGTGGGGCAGGCGCTTCCGCCTGCCAACCATACCCGCGCAACCACTCTTGATGAGCTGGCACCGCCGGTAGCCCGTCCTGCCGCGGCAGCTTTCGTTGCGCGGATGTATAGAATATAGGTTTCGGAGGACTCGATCGTGCGTGCATCGGTTGTGCTCTTTTCTATCGCCATGGCTCCAATCGTCCCTCTTTTAGCCCAGGTGGGCGGGCAGACCCTGGAGGCCCGGCGGGCGGAGCTGAATCGTCTGCTGAACGATGAGTGGGAATACACGCTGCGCACGCAGCCGGAATTGGCCACCCACGTCGGGGACGATCGCTACAACGACCGGCTGAGCGATTTCTCCGATCAGGCAATTGCCGCGGATCTCGAACACGCCCGCCAGTCGCTGGAGCGCTTCGAAGCGGTCGACGTCACAGGATTTCCGGAGCAGGAGAAACTCAACCGCGCGCTCATGCTGCGCAACTTGCGCGAAGCCATCGAGAGCGCGCCATTCCGGGATTGGGAGATGCCGGCGACCCAGTTTGGCGGCGTTCACCTGGGATACGCCACGCTGGCCCTCGATACGCCCTTCCGCAACGTGAAGGACTATCGGGATTACCTGTCCCGCTTGCGCCAGATCCCGCGCGTGCTCGACCAGGCGATGGCACACATGCGCGACGGGCTGCGCGACCACCGCATGCCGCCGCGCTATCTGCTCGAAAAAGTGTCCGGGCAGTCGCAGGAGATCGCCGGCTACACGCTCGACAAGAGCCCATTCACCGCGCCGCTGCGCAAGTTTCCGGATTCGATTTCCGAGGCGGAGCGCAAGCCTCTGCGCGAGGCAATCGAGAGCGCGGTCAAGGACGCCGTGGCGCCGGCGTACGCGAAGTTCGCCAAATTCGTGCGCGAAGATTACGCGCCGAACGGGCGGCTCGATCCCGGCGTGTGGGCCCTGCCCGACGGCGAAGCCCGCTATCGATTCGCCGTCCGCCACGAAACCACCAGCGATTTCACCGCCGAGCAGATTCACCAGCTTGGCCTGAAGAGCGTGGCGGAAATCGAAACCGAGATGCAGGCCGTCGCCAAGGCGCAAGGATTCGCCGATCTGAAATCGTTCAACGATCACATCCGGCAGGACCCGAAACTGCACGCCAGGAGCGGCCAGCAACTGCTGGGCTTGTACACGCAATATCGCGATCAGATGTACGGTAAATTGCCGGAGTTGTTCGGACGGCTGCCCAAAACCAAGCTGGACGTGGTGCCGATGGAAGCGTTCCTCAGCGCCGACAACGTTCCTGCCGACTATTCGCCGGGCGCCGGAGACGGCTCGCGCCCCGGGCGCATCAACGTCAACGAGTATGCGCCGGAGAAGCGATTGCTGCTCAACGTGGAAGCCATCGCCTATCACGAAGGGGTCCCCGGACATCACTTGCAATTCTCAATTGCGCAGGAACTCACTGGCCTGGCGCCGTTCCGCCGGTATGACCTGGATCTGAATGCCTACACCGAAGGGTGGGCATTCTACGCCGAGCGCCTGGGAAAAGAAGTTGGCTTTTATCGCGATCCGTACAGCGAATACGGGCGTTTGCAGAATGAGATGTGGCGCTCCGTGCGCTGGGTGGTCGATACCGGCGTCCACGCGAAACACTGGACGCGCCAGCAGATGGTCGACTTCTTCCATCAACACACGGCGATGGACGATCAGAACATCGAGACCGAGGTCGATCGCTACGTTGCCTGGCCGGCGCAGGCGCTCTCTTACAAGATGGGACAGATGAAGATTCTCTCCCTCCGCGAACGCGCGCAACGGGAGTTAGGAGCTAAGTTCGATCTGCGCGCCTTTCACGACGCTGTACTCGACCAGGGCCCGCTGCCGCTCGATATGCTGGAAGCCAAGATCGACGCCTGGATCGCGATCCGGAAATAGCCAACCGGCCTGCCCGGTGCCTCGTCGTGGCGCGGGCACTCGTGCCTGCCGTGTCGAGACTCGTCTCGACACTTGCTTGGCTGTTTATTGGATAGCCACGCTGACTGTGTTGCTGCCGGCGCCGCCGGCCGACACTTGAAGAGTCTGCGCGCCGGACGGCGTGCCCGCGGGGATTTGCACGTTGATCTGGTAGAGACCCGCATAGCCGGGAGCCAGGCCGGCATAACTGACAGTGGCCGGCTCACCCGCAACATAGGCTCGCACCTGCAACACGGTCATCGCCGGCGGAATGGGGCCGGCCGCGCCGGTAACTCCCGGCGGATTCACCGCGCCCAGACCGGTGCAATATACCGAGACGATTTCGCCCGCCGCGGCGGGATTAGCGTCCGTGATCGCTTGACCGGTGAGACCGTGTTCAATGGCGCCGGCTCCGCTCCCGGTCGAGTTTAGCGTGAAGATAGCCGGAGCCGCGGGCGCGACCGCTATCTCCAGCGATGCCGTGCCCGCGCTTGAAGCCACTTGAATCTGCGCCGTTCCCGCCGCTGTTTCGAAGGGGATCTGTGCGTTGATCTGCACCGGAGAGACGTACAGCAGCGGCGCTACCAGACCGTTCACGGACACGTTCACATCCGAGAGCTTCAGCGGCAGCGGAGCCGCGCCTGCCGTCGCAGTGGTCACGGCCAGCGCGGTTCCGAAAATGCTGACGATTTCGCCCGGCGCGACTACGGTGCCGTAGCTGGCGGCGTTGGCCGCTCCCGCCAATGCAATCGCCGGCCCGGTAGCCGGTGAGATCTTGGCCAGGAAGGCGTCCGAACCCGTGCAGCCCATGCCAAGATTGGTGGAACAGTCGCTATAGCTGTACTGAAAGGCGTACTTGCTTGGGAAATTCGGCGAACTGGTGAGACCAGCAATGTACGCATTGCCGGCGCCATCGGCCGCTATGGCGTGCGCGATATCGTTGTTGCTGCCTCCCAGGTAGGTCGAGTAGTCGAGAGTGCCGGTCTGGCCATTCCAGTTAGCTACAAAGGCATTCGAAACTCCGGTTAGCGTGGATTGGACCGCGTTCAGCACCGGAAAATCCGTGCTCGCGGTGGTGCCCGCGATGTAAGTATTGCCCGCCGGATCGGCAGCTACCGCCCAGGCCGAATCGCCGTTGCTTCCGCCCAGGTAAGTCGAGAAGATGAGACTGGAGCCATCGCTCTTCAACTTAGTAGCGAAGGCATTGGGCGTGAACTCACCCGCGCTGCCCGCGAAGACCGATTGGGAAGCATGGCTAAGTGGAAAATCCGCTGAGTAAGTCCATCCCGCCAGATGTACGTCTCCCGCCGGATCTAGAGCGATAGCCGAAGGCCAATCATCGCCGCTGCCGCCCAGATAGGTAGACCATACAAGCTGGGAACCCGCGCCATCGAGCACCGTTACGAACCCATCCAAGAACCCCGCCGGGTGTGGTTCGAGCGCGTTCGCAATCGGGAAATCGAAAGACGAGGTGATGCCGGTAATATATGCCCGGCCGGCGCTGTCCACCGCGATCCCGTTTCCCAAGTCCGATCCGCTGCCGCCCAGATACGTCGAATAAACCAGCTTGCTCCCACTTCCATCCAGCTTCATGACGAAGGCATCGGTGCCGTCGTTATTGGCGATCGCGTAAATCGACCCGTCGGAACCGGACCCCAGCCGTTGGACATTGTAGTAAGGTAGATCGGTTGGCGGCGCGCCCCAGGTGGCGCCCGCGTCGCGGCTCACCAGCAAACCCTCGTCAGTCACCAGCCAAATCGTCGTGTGGACCACCGGGTCCACCAGCAGGCAAAGCCCATACCGTAACAAACCGCCGTCGGGCGACCACTGGCCCTGTGTCCAATGTGCGCCGCCGTCGGATGTCCAGTATGGCGCGGCGTTATAGCCATTGGCGACCGCGTACAGCGCCTGTGGATTGACCGGGTCGATAACCAGGGCGGTAATGTCGGTGTCAGTAATAAAGCCACTAGTAATGGCAGCCCAGGTGACACCTGCATCCAGGCTCTTCATAACCCCCGACGACGTGCTGGCATAAAGAGTTGTTGGGGTCTGCGGGTCCAGGATTATGGCGGTTACAAAGTACGGACTGTTCGCCGGCGCCGGTAAGCCCGTAAGGTTCCAGGTCGCGCCAGCGTCCGTACTCTTATAAAGCGCCGAGTAAGTATCAGCCGAAGTTACCGCGTATAGCGTAGCCGTGTCGAGCGGGTCGATCGCGACGCTGGTAACCCACCTGTTGGCGCCCGTTCCGGAAAGCGCCCAGTCCGCGCCGCCATCGGTGCTCTTATAGACTCCGTAATCAGTCCCCAGGTAGAGAGTCTGGGAGTTAGTTGGATCGATCGCCAGCGATCTCGGCGACAGATTCGCGGTCAACGGACTCTCGGGAGGCAGCCCGTTTTGAATCGCCGTCCAGGTTGATCCGCCATCCGTGCTCTTATAGAGTGCTTGGTCCATCCCTAAATACAAAGTTTGCGAATTAGTTGGATCTACCTTGATCGAGTCAACCAAATCCCCCGACAGGCCATTCGTCAGGCCCTGCCAGTGCACAGCGGCATCGGTTGTCTTGAAAACCAGCGGCTTGGTAATTGTGCTCTGCAAGGCATTCACCACCGGCAAAGGGCCGCCGTATGATCCGCCGGTGGTACCCGTCAGATACACAGCGCCCGTCGAGTCCACGGCTACCGCCGAGGTGGTAACCGGCAAGGAGGTCGCGTAAATCAGCGAGGAGCCATCCGCGCTGAGTTTGGCCACATACGAACCACCCAGTTGCGCGGGGTAGCCGTCGAGCGGCGCCAGCTTGGGAAAATCGCTGCCGCTCGGAACGCCGGTAAGATACACGTTGCCGCCCTGGTCGATCGCCATGCCAGCCAGCGAGTTCTGCCCGGCGCCGCCGAGATAGGTCGAAAACAGAAGCGTGCTGCCGTCGTTGGTGAACTTCGAGACAAAGATGTAGGGGCAGGGCACGGGCGGCGGAGAGATCTCGCATGCTCCGCCGCCAGATACCGGCTGAAAGGCGCTTGCGGTAACCGGGAAGTCCGTCGAAGACGTGGTGCCGGCGACATAGATATGCCCCGCCGGGTCCAACGCAACCGCGTTGGCCGAATTCGAGGCGCTGCTCCCGAGAAACGTCGAAAAGCTCAGGACCGGATCGATAATCAAGGGGCGCCCGCGATCGTATTTGCCCAGCCGGAAACCGGCGCTGTGGTCTTTCCCCAGCGTGAACGCGCCGCCGACTTCGCGCCTCGTGGCGCCGTCCAGCTGATAAACGCGCGGCTTTCGCTCGCGGACCTCGCGGCCGCCTACGCGGATGATGAGGTCGCCTTCCCGGTCGATGCGCAGAGATTGAGCGCCTTCGAAACGCAGACGGATCGCCGCTGGGTCGTGGCCTGGCGCCACTACGAAATCGTATTCAAGCTGGCCGCCCTCTCCGTGGAAAATCAGATCGATGCCGGGATAAATGCCCCCATACTTCACGCGTGCGAAGTTTGCAATGTTCGTCCGCCAGTTTCGCGGGTCCGCGCCCAGTAGATAGTTGCTCTTGCCGGGCAGAGGGTCGATGCCAATCGGGCTGGCCGCGTGATTCGCATCCGCTGCCACGATGCGCAGGGTGCGACCAGGTTTCCCGTTTTCGCCTTTGAAGATCAGCGCCGCGGAGTCCCGGGTGAGGAAGAGGCTGTAACCGCTGGCCCGCGCCAGGAACTCGACTGGCACGCCTACCTGGCCTCGATTTGGCTCGAAGTGGAGAGGCAGACTCGCCCATGAGAGTGAGCCGAACAGCAGCAATCCCGCGCAACAGTGGGACACCACCGGGTCAATGCGACACACTTGTTTTCTACCGCCGAATTGAGTTCGCACCAATTAGTATGGCACCGAGCAGCTACTCGCAGTTCAATGACCATCCTAATGCACTCTCGCATCGGCCGCCGTGGCGCGGGCCGTCTGGCCTGCAGAGCCGAGAGTCATCTCGGCTTTTCTCATCTTTGCCGCGCGTGCGTGATCTTTCAACCGAAGTCAGGCGTCAACCGGAGTATTCTCCGCGCCAAAAGCCGAACGTATCTGCATCGCGCCTCGCGCGCGTGCATCTCTATAAGTGTGAAGCTATCGACTTTGCTCGACGGGTTCCCCTTTTCCTCCGAATCTGCCTCCGCGGCTTCCAGCATCCACGAATTCACCTTGAACTCCATCGACGGCCAGCCGGTCCCTCTGGCGCAATTCCAAGGCAAGGTGGCGCTGATCGTCAACGTGGCCAGCCGCTGCGGCTTTACGCCTCAATACGCCGGCTTGGAAGCTCTCTACAACAAATACCGGGACAGGGGTTTCGTGGTGCTGGGATTTCCCGCCAACAATTTCTTATGGCAGGAGCCGGGGAGCAACCAGGCGATTCAGGAATTCTGCTCCACCAGGTACCACGTCACGTTTCCCATGTTCGCCAAGGTCTCGGTAAAAGGATCGGACAAGACCCCGCTGTATCGGTTTCTGACCGATAAGCAAGCCAATCCGTCGACCGGCGGCGAGATTCGGTGGAACTTCACGAAATTCCTGGCGGATAGAGACGGGAAGGTGATTGCCCGTTTCGGCTCCAAGATGGCTCCCGAGTCGCCCGAAGTGATCGCCGCCATCGAAGCAGCGCTTGTGTAGAGCGGCCATTGGGCGGCTCTACCAGTCCGCGTACGCGCTCCCGTCGAGCGCCTTCTTGTCCGAGCCGCTGTGCACGTCGAAGATGCCGGGTTCGGCCTGGTTGAGCGCCTGGCTGGCGTCTTCCATGACGATCTTCCAGCTCGAGTTGTCGCCGGTCATCGGGTCGGTCGGCACATCCTTGAGATAGCCTTCGCCCACCAGGTCTTGTAGCGCTTGCGGCGCTTTTTCCTTGTCGTAGGTGTAATTGTCGATCACCGTGCGCAGCGTGAACAGGTTGTTGGCCAGCACGCTCTCCTTGGCGCGGATGATCGATTTCTGGTAAATCGGGATGGCCATGCTGATGAGGATCACGATGATCGAGATCACCACCATCAGCTCGACGAAGGTGAAGCCGCGGCGCGTGGCGCACGCACCCCTCGGTGCCGCGGCGGCACCCTTGCCGACGCCCGGCCCGGATCTGGCCCAACTATTTCGCGACAACACGCTCACCACTCCGAATATGCCGTTCCATCGGGCGCCTTCTGGTCGGTCTTGCTATACACATCGAAAACGTTCTGGCCGCCCCAACTCGTCGAGTTGGCATCGTCCTGATCGCTGCGCATGCCCCATTCGCTCGTGTTCGTGAACGGGTCGCGCGGAATGCGGCGCAGCAGCTTGATCTTCTTATCGTCGGCGGAACTGCCGATCTTGACTCCCTCCACCAGCGACTCGAGCGTCTCCGGCCAGCAGTTGGTGCCCTGCTTGGCCGGTCCGAACACGCCCATATCGCAGTAGTCTTTGTACTTGTCGATGGCCAGGCGCATGTCGTCGAGCGCATAGCGCAGCGCGCGCTCGCGCTGCGCCCGCACCTTGGCGCGCGCCAGCGGCACCGCCATGCTGGTGAGGATGAGCATGATGGTGAACGCCACGATCAGCTCCACCAAGGTCAATCCGCTTTGCCGCCGCCGCCGCATGACGCCTCTTACTTTACCGTGACCGTGAGCTGCGGGCTGCCGGTGTGAAGCACGCTGCCGCGGGAATTCTTCACCGCCAGCGATGTTATGGTCACCCTGCCGCTGCCCGCGGCTACGGCTTGAAAGTCGAGCGTGACCAGGGTGCCCGAAGCCGCCGTAACGCCGGGGTTGTTCGGAATCACATTGAGGGTCACACTGGCCGCTCCGCGCTCGTTCTGAATATTCTTGTTGAATACCGGTTTCTGGGCCGCGGAAGACAGCAGGCCGCCCAGCGCAATATCGTTCAGGCGGAGCAGCTTCGGATCGAACTCGATGGTCATCGGCGCGGAAGCCACGTCCAGCCCGTTATCGAACTGAACGGCCACCGTGAAGGCGCCGCCGACAGCCGCATCCACGTGCCCAGGCTTGAAATAGGCTCGCGCCGGTCCATTGAAGTCCGCCATCGGGGAGCCGCCGGTAGGTGGAGGCTCAGCTCCCGGCGCGAACGGCGGCGCGGTGGCCGGCGGCGGACCCGGCAACGGGTTGTTGATGGCCGGCGCGGTGGTCGGCGGCGACGAAGCCGGGTTGGTGGGTGGCGGTACGGTGGCTGGCGTCACTGTGCCCGGCGGCGGCGGAGGCTGTATATCGGCCACCGGCGGCGCCTGCGCCACGGAGGCCTCCTGCGGCCTCGGCGCGCGGTTCAGATGAACGACACTCGTGCCCACCGCGACCGTGCGCAGGTTCTGCGCGGTGATCTCGGGCTGCCGGATCACGTGCGGGATCACCACGATCATCAGCTCATCGCGGTTGTGGTTGACGCTGGAGCCCTTGAACAGGTTGCCCAGCAGCGGAATGCTGGCCAGGCCGGGAATTCCGGTTATCGTCTTGTCGTCCTCGCTATTGATCAAGCCCCCCAGCAGCCCCACTTCGCCCTCTCGCATGCGGATGTCGTGCTGCACTTTGCGCTGGCCGATCACCGGCTGGCTGATGCCGCCCACGTTGACGTAGCTGGCGACCGTCGAGATATCCAGGTCAATGTGCATGCTGACGTCGCCGTTCTCATGCACGCGCGGCGTGAGCTCCACGTTGACGCCCACATCTTGATACGTGAACTGGGTGTTCACCAACGGATTGACGCCCACTCCGGCCACGCCCGGCTGGAAGCTGCCGGTGGCGATCGGTTCCTTCTCGCCGATCTTCAGCGTGGCTTTGACATTGTCCACGCTCCGCAGTTGCGGCGCTTGCAGGATCTTCGATCCGGCATCGCTCAATGCGGCCTGCAACAGCGCGCTGGGCAGCGTGGTGGCAAAGTCCGAGCTGCCGATGTGCGATAGCTGGTTGATCGGAATCAGCGTACCCGTGCTGCTGCCGCTGGTGGTGCCTGTGCCAGTGTTGCCGGTGGTGCCAGTGGCGCCCGTACTGGCGGCGGCGGTGCTGGTCGTGCTGCTGGGCACCTGGATGCTGGAGCGCGGGTTGAACGACAGCGGCAGATTCAACCCAGTGGAGGCGATCGCCGCGGTGACCTGCTTGCTGAAAGTAGTGCTGGCCTCGATCACCATCAGGTCCACCACCACCTCGGCTTTGGGTTTATCGATGTCGTTGATGATCTTCTCCGCCAGTTCCACCCTGTCCGCCTCGCCGCGCGCAATGATGGCATTCTGCCCCTTATAGGCGGAAACCTTTTGCAGATCGGCCACCGTCCGGAGCATGCTCACCAGTTCGTTCAACTCCGCGTCGTTCGAGATATTCTGCAGGTAGAAAACCTTGAGCACCTGCCCTTCATAGGCCTGGCGCTTTTGTTGGCTCTCATTGGTCACAAAAATCGTATTGGCCGAAATCGCCTGCCAGAACGATTTCGTGAGCAGCGCCAGATAATCCAGCGACTGCTCGATGGTGGAATCGTTCAGCTCCACGTTGAAGCCGTCGGGCGTCGGGGCCTTATACTCGGGGTCCCAGAGCAGATTGACTCCCGCGTACTTGGCCACCGTGTCGAACAAGACCTTAGTCTTGTTGTTCATTTTCAGGTTGATGGGCTGGGGATTGAGCGGTTTCAGCTCGGGCACGCCAAGCAGCCGGCCCAGCCGGTCCTGTTCCTGTTGATGGTATTCCTGGACCGGGGTCAGAGCCCGCTCGGCCGGTGTCGCTTCCTTGCCGGTGGCAGCTTGGCGCTTGCGCTCGCGCTCGATCATCTGCCGCGTGAGGTCGACTTCCTGGGCGGCGATGGCCGAGCCCGGGTTGATGCCGTATGCCTTCTCGAACTCCGCCAGGCTCTCGTCCAGTTGCCCCTGGCCGCGCAAGCGCAGCCCCTTATCGACGTGCACCTGGGCACACTGGAAGCGGGCCTTTTCGGCCGCCATCTGATAAGTCATCTCGCCCGGATCTTCGGAAAGCGCCTTCTCGTAGTCGGCCAGCGCCGTGTCCCAGTCTTTCTTGCCCTCCGCGATGCGGCCTTCGGCCAGGTACTTGTCGCCCTTGCGCGTTTTGGCTTCCAGAGGGGCCAGCGGCGCGAGCATCGCGGCGGCCAGCCAGACTGCGGTTAAACGATTGAAAAAGCGCATGTTCCTGCTTTCGTAAGGCTCGCCGCAAGGCCTGTGCTAAGATGAAGTCGCACTTCGCTTGTCCGGGACATCTAAAAGCATTGACGCGCCTGGGGCTTGAGGCGTGGAGAACAAAATTGGCGGACGAGAAAGACGCGCGCTTCAAGATCCTCAGCGATAACCGGCAGGCGCATCACAACTACTTTTTGATGGACCGCTTCGAAGCCGGCATGGTGCTCACCGGGACCGAAGTGAAGGCCGCCAAGGACGGCAAGGTCCAGCTCAAGGACGCCTACGGCGCGGTGATCGCCAACGAAGCCTGGCTTCTCAACGCGCACATCAGCCAGTACTCGCACGGCAACCGCGAAAACCACCCCCCGGTTCGCAACCGCAAGCTGCTGCTGCACCGCAGGGAAATCGACAAGCTGCTGGGCATCACGCGGGAAAAAGGCCTGGCTCTCATCCCCACCAAGATCTACCTGAAGCAGGGCCGCATCAAGTGCGAGCTGGCGGTGGCCAAAGGCAAGAAGCTGCACGATAAGCGCGAATCCGAGCGGGCCCGCACCGCCGAAGCCGAAGCCCGCGCCGAGATGCGCCGGCGGGCGTAAGAGCGGCAAGGAAATGTCGAGACGACTCTCGACACATCAGGCAGGACCGCCCCCGCCACGCGAATCAAATCATTTCGAGGTTCGCCAACGGCGTCCGCGGGTCGGATCTGTGCAGCAAGTACACGTATTATTACCCGAAGACCGAGTCAGCGCGTGGCGCGGGCTGTCGAGCCTGCTGTGTCGAGAGTCATCTCGACATTTCTTTTCTTCGCTGGTGCGCGCGACGCTGCGGTTGCGAACAAAAGTCGCCACGACTGCCGACTATGCAGGCAGGGCTGCCCGCGCCACGTGAGTCGGATTATCTCGTCGAGCTTCGCCAACGGCGCCGGCGCATCGGAGTTGTACAGCAAGTACCGAGTAGGGAATGTGGCCCGCAGGTTCGATAAGGTCACAGGTCTCTGGGTTGAAGCCCCGTCTGTTTTGAGATTCTCGCAAGGATGGCAGGGCCGAGTTCTTCCGAATCATGGAACGAGAATGGATAATCCGCCAATCCATCTTTCTTCATGATTCTGTGAGAGCCCACCGTGCGATCGTGGCGCCAGCCGATCCGTTGCAAAGCGGCAAACACGCGCCGCGCCTTAGCGGCCGGCCAGGAACTCATGCAGCTATGTCGAAAACAGCATGCGCCGAGTCCGGAGGCAGTTCGCCGTGTGCGATCCGGTCGAGGACAATCTCCTGGGCGGCCGACTGAGCTCGCTCGATCGCATCCTGCCTCGAATCGCCGTAGAGGAGAACGTTCAATTCCGGCACCTCGGCAATCCAGCGGCCATCGAGTTCGCGATCAAGCTCGATCGTGAGCTTCATAGCCACAGCTTAGCACGAGGCCCGATTCGCTGGGTCCCGCAGCAGGCTGGCTGTTCCTTGAGATGGCAAGCAGCAGACGTTTGATACTCTGGACGATAAAAGCAGTCGCTCGATGATGACATGAGCCAGACCAACCCTAAGGAACTTGAAGCGCTGGACAAGGGAGACCTTTACGATCTTGCGGCCGACCTGGCGTCAAAGGAGGTTGGCGCAGTCGAGAAGTGCGTCGAGTTCATCCTCGCGGACACGAAGGGCATTTGGCATGGGAGGGCGCGGGCAATGATGTGCCGTCGTTTGAAACACTGCGAAATAGACCCGAAACTGCGTCAACGGCTCGTCACCTGTATCACTGACCGTCTCGCGTCCGGGAGGTTTTCCGAGCAGTTCCGCGATCAGTTGCGGCTCGCGATCCATCTCGACCGAAAGCGAACATTCGAGGTCGCGCACAGGTGTCTCACCGGCGCATCAAAGGAGCACGTCCGGAGATTCGCAAAATGGGTAATCGACCATGAAGGACGAACCTGCGGGCAGGCGTAAGTCGCGTCGATTTGACTTAGCGTCACGGCAGCTCCTCAGATCATCTCGCTAAGCAACTCCGGCCTCGGGCGCGGGATGACGACTTTGTTCACCAACATGCCCTTCTGGCCCACCACGGCGGCGCCGGCATCGATGGCGGCCTGCACGGCGGCGACATCGCCGGTCAACGTGACGAAAGCTTTGCCGCCGAGCGCCATCGCCAGGCGGATCTCAATCAACTGAACGGCAGCCGTTTTCGCTGCCGCGTCGGCGCCTTCAATCAGCGCGGCCACCGAGAACGATTCCAGAATTCCCAGCGCTTCGAGCGTCTCCACCTTGGAGGCGCCGGCGATGGCCGGGAAGACCGATTCGTGCAGGTTGGGAATCACGAAGGAATCGATCACGGAAAAATTGCCCGCGCCGACGCCCGCCGCGACGCTGGCCTCGACGGCGCCCACCTCGCCCTTCACCATCACCATGTACTTGCCGGAGCAAATGGAACGCGACAGCATCAGATCTACCGCCGCCGTCTTGAGCATGGCGTCGGTCACCTGATAGCCGGCTGCGACGCTGGTCAGTTCGATTAATCCAATGGAATTGGCGGTCATGATTTATGCCACTATCTCCACGTATTCGGGGGTGACCGCGCGCACCTTGCCGGCGATGCTTGCGTGTACGGGTGCGCCGAGCTTGGAGTCGTCGACGCGTCCGGCCACTTGCCCCAGCTTGACTTTCTGCCCCTCGCGAACCACCGGCACGGCCGGCTCGCCGGCGTGCTGCTTCATGCGGATGCGCACCATCGCTGGCTGGCAAGTGGCGGGGTCGTATGGCGTCTCCCGCTCATACTCCTCCACCTGCAACCGGCGCCGCAACTGAGAGAGCGGCACGCGCCGGTACTCCTTCATGGGATGCACTGTGACCGGTTTCTGTTGGATGAACTGCAACCCGGCGGCGCGGCGGTCGCGCTTGCCATCGTCGCAGGCTTCCTTGGGGTAGAGATCCTCGGGACAGGCGTAAAGCGTGCAGAGGCCGCAGGCGCAGCACAGCTCGGACCATTGGTTCCAGATGTCGGCACCGGTCGAGGTGAAGCCGAGGCTGCGCATCACCTTGTGCGGCTGCACTTCGTAACCCAGCAGGTAGCGCGGGCAAAACTCCGTGCAGTAGCTGCACTGATCGCACGCGGATTTGCCGATGTGATTCATCTCCGCCTGCGAGCGCGTGCGGCGCGTCATCAGGTAATGGTCGCGGGGGAGCACGATCAGGCCGCCGGTGGTTTTGGTGATCGCGTCATCGGCGTCGAAGGTGAGCGTGCCCATCATGATGCCGCTGACGAAGATACCGTAGTCGGATACAGTGGCGCCGCCGGCCATGTGGAGCACGTCGCGAAACGGTGTGCCCACTGGCGCCCAGAGGGATTTCGGCTGCGCGACGGCGCCGCTGATGGAGAGAAACTTCCGCGTCACCGGCCGGCCGTCGATAGCCTGCTGCACGTTGTACAGCGTCTCCACGTTGTTCACCACGCAGCCGACCTGGAGCGGAATGCCGCCCGGCGGAATCAGCCGGCCGGTGGAGCTGTATACCAATTCATATTCGTCGCCCGAGGGATAGAAATCGCCCAGTTCGACGAACTCGATGCGGGTGGAAGGCTGGCTGCGTTTCAGCGCGTCAATGGATGCCTGGTTCTTGGTCTTGATGCCGAACTTGCCGGACTTCGCGCCGGTAGCGTCGATCATGGCTTCCATGCCGGCCAGGATCTCGGCGGGGAAATGCTTCATGAGCTCTGCATCTTTGTGCATCAGCGGCTCGCATTCGGCGCCGTTGGCGATCACGAATTCCACCTGCGACTTGGCTTTCACGTAGGTTGGGAACCCGGCTCCGCCCGCGCCCACCACCCCCGCTTCGCGCAACTGATCGCTGAGCATACTTCAACAGGATAGCGAATTGCCGCCAGGGCATTCCGTGGCCCGATTCACGGAAGCATCTGAGCGCAATGGAGAGAGCCTTACTTGCCGGTTTCATTTGGGTGTGATTCGACGTACAATCTAGTCAGGCAGGTGGGTGATGAGATTGGATGTGCCCGAGATTCTGATCGTTCTCGGCGTGCTGGCAGGGATTGCATGGGCGATCTACAATCGCCTGCATCCGCACGTGGAACCCCCGGCGCGGCGGCGCGCCACGGGACGTTTACCTTCGCGTGGTGCCTAGCGAAGATTCGAGCGCGATTCGCACCAGTTGGCTGCGCGTGCGCACGTGAGTCTTTTGGAAGAGCTGTTGCAGCGTGGCTTTGACGGCGCTTTCCGAGACGCCGAGCTGCGCGGCGATCTCCTTATTTGTCAATCCTTCAAAGAGTCCTTGTAATACCTCCTGTTCACGTTCGGTAAGCAGCCGGCGAAGGTTCTGTTCCTCGCGGAAGCTGACGTTGTCGGCCAGCGATTGAATCACCTTGGGATCCACCCACATTTCGCCCGCCGCCACCTGGCGGATGGCCTGGGCCAGGCTGCTGGGAGAATTATGCTTGAGAAAAATACCGGAGGCGCCCAGTTTCAGCGCCAGCGAGCTTTCGGTGGCGCTCATGCCGGCGGTCACCATCAGAGTCTTGCCGCGGTAGCCGGCGCGGCCCGCGGCCTCGAGGAACTGCGCTCCGTGATCGTCGCCCAGGTCGTAGTCGAGCAGGATCACATCCACCGGCGCCTTCCTGAGGATCTCCAGCGCTTCGGCCGAGGTCCCGCAATGGCCTGCCATTACGAAATCCTGTTCCGAGGCCAGCAGCCGGCCGAGACTCTCGCGGAACAGCACGTGATCGTCAAGCAGTAGCAACCGGATGGGTTCCATGTTCCGCCGTGCGCGAGAATTCGCGCTCGCTAGGGCCGGCCACGGCCAGTTCGATAACGAACGAGCAGCCGGCCACCGCCGGATCGTGCCGCAGCTCGCCGTGGAAAGAACGCACGAAGGCGCGCGAAAGAAACAGCCCCAGCCCGGTGGACTGCGCGCCGTGTTGAAAGGGCTGAAAGAGCTTTTCCGTGGAGCCGATGCCCGGACCGGAATCGGTGACGCGGAGCAAAACCGCATGCTCGTTGGCCGAGACCGCGATATCGATCCGCTTGGCCGCCGCGCCGTCCAGCGCGCGCTGGCTGTTCTTGATGAGATTCAGCAACACCTGCAGCAGGCTGTGACGGTCGGCCCATACCGGCGGCAGTTCTTCCGGCACGCTCCAATGCACGTCGATTCCCGCTTCCAGGCAGTAGGGCTCCAGCACGATCCGCAGCTCATCCAGGGTTTCGAACAGATCGATGCCGCCCACCGGGCTGGGCCGCTGGCTGTGCTTGAGCTCCACCGAGGCAATGCGTGTGAGCGTTTCCACCAGCGATCCCAGCGCCTCAAAATCCCGATCCGCCCGCAACGCCCCCGATCGGGCCAGGTTTTCGTAAATCACCGCGATCGCGCCGCAGACGTTGCGGATCTCGTGGGAAACCGCGCCCACCAGGATGCGTGAACCGGCCAGCAATTGTTCCAGCCCCGATTCCTCGCGTTCCCGCAACTGCTCGGAAGCGTCCACCACCAGGGCAGCGAGGCGCGGTCCCATAGCCGTCTGGTACGTGGAAAAGAAAACGTCCGCCAGGAACACGTCGCCGCTCGAGCGCTGGCCGCGGCACTGCATCTCGGTGCGAAATGTCGGTTGCAGCGTGCCGCCGAAGGGCACCCGGCCGAGCGCCGGCACATAGCGCCGGATGCTCCTGCCCGCCAATTCGCCGTCCGCCACTCCGAACAGCTTGTGCGCAGCCTGATTGGCCCGGAGGATCAGACAATCCGGCGCCGTGGTCAGGATGGCCACGGGGCTGCTTTCGATCAGAAACTCGAGCTGCTCTTCCGCCGAGCGACGCGCAGCCACTTCGCTTTCCACGCGGTGAAGATTCTCGAGCTCACGCGCGCGGGTTCGGCTGATCTCAAAAGCGAACAGCCCGGTGCCGGCCAGCGCGATGAACACCAGGAAGTCCTCCGGCAGCGACAGGCTGAGCGGAAAATGCGGCGCAAAAACATGCGAAAGCAGCGTGCATAGCACTGCCGTCGCCAGTATCCCTGAGCGGGGCCACACGGTGCCCACCAGCAGAATCGGCCCGAGATACAGAAAGCCGAACGCCAGCGGCGGATCGACCTGCCAGTCCAGCAGGGCCACAGCCAGGATCAGCAGAGCAGCCGCAGCCACGCGGACGTTACCCTGAAGTTGTGGCATTTGCACGGATGTACCCTTACTAAAATTGTAGATACAATCGCGCTACAACCCAAGGCCGGTAACTGAAAGATAGGCTGACCGCGTCCGAAAGATAGGTGGTGTACCCATGATCGGAGCCGCTAAAGTCGAAGAGGAACCTCTTGCCAACCATATCGCGGGCCCGGCCCCTCGATCCATGAAGCGAAACTTGAAACCAATCCCGCCAGCCCCTGCCAAAATGATCGCCCGCGCCGCTCTGCGCATCGGCGCGGCGATGACGGCTGCGTGCCTGCTCCCCGCCTTCGCGCAGACGGCGCTCACCTGGCAGCAGGTGAAAGAGAAGTTCGCCGCCATCAACCCGACCTTGCAGGCCGGCCAAATCAACATTCAGGAATCCAAGGACCAGGAAATCACCGCCAACCTGCGCCCGAATCCGAATTTCTCGTTTACGCTCGACCAGATCGACCCGTTCAGCACGAACCCCTACCGCCCGTTTCAGTACACCGAGCCCCTGGCGGAGTTCGATTACCTGCATGAGCGGGCGCACAAACGCGAGTTGCGCCTGGAAAGCGCGCAGAAGGGCACCGCCATCGCAGTATCGCAGCAGACGGACCTGGAACGCACCCTCCTGTTCACGCTGCGCTCGGCTTTTGTCCAAACCTTGCAAGCCAAGCAGGTGCTGGCGCTGGCCCAGGACAACCTGGAGTACTTCCACAAGGAGCTCGGCATCAGCCGCGACCGTTATAAGGCCGGCGACATCGCCCGCGTAGATCTGGACCGCATCGAGCTCCAGTTGCCGCAGTATCAATCCGATTACGAAACCGCGATGGTGAACCTGCGCACGGCCAAGATCACCTTGCAAGCCATGCTGAGCGACCGCTCGCCGGTGGACAAGTTCGACGTGACGGGGCCGTTCGATTTCGCCGAGCAGTTGACTCCCCTCGAGGAGTTCCACACCATCGCGCTCGATACCCGGCCGGACTTGAAGGCGGCGGTGCAGGCGGTGGACAAGGCGGAAACCGACCACAAGCTGGCGGTGGCCAATGGCTCGACCGATCCGACCTTCAGCGTGGATTTCGGGCGCAACCCTCCGATCCAGGTCTACGTGGGCGGCAGCATCAGTATTCCGCTGCGCATTTTCGACAAGAACCAGGGTGAGAAGGCGCGGACCGAGATCGACATCCAGCACGCACAGCGATTGCGCGACGCCGCCCAGAATCAGGTCTTCAACGACGTCGATTCGGCCTACTTCACGGTGATCTCGGCGGTGAATCTGCTGCGGGGATACCGCGGGGCGGAGGGCTTTCTCGCGCGCGCCACCAGCGTGCGCGACACCGTTTCATTTTCCTATCAACACGGAGGCGCCGCGCTGGTGGACTTTCTGGACGCACAGCACGATTACCGGGCGGTCCAAGTCGCCTACCTCAACCTGATCGCCAGTTATCTGACGGCCGCGGGGCAACTGAATCTGGCGGTCGGCCGCGAGGTGATTCCATGAAGAGCGGATGGCGTACCGCCGCCTGCCTGCTTGCGGCGCTAGCGCTGGCACTGGCGGGCTGCCGGGCCAAGGGCCAGCCGGATCCCAAGGCCGAGGCGCCGCCGCCGGCGCAGGTCGAAAACGAAACCGACGTAAACGTGGTCAAAGTGGACCATGCCGAGCAGTTCCCCTTGGCCACCGCGGTGCTGCGCGAGACGGCGCCGGAGTTGCAAGTGACCGGCGTGGTGAGCGCCGATGTTTCGCGCAACGTGCCGGTGATTTCGCTCGCTTCCGGCCGCGTGGTCGCCATTAACGCCAAGCTAGGCGACACTGTCACCAAGGGGCAGTTGTTGATGCGCGTGCAGAGCTCCGACATTTCATCCGCCTTCTCCGATTACCGCCATGCGCTGGCCGATCAGACCCTGCTCAAGGCTCAGCTTTCCCGCACGCAACTTCTTTACGACAAGGGCGCCATGGCGCAGAAAGACCTCGAGGTTGCGCAAGACGCCGCCGATAAGGGGCAGGTGGACGTGGACACCGCGCTCGAGCGCCTCAAGGTTCTGGGCGTCGACGTCAATCATCCCAGTTCGCTGGTGGACATCTTCGCGCCGATTTCCGGTGTCATCGTCGAGCAGAATGTCACCAACGCGGGCGGCGTCAAGACGCTCGACAACTCGCCCAACCTGTTCACCATCGCGGATCTCTCCACCGTCTGGGTAATCTGCGACGTGTATGAGAACGACCTGGCGAGCGTCCGCATGGGCGAATTCGCCGACATCCATCTCGCCGCCTATCCGGGACAGGTGTTGCGCGCGCGCATCGATAACATCGGCCCCATCATGGATCCCAACATCCGCACCGCCAAGGTACGGCTCCAGGTTCCCAACCCAGGCTTGATGCGCCTGGGGATGTTCGTTACGGCCACCTTCCACAGCCAGCGGAAAGAATCCTCCGCCGTGGTGCCTGCTTCGGCGATTCTGCACCTGCACGACCGCGATTGGGTTTATGTGCCGGCGGGCGAGAAAACCTTCCGCAGGGTAGGCGTGACGGGCGGCAAAATGCTGCCTCCCAATCTTCAGGAAATTACCAGCGGTATCGCGCCGGGAGACACCGTGGTCTCGAACGCGCTGGTGCTCCAGAACACGGCGGAGCAGTAAGCCGGGTGACACGCGAATGATTCGGCGAATCGTCGATTTCGCGCTTACCAGCCGTTTCCTCGTGCTGGTCGTGGCTGTGCTCTTGTTCTTCTGGGGCGTGATTTCCTTTGAGAACCTGCCGATCGAGGCTTATCCCGACGTGGCCAACAATTACGTCCAGGTCATCACGCAGTGGCCGGGGCGCGCCGCGGAGGAGGTCGAGCAGCAGGTAACCGTTCCGCTCGAAATCGTCATGAACGGTCTGCCCCACCTGGAGCATTTGCGCTCCACTTCCCTATTCGGGCTCTCCAGCCTGATGCTGGTCTTCGACGACGAATCCGATAACGACTGGAACCGCGCCAGGGTGCTGGAGCGCCTCTCCGAGGTCGCTCTGCCGCAGGGTCTGCAGCCACAGATGGGCACCGACTGGAGCCCGGTAGGCCAGATCTACTGGTACACGCTGCACAGCGACAATCCCGAGTACGACCTGCTGGAACTGAAGGCGCTCGAGGATTGGACGCTCGAAAAGCAGTTCAAATCGGTGCCCAACGTGGTCGACGTGGCCAGCTTCGGCGGTTCCACCAAGGAATACCAGGTGCGCATCGACCCCGACAAGCTGGTGGACTACGGATTGAGCATCGCGCAGGTGGAGCAGCAGCTCGGCAACAACAACGTCAACGCCGGCGGCAACTTCATCGAGCAGGGCTTGCAGCAGGTCAATGTGCGCGAAGTTGGCCTGGTCGATCATATCGAGGACATCGGCAAAATCGTTCTGAAGACACAAAACGGCACGGCCATTCGCGTTTCCGACATCGCCACCGTCGAACAGGGTCCTAAGATCCGCCTGGGGCAGATTGGCAAGGCCATTCACCGCGCCGATGGCAGGGTCATCGACAATGACGATGTCATCGAAGGCATCGCGCTGCTGCGCAAGGGCGCCGATTCCGACCAGGTACTCAAGGACACTCACGCCAAAGTCGACCAGCTCAACACCAGCATTCTGCCACCCGGCGTCAAAGTGGTCCCGTTCCTGGACCGCAGCGACCTGGTGCACTACACCACGCACACCGTGCTGCACAACCTCACCGAAGGAATCATCCTGGTCTCCATCGTCCTGTTCCTGTTTCTGGGGAATGTGCGGGGCGCGCTGATCGTGGCCTTGACCATCCCGTTTTCGCTGCTGTTCGCCGCGATCTGCCTCGACCTGCGCCACATTCCGGCCAATCTGCTCTCGCTGGGCGCGCTCGATTTCGGCATGGTGGTGGATGGCGCCGTGGTGATGGTGGAGAACATCGTGCGTCATCTGGGCGAGCGAGGCACGCCCAAAACAGCCATGGAGCGCATCCGCGAGGCCGCTCATGAAGTGCAGCGGCCGGTGTTTTACGCCATCGCCATCATCATCACCGCGTACCTGCCCATCTTTACCCTGCAGAGCGTGGAAGGGCGCCTCTTCAAGCCAATGGCGTGGACGGTGGCTTTCGCGCTGGCCGGCGCCCTGCTGTTTTCCATCGTGCTGGCGCCGGTGCTTTCGAGCTTCCTATTCCGCCGCGAATCCAGGGAATGGCACAACCCGGTGTTGATGTTCGTGACCAACCTATACCGGGAGGCCTTGAAGTGGGCCATCGAGCATCGTTGGGCGCCGCTGGGCGCAGCCGTGTTGTCGCTGGTAGCGGCCGCATACTTGCTGACCAGCGGCATCATTGGCTCCGAGTTTCTGCCCCACCTGGACGAAGGCGCGATTTGGGCGCGCGGCACGCTGGCGCCCTCCACCGGTCCCACCGAGGGCACCCGGCTGATGAACCAGGCGCGGGTGATTTTCGCCTCGTTCCCCGAGGTCACCCAAGTCGTTTCGCAAGTGGGCAGACCCGACGATGGTAACGACACCACCGGCTTCTTCAACACGGAGTACTTTGTCGACCTGAAACCCAAGGATCAGTGGCGGCCGGTGTTTCGCCAGGACAAGGATGAGCTGATCGCCGCACTGGACCGCGAAGTGGAGAAACTGCCCGGCGTGCTCTGGAATTTCTCGCAGCCCATCTCCGACAATATGGAGGAAGCCGTGAGCGGCGTCAAAGGCGAGCTGGCGGTCAAGATCTATGGCGCCGATTTGAAGCTGTTGGAAGCCAAGGGCGACGAGATCGTCAACGTGATGCGTACTGTCCGCGGCATCGAGGACCTGGGTTTGTTCCGCGTGATCGGCCAGCCCAACCTCGAGTTCCGGGTCGACCGCGATGCCGCGGCGCGCTTCGGCATCAATGTCGCCGATGTGCAGGACGCCATTCAGACCGCCGTCGGCGGCAACGCTGTCAGCCAGGTGCTGCAAGGCGAGCAGCGCTTCGACCTGGTGGCGCGCTATCTGCCGGCCTATCGCGACAGCCGGGAAGCCATCGAGCGCATCCGCCTGCTCAGCCCCTCCGGCGAGCGCGTTTCCCTCGCGCAGTTATGCAAGGTCCGCGAGCTCGACGGCGCGTCCGAGATTTACCGCGAGGCGAACTCGCGCTACGTCGCGCTGAAGTATTCCGTGCGCGGCCGCGACCTGGGCAGCACCGTCGAAGAGGCCATCCGCAAAGTCAAGCAGCAGGTGAAGCTGCCCAAAGGCTACACCATCGATTGGGCCGGCGAATACGCCAGCCAGCAGCGGTCCCAGAAACGCCTGATGGTCGTGTTGCCGATAACCGTTCTGGTGATCTTCATCATTCTCTACACCATGTTCCATTCCTTCAAATGGGCCGGCCTGATGCTGGTGAACATGGCCATGGCGCCGCTCGGCGGCCTGCTGGCGCTGCTGGTGACCGGAACCCACATGTCGGTTTCGTCGGGCGTCGGCTTTCTGGCGCTGTTTGGCGTGTGCGTGCAGACCGGCGTCATCATGCTCGAGTACATCAACCAGCTTCGCGCGCGCGGCGACTCGGTGGAGGTAGCCGCCATTGAGGGGGCCGTGCTGCGCTTGCGGCCGATTATGATGACCACGCTCGTCGCCACGCTGGGATTGCTGCCCGCCGCGCTCTCGCACGCCATCGGCTCCGACTCGCAGCGCCCCTTCGCCATCGTAATCGTAGGCGGGCTCATGGTCGCCATGGTGATGAACGTCTTCCTGCTGCCCACCGTGTATGTTTGGGTGGCGAGGCCGCACGACCGGCTGCCCGAGCCGGACCTGACCGAGGAAGTGTAGGGTAGCGCGCCGCCGCCGTCGCGCGCTCTGCCGCCGCCGCCGTGGCGCGGGCCGTCAGGCCTGCAGAGCCGAGAGTCGGCTCGGCTTTTCTTCTTTCCCTTACAGCGCGACGCGCGCCGTACATCCGGGTTGGCGTCCCCAGGGGGATTCGAACCCCCGTTACCGCCGTGAAAGGGCGATGTCCTAGGCCGGGCTAGACGATGGGGACTGACGGGAACAAGTGAAGAAGAACACTCTTACTGTAGCGTCGGGAGCGGCCGTGAGTCAACTTCGCGCCTCACCCAACCGCATCGCGGGAGAATTTGGTGGACGACGGGGGGCTCGAACCCCCGACCTCTGCATTGCGAACGCAGCGCTCTCCCAACTGAGCTAGTCGCCCACGGACTTCACTTCCGTTCACTATGATACCAAATCGTCCGCGATCGGTTGCGCACTCGCTCGCACGCGAGCTGGGAACCGCTAGGGCACAGACGGCGGCTTCCAGGATGCCTCGACTATGGCTTGTGTTTGCGGCGGTTTGCCCAATATTTTTTCATGCGCTCGGAAACTTCCGCGCGCTCTTGCAAGTTCATCGACTTGCGGCCGCGCCGCTTGCCGCTGTTGGGAAGCCGGGGCAATTCTCCACCGGCACGCTGCAAAGCCTCCAACGAAGCGATTGCGCGCTCTAACTTTTCCTTTTCGGCGTATAAGTCCTGAAGAGCCTTGGAGAGATCCATCGTACTAAATGCCGCTGCCTGCGGTTACCTTGATAATCACTCGATGTTACATCAGCGGCCGCGCATTTTTCTATAGCCGATGGTTATTAACGGGACAAGAAAGGCCAATGCGGTACTACTTTGATGGCATGACGAGTAATGGCTACGTATATCCCAACTCCCAGTAGCAATAGTACAGCTATGACGATAATCAGGACCGGTTTCCACGGAAATCGCCGATCTTCGCGATGGAGAGTCAGTATGTATGCCGCGAAGACACCCACGTAAAACAACAGGCACATGGGCAGTGCGAACAACATCATATTAAACGCATCCGGCGTCGGAGTCACAATGGCAGCTATGACGAAGATGATCAGAATGGCGTAGCGGCTGTGTTTGATTAAGAATGATGGACTTACAATTCGCAACAAAGTGAGAAAGAATATGACCACCGGAAGTTCGAATACTAATCCGATGCCCAACACCACGTTGACAAACATCGCAAAATACTCGCTTACCGATACGAAGGGCGCGATATCTTTGCCGTGGCCCATGCCCAATAGGAAGGTGAGGGCGAATCGAAAAGCGACGAAGTAGGCGAACAGGCCGCCCAGGATGAACAACCCGGCGGAAGACACGATGAAAGGTACGGCCCACCGGCGCTCCTTGCGGTACAGCCCGGGAGAAATAAAAGCCCACACCTGATACACCACCCACGGCGAAGCAAGAAAGATAGAACACACCAAGGGCAGCTTGAACCAGATGATGTTGAGCGTTTCCATGGGAGTGATCTGCACCAGCCGCTGCTCATAGCCGAGCGACTTCAGCGCGGTAACGGCCGGTTGCTTAATGATGTTCCATAACTGGTCGCAGAACAGGAAGCTCACGCCAAACGACACGCCCACGCCGATCAGCGCCGAGATGATACGCCTGCGCAGTTCCTCGAGGTGTTCGAGAAACGACATGCGCAACATGCCTTCCTCTTCGTCGCCGGTTGGCGGCGGTGGCGGACCGCCTCCCATGCGCTGCCTGGCTCGCATAAGCGCACCGCCACCGGCAGGCGTGGAACCGCTCGGGGGCTTGGCGCCCCCCATTTGTTCTTCGGATGAGTCCATTCGTTACGCTTGTTTTTCCGCGTTGGCCGCCGGTTGAGCAGAACGATCGGCGGCGGCAATCGCCGCGGGGCCGGAACTTAGCCCCTCGTGCTCCGTCGCGGGAGCGTGGGCAATGGTTCCCTCCGGCGCGGCAACTGCCGGTGATTCAGCGCCCTCGGTTGCGGATGCGCTTGCGGTGGATGGGTTGGCGGCTGGTTCTAAAGACGGTGCAACGTAAGCACCGTCATAGGTTGCATCGTAAGAAGGGTAGTCGTATTTATAAGTATCATACTGATACTGGTTGACCACTTCCTTAATTCCCGTTTCAGCCTCCAGGTTCTTCATTTCGCGGTCGAACGTCGCCTTCAATTCGTTGGATGCGCGCCTAAACTCGGTCAATGCCTTGCCGACCTTCCGTCCGATCTCAGGAAGTTTCTTTGGACCGAACAGGATGAGCGCCACCAGGAAGATGATAATCATATCCGGGGCGCTGAAGTTTCCAAATATCATGCTGATTCCTCCAGCAAGGTCTTCCGAATCAATCATAGCACGCGCGCTATGACGGACCGCCGCTGATGCGGGCACGGGAACACTAGCGGCAAGCTGGAGCGCGCCCTGCCTATGGCAGCGTTTCGCGCAACACCTTTTCGCTTTGTTCTTCGCGGAAGCGGCGGAGTTTTTCGCGCAGAGCGGGCCGGCTCGCGGCCAGGATGGCGATGGCCAACAGCGCGGCGTTGCGCGCGCCCGCCGGTCCGATGGCGAGCGTGCCCACCGGAATGCCGGCCGGCATCTGCACGGTCGAGAGCAGCGAATCCATGCCCTTCAATGACGCGCTTTCCATCGGCACGCCTAACACCGGAAGCAGCGTGTGCGCGGCGCAAACCCCCGCCAGGTGTGCGGCGCCGCCGGCAGCGGCAATCACGACTTCGATGCCGCGCGATTCGGCCTGGCTGACATATTCCGCCGTCTGCGCGGGCGTGCGGTGCGCCGAAAGCACGCGGCACTCGTGAGGAACGTCGAACCGGGCCAGCGTCTCATCGGCCAGACGCATCACTTCCCAGTCCGATTTGCTGCCCATGATGATTGCGACCAGCGGCGTATCGGCCATACCGTATTCTACTGTCCCTGCGCGAGCGTAAAGCCCGGCTGACCGTCGAACGTGTGCAGCGCCTGCGTGGCGGCGATCTCGATTCCGGCCTGGGCGACGCGCGAGAGCAGCGCGATGCACTTCGCCTGGTCCGTGCCGCCTTCTGCCATGAAGCGGCAGCGGAAGCTATCGGTGCAGAAAGTCTCCGCGCGCCCCGCCGGCCACACCTTCACGCCGCGGTTATCGATCATTTGCAGATCGAGCCCATCGCCCGCCAGTTTGCCCACCACCGCGGCGAGCGCATTGGGATCGCGCGAAGGCCAGAAGACGAAGACGTCAATGCCCTTCAGCGCCACGGCGGTTGTGAGATCGGCCGCGGCACGCGCGGCGGCCTGCGCCGGACGCCGCACGTAGCTCACCACTTTCAGACGGTTCGGTTTTGGGCCAACGCGCGCGGTCACCGCGGCGGCGAACTCCTTAGTTCCGACCTTCTCGGTGCTCACGCCTTCGGTGTAGATATCGTAAGTGTGAATGCCGTCCTCGATAGTGCGCAGCCACGCGTTGTGAACGCGCTCGGCCGCCTCCGGCTGGTCGATATGCACCAGCATCAGCACCGCGCCCAGCAGCAGGCCCGAGGGGTTGGCCAGGTTCTGTCCCGCACGCCGCGGCGCCGAGCCGTGGATGGCTTCGAACATGGCGCACTTGTCGCCGATATTCGCCGAGCCCGCCAGTCCCACCGAACCCGCGATCTGCGCCGCCACGTCGGAGAGTATGTCGCCGTACAGGTTCGGCATCACGATCACGTCGAAATTCTCCGGCCCGTCGGCCATCTTCGCGGCACCGATATCCACTATCCAGGCCTCGTTTTGAATATCCGGATATTCCTTGGCGATCTCGTCGAAGACCTTGTGGAACAGCCCGTCGGTCATCTTCATGATGTTGTCCTTCATGAAGACGGTGACCTTCTTGCGGTTGTGGCGGCGCGCGTACTCGAACGCATAGCGGACGATCTTCTCGCTGCCCGGCCGCGAAATCAGCTTGATGCACGACGTCACTTCCGGCGTCAACTGGTATTCGATGCCGGCGTACAGGTCCTCTTCGTTCTCGCGTACGATCACCAGGTCCATATTGGGATGCTTTGTGTCGACGAACGGAAAGTAGGATACGCACGGCCGCACGTTGGCATATTGACCCAGCGTCTTACGCGTGGTTACGTTGAGGCTCTTGAAACCGCCCCCCTGCGGAGTGGTGATGGGCGCCTTGAGGAACACCTTCGTCCGCAGCAGCGACTCCCACGAGCTCGGTTCAATCCCGGCCGAGTTGCCGCGCAGGTAAACCTTCTCCCCGATTTCGATGGTTTCAATATCGAGAGCCGCGCCGGAAGCCTCCAGAATCTGGAGCGTGGCGTTCATGATTTCCGGTCCGATGCCGTCGCCGTAAGCGACCGTGATGGGAGTCTTGTTGGCCATAAGAGGGAATAACCACGATAAGAGAATGCGCGAGCTCGCGCAACTCCTAGCGCCGGAGTTCTCTACAAACTGTGGATTCATGGCCGCCGCCGGCCGCAACGGTAGATGGTTCGTCGAGCCGTCTTGCTCTGATGAAAGCGCGATGTCACAGCATGACAGCCCGGACGATTCCCTTCGCCGGCGGCGGGTAGAGACGTGGCGTCGCGCGGGCGAGGATCTGGCTCTTCTTCGCCAATTGAGGTCGAATCCGTCGACACCCAAGAGGCTGTCCGGCAGATTCTCGGAGGAGACGGCCGTTCCAGCGCCTTCGTCAACCTCGGGGCTGGTCGAGCAGCAGGCGTGGTTCGCCCGAATGCAAAGGGCCCGCCGCAAGTAATGATGCCCTTTGCGTCGCCCCGAACTTACTTCCCTCCTGCGCCGGCGCTTTTCTCGCTCGAAGGCGGCACGAGTCCCTTCAGACGCATGTAGGTGACCATGTTCCCGTAGTGCTCGTAGTCATGTGCGGTGTTGGCCGAGAGCACCGTGAGCTTTGCGAAATCGACGCCCATCAGCTTCGTCATCTCGCTGCCCTTGGCATCCGTCATCCCGGCAAACGTCTTACTGCAATAGGCGACCGCATCCTTCAGCGCAGCTACCAGGTCCGCTTTGCTGGTTTTGCTTTTCTCGATCCCGCTCGCGGGCGCAGTTTCGCCTGCAACCGTCGAGCAAAAGAAGTACTGGGAATCGGCCAGGTGGCCAACCAGTTGCCCGAAACTCCGCACCTCCGGAGTTGGCTTAAACGAATAGTTCGCTTCAGGCATTTTCTCCGCGGCAGCGATGACAGTGCCGCTGAGAAATGCGTACATTTTGCTTTCGCTCGAGGAAATGGGATTAGCCGGCGCCGATGCCGCAGGTTGTGCGGGTGCCGATGCCGGTGCTTGCGCGAGTACTGCAACCGGAACGGCAGCCAAAGTGGCGAGCAGGAAAGAGAGTCTTCTGGTCACGGGTAACGCTCCTTTGAGTTGAGTCGAATTCGACCAGGAGGTACGCGTTTGCGGGTCCAAAGGTTCAGTAAAACACCAACCCGGTTGGGGAAACCGAACCTGCGAGAGTATTCAATCGCACAGTTCTACGCCGACTCACCGCCGTCGCGCCTCACGCCTTGATGTGCTTCCAGTTGGCCAAGCAGCGTTCGGCGGTTTCGAACTCGGGGAAGCGGCTGCCTTCCTGTTCGATCAAGTAGTATTCGACTCCGCCGCCGTTTTCGGCCGCCTGGAAAATCGCGGGCCATGGCGCCACGCCCTCGCCGAACAGCACCTGGTAGCCCTTGCCTTCGCCGGGCGCCCAGTCCTTGCAATGAATGCATCGGATGCGGCCGGGGTTGGCCTTGATCCACGCCACCGGGTCGGAGCCGGCTTCGATGCACGTGCCGACGTCAAGCTGCAACATTACCTCGGCGGGCGTGTTAGCGGCGATCACCTCGATAGGCCGCTTGCCCTCGATGGGAATGAACTCCAGTTGATGATTGTGATAACCGGTGGCCATGCCGAGCGGTTTCAACTTCTCGGCGGCCGCGCTTAGCTTCTGGGCGACGGCTTTCCATCCGTCCAGGCCATCCGGCTTGCCGGCGCTGGCCCAGACGATATATTTCGAACCCAGAATCTGGTTAAGCTCAATCGCTTTGCCGATGCCATCGGGCGTCAGCGAATCGCCGCCATTGTGGGTCGAGTTGCAGCGGATGCCAAGCGAGTCCATCTGCTTGCGCACGGATTTGGCGTCGTCGGTGGACCAGCTATAGTACGGTGCGTAGAATTCGACCACCTGGTAACCGTCGCGCGCCACTTCGCGCAAGGTCGTCGTCCGATTCTGGGCCAGCTCCCCGCGAACCGAGTAGAGTTCCAGGCCGACCGGAATGGACACACCCGGCGCGCCGTACGCCAGGCCGCCGGCGCCTGCAGCCGCGAGAAAAGTGCGGCGGGAAACGGAATGATCCGATATCATGGCCAGACTATAGCACGGTGAAACGAACGCAGGGGTGGAGACGAAATGGGTCCCTCGGCGCCGTCTGCACTGCCTCCTGTGCTTTGCTATTTTGAAGGCATCGCGATGTGCAGGAATATCAAAACCCTTTTCAACTTCGATCCGGCCGTCACCGACGCGGAGATTCGAGCTGCCTCGCTCCAGTTCGTGAGAAAGGTCAGCGGATTCAACAAGCCGTCGAAGGCAAACGAAGCCGCGTTCCACTCCGCGGTCGATGAGATCGCCGGAGTCTCGAGCCGCTTTCTCCGCTCGCTCGAAACCAACGCACCGCCGAAGAATCGGGAAGAAGAGGCCGCCAAAGCCAAAGCGCGCGCCGGTGCCAGATTCGAAGCCTGAAGAAAATCAAACGCGTAATCGGCCACGGATGAACTTAGCGCGGCCTGTGGCCGCAACCAAAGGTGAAGCGTCCCTCGAGAGCGTATCATTGTGAATTATCCAAAAACACTCTGGTACGAGGAGGGACGCATGACCGAGTTTAC